>Ga0136622_10000474_pt1 | contig 16457 bp, 16 predicted proteins | sample AntDrymUQ4482106_2_FD_104803 | JGI IMG/M metagenome (GOLD analysis project Ga0136622, IMG submission 104803) | Polar desert sand microbial communities from Dry Valleys, Antarctica - metaG UQ448 (21.06) | ecosystem: Environmental > Terrestrial > Soil > Desert | place: Antarctica: Dry Valley...
ACTAGGCGGCGAGTGCGAGTTCGTTCTTGTTCGCACTTGCTTTGGTGCCGGTTGATTTACGAGGCCAACCGGCGACCTCGGCTCGCAGCTCTGCCGGAGAACCGACCACGTCGAGACCTGGTCGCCCCCGTATGTGTGTTCAGGTTCGAAGGATAGCTGCCGATAGGGGGAACGCCTCGGATATGGAAACCGAGGGGGGAAACAGGAGCCAGACCATACCGGGCGAAAGGACTGCTGTGGCATTGATGATGGAGGAGAGGTACGACGACCTCGCCGGTCTGCGCGAGCGTGCGAAGGCCGAGGTTTCGAAGGTCGTCGTGGGCCAGGACCGTACCGTCGAGCTGCTACTCGTCGCGGCGCTCGCGCACGGTCACGTTCTCCTCGAGGGGCCCCCCGGCAGCGCGAAGACGCTGCTCGGGCGCGCGGTCGCCCACATGTTCGGCGCGCAATTCAAGCGTATCCAGTTCACCCCCGACACGACCCCCGCCGAGCTCATCGGCTCGAACGTGATCAAAGCGGGCGAGCAGGTCTTCCTGCCCGGCGCAGTGTTCACGAACGTCCTTCTCGCCGACGAGATCAACCGCACGCCGCCGCGTACCCAGGCCGCTCTCTTCGAGCCAATGCAGGAGCGCCAGGTGACGGTCGACGGCAAGGTGCACAAGCTTCCCGATCCGTTCCTGGTCATCGCCACGCAGAATCCGTACGAGCACTCGGGCGTGTTCGAGCTACCCGAGTCGCAGCTCGACCGCTTCCTCTTCAAGATCAACCTCGACTACGCGGACCCGGAGTACGAGCTCGCGATGCTCAATCTCCCGCACAACGGAATCGCCCCCGACATGCTCGGTGAGGTGCGGCCGCTGCTCGGCGTCGTCGGTCTCGACAAGGCCCGCCAGGAGCTCATGGACACCGAAGTCTCCGACGCGATCGGCCGCTACATCGTCGCGCTCGGCCGGCGGACGCGGGACATGCCGGGCGTCGAGCTCGGCGTGAGCTCGCGCGCGATGATCCACCTGATGAGCGCCGCGAAGGCGAACGCCCGTCTGAACGGACGGCGTGTCGTCACAATCGAGGACGTTCGCGAGATGGCCCCGTACGTGCTCCGCCATCGCATGATCCTCTCCGAGGGCGCGTCCGCCGACGAGGTTCTCAAGCGGGCAATGGACGCGGTTCCGGCGGCGGTACCGACCAGCGTCGCGTAGCACCCGTCGTCCGGCCGGGGTTGACGGCCGCCGCTGGATCGCGATAGTTCGAGAGGGGAACCGGGGCTGGGAGCCCGCGGCATCTCTGCGGAGAGCTACTCTTCGCGAACGATGGATCGAGCAATTTCGGGGAGGACGGGGACTGTGGCACTCATCGTTGAGGCGCCTTACGAGAATCTGGTCGATTTGCGCGAGCGCGCGAAGGTCGAGGTCTCGAAGGTCGTCATCGGGCAAGGCGCGGCCGTCGAGCTTCTGCTCGTCGCGGCGCTGGCACGGGGACACGTCTTGATCGAGGGGCCACCCGGCAGCGCAAAGACGCTGCTCGGACGGGCTGCCGCGCACATGCTGGGCGCAAAGTTCAAGCGCATCCAGTTCACACCCGACACCATGCCGGCCGAGCTGACTGGCCGGAACACGATCCGCGCCGGCGAGCAGATTTTCCTCCCCGGCGTCGTGTTCACGAACGTGCTGCTCGCCGACGAGATCAACCGCACCCCCCCGCGCACGCAGGCCGCCTTGCTCGAGGCCATGCAGGAACGCCAGGTCACGGTCGAAGGCAAGGGGCACGTGCTGCCCGATCCGTTCCTGGTGATCGCGACCCAGAACCCGTACGAGCACCGCGACGTGTTCGAGCTTCCGGAGTCGCAGCTCGACCGTTTCCTCTTCAAGGTCAACCTCGAGTACTCGGATGCCGAGAGCGAGTACGAGATGCTCGACCTCCCGCACAGAGGAGTCGCCCCGGACATGCTCGGCGAGGTCCAGCCGCTGCTCGGAGTCGTCGGGCTCGACAAGGCTCGCATCGAGCTCGACTCAACGGAGCTGCCCGAGGAAGTCGGCCGCTACATGGTCGCGCTGGCGCGAACAACGCGCTCGATAGACGGTGTGGAGCTCGGTGTGAGCTCACGCGGGATCATGCACTGGGCAAGCGCGTCGAAGGCGACCGCGCGGCTCAACGGACGGAACTACGTGACCATCTCCGACGCGCAGGAGATCGCGCCGTATGTGCTCCGCCACCGCCTGATCATGCTGGGCGATGCCAAGGCGGAAGACGCGCTCGACGCGGCGTTCGAGCAGGTTCCAGTGCCGGAGCCTGTCGCGACTTTCGTCTACGTCTAAGACGGGCGACTTGCCGAGATCGTCGTAGGGGAGAGACTTGCCTCACCGCCCTCCATGTGCCACTGGTGGACGAGGGCGAGGCAAGCCTCGCCCCTACGCACTTCAGACTCGGCTGACCGCCTCCTCGAGCGCGCGCCGGCCGAGCACCCGCGCGAGGTGGAGCCGGAAGTCCGCGCTCGCCGCGTAGTCGGAGGACGGGTCGGTCCCCTCCGAGACGAGCGCCGCCGCCTCCTCGATCCCCGCTCCTCCCGCCAGCGCGTCCTCCGCCGCACTCGCGCGAAGCGGGGTCGCGCCCATGTTCGTGAGCCCGATCGAGGTCTTCCCAACGGAGCCGTTCGTGCGCTCGACGATCGCCGCCACGGCCTTCTCGACGGAGCCGTTCCTGCCCTCGACGATCGCCGCGACGGCGACCGTCGCCCAGTCCTGGGCTCGCCTGGTCATCTTCTGGTACGACCAGCCGGCTCCCGGTTTCTTCGGAACGCGCACCTCGACGAGCATCTCGGCAGGTCCCAACGCTGTCCGGAAGACACCGGTGAAGAACTCCGCAGCCGGAACCGTTCGCTCTCCTTCCGCTCCGCGGACGACGAGCTCGGCGTCGAGCGTGAGCATGACCGTCGGCAGGTCGGACGCGGGATCTCCGTGCGCCAACGTCCCTCCGATCGTGCCGCGGTGGCGGACCTGCGGATCGCCGATGGTTCCGGCCGTGAACGCGACGATCGGGCACTGCTCCTGCAGGAGCAGGGCTTCGTGCACGTCGTGGTGCCGCGTCAGCGCGCCGATCGCCACGTGCTCGCCGCCGTCACGGACATAGGAGAGCTCCTCGAGGCGACCGATGTCGACGAGGACAGACGGCCGAGACAGCCGCAGCTTCATCGCCGGCAAGAGCGAATGCCCGCCGGCGAGGAGCTTCGCGTCATCGCGGCCGAGAAGCTCGATCGCGTGCTCGACGCTCTCGGCGACCTCGTAGTCGAACGTCGCGGGAATCACGCCTTCACCTCCTGAATCGCCCGCCAGACTCGCTCGGGCGTGGCCGGCATCTGCATGTCCGTGACGCCGAGGTGCGAGAGAGCGTCGACGACCGCGTTGATCACTGCGGGCGCTGCCGCGATCGTCCCCGTCTCCCCCACGCCCTTCACCCCGAGCGGGTTCGTCGGGCTCTTCGACTCGGTCAGGTCGGTCTCGAAAGACGGCAGCTCGGCTGCGCTGGGAACGAGATACGTCGTCATGGTCGTCGTCAGCAGATTCGCATCGTCGTCGTACAGAGCCTCCTCCCAGAGAGCGGCAGCAATGCCCTGCGTGATGCCGCCGTGCACCTGGCCCTCCACGATCATCGGATTCACGGGGGCGCCGACGTCGTCGACGGCGACGTAGCGGACGAGTCGCGTATCCCCGGTCTCCGTGTCCACCTCGACCACCGCCGCGTGCGCGCCTCCTGGCCAGGAGAAGTTCGGGGGGTCGTAGGTGGCGGTCGCTTCGAGACCCGGCTCCATGCCGTCAGGCAAGTTGTGCGCCGAGTGCGCCTGGAAGGCTGCGGCCTGGATCGTCATCTCCCTCTCGGGAGAGCCCTTGACCCGGAAAGTCCCGTCGGCGAACTCGAGGTCGTCGGCCGAGACCTCGAGCTGGTGCGAGACGATCTGGCGGGCCTTGTCCACGATCTTCGCGCTCGCGTGCACGAGCGCGACACCGCCCACCGCAAGCGACCGGCTCCCGTACGTGTCCATCCCGAGCTGGGAGACAGCGGTGTCGCCATGGAGAACCTCGATGTCAGCGAGCGCGACGCCGAGCTGATCCCCCACGATCTGCGACCACGACGTCTCATGGCCCTGGCCGTGCGGCGACGTTCCCGTGACGACCTGCACCGAGCCGAGCGGCTGGACTCGGATCGTCGCCGAGTCCCAGCCGCCGACCGCGTACCGGATTGCGCCGAGGATCCGCGACGGGGCGAGACCGCACATCTCGTTGTACGTCGAGAGACCGACGCCGAGCAGCTTCGTATCGCCTCCCTCCCGCCTAGCCGCCTGCTCACTCCGGATCGAGTCGAGGTCGAGCAACTCGAGCAGCTTGTCTAACGACGCGTGGTAGTCCCCGGAGTCAATCGTCAGGCCCGAGGCGAGCTGCGCTGGGAACTCGGTCATGAAGTTCCGCCGACGCAGCTCGATGGGGTCCATTCCGAGCTCCGCCGCGAGCGCGTCCATCGTGCGCTCGAGGACGTACGTAGCCTCGGGACGGCCGGCACCGCGGTACGCATCGGTCGGCGTCGTATGCGTAAACACGCCCGTGAAGGTGACGCTGTAGTTCGGGATGTCGTATGGCCCGGCGTAGATCCACGCTCCGAGCAGCGGGATGCCCGGTGTGACGAGCTGGAGGTACGCGCCCATTGCGCACACGGCCTCGGACTTGACGCACATGATCTTCCCGTCCTTCGTCGCTGCGAATGTCAGCTCGTGGACGGTGTCGCGGCCGTGGATCGTCGCGACGTAGTTCTCCGACCGCTCCTCGGTCCACTTGACCGGCCGGCCGAGACGCTTGGCGAGCGCGATGACGAGCGCTTCTTCGGCATAGACGTCGAGCTTCGAGCCGAACCCGCCGCCGACGTCCGGGGCGATGACGCGGATCTTCGCCTCGGGGATTCCGAGGACGATCTGCAGCGCGAAGCGAAGGATGTGCGGAACCTGGGTCGCTGACCAGATCGTGGCCTCGCCCGTCGGCCCCACCTGCGCGAGCACTCCTCGCGGCTCGATCGCGTTCGGGATCAGCCGCGGCTGGACGTAGCGCCGGGTAACGACGACGTCGGCCGCGTCGATCGCAGCCTGGACGTCGTCCGTCTCGAGCTTCCACACGTAGCACTCGTTCGTGCCCAGGTCGGCGTGCACGAGCGGCGCCCCATCTTCGAGCGCTCTTTCGACGTCGGCTGTCGCGTCGAGCGCCTCGTATTCCACCTCCACGAGCTCGGCTGCGTCCTTTGCGCGCGCGCGGCTTTCGGCGATCACCACCGCGACGCCGTCGCCCTGGTAGCGCGCCTCCTCCACCGCGAGCGGGAAATGAGGCGGCATCTTGATGTCCTCGGTCACCGCCCACGCGCAGGGAAGGGAGCCTTTCCAGTCTTCGGCGAGGTCGGAGCCGCTGAACGCGGCCACGACTCCCTCGGCTGCGCGCACCGCATCCAGATTCATGCTCACGATCCGTGCATGCGGATACGGGCAGCGGACGATGGCCATGTAGACCATGCCGGGCAGGGTGAGGTTGTCGACATACGTCCCGCGACCGGTGAGGAACGAGGCGTCCTCCCGTCGCTTGACGGACGCGCCGACGAACGTCTCTCGAGTCTCAGTGACGGCCATGTCTAGCTCGCCCCCGCGGCGGCCGAAACGGCCTGGACGATGTTGTGGTACCCGGTACAGCGGCAGAGGTTGCCCTCGAGACCTTCACGAATGGCCTTCTCGTCGGTCGCCGCACCGCTCTCGATGAGGCTCACGGCCGCCAGCACCATCCCGGGTGTGCAGTAGCCGCACTGCAGGGCGTGGTGGTCGTGGAACGCCTGTTGTACGGGATGCAGCTCGCCGTTTTGGGCCAGGCCCTCGATCGTCGTGAGCCCGCGCCCGTCGGCCTGGACGCCGAGCATCGTGCACGACTTGACCGACTCGCCGTCGACGAGCACAGTGCAAGCGCCGCACGAGGACGTGTCGCAGCCGACCACTGTGCCCGTGAGACCGAGGCGTTCCCTAAGGACGTAGACGAGCAGCTCCCGCGGCTCCAGCTCGAGTTCGTGGCGCGTCCCGTTGACCGTGAGCACTACCGATCGCAAGAAATTCTCCTTCCGCTCGAGGGAGACAGACGGGTCACTCTATAACCGTAGGGGCGAGGCTCGCCTCGCCCTCGTTCGTCGGTGGCGCATCGAGGGCGAGGCAAGTCTCTCTCCTACGCACCCACCTCGTCAGCGACGACCCTTCAGCGCCCGCTCGATCTGCCGCTTGGCGTCTCGGTCCGCGAGCACGCGCCGCTTGTCGGCGCGCTCGCGGCCCTTCGCGAGAGCAAGCTCGACCTTCACGCGGCCCTCCTTGAAGTACATACGGATGGGCACGAGCGTCAGGCCTTTCTCGCGCACTTTCCCGTAGAGCGAGTCGATCTCGTCACGATGGAGGAGGAGCTTCCGGTCCCGGTCCGGGTCGTGGCCGGACGAGCCCTTCTGCGCGTACTCGGCGATCGAGGCGCCGATGAGCCACGCCTCGCCGGCGCGGATGTCCGCGTATGCCGACCCGAGCTGGACGTGGCCGTCGCGCGCGGATTTCACCTCGGTTCCGCTCAGAACGACCCCCGCCTCGAGGCGCTCGACGAACTCGAAGTCCCGCCGCGCGCGGCGGTTCTCGGCGATCAGCTTGGTATCTGCCATGGGCTACGTGTCGAGAGGAACGCCGGCGAAACGGCGCGCGATCTCCTTCAGCATCATGAGCGCCACGCTCGGCTCGGATTCGACGAGCGCGAGAGCATCGTCGCGCGGGATGCTGAGCAGCCGGACCCTGCTGGCCGCGCGCACGCGTCCGATGCGGGTTGCCTCCGGCGTAAGGAGCGCGAGCTCGCCGAAGAAGTTTCCCTCTCTCAGCTCGATCGGCTCGTCGCCTCGCAGCTCGACCGAAACCGCGCCCTCGCAGATGACGAACATCCCCGAGCCGGAATCGCCGGGCAGTGCGATCACCTGACCCGGGTCGCGCTCGAGCTCGGCAACGCATCCGGCCAGGCGCTCGAGTCCGGCATCCGAGACCTCGGCGAAGAGCGGCAGAGCACGAAGGTCGTCGATCGTCATGGCCGCTCCATTATCGCGACCGCGCGCCGATCCCGGCGCAGCGCTCGCAGAGCGGGAACCAGGGAGCGCACGAGCGTCCACACGAGCGACAGCGCCCGAGCGTGGGCGACTCGACCTCGACCCGAAGACGGGAGACCACCCGCGCGGCAGCCGTCTCCTCGAGTGCCGCGGCACGCTCGATCGTCACGCCTCCCACACCGGGGAACTGGAGTGCGAACCAGCGCAGGATGCTCGCCTCCCGTCCGGCTTGCTCCGCGTCCTCGAGCCGGGCGTCTCGTAGTCGTGCCGTGTCGAGGAGAAAGGTCAGGTGCGGCCGCGCGACCCGGTCTCCGGCGATGGCGAGCGCGAGCGTTCCCAGAAGCTCGAGGTTGTCATCGTCCACCGGCGCGTTGACGAGCTTCCAGGAGTCGTCGAGCGAGAGCCGTCGCCCGCGCTGGGCGAGGCGCCGCTGCACCGCCTCGAGCCGCAGTCGCAAAGGTTGCAGCGACTCGACGGCGAGCCAGCTCTCGAACGCCCATTCACGAACGGCGACGCGATGCCAGGCGACCAAGGCGGCGTCGAGGTCTCGCGGGTCGTCGACTCCGAGATCGGACAGCCTGGGGCGAATCCGTGCTTCGTCGACGACGCGGTAGCCCCAGTACTCGCCCGGGAGTCGCCCAGTGAGCCGAATATGCGGCTCGAGCGCGGACTCGACGATGTCCGGATCCGCAGTTCCCCAGCCAAGGCCTGCGAGAACGCCGACGTGACCGCGCTCGACGAGTCCGAAGCGGCCGGCGCGACCTGCGATCTGCGCGATCTCCCAGGGAAAGAGGTTGCGGCGCTCCTCGCCGTCGAACTTCGTCGTCTCGGCGAAGAGCAGCGTCTCGCAGGGGAGGTTGACGCCGTGCCCGAGCACGTCGGTGGCGACGCAGACATCGGCCGTTCCGGCCAGAAAGCGGTCGATCTCCTCGCGACGGGACGCGAGCGGCATCGCTCCGTACAGCACCGCGACGCGGCCTGGATGCGACCGGTTCACTTCCCCGGCGAGCGCGAGCACCGCCTTCCGGCTGAACGCGACGCATACGGTGCCGGTCGTGAGCGAGCGAAGTGTGCGGTCGCCCACCCATTCGAGCGGGAGCTTCCGCTCGAAGACCTTGAGCTCTGCCTCCGGGAAGGCGCGCTCCACAAGGGGAAGTGCATCGAGCGCTCCCAGCAGGAGAATCTCGCGGTACTCGCCCGCGAGCATCAGTCGCGTCCATGCCGACCCGCGCTCATCGTCGTCTGCCCACTGGATCTCGTCGAGGACGAGAAGCTCTCCCGATTGCGGCGCCATCTCCACTGTGCAGCAGACGATCGGCGCACCCTCGTTCACGCGCTCTTCGCCGGTGATGAGCGCCACCCGGTCGTAGCCGATGCGCTCACCGAGCCTCCGATGCGCCTCCTGCGCCAGCATCCGCAGCGGCCCCGCGTACACGCCTTCACCTTTGGCGACGAGCTCCTCGAGCGCTGCGTACGTCTTGCCCGAGTTCGTCGGGCCAAGGTGCGCGACCACGCGCTCGGGCTCGCGCTGACGCGAGGGAAGCGAGATCGCGATCCGCCGCTCGGCATGCCGAACGGCGTTCCCGGGGTTACGCCGTTGGGCGCGGGCGGACCGGCTCGGCCGCTTCTGCCGGCCGCGTGGGGGTCGTCGCTGGCGCATCGGGCAACGGTATCCGGTGGATGCTGGCAACCATGCCGTTCCACACCAGCACGGCCTCACCAGAGTCTCCCTCGCCTTCGCGCACCGACTCCTCGTCCGGGTTGTCGGCGATGCGCTCGCCGGTCACGCCGTCACGGCCGCGCCCTCGCGGGTTGCTGCGGCCTTGGCCTCGGACGCACGGGACACGAGGTGCTTCGCGACACGCTCTGCGTCTCGCCCCGCTCCGAGGATGAGCATCGAACTGAACGAGTGCAAGAACAGCATCCCGATGAAGTACAAGCCCGGCGACGACGGCGCAGCGCCGCGAAACTGGCTCGGGAAGCCGTCGTCGTAGTCGAGGGGCAGGTCGATCCACGAGTAGTCCGGCCGGAAGCCGGTGCACCAGATCACGTTCGAGACGTCGACGACGCTGCCGTCCTCCAGCATGGGAAGCCCGTCTCTCACGCCAACAGTACGGGCGAAAACGCGCTCGACCCCGGCAGCCTCGAGGTCCGCCGACCTGATCCGAAGAAGCGGCCCGCCATGTGATCGGATCTCGGGACGCATCTTCCGACCAATGGGGGTGTTCATCGTCAACACCCGGGTCGCGAGAAACTTCAACACGGGGAAGATCGCGCGCGCCCGCCGGCTCTCGACGGAGAAGGGGAGCTGACCGGTATTCCGTCCCGACAGCACCGTTCGGTGCCCTACGACCGCCTCGAAGGCGATGTCGCCTCCCGAATGAGCGGCGCCGACGACGAGGACGGCGCCGTCCTGCAGCTGAGCGGGACTTCGATAGTCGCTCGAGTGCAGCTGCCTGATCCTCGGATCGAGCTCGGCTGCGAACTCGGGGACGACCGGCATCTGCATCACACCCGTCGCGACGACCACGTTGTCGGCTTCGAACTGGCTGTCGCCGGCAGCGACGGCGTATCGCTCCCCGTTCTTGGAGAGCGCATCGACGTGCATTCCCTGTCGCACGGGGAGATCGAACCGCGTTGCGTACGCCTCCAGATAGTCGGCCATCTCGTACCCGGTCGGGAACGAGTGACGCGGAGCCGGAAATGGCATTCCAGGCAACCCGTCGACTCGCGCCGGGGAGTACAGCTTGAGCGACGGCCAGCGCTTCCGCCAGGAGTCGCCGACCCGCTCCTCCGCGTCCAGGATCACGCAGGACCGGCCTCGCCTAGTCAGGTAATACCCCGCGGCCAGCCCCGCCTGACCGCCGCCGATGATCACGGTCTCGAACCGTTCCGCTGCCTGAGTGGTCACCTCTGCCTCCTTCAGTTGACCCGATCGACGGTAGGCATTGGGGGGCGGCCACGCATCGCCCGGATTCACCAACTTCAGAAGGATGCGCACGTGGTCAGTTCTGACCACGTGCGTTGCGTTCAGACGAGATCGTGCTCGTAGGCGAACGCGCCGGCGGCGGTTCGCGACGACACGTCGAGTTTGGCGAAGATGTTCTGCACGTGTCGGGCGACGGTGTGCTCGCTGATGACGAGCGCCGAGGCGATTTCTTTGTTGCCCTTCCCGGAGGCGACCAAACGAAGAACCTCCAGCTCGCGCGACGTGAGCCCATGCATGTCGTCGGCAACCTTGTCGCCGAGTGCGTCGACGCGGGCGATGTCCGGCGTCGCGCCCAGCCGCTCGAAGGCTGCTCGGGCGGCCTCCAGCTCGAGCGTTGCCGCATCCTCATCGCCGAGTGCACGGCAGGCGAGTCCGACGAGAACGCGCGTCCGCGCCACCTCGTACGGCACCTCGAGTCCTTGCCAAGCATCTGACGCGCCGCGCAGCGCAACCAGCGCCGCCTGAAAGTCGCCCTCGGCCAGGTGAACCGCGCCGCGAGCGTACGCCACCATCGCGGCCAGCATCGCGCTCTCGTATTGCTCTGCAATCGCTTCGAGCTCGAAACACGCGCTGCGCGCTTCCTCGAGATCGCCAGTAGCCAGCACGATCTCGATGCTGGCAGGGAGCAGTCCCGCGCGTCTGAGTGGATCAGCAGTTTCGCTCAGCACCCGGTGAATCGTGGACGAAGCCGCATCCTTTCGTCCCTGGGCAAGCCGCAGCTGGGCAAGCCCCGGCTGAGGCTCCCATCCGTAGCGGCTCGCCTCCCGATACGCCTCCTCGGCGGCATCGAAGTCCCCCGAGAGCCGCCGGAGCTCCGCCTGGCGGTAGAGCGCCAGGCCGACTTTCGACTCATTCATCGTGTCGGCGAAGCGCTGCCTCGCCATCTGTGCCTCCTCGAGCGCGTCCGGCCAGGCGCCGTTCAGCTGCAGGATCTCCGCGCGGTGAACCAGACAACGACCCGTGAAAGCCATCAGGTCGGGCTGTCCCTTGCACCAGCGGGTCAAGGCGGCAGTCCACTCACGCGCGCGCCGCACCTCGTACACCTCCTGGCATGCCAGGATCACGCCGCAGTAGACGAGGCCTGTGACGATCGGCGAGAGCTCGCCCGCGGTCACTGCCACCATGGCTTCGTCCAGCAGGGCCAGACCGTCCCGCACCCGACCGGCTTTGGTCAGCATCTGGCCTTCGGCGTGGGTGGCGAGCGCGAAGGCATCGGCGTCGCCCAAGCGCTCGGCGATCGCGGCAGCTTCGGCAGCGACGGCCGCCGCGGCCGCAAAATCTCCGGTCGCTTCGTGCTGGAACACAAGAGGCATGAGCAGATAGGCGCGCTCGGCGGAGCCCCCTTTCTCGTGCTCGAGCAGCCGTTGCGCCCGGCCGAGCCACCCGCTCCCGGGCCCCATCTGGCCTCGTAAGACAAGATTCATGCCAATCCAGAAGGCGCACCGCACGGCGCGAGGCACGTTGTCGTCCTCAAGGTACGCGTGATGAGCGCGCTCGAGGACGTTCAGGTAGTCGTCGTCGCGGCCGAGCATGTATGCCGAGGTCGCCAGCAACTCGAGATCCGCCGCCTCGAGCGGACCCGCGGCATCCGCACGTGAGAACGACTCGTACGTGTCCGTCCAGGCTCGGCCCGCGTAGAGCGCGCGGCCTCGCTCGAGCTCGTCGGCCATATCGCCACCCTAACGAGCAGGCGATTCCGCAGCCTGGGCGCGCGCCGACGCGCTGTCGTCAGACGCGCAGGAAGCGGCGCATCGTCAACCCGGAGCCGATCGCGCCGATCCCGAGTCCGACGCCGATCAAGAGCGCCGCCGTCCAGGTGAAGGCGAGCGCACGCACGTCGGGGTCGTCCTGGATGTGCCCGAGGATCTGCGGAACAGCGATCTCACGCCCGACGAAGAGCAGAGCGACCGCCGCGACCGAGCCGGCCAGGCCCGTGAGAACGCCCTCTAGCATGAACGGCCCGCGCACGAACCAGTTCGTCGCGCCGACCAGCTTCATCACCTCGATCTCGCGGCGGCGGGCGAAGATGGAGAGCCGGATCGTATTCGCGATGAGAATCGTCGAGGCGCCGAGGAGCACGACGACGACGACGAGGAAGACGAGCTGGATGGCACGGGCGATCTGCAGGATCCGCTCCGAGACCTCCTTGCCGTGCCTGACCTCGTCGACCGCGGCGAGCTTTGCGTTCCGGACGGAGGCGGCGATGTTCGCCGTATCCTCGCCCCTTTTCGGAACGACATCGAAGGAGGCGGGCAGCGGGTTCGAGACGAGGTTCTCGGTGAGCTCCGGATTGCGCTTGCGCATGATCGCGAGCGCCTGCGCCTTGGGGATGAAGTCGATGCCGCCGACCTTGACGCGCTCGTCCGACTCGAGGCGGACACGAAGCTGGTCGACCTGCTTCGGGGTCGCCTCGTCCTTGACGTAGACGTGAACTGCGAGCTCCCGCTTCTTGTCGTCCGACCACGACACGAGCCAGGTGCCGATGCCGACGAAGACCCCGATCAGGACCATCCCGATCAGCACCGACACGACCGACGCGAAGGTGGTCGCGAGGTTCGCGCCGATCGAGCGGAATGCCTCGGAGAAGACGAGCCGGAGGCGCGTCATTCCTCGGTGTATCCGCCGCGGCGCTCGTCGCGAACGAGCCTGCCGGCCTCGAGGGCGATCACGCGCTTTCGCATCTTGTCCACCATCTCGCGGTCGTGCGTGACCATGAGGATCGTCGTGCCGGTGCGGCTGATGCGATAGAGGAGCTGCATGATCCCGACCGACGTGTCCGGGTCGAGGTTTCCGGTCGGCTCGTCGCAAACGAGGAGCGGCGGATGGTTGACGAACGCGCGCGCGATCGAGACGCGCTGCTGCTCACCGCCCGAGAGCTCCTCCGGCCTGGAGTTCATCTTGTGCGCGAGGCCGACGAGGTTGAGCACCTCCGGAACCTTCTTGCGGATCTGCGAGCTCGACTGGCCCTGCACGCGCAGCGCGTACCCGATGTTCTCGGCCGCCGTGCGATTCGGCAGGAGCTTGAAGTCCTGGAACACGCAGCCGAGGTTTCGCCGCAGGAGCGGAACCTTCGAGCGCTTGAGGCGCGCGAGGTCGCGTCCGCCGACGACGATGCGTCCCTGGGTGGGATCGATCTCTTTCAACAGCAAACGAATCACGGTCGACTTCCCAGAGCCCGAGGCGCCGACGACGAAGACGAACTCGCCCTTGTCGATCGTGAACGAGACACCCTCGAGCGCGACAACACCCGGCTCGTAAATCTTCTGGACGCTCTCGAAGACGATCATCGTCGAGCCGCTCGGCTCTGCGTCCACCGGGCGCGGAGTCGCGAGAGTCTCGGTCTGGGGCTCGGCCAATGCAGTCATCGTCGCGTCTGTCTGTGAGTCGTAATCCAGCACCGGACGAAGGGGAGACGCAGCCCGCGAGGACTGCTCCGGCTCGTGGGAAGGGTCGATTGTAGCTGAGGTTTTTCCCTGCGCAAGGCCGGAATCCGCTCGCGCGGACTCGCTCCCTTGCGCAAGAGCGGAATCTGCTCGCGCAGATTCCGCTCGCGCCAAACGCTGGCGCGCGAACATCCCTGAAGGCGTCCGCTTCGCGGCCGCGTGGTTGCTCACGTCCATGTCCCTATAAGACCTTCCCCGCAGCCTTGGCGAGGAGGTAGGAATGGACGAAGCCGTCGAGGGCGCCGTCCAGAACGGACTGTGCGTTCCCGACCTCATGGTCGGTGCGGTGATCTTTGACCAGTTGGTAGGGATGGAGCACGTAGGAGCGGATTTGACTCCCGAAGCCGATGTCCTGCGCCTCGCCTCGCTCCCGCGCCAACTCGGCCTCGCGCTTCTCCTCCTCGAGCTCGGCGAGACGCGAGCGCAGGATCCGAAGCGCGGTTTGCTTGTTCGACGTCTGCGAGCGCTCGTTTTGGCATTGAACGACGATGCCGCTCGGAAGGTGCGTGATCCGCACCGCGCTGTCGGTCTTGTTCACGTGCTGGCCGCCGGCCCCGCTCGCTCGATAGGTATCGATCCGGAGGTCCGACTCGTCGATCTCGATCGGCGCGTCGTCGGGAAGGAGCGGCGCGATCACGACCTGCGAGAACGCGGTGTGACGGCGATGCGACGCGTCGAACGGCGACTGCCGCACGAGGCGGTGGACACCGCGCTCGGCCTTGAGGACGCCGTACGCGTTCTCGCCGCGGACCGCGACTGTGGCCGACTTCAAACCCGCCTCCTCGCCGGGGCTCGCCTCGAGCAGCTCGTGCTCGAATCCCCGGTCGGACGCCCAGCGCAGGTACATACGGAGGAGCATCTCGGCCCAGTCCTGGGCGTCGGTCCCCCCCGTTCCCGAGTGGATCTCGAGGATCGCGTCGCCGGCGTCGTACTTTCCGGTGAAGAGCGCGTCCTCCTGCAGGTGTCCGAGCTCGCCTTCCAGCGAGTCGACGATCTCGGCGATCTCCGCGCCGAGCTCTCCCTCGCCGAAGGAGGCGAGCTCCTTCGCGTCCTCGTACTCGTGTCGGAGGCGCTCGTAGCGCTCGAGCTTCCGTGTCGCACGCGCGTGCTCGGTCGAGATGCGCGCGGCCTGAGCCTGATCGTCCCAGAAGCCGGGCGCGCCCATCGCCTTCTCGAGCCCCGCTTGTCCGCGCGCTAACGCCTCCGGGTCAAAGATAATCACGGACCCAGGCGAGCTGGGCTCCGATCTCCTCGAGCCGCTGATCGAGGCTCTGCGTCGTCTCGGCCATGAGGAAGAGGGTAGCCGAGCATGCTGTCGTGCAAGAGCTTGTGCTTCGCCAGAGCACGTTCGGGGAAAGGTAGACCGGCACGGTGATCACATCTAACAGAGCTCCTCACCCAGTGAACGGCCATGCCGCGATGCGGCGGGCGATCACTGTGTTAAAAGCTCTCAGAAGAGCAGCTCGAGCACGGCATCCGGTCGAGGTCGAGATGGGGATCGTCGCGCTGGTCCTGCTCGCGTGGCAAACGGCTCGCATTCCGCTCGAAGGCAGCGTGGAGACCTCGCTCGCCCATGCTCGCTCGGTGCGAGAGCTCGAGGGCTCGCTCGGGCTCGACTTCGAGAGCCCGTTCATCCGCTTCGGCGCCACCGCTCCCTTCGACGCCATGCTCGAGTGGATGTATACGGGCATCCACACTCCGGCGCTGTTCGGCTTCCTCGCGGCGGTTTGCGTCTACGCGCCCGAGCGGTACGCGAGGCTGCGCACGATCTTCATCGTGTCGTTCCTGCCGGCGCTCCTCGCCATCGGCCTCTATCCGCTCGCGCCACCGCATTGGATCTCCGAGCTCGGTTTCGGCCCGGCGCCGCAGCAGGACGAGCTCGCGGGATCGATCGAGACGTTGATTCACAACTCAACAGCTGCGATCGCCAGCCAGCACTTCGGCTTCGCGGTCTTCATCGCCGCCGCGTCACTCTGGCTCGCTCCTCGCTCGGCGTTTGCCTGGGCGGCGCTCGCTTACCCCGCGCTCGTCCTCGTCGTCATCGTCGGAACCGGCAACCACTACGTCCTCGACTGCATCGTCGGCACGCTCACATTCGTGCTCGCTGCGGCGGTCGCTGCGCGCCTTCACGGCCGGACACAGCCGCGCGCTGCAGCCGCGCCTCCCACGCGCGCGGTGGTCAGCGTCTCCCTCGGCTTCGCGATGGTCGCCTGGGCGCTCGTCTCCCTCCAGCTGATCGAGCCGAGGGGTTGGAGCAACGTCGTCCCCGTGCTGGTGCTCCTCGGAGGGATCGCGGCAGTGGTCACGCCTCGTCTTAGCGCGAAGGAGCCTCTGGCCGAGAGCTCGTAGGGGCAAGGCTCGCCTCGCCCCCCAGGCGCCGCCGACGCCCGAACGAGGGCGAGACAAGCCTCGCCCTACTCATTGCGTATCTATCTCAAGTCTGCTATATAGCGAGATTGAGATATCCGATGCGCGAGCGAAGTGACGACAAGACCATCGATCGGCTCCGTGAGCGCATCGCGCACGTCGGCGAGGACGGCTGGTTCTTCGCGCGGATCGCCGCGCAGGTCGCGGGGCGGCGCCGAGAGCTCGGTCTCTCGCAGAGTCAGCTCGCCGAGCTGACGGGCACGACACAGTCGGCCATCGCACGGCTCGAATCGGGGGGACGACCACCTCGTATCGACACCCTCCTTCGAATCACGAGCGCACTCGATTGCGAGCTCGAGGTTCGGCTGAGACCTCGAGCCTCTGACACGACGAAAGGGGAGCGAACGTGACCACGCACGCGCTCGACCACGACGAGATCCAGACCACCAGAGGAGAGAAGTTTCTTGCGGTCGTGCTCGGGATCTTTCTGCTCATCGGGCTCGTCTGGGCGTACGGAAAGCTCG
>Ga0136622_10000475_pt1 | contig 16457 bp, 16 predicted proteins | sample AntDrymUQ4482106_2_FD_104803 | JGI IMG/M metagenome (GOLD analysis project Ga0136622, IMG submission 104803) | Polar desert sand microbial communities from Dry Valleys, Antarctica - metaG UQ448 (21.06) | ecosystem: Environmental > Terrestrial > Soil > Desert | place: Antarctica: Dry Valley...
GCTCGGATCAACCAGCGGCTTGGCCCAGGCCAGCCGACGGGGTATTCTGCCCCCGATGATCACTCGCCGCATGCTCTGGGTGCTCGCCGCGACCGGCCTGCTCGCCCCCCTCGCGGTCGCCGAGGCGGCCTGGGCGCTGGCCGGTGGGGCCACCGGCGGCGGCGGCGGGGGCGGCGGCGGCTCCAGCGGCGGGGGCGGTGGCTTCTCCGGCGGCGGCTACGGCAGCGGCGGAGGTGGCGGCGACCTTCCCTGGTGGGGGGTCGTGCTGATCCTCCTCGCCGTGGTTGGCCCCTGGATCCTCATCGCGCTCGTGGGCTCTTGGCGCAGGGCCACGAAGAAGTTCGTCCGCCAGCGGATCCTGCGCCGCGGCGACGAGGTGGAGCGGACGGCCGGGGCGGCGAACCTCGACGACGGCTACTGGAACCCGGATGAGCTCAAGGCGCGGGTGCGCGAGGCCTTCTTCCCCATCCAGCTCTCCTGGGAGAACCGCGACGTAGGAGACTCGCGACCCTACGTCTCCGACGCGCTTTATGAGCGCCACCGCCTCCAGCTCGACGGCCTCGAGAAGCAGAACCGGGTCAACCGCATCCAGGACCTCAAGCTCAAGGACGTCGAGCTCGTCCGGATCCACAACGTGACCGACGACGGCGAGGACACGTTCGTCGCCTACATCACCTGCTCGGCCCGGGACTGGGTCGAGGACGTCCGCACCCAGTCGGTGGTCAACGGCAACAAGCTGACCGCGACGGAGTTCGAGCAGTACTGGAGCTTCGTCCGCCATCCCGAGCACGGTTGGGTCCTCGACGAGATCCAGCAGGGCTCGGAGGGCGAGTATCACCTGAAGGCCAAGCTGGTCTCCGAGGACGAGGGCCCGCGGATCGACGAGCGCGCGCCCGCCTCCTAGATGGGGCTGCTCAAGCGGCTCCTGGGCGGGCAGGGCGAGGATGGTCAGCAGCGGGGGGAGCAGGTCGGGGGGCAGCTCGACGCGATGGCGCAGCTGGACCCGAAGTGGTCGACCGAGAAGGTCCGCCGCCGGGTGCGCGATGCGTTCTTCGCCGTCGAGCGCTCCTGGATAGAGCGCGACCCGTCGATCGGGGACCCCTTCATGGCCTCGGACCTGCGGGCGTCGCAGAAGCTGCGGATCGACGGCCTGGTCAACCAGAACCGCGTCCACCAGCTCGAGAACCCGCTCATCGAGGACCTCGACTTCGTCCGCTTCGACGAGGGCACGGGGCCCGAGGGCACCGGCACCGGCCAGCCCGAGGTGGTCGTGATGCTCGACGTGTCGCTCGTCGAGACGATCCTCGACGCCCAGAGCGGTGCGCTCGTGGCCGGGGCCCCCGGCGTCAAGCAGCGCCGCCGCCAGTTCTGGTCCTTCGCCTGGCAGGACGGGAAGTGGATGCTGGCCGACGTCGAGCAGCCCGACGCGGGCGCGAGGCATCTCAACGCCCCGCTCGTCGGCGGTGACTTCGCCGAGCTCTCCCCTGAGATGATCCTGCGGGAGCGCTACGCGCGCGAGGAGATCGAGGTGGAGGAGTTCGAGGCCGAGATGGCCAAGCTCCTCGGCCGCGAGCGGACCTACTGAGAAGGGCCTCCGCCCGCCAGCGCACCAGCCACGTCCGCGCCGGGCACGGCGCCTTCGCGCAGGATCGCCCACTCCCCGGCATCCTCGAAGCGCCGCAGGTCGACCACGGTGGACGGGGTCCCAGGCAGCTCGCCGGCGTCGAGCATCAGGTCCACCCCGACACGGATCGGCCCGGACACCTCGGCCAGGCGGCGGGGGTCGGCGGCGCCGGCGAGGTTCGCGCTGGTCTGCAGGAGCGGCTGGCGCACGTCCGCCAGGGCTGCCAGAGCCGGCCCGAGGCCGGGCACGCGCAACCCCAGCGTGCGCGGGTCGGGTCCGCAGGCGAGCGGGAAGCGCCTCGCGCGGTTCGCCACCAGGGCCGTGATCCCCCCGGGCATGAGTCGCCCGAGGGCCGCCACCGTCCGGGGGCCCAGCTCCGGGATGCTCGCCAGCGCCAGCTCCAGCGCGAAGAACATGACCGCGGCCGGCTTGTCCGGGCGGCGACCCTTCAGCGCGTACAGCCGCGCGACCGCGTCCTCGCTGTCGGGCCGGCATGCGAGGCCGTAGACGGTGTCCGCGGGGAACAGCGCGAGGCCGCCGGCCGCGATGCAGCGCTCGAGGCGCTCGGCGTCCGTCGCGGTCAGCATCGCCGGCCGACCACCACCCGCTCGATCCCCGCCAGGTCGCGGTGGATCTCCGTCTCCGCGTATCCGGCATCGGCGACCAGGCCCCGTACCGCCGCCGCCTGCCCGGCCCCCACCTCCAGGGCCAGCCACGCGGCGGTCGCCGCCGCCTGCCGGACGAGCCGCCGGATCACGTCGAGCCCGTCGGGTCCGGCGAGCAGGGCGTCCGCCGGCTCGTGGCGCTGGATCTCCGGCGCCAGGCTGAGCCACTCGGGCTCCGCCACGTAGGGCGGGTTGCCGACGACGGCGTCCCAGGGGCCGGCGAGGCCCTCGAGCAGGTCGGCCCGCGCCCACCCGACCTCGAGCTCCAGGCGCTCCGCGTTGGACCGGGCGACCTGGAGGGCCGCGGGGCTCGCGTCGCTCCCGGTCACGCGCAGATCGGGGCGCTCGTCGGCCAGCGCCAGCGCCACGGCACCGCTCCCCGTCCCCACGTCCAGGACCCGGGCGCCGGCGGGCAACTGGGCGACCGCCAGCTCGACCAGCAGCTCGGTCTCGGGGCGTGGCACGAGCACCCGGGGATCGACGGCCAGCTCCAGGCGTCGGAAGCCCCGGCGGCCCAGGATGTAGGCGACGGGCTCGCGCGCCGTGCGGCGGGCCACCGCATCCTGGAAGGGGCGGACCGCGTCCCCGAGCTCGCGCTGCGGATCGGCCAGCAGCTCGGCGCGGCTCGCGCCCATCGAGTCCGCGAGGAGCAGCTCGGCGTCCAGCTCGGGTGTGTCGCAGCCCGCCGCCCGCAGGGGAATCCGCGCGCTGTCGAGCGCCTCGGCGACGGTGACGCCGCGCAGGGCCACCTCAGTCCTGGTCGGCCTGCTGGGCGAGCCGCGTGCGCTTCTCCTCGTCGGCCAGCGCGGCGGTCAGCTCGTCGAGCTCGCCATCCAGGACCGCGTCGACGTTGTGGACCGTGAGCTTGACCCGGTGGTCGGTGATCCGGCCCTGGGGGATGTTGTATGTGCGTATCTTCTCGGCGCGCTCCCCCGTCCCGACCTGGGCCCGGCGGTCGGCCGCCAACTCCGCCTGCTGCTCGGCCACCTTCTGCTCGTACAGGCGGGCGCGCAGGACGCGCATCGCCTTGTCGCGATTCTGCAGCTGGGACTTCTCGTCCTGCATCGAGACCACGATGCCCGTCGGTCGGTGCGTGATCCGCACGGCCGAGTCGGTGGTGTTGACGGACTGGCCGCCGGGCCCGGACGAGCGGTACACCTCGATCTGCAGGTCGCTCTCGTCGACGTCGACGTCGACGTCCTCGGCCTCGGGCAGGACGGCCACGGTCGCGGTCGACGTGTGCGTGCGCCCCTGCGACTCGGTCTCGGGCACCCGCTGGACGCGATGCGTCCCCCCCTCGTACTTGAAGACGGAGTACGCCCCTTCACCCTTGACCGCGAACGTGTACGAGCCGTCGCCCACCTGCAGGGGCTCGATCGCGAAGCGCCGGCGCTCGGCGTAGCGGCTGAGCATGCGGTAGAGGTCGCCGGCGAACAGGCTGGCTTCCTCCCCGCCCGCCCCGGCCCGGATCTCGACGATGACGTTGTTGTCGTCGTGGGGATCGTGCTCGACCATGGCGAGGCGGATCTCCTCCCCCAGCCGGTCGAGCGCCTCCCGCGAGGACTCCAGAAGCTCGCGGAGATCGGGATCGTCGCCGTCCTCGTCGAGCAGCTCCTGGGCTCCCGCGGCGTCGTCGGCCGCCCGCCGCCACATCGTCGCCAGCTTCGCGGCCGGCTCGAGCTCCCGGTAGGCGCGACCGACCTCCGCGTAACGCTGGCGGTCCCCGATCACCTCCGGGTCTGACATGTCGCGCTCCGCCTCGGCGAACCGCGCCTCGATCTGCTCGACGAGCTGCTCGATCACGGGTCCGAGTCTAGGAGCGCGTGCCCTCGGCCCCGACGTCGCTACCGCTTCCGGCGGGGCTTCCTTCTCTTCCCACCTCGCCGATGCGGCGATCCCACCCCGAACCTACCGCCCGGGACGACGTGCGCCCACTACGCCACGACCTCCACGCCCACCAGGTCCTCGGCCTTCTCGCTGCCCGGCTTCTCGACGGCGAGGACCGCCTCCATGGCGGCAATCGCCACCGCGAGCTGCTCGGCGTCGGGCTCGCGTGTCGTGAGCTTCTGCAGCTGCAGCCCGGGCCACATGACCGTCCGCACCCACGGCTTGCGGCGGTTGCGCCCGGCCCATTTGATGATCTCGAAGGAGATCCCCGCAATCAGGGGGATGCCGATGATTCGCGAGGCCAGGAGCAGATACCACTCGGGCAGTCCCAGCGGGGCGAAGACGAAGATGGCCACGATCATCACGATGAGCAGGAAGCTCGTGCCGCAGCGGGGGTGCAGGCGCGAGTAGAGCCTCGCGCGCTCGGGCGTCAGGTCATCCTCGGCCTCGTAGGCGGAGATGACCTTGTGCTCCGCGCCGTGGTACTCGAACACGCGCCGCAGCTCGCGCAGCCGCGAGAGCAGGAGCAGGTAGCCCAGGAAGATCAGCGTGCGCACGATCCCCTCGACGAGCCAGAACAGGATCGAGGAGTCGAGCACATCCTTGATGAGGCTGGTGAGCCCCACCGGCACGACGAAGAAGAGCCCGATGGCGAGAGCCATCGCCAGCACGACCGTCCCGAACCACATCCCGCCGGAGATCGGCTCCTCCTCCTCCGGGAGCTGGGCGTTCGCCGAGATGCCGAGCGCCTTGAAGCCGATCTTCAGCGACTCGGCGAGGGCCACGACGCCGCGAATGATCGGCCAGCGCAGCACCCGGTGTCGCTTGGTCCAGGAAACGAGGGGGAACGACTGCACCCCGATTTCGCCCCGGGGAATCTCCCGGTTTCCGACGCCGTCCTCGCCCACCTGCTCGGGCGCGGGCTTGCGGACGCCCACCGCCCAGGTGGAGACCCCACGCATCATGACCCCCTCGAGGACGGCCTGGCCCCCCACGGGCGCATCGCGCTGGGCTGTGAGCGCGCCGTCGGGAAGGCGCGTCGAGTCGCTCACCGAAAGCCGGTCGTCGTCAGGAGCGGGCGGCGGCGCGGCGCTTGGCGTTGCGCCGCTGGAAGCGCTCGACCCGGCCGCCCGTGTCGACGAGCTTCTGCTTTCCGGTGTAGAAGGGATGACAGTTCGAGCAGATCTCGACGTGGATGTCCTGCTGCGTGGACCGGGTCGTGAACCTGTTCCCGCACGTGCAGCGGACGTGGGCCTCGACGTATTCGGGGTGGATCTCGGCCTTCATCGTCGAGTCATTGTAGCCCGGCTACACCGACCCTCTCATGGCTTCAAGGGGCACGGGAGGCCGAGCACGTTGTCGTCCTCGGAGGACTCCGCCACCAGCCCGTCGGGGTCCGCGATGGCCTGCAAGGTCCCGGCGGGCGCGCACGCCGGCCCGGTGAAGCTCATCGACCGGGTTTCGCCGGGGGCCAGGCTCAAGACCGGCTGGCCCGCCAGCGGGACCCCGTCGACCGCGAGGCTCAGGCCGAAGTCGCCGGAGGGAGTGATCCCCGCGTTGTAGACGTCGACACGGTAGGCGGCGAGACCGGGCTTCGTGCGCTCGCCGGCGATGCCCGGGATGCGAAGGTTCGGCCCGTTGCCGGGCTGGCTGCACACGGGAGTCCGGCGGCGGGCGCGGCGCAGCTCTCCGCCGTCGGCGTCCAGCCAGCGGAAGGACACGACGGCGCGGTAGTCGGCGGGGGCCAGGAGGTTCTCGACCCGCTTGCGGTATCGGTAGCGCCCCACTCCCTGGGCGGTGCCCCAGACGCCAAGGCCGGGAGCGTCGATGGGTGCGAACCCCTGGCCGGGCAGCCGCTGCAGCAGCTCGAAGCGAATGGCCATGCGGTGCGCTCCCGGGACCGCGCGCATGCTCGCCTCGAACACCGCATACCGGGAAACCTGGTCCGAGTCCGCGTGACAGCCGGCGAGCCTGGCGTGGGTCCGCGGCGCGGCCGGCGCCGAGCCGGCGCCGTAGAGCATGGCGCCCACCACGACGAGCACGACACTGAGCTGAACACGGAGGATGCGCATGATGCTCCCCGTTAACCCGGGAGGGGAGAGCCGGGTTGCGGCCCCGAGGTTACGTGTTCGTGTAGAGCGGGCCGTCCCCGCCCTCCGGCGGGGTCAGGCGCCCGCCCTTGGCCGTGATCGCGCCGCACTGCACACAGTTCGTGTAGTTGACGATCACGTCCACCCGGCCCTCCTCCGGGGCGTCCTCCGGCACCTCGTACACCCCTGCCGGGCACATCCACTGCCACATCTCGGCGATCTCGCGCGGCACGCGCTTCTGGACCCGGATGTGGTTCGGCGCGTCGTCGCGCGTCTCGTTCCCGGTGACGAAGACGCTCGACAGCTTGTCGAAGGTGTACTTCCCATCGGGCTTCGGATACCCCTTGTCGCGTCCGCCGCGGAACACCGGGTTCCCGGCGTCGGGGTGAAGCTTCCAGTGGCGGCCTGGAAAGCGACCCCCTGTGGCCAGCATCGCGTTGGCGATGGCGCCGCCGACGAAGAACCCCTTTTCGAAGGGCTGCGCCATGTTGCGGCTGCGGTAGAGGTCCTCGCCGATGACCGAGTCGTGCACCGCCGAGTCGTACTGCGAGAAGTCGGTCGAGTGGGCCTTCAGCGCACGCACGATTCTCTCCGCGGCCATGATCCCCGCGTGTATGGCGTAGTGGATGCCCTTGAGCTCGGGGACGTTCACCATGCCCCCCGCGTCGCCGCAGATAACCATCCCCGGCGCGGTGAGCTTGGGCATCGCCCAGTAGCCGCCCTCGGGGATCGCCTTGGCCCCCCACCCGATCCGCCGGCCCCCCTCGAGGATGCCCCGGACCCGCGGGTGCAGCTTGAACTGCTGGAGGACGTCGTGCACCGAGAGCGTGACATCGGTGTGGTCGAGGCGGGACACGAACCCGATGGACACCTTGTCCTCGCCCATCGGGTAGATCCAGGACCCGCCGAACTCGTGCCACTTCGCGCCCGTCCGCAGGGGCCAGCCCATCGTGTGGATGACCTTGGTCAGCGGCGTGGGGACCTCCCACACCTCCTTTACGCCGAGCGCCCAAACCTGCGGGTCCTCGCTGGCCAGGTCGAACTTGCGAATCGCCGCCCCGGTCAGGTGCCCCCAGGTCCCCTCCGCGAGCACCGTGGCCTTGGCGGTCACGTCGGAGCCGGGCTCGAAGTTGGGCAGCTCCTCGCCCTCCCGGCCCCGGCCCTTGTCACCCGACCGGATCCCGCGCACGATCCCGTCCTGCACCAGCAGCTTGGTCGCCGAGGTCTCGGTGAGGACGTAGGCCCCGGCCTCCTCCGCCCTCTCCGCCAGCCAGCGTGAGAGCTCCGCCACCGATACCACGTAGTTGCCGTGGTTGCGGAAGTTGGGAGGGGTCGGAATGCGGACCGACCGCCTGTCGTTGAGCATCAGATAGACCGCCTCGTCCTCGACCTCCCCGTAGACGGGCCACTCGGACTCGGGCACGTCGGGGAACAGCTCCCTCATGCCCGAGGGCCGCATGACGGCGCCGGACAGGTTGTGCGCTCCACAGGACTTGCCCTTCTCGATCACCGCGACAGGCACCTCGCCCAGTCGCTCGGTCAGCTCCGGCTCGCCCTCGAGAAGCGCGAGCAGCCGGTTGGCGCAGGCCAGGCCCGCGGGTCCGCCGCCCACGATGGCGACACCGACCTCGATGCGCTCGTCCTCGGAGTCGGTGGGCGGTCCGACGAACTCCGCAGCGGAGTCGACGGGCGGAGGGAACTGGATGGGTGCGACGGCGCCCTTGCGCGAAGGCGCGGCCATCCCGGAGGTCAGCCTCCTCGTCGGGCCTTCACGGCCTCGGTCAGCTTCGGGAGGATCTTGTTGAGGTCGCCCACCACGCCGAGGTCGGAGAACTCGAATATCGGGGCGTTTGCGTCCTTGTTGATCGCCACGATGTTCTCCGAGCCCTGCATCCCGACCTTGTGCTGGATGGCGCCCGAGATGCCCGCCGCCAAATAGAGCTTCGGGGCGACCGTCTTGCCCGTCTGGCCGATCTGGCCCGCGTACGGGTACCACCCCGCGTCGACGACCGCACGGGTGGCGGCGACCGTGCCTCCGAAGGCATCCGCGAGCTCGTCACACAGCTTGAAGCCGTCGGCGTTCCCCAGACCGCGCCCGCCGGCCACCAGGAAGTCGGCGTCCTCGATGTTCACGTCGGCGCCGCGCTGCTCTCCCCGCTGGACCATCTTCGCCCTCTCAGACCACGGCGAGTACTCGACCGCCAGGTTCTCCACCGCGGCGTCGCCGTCGCCGTTCTCCGTCATCTCGAACGCGTTGAGCCGGCCGATGATGACTCCGAGGTCGCCCTTGTACCGGGACTCCGAGATCAAGGTGTCCTGGAGGATCGGCCGTTCGGCCACCAGCTCGCCGTCCTCGGCCCGCACCGCGGTGACCTCCATCGTCACGCCGGCGTGCCTGCGGGCTGCCAGCCCCGCGCCGATCTCGAAGCCGAGCAGCCCGCCGCCGAACAGGGCGTACGCGTGGCCGCCGTCGTCGATCGCCCGGTCCATGGCGTCGACCACCGGCTGCGAGAGCCCCTCCGGCCCCTCGGCGCGAAGCACCTTCCTCGCGCCCCAGCGGCCCACGGAGGCGCAAAGGTCGTCGGTGAGATCGTCCCCGCCCACCACCACGGCGTGGCACTCGCCGCCGAGCTCGCCGGACAGGCGCGCAGCCTCGGATACGGCCCCCAGCGAGTTCTCGTTGAACTTGCCGTCCTTGTGCAGGACGTAGACCAGGATGTCGCTCATACGAGCTTCCTCTCGTCCAGCCAGGCGACGATCTTCTGGACGGTCTCGTCGGTGTCCTCGTCCTCGATGATCTGCCCCGACTCCTTGGCCGGCGGGGCATGGAAGCTGCCGCACTGCACGCGCGAGCCATCCGCGCCGATCAGGCCGGCGTCGATTTCGAGGCCTTGGACCGTGACGGCGTCGAGCTGCTTCTTCTTTACGCCCATGATCGCCTTCAGCGACGGGTAGCGCGGCTCGTTGATCGCGTCCCCGACAGAGATGACGGCCGGAAGCTCGACCTCGACCGTGTCATAGCCGTACTCCGCCTGACGCTCGCAGCGCAGCTTGCCGTCCTGCACGTCGATCTGGATCACCTGGGTCAGAGACGGCATCGCGAGGTGCTCGGCCACGACCGCGCCGATCGTGTAGCAGGCGCCGTCGTCGGACTGCTGGCCGAGCAGGACGATGTCGGGCTGCTCGGGCTCGAGCGCCTTGGCGAGGGCATACCCGGTGGCGGCCACGTCCGAGCCGGCCAGGGCCTCGTCGCAGAGGTGCACGGAGCGGTCGGCTCCGAGCGAGACCGCCTTGTGCAGAGCCCGCACGGCGCTCTCGGGCCCCATGGTGACGGCGACGACCTCGTCGACCTGGACGGCTCCACCCTCCTTGATCTGCATGGCCGCCTCGATCGCGTGGGTGTCGAACGGGTTGAGGTTCCTCTCCCCGCTGCGGTCCATCCGGCCCGTCGCCTGGTCGATGCGCTTCTGCACTGCGGCGTCGGGGACCTCCTTGACCAGCACGCAGATCTTCAACTGCCAGCCTCCTGTGGGCAAACGGACGTTCGGTGATTCTACCGTGTTGACTGACCAGTCAATCTACTTGCCCACGGCCTGCGCGATGAAATCGATGATCTGCTGAGTCGAGGCCCCCGGCGTGAAGATCTCCGCCACCCCCGTCCGCTTCAGCTCGTCGATGTCGTCGGACGGGATCGTCCCCCCCACCGTCACGACGACGTCGTCCGCGTCCTGATCGCGCAGGAGCTCCATCACGCGGGGAACGATCGTCATGTGCGCCCCGGAGAGGATCGACAGCCCTACCGCGTCGGCGTCCTCCTGGAGCACGGTCTCCACGATCTGCTCGGGGGTCTGGTGGAGGCCGGTGTAGATGACCTCCATGCCCGCATCGCGCAGCGCCCGGGCGATGATCTTCGCGCCTCGATCGTGCCCGTCGAGACCCGGCTTCGCCACGACGACACGGATCTTCTTCTGCGAGGCGGCGGGCATGTGGACGCCGCGGGATTGTGGCAGACGCCCTCCTGCCCGCCCTTCCCTACCTGACGGTGATCGTCCCGCTCTGGCCGGAGTGGATCGTGCAGACGTACCTCACGGTCCCGGCCTTCGTCAGCTTCGCCGAGTACGAGCCCGACTTCTGGGTCTTCGACCTGAGCCTGGTCGGGCCGCCGGTGGAGACGACGTTGTGCGACGCCCGGCCTACCCACTTCCAGGTGACCGTCGTGCCCCTCTTCACGCTCAACGACCTGGGCTTGAACACGTTGTCGGCGACGGTGACCGACGACGCGCTGAGGGCCTCACCGGCGATCGCGAGCGCGCAGAGCGTGGCGACCGTGGCGACGAGTGCGACGAGTCTACGCACGAAGTTGTACCTCCCAGGGGTCGCTCGGGGACGTCGCCGCAAAGGCTATAGGTGAGGACGCCCTCGGCGGGCCGGCGGAGGCCCGCTCGCCGAGGGGTGCGAACCGTCCTCACCGAAGGCGAGAACACCGCCGCCGATCGGGAGTTCCGGCATGCGAGCTCGCTCTCTGGGCGATTTCGGTGTTGTCCTAGAAGACCGGAGCCTCGCTGTAGGTCCCGAAGACCGCCTGGAGGGCGTGAACGATCTCCCCCTCCGAGGCGTGCGCCCGGGCGGCCTGCATGAGATGGCCCATCAGGTTCTCGTCGTCGCGGGCCGCGGCATCGCGCAGGGCGGCGAGTGCGCGCTCGGTGCCAGCCCCGTTCCGGCGCTCGCGGACCTGACCGAGCCGGGCGAGCTGCTTGCGCTCGAGCTGGGGGTCGATCCGGAGGATGGGGATCGACTTCTCGTCCTCGTCCGCGTAGCGGTTGACCCCCACCACCGCGCGCTCTTCGCGGTCGACCTGCTGCTGGAAGCGAAAGGCCGCGTCGGCGATCTCCCGCTGGGGATAGGAGCGCTTGACCGCCTCCACCATCCCTCCCAGCTCGTCGATCTTGGCGAAGTACTCGTAGGCTTGGCGCTCGAGCTCGTCGGTCAGGGCTTCGACGAAGTACGAGCCGCCGAGTGGGTCGACCGTGTTCGCCACGCCTGTCTCGTGGGCGATGATCTGCTGGGTTCGGAGCGCGATCCGCACCGCCTCCTCGGTCGGCAGCGCAAGCGCCTCGTCGAAGGAGTTCGTGTGCAGCGACTGCGTACCGCCCAGCACCCCGGCCAGGGCCTCGATCGTGGTGCGGACGATGTTGTTGTAGGGCTGCTGGGCGGTGAGCGATACGCCCGCCGTCTGGGTGTGGAAGCGCATCAGGAGCGAGCGGGGATCGCGCGCGCCGAAGGTCTCCCTCATCTCCCGTGCCCAGATCCGCCTGGCCGCGCGGTACTTGGCGATCTCCTCGAAGAAGTCGATGTGGGCGTTGAAGAAGAAGGACAGCCGGGGAGCGAAGGCGTCGACGTCGAGTCCGCGGGCGACGGCGTGCTCGACGTAGGTGAAGCCATCCTTGAGGGTGAAGGCCAGCTCCTGCGCGGCCGTCGAGCCTGCCTCGCGGATGTGGTAGCCCGAGATCGAGATCGGGTGCCAGCGGGGCATGTGGTGCGAGCACCACTCGATCATGTCCCCGACCAGGCGCATCGCGGGGTCGATCGGGAAACACCACTCCTTCTGGGCGATGTACTCCTTCAGGATGTCGGTCTGGATCGTCCCCGCCAGCCGCTCGAGACCGATCCCCCTGCGCTCGGCCGCCACCACGTAGAAGGCGAGCATGATCGGCGCCGGGGCATTGATCGTCATCGAGACCGAGACCTGGTCGATCGGGATCCGCTCGAACAGCGTCTCCATGTCGGCAACGCTGTCCACCGCCACCCCCTCCCGGCCGACCTCGCCGAGGGAGCGCGGGTCGTCGGAGTCGTGGCCCATCAGGCTCGGCATGTCGAACGCGGTCGAAAGGCCGGTCTGCCCGTGGTCCAGGAGGTAGCGAAAGCGCTCGTTGGTCTCCTCGGCCGTTCCGAAGCCTGCGAACTGGCGCATCGACCAGAGCTGGCCGCGGTACATCGAGGGATAGACGCCGCGGGTGTACGGATACTCGCCCGGGAGGCCGATGTCCCCGCGGGGGTCTTCGGGAAGGTCCTCCTCGGTGTACAGCGGCTTGACCGGGATGTCGCCCAGCGTCCGGAACTGGACGTCCCGCTCGGGCGCAGCGCCGTACCTTTCGCGCTCCCAGCGCTCGGCGTCGGTCGGCGACCGCGGCTCCGTGGCCATGGCGGGAGTCTAGGTCGGGGTCCACGGGCTACCCTTCCCGCCGTGGCAATGCGTCGTCTCGCGATGGTCCTGGCTGCCGCGGCCGCTCTGGCGGCATGGCCGGCGGGAGGAGCGGCGGGATCCGACCCCGAGGGGGTGGCAGCGGCCTGCACCACCGTCTCCTACGGAGGCGACACGTACATCCTGTCTCGCAAGGGAGTGGGCTGCGCCTTCGCCCGGAAGTGGGTCAGGCGGCTGCACAACTCGGGGCGCGGCCCCTCGGGATGGAAGTGCTCCTCGGGCAGCAACTACGAGACCGGTGGCTTCTGCCGACGGAGCGCAAAGAGCTTCGGCTGGCACCCAGGCGACTGATCGGGGGCAACCCGAGCTCCTGCGCCGGACGGGTTGCGGCCTACCGCTTCCTGCGCCGCTTCTTTCTCGTCTTCTTCTTCTTCTTCGAGCAGGCCTTCTTGACGGCCCGCTTGGCCGTCGTGACCGCCCGCTTGGCCTTCTTCTTCTTCTTCCCCTTGGCCTTCTTCGCCGCGGTCTTGGCCGCAGCCAGGGCCTGCTGGGCCTTCTGGCAGGGCGTAAGCGCGGGTACCGGCACAGCGCCGGGGCCGGGGCCGGGGCCCGCACCGGGGACGGGGCCGGGCCCGGCGCCGCCCCCGCCGCCAAGCCCGGCGTTGACCAGGGCCCTGTCGGCGAGGACGAAGCCGAACCCGCACTCGACGTCGGGCTGCGGGAAGGCCGGGGGGAAGGTGCAGTCGATGTTGTTCGCCGGGTTCCGGAGGATCGCGTAGACCTGGTCGACGTTCAGGCCGGGGTTCGCCGAGCGCACCAGGGCGGCCACACCGGCCGCGCTGGGAGCCGCCGCGCTGGTCCCGTAGAACGGATTGAACCCCGGAACGGTGGTGGCGACGCCGTCAGCGGCCGCGATGTCGGGCTTCTGCCTGACCTGGGGCGCCGGGAACAGGCGGAGCTTCGGCCCGCGGGACGAGGAGTCCTCGACGACGTTGAGGCCCGGCTGGTTGTGCTCCACGGCCGCCACCGCCAGCGAGCCGAGGGCCGACGCCGCCTCCGGGTTGATCGCGTCCGCGGTGGGGACGGGGTGCTCGATGTTGTAGGTCCCGCCGTTGCCGATCCACTTCATGAACGGCGCGCCCGCGCCGGCGAAGCGCGAAATTCTCACTCCGACGGTCATATCAGCGCCGGTGGCGGTGGGGTTCGTGAAGCTGAGGAACTCTCGCGGTTCGCGGTTCATGATGTTGTTGTCCGCGCTAACGGCCACAGGCAGGCCGGTGCCCATGTTGATGAGCTGGAGGTCCAGGTCCGTCGTGGCCCCGCCGAACGGCTCGCCCCACTGGAAGGAGACCACGATCCTCTCGCCGGGGCCGATCGTGGCTATCGACTGGGTCGTGTCGACGCCGACTCCCGGGGCGAAGTCGTGGAAGTTGCCCGCGCTGTTCGTGTAGAACCCCTCCCAGCTCTGCCGGCCGCGGTTGCCGGCGGAGACCAGGTAGGCGACGCCCCCGGCCTTGACCGCGTCCACGGACTGGGCGACGACCCCGTCCTCGAAGAAGGGCTCGTCGAGGAAGACGGTGTCGTCCGCGATCACCGTCGCTCCGCTGTTGCGCAGCGCGGCTATGTTGGCTGCCTTCGCCACCGGGCCGCCCTCGATGCCGGCGAAGACCATGCTGGTGATTCCGGGCGCCGTGTCATAGACGATCTCGGCCATGGCCCGGCCCTCGTCAATCGAGCCCGGAGGGCCGTCGGCGAGCACCTGCACGCTGGCCGGCAGGTCGCCTGTGCTCTGCGACTCCGCTATACCGCCGCCGACCCGGTTGATCGAGTCCGAGACGATCCCCACCTTGACGCCCGCGCCGGTGACGCCGAGCGCCCGGGCCTGCGGGCCCCGGTGCGAGGCGTCACCCTGGGAGGTCACAGCACCCACGTCGAGCTCCGCCCCGCGGACCGCGTGGACGGCCTGGGTCACGTCCAGGCGCGCCACCCGCTCGGCGGCGTCGACCGGCAGCCAGCCCTCGACCAGCGGGACCGGGGCGCGGTCGGTGTGCGCGGTCACGTTCATCCCCGCCGCTTCCAGCGCCCGGGCAGCGCCAGCGGCGTCCCCGCGCACCGAGACGTCCACCGCGACCTTCTCCGAGCGGGTGACGTCCAGCCCCTCCGAGCGGGCCCGGGGCCCGATGTCCCGCCCGGCCTCGGCATCGGCGACCAGCCGCTGGAGCGGTGTGTCGAGCTTGCCGAGGGCTCCAGGGGCGTCGGCGGCGCCGGCCGGCGAGCACAGGACGGCCGCGACGGAGGCGACCAAGGCCAGGCACCCGATCGTCCTGCTCTTCTTCAACATCGGCGCATTTCCTTTCGGTTCATGAAGAGCGCCTCGCCCCCCGGGCAGCCTCCCAGCGGCGAGTCCCCGGGCGACCAGCCGCGAGTCCGCGCGAATCTACTCCACCTGCCGCCGGTACGCAATCCCCCACATTGCAACCGATCAAGGCTCACCGCGCGCCCCGGCGCCGCCGGCCTGCCGGTCGCCGGCGAGGGGGGCGTCGGCGGAAGGCGAACGCGCTTCCCACTCCGCCCACGGCCAGCGCGGCCACCCCCGCGCCCGCCAGCTTCAGGCGGCGTCCGAGCCTCTCGAAGCGCATGACCTGCCAGCCCTCCTCGCGGGCGATCCGGGCCAGCTCGGCGTCCGGGTTGACCGCCACCGCGTTGCCGACGGCGCGGAGCATGGGCAGATCGGACTCGGAGTCGGAGTAAGCCCACGACGCCGCCAGATCGAGGCCCTCCCTCCCGGCCAGCTCGCGGATCGCCGTCGCCTTTCCCTCCCGGTATGTGAAGGCGCCCTGGAAGCGCCCCGTGTAGACGCCGTCGCGGATCTCCGAGCGCGACCCGATCCCCCCGTCGAAGACCAGCACGTGCGCGAGCAGCTCGGCGATCTCCTGTGACGCCGCGGTGCAGATGTAGATGGGGCGCCCGGCGTCCTGATGCCCGTACGCGACCTCGAGCATCCTGGGGTATATGCGCGGCAGGAGGCGGACCAAAATCTCAGGCCCCTGACGCATGGCGTCGGCGACGCGGACGCCCTCCAGCACCCCCGCCACCCGGTCACGCAGCGCCGCGGCCGATTCGTCGGTGGAGCCCCGCAGCCGGAAGCGCAGGTTGGCGAGCCCGTCCGCGGCGAGCTGGCGGCGGCTGATCAACCCCGCCCTGTAGGCGGCCCGGGCGAACTCGATCGCCGCGGAGCCGGCGAGCAGCGTGCGGTCGAGGTCGAAGAACGCGGCGGCCCTGCCCCCGCCGGAGGGGTTGCCGCTCAGCCCGCCGCCACCTCGAGGACCACGGCGTCGCCCTGGCCCCCGCCCGAGCAGATCGCCGCGCACCCATGCCCGCCGCCGCGGCGGCGCAGCTCGAGCACGAGCGTCCCGAGGATGCGCGCGCCCGAGGCGCCGATCGGATGTCCCAGCGCGAGGGCCCCGCCGTTGACGTTCACCTTCTCCTCGTCGATGCCGAGCATCCGCATCGAGTTCAGCGTCACCGAGGCAAAGGCCTCGTTGATCTCCCAGAGGTCTATGTCCTCGGCGCTCAGGCCCGCCCTCTCGAGCGCTCTGGTCGCCGCGTTGGCGGGCGTGCGGGCCAGGTAGGGAAAGTCGTCGGCGACCTGGGCCTGGGCGACGATGCGAGCCAGCGGCTCGCGCCCGCGGCGCTTCGCCCATTCCTCGGAGGCGAGCACGAGCGCGCCGGCCCCGTCGTTGACGCCCGGGGAGTTTACGGCCGTGTGCGTACCGTCCTCGGTGAAGATCGGAGGCAGCCTGGACAGCGTCTCCAGGTCGGTGTCGCGGCGCGGGCCCTCGTCCACCTCCACGACCGTCTCCCCCCTCTTGGACTCGACCGTCACCGAAACGATCTCCTCGGGCAGCCGGCCGTCGTCGGTCGCCTCGAGGGCCAAACGGTGCGACCGCAGGGCCCACCTGTCCATGTCCGGCCGGGTCATCTCCAGC
>Ga0136622_10000476_pt1 | contig 16452 bp, 12 predicted proteins | sample AntDrymUQ4482106_2_FD_104803 | JGI IMG/M metagenome (GOLD analysis project Ga0136622, IMG submission 104803) | Polar desert sand microbial communities from Dry Valleys, Antarctica - metaG UQ448 (21.06) | ecosystem: Environmental > Terrestrial > Soil > Desert | place: Antarctica: Dry Valley...
AGTTGGACGAGGCATACGAGCTCTTCGGGCGGATGGTCGCGCTACGGAACGACCTCGGACTGCTGTCCGAGGAGTACGACGTCGAGCTCGGCCGGTTCTGCGGCAACTTCCCGCAGGCGTTCTCCCACATCGGCCTCATCAACACCGCGACGATCCTCGAGGCGGCGTTCGCCTCCCGCGCCCGCGCCCTGCCGGCCTAGCCCTCCTCCTCCGCCCCGCCCGCGAACGACACGCTGCGTTCACGAGCGCGAGGTGCACGAGCCCTCGGGAAGTTGCCGGGGAAGGCTCTGGTTTCGGGATCGATCTCCTCCGCGTAGAGGCCGACGTCGTTCTCCAACGCAACGAGCTCTCCCTTCAACTCGTTGCCCCGCGCAACGGCAGGTAACCGTCTAAGCGCTCGACGGCGTTCTTCGAGCGTGGAAGGCCGGGGCCACACGCGTCTCGTTCCCGCGTCGGCCTCGACCGGAACCTTCGCTCAGCCGGTCGGCTTGTCGTAGGCGATCCGCAGCAGATCGCCGCTCGACGAGAACGAACCGGGGCTTTGGCAGCGGATCCGGACCTGCAGCTCACCCTCACCCGAGGTTCCACTCACGTAATCGCCGAGGGCACCACCTGGCGGGGCGAGATCTGCGATCAGCGCCTCTGTCCCGACCGTCCCGGAGTGAAGCTGCACCCAGGTGTTGTCCGACCAGCGCCAAACAGCGACGGTCTGCGTGCAGGCGCGAGAGTTACTGCCCGCGTAGGTGATCTTGAGGTTGGAGAGGCCGTTCGAGACGCCCGTGAAGCTGCCGTACCAGGCAACCGTCTTCGTCCCGAAGCTGCTCGTGGAAGCGACCTCGAAGAACGCTCCGTCGTCGGCGGCGAGGTCGGTGGCCGAGCCGCCGGCGAAGGTCCCAGATTGGACGACCGTCTCTGCCGGGGAGGCTGTGACAGGCATCGTGGCGGGAGCCGCCGAGGTCGCGAAGCTCCACGCGCGTGCGGCGGAAAGCTGGTTTCCGGCGAGATCGGTTGCGCCGGTGCCGACGCGAGCCGTGTAGGTCGCCGAGCTTGCGAAGGGGCTGCTCGGGGTGAAGCGGAGTGTTGTGCCGCTCCAGCTGATCGCGCCGGCGACAGGTGAGGAACCGGGGCCGGTCAGCGTGAAGGCGCTTGCAGTCGCAGCCTGGTTCATCGCCTCGCTGAAGGTCGCCGTGACTGGCGCCGTAGACGCGACACCGGTGGCGCCGTCTGTCGGCGTGACGGCAGTTACCGCCGGTGCGGTCGTCTCACCAGGCGGAGGCGGAGGAGGTGGGGGCGGCGGTGGCGGTGGAGGAGGCGGTGGAGGCGCGAGTCCCGTGCCGGCGGAGATGTCGACGAAGTACTCGCCCGAGCCTCGGTAGGACTTGACGCGCACGATGTATGTGCCAGAAGCGCTCGGCCTGACTCCAAGCTCCTCCTGGCGGCGGGTCGTGCGGGCGGATCCGAGCAGCGTTCCGTCGGGGCCGTACAGGTAGAGATCGAAATCTTGGCTGCGAGACGTCGCTCCGGTCACGTTCGGGAGGATCATGGTGGCCGAGACCGAGAATCGCGTGTCGGTCACGTTCAGCTCGTAGTCGACGCTCGCGCCGCTCCCGGGCAGCGTTCCTTCCCGGAGCTGATGCTGCGGCATCGCCGGCGAGTCGCCTGGAAGATCAGAGCCGTTGGCAACCTGAATAGCTGCGTAGCCGTCGAGGCGTCCAGCGCCGTAGTCGATGTCGGGCCCGCTGGAGCCTGGTCCCCGGTTGTCACCGCCCCGGCCCCAGTCGATCGCGGTGGCCATGATCGTCGACTTGACCGCGTCGGAGAGACACCTCGCCGCTGCACCGGACGCGCATCCCATCGTCGGATTCGCGTCGAGCATGAGGAGGGCCGTGCCCGCGACGAAAGGTGAGGCCATGCTCGTCCCGCTGAGCTGCGTGTAGCCCGCGGCCGTGCCCGCGTCGGCCGAGGTGATGTTGACACCCGGCGCGGAGATGTCGGGTTTGATCCGGCCGTCGAGCGTCTTACCGCGGCTGGAGAAGTACGCCTGCTTGAAGCCGTTCTCCCCACCATCCGCCATCGCCCCGACCGTCAGGGCGTCCGCGGCCGCGGCCGGCGTACTCACCGAGCACGTGCCGGGCCCGGAGTTTCCAGCCGCGACGGCGACGACGAGCCCTGCGTCGTGGGCGCGGTTGGCTGCGAGCGAGAGGATGTCGCTGACGTTCGCGCAGTTCGTTCCCGAGAGCGACATGTTGATCGCCTCGATGCCGTACGTCGCCTTGTTCGCGATCACCCAGTCGATGCCGGCCGCGATGTCGGCGGTCGACCCGCTGCCGTCAGCCGCGAGCACCTTGACGCCCACGAGCGCTGCCGCGGGGGCCACGCCGCGATGGAGGAGATCGGCGCGACCGTCGCCCTCACCGGCGATCGTCGCGGCAACGTGACTTCCGTGGCCATGATCGTCGAACGGCGCCGTCGTGATGCAGCCGCCGACGCAGTTGGCAAAGCCGAGCACCTTGCCCTCGTCAAGATCGGCGTGACCTGCGTCGATGCCGGTGTCAATCACAGCAGCTACGAGGTCGTTCCTGGAATAGGAGGCGGCGTTGCCGTCACCGTCGCCGTCCACGCCGGCTGCGCCCCTCGCGCTCGCGACCCCGAAGGATTCCTGCGCGGAGTCGTTCGCGACCGAGAGCACTCCGTTCGCCTCCACGTGAACAACGCCCGGTAATCGCGACAGGAGTTGCACCTGGGCCTTCGTCAGCTGAGCCGCGAACCCGCGGACAGCCGAGAAGCGGTGGCTCTCGCGGAAGCCGCCGATGGCGGAGCCGAAGCCGCGGAGCCGTGCGCTCGTGACGGCGTGGTCGAGCAGGACGATCACGCTGATGCGCTCGTCGACGCCCGCGCTCGTCAATCGTGCCTCGAGGTCGTCGAAGATCCTGTTCCCGTCCAGGTCTGCGTGGCCGGGTGCTGCGCTCGCACCTGCAGGCACGTCGGTGCCCTCGCCGCCGAGGCTTGGAGTCGCCGCTCCGCCAAGCAGGATGATGGCCGTCAGCAGAACGACCGCAAGCTTCGGCAAGGTTCCCCCCATAGGTGATTGAAGCTACCGAAAGGTACTCCCGAATAGTACGACGGGCTCCCGCGCTAGCCAAGGCCAGGTTCGGGGGGTTCTAGCGGTGGCCGAAGTGATGCGCGGGTGGCAGTGCAGCGCCAACGTCGCGGTCGGCAATCCGGCGGGCAAGCGCGCCGAGGCTCTCGAGCTCGCGGACGACGATGTTCCGGTTCTCGCCGACGCGCTCGTAGCGGCCGCGGGCGAGCAGGAGCGGCTCGCCGCGGACGATTGCCCGGTACCGCTCGTACACCTCCGGCGCCACGATCAGGTTCACCTGGCCGAGCTCGTCCTCGAGCAGCATGAAGACGACGCCCTTTGCGGTCGCCGGACGCTGGCGCGCAACCGCGAGCCCGGCGAACGCGATCCCACTGCGATGCGGTGCCTCGAGCAACTCCACGCTCGTGCACACACCAGCGGGCAGGTGCGGGCGCAGGAGCGTGAGTGGGTGCACGTCAACCGAGAGGCTGGTCCCCGCGTAATCGGCGAGCATCCGTTCCCATGCGGTCAGCTCGGGAAGCTCGGGCGTGGCCGTGGTGGGGTCGAGTGGAAGCGTCAGCTGCGTGTGCTGACCCGGTTCAAGATCGACTGCCTTTGCAGCCGCGAAGCGGACGCCTTCAGGGATCTTCACGCGCGCGCGCCAGGAATCTGCGCCCGCAGATTCCTGGCTTGCGCCGAAAACCGTCTTCGGCCGGATCACGAGGCCGAGCTCCCAGAGCAGCTCTCTGCGCGGCCCCCACCGGTCGCAGGCGCCGCTCCCGACGAGCGCCTCGAGCTCCCGGGCGTCGAGCGGCGCACGGCGCGCAAGCTCGCCGATCCCGGAGTAGGGGCTGTTCGCGACGCGCTCGGCGACGAGCCGCCTTGCGTCCTCCTCCCCCACCGACTTCACGTAGCCGAGCCCGATCCGGACTGCACCTTCGTCGAGCGAGCAGCCCGCCTCGCTCAGGTTGACGTCTGGGGCACGGACCTCCACCCCCCGCCGCTGCGCGTCGCGAACGAGGCTCGCCGGCGGGTAGAAGCCCATCGGCTGTGCGTTCAGGAGCGAGCAGAGGAACTCCGCGGGGTAGTGGTGCCGCAGCCACGCCGACTGGTAGGCGAGCAGGCCGAACGCGGCTGCGTGCGACTTGGGGAAGCCGAAGCCCGAGAAGGCTGCGAGCTTGTCGTAGACCGTGTTGGCCACCTCCGGGCCGACGCCGTTCTCCAGCGCCCCCTTGACGAAGCGGTCGCGGAACGCCTCGATCGCCTCCTCGCTCCGCTTGCGGCTCATGGCGCGGCGCAGTCCCTCCGCTTCGCCGATCGTGAAGCCGGCGAGCGCCATCGCAACCTCGAGCACCTGATCCTGGAAGACGACGACGCCGTGTGTGTCGCGCAGCGGCTCGCGCAGGAGCTCGTGGTCGACCGGCGGCACGTAGGTCGAGTCGATGCGAAGTTTCTCCCGTGCGTCGATGTAGGGGTGGATTGCCTTGCCCTGGATCGGCCCCGGCCGCACGAGCGCGACCTGAACTGTGAGGTCGTCGAGGTTCTCGGGCTTCGTCCGCAGCAGGCTCTGCATCTGCGCCCTGCTCTCGATCTGGAAGTCCCCGACGGTGTCCGCGCGCTGAATCTCGGCGTAGACGTCACGGTCGTCGAGCGGGATCCGGGAGAGGTCGATCGGCTCGCCGTAGACTGCCGCGATCTGCTCGACGCAGTCCTCGACCGCCGACAGCATCCCGAGTCCGAGCAGGTCGATCTTGAGGAAACCCGCATCCGCACACGAGTCCTTGTCCCACTGGCAGAGCTGCCGGCCGGCCATCGCCGCCGGCTGCACCGGCACGAGCTCGACGAGCGGCCGGGACGAGATCACCATCCCGCCTGGGTGCTGCGAGATGTGTCGCGGCAAGCCGCCGATCTGCGCGGTCACCGCCGCGAAGGCGCGCCAGCGCGGCGAGAGCAGCTTGGTCTCCGCGTCCGGCAGCAGCTGGAGCTCCTCCGCCACCCGCTTCGCGTTCCAGCCGTCGGAGACGCGAGCCAGCCGCTCGAGCTCGGCGAAGGGCAGACCGAGCGCCTTGCCGACGTCGCGGATCGCCCCGCGCGAGCGGTAGGTGGCGAAGCTCGCGACGAGGGAGGCATGCTCGCGCCCGTAGCGGTCTGTGACGGCCACGATCAGCTTCTCGCGGATGTCGCGCGGAAAGTCGAGGTCGATGTCGGGAACCGACGAGAGCTCGCGGTTCAGGAAGCGGCCGAGCGAGAGGTTCCCTGCCACCGGGTCGACGTGCGAGAGGCCGGTCAGGTAGCAGACGATCGATCCGACCGAGCTGCCCCGCCCCCGCCCCGGCGGGAGCCAGCGCCGCGGCGAATCGGGGCCGCGTAGCTCGGCTGCGATCTCGCTCGCGAGCTCGAGGACCTCCCAGTGGAGCAGGAAGAAGCCGGCGAGGCCGAGCTCGTCGATCAGCGCCAGCTCCTGGTTCAGGCGTGCGAGCGCGCGCGCCTGCACGCTCGGGCTGGAGGTGAAGTAGCGATCGTCGAACGACGAACGACAGACCTGCGCCAGCTGGCGGATGGCGGGCTCGGCGCCGCCGGAGAAGTCGGGGTAGCGATAGCCGAGCTCCTGGGTCAGATCGAACTCGAGCCGTTCCGCGACCTCCGCAGTGCGCAGAACGGCGTCACGGTCGTCGGGAAAGAGCTCGAGCACCTCGTCGGGCGAGCGTAGGACGGCTTCGCGGTTCCCACGCCGCGCCCGCTCGCACCCGTCGAGCGAGGTGCGGTTCCGGATCGCCACGAGGATGTCCTGGAGATCGGTGCGTTGCGGATGGTGGGCATGGACGTTGCCGGTGACGACAGTCGGTGCGCCCAGATGGGTCGCGAGGTCGCGCAGGAGCGCGTTACGCCGTGTATCCCCTCGCTCGAACGGCCGCTGGAGCTCGACGTAGAAGCGGTCGCCGAACGCCTGCGCGAGCACGACCGCCGCATTCGGATCGTGCGCGCCCAGTCCGTTGCGCGCGCAGCCGGAGAGGCAGACGATCCCTTCGTTCAGCTCGGCGAGGAGCGCCGGGTCGAGTGCCGGCGGCAGCGGCTCAGCGCCCTCCTTCGGTCGGGTGTGGGCGTGTGCTGCCGTCAGGAGGCGGCAGAGGTTCGCGTAACCCCGCGTCGACTCGACGAGCAGGGTGACGTGGTGGCCGTCTACACCCGCTCTGGCGCCGGCAAAGCCGGCACCTCCGCTCGTTTGCGGCTCCGTCGAGCCCACGCTGCTGAGCGTGACCTCGGCGCCGGTGATCGGGCGGATGCCGAAGTGCTTCGCCGCAGTCGCAAACTCGAGCGAGCCGTAGACGCCGTCGTGGTCGGTGAGCGCGACGGCCTCGTAACCGAGCTCGGCTGCCCGCAGCGTGAGCTCCTCGGGATGCGACGCGCCGTCGAGGAAGGAAAAGCTGGAGTGGCAGTGGAGCTCGACGTACCCCATCAGCTGTCACACATCTCGCACGATGTCGTCACACACCCGTCACGTGCGTGGTGGTAGTCCGAGCGCGAACCGTCTCTGAGACCATTCGGGGCGGCGGATGCGCTTGGGGGGGGCGTGCAGGATTTCGCCGTGTGCGCGGGAAGCTCATGTACGTCACGACACCGCAGAGGACGCCGTTGACGTTCCCCATCCACATGCGCACACTCGCCGCACTCATGGCATCGCTCGTCCTCGTGACGACAGCCCTCTTCGCCCACGCCGTGGTCGTCGGCGAGAGCCCCGCCCCAGCAGTCGCCGCCTCCCGCTAGCGTCGGCCGATCAGAGCTCACGCCCGCTGGCTGAACCAGCAGCCGGCTTCCTCATCACGGAAGACGCAGGCGTTCTGGCCCGACTCGAGCACGAGGTCGAAGTAGCGCCGGTCCACTGGGGCCTCCGTCCACCAGCGGTCGACGACGCGCCACTCCTCTCGGAGGAGCGCGACCGTCTCGCGGTTGACGCGTACGGGCACGCCAACAGGGCTCGCTTCGACCACCACCGGCCGAGGCGCATTCAGGACGCGGGCGAACCCATGGTTCCCCCGCTCGGCTCCTCCTTCACTGCTGCTCGTGAACATCTCGCGGCGGGCCTGTAAACCACAGCGGGGGAACCGGAACCCATGGTTCCCCCGCGACCGCCCTCTCTCTCCACCCCTCATAGAGAACTGCGTTGAGCCTGCGGGCAAGTGAATCGCCCTCCGGCCGACTGGCCACGGAGTCCTTGGGTACCGGTCTCATTCGTCTCTCGGAACAAACAGTGCTCGCGCCTCAGGAATCCTCGACCACGGCGCCACCTCCACCACAGCGCACACCGAGCCAGACCCGGTGCTCGCACGTACCTGCTTGAGACCGTCAGAGAGCTGCGCCGCCAGCTCGTCGCCGGCTGAACGGACGAGTTCGAGCTGCCGCCCGACCGATTCCGAGAGCTCCACCGCTTCCAGACGCAGCTCCACGACCGGAGCGGGCAGCTCGAGCAACTTCGGCCCGAGCGCCGCTCGGAGCCGCGAACGCTCGGCAGTCGGATCGCGAAGCGTCACCGTTCGCCGCCAGGAGCCTCCGCCGACGAGCCGGGCGGAGAGCGCCGCCTTCCGAAGCGGCCGCCCTGCGCGCTCGGGCCGCGCGAGCAGCCGGTCGAGCAGGGCGCCGAACGCCCGCCTTAGCGTCAGCTCGTTACCCACCGCCTCGGGGAACTCAAGCGCCTCCGCGAGCTCCGCCGGAGGGCGGCGGCCGCGGATACGCCCCTTCTCGCCACCGTTCGCGAGCGCCCACGCGCGCCGCCCCTCCGGTCCAAGCCGCTCCGCCACCGAGCCCCCCGGCAGCGCAGCGAGCTCCCCCAGCTTTCGCACACCGAGGCCCTCGAGCTCGGCGTAGCGGTCGGCGCTGAGCGGCAGGAGCGAGAGCGGCAGCGGCGCGAGGAATCCCTCCTCCTTGCCGTTCGCGACGACCAAAGCCTGCCCGGGGCGCGCGACACTCGCCGCTGCGAGAGCGGCGAATCGGCGCTGCGCAGCGCCCGCGCGTGGATCCCAGGCTGGTCCGACGGAGACGAGCGCCCGCTCGAGCGCCGCCTCCAAGCCACCGTACAACCGCTCGACACCGTCCGTCTGGAAGAAGACGGAGCCGGGCTCCCCGGAGTCGACCGCGAAGCCGGAGTCCTCCAGTCGCCGCAGCACCCCCTCCCACTCGCGCTCGACTGCAGCCGGATCCTGCTCGACGAGCCGGAGCTCTGGGCACATGGCGAGCGCTTCCCCCAGCCGCATCCCCGGCTGCACCCCAGCAGCCGCGGCGGCGGCCGTCACCGCACCCACGAGCGCTTCGGTGCCTGGCAACGGCGCGAGCGCGGCCGGCTCGAGCTCGAGCCGCGGCCGCTCACGTAGGGCCGAGCGGAGATCGAAGCCGGGGATGAGGAGGCAAGCGATCATGGGAACGTATGTTCTATACCGAACACACGTTCCTGTCAAGCCTTGTCTACGCGGTGATCTCGGCGGCGTTCCCGTGCATTCCGGCGAAGCGAGGCACGACGTCGAGAACGCTTTCGCGGGCGCAGAAGCTGATGTCCTCCTCGAGGCCCGGCGGCCCGTAGGTTCGTGCCGTCAGCCCGGAAAGGGCGTCAGGATAGGCGCGCGCGATCACATCCGCCGCGACGGCCGCGTCGCTCGGCTCGCCGCCGAGGAGCTGCACGATCCGCCCGGCGCAGTAGGCGTCGTCGAGGGCGAAGGCACCCTTGAACCCCGCACAGACGATCGCGACGTCCTGCCCCCGTGAGCGCGCAGCGGCGGCGACGGCGCCCAGGTTCAGCAGGCTGCCGAGCAACACCTCCTCGCACCGAATGGCTGCGGTGACGATCGTTCGGGTGCCGTTGGTCGTGGAGAGGATCAGCGTCTCGGCTCGAGGCTCGAGGAACTCCCGCGGCGAGGCGCCGACGTCGAAGCCCTCGATCCGGATCGCGTTCCGCTCTCCTCCGACGACGCTTCCTGCCAGCTCGGCGCGCAGGGCGCGCGCATCCTCGAGCTCGGGGACGCAGAGCACGCGTGCGTACCCCGCAGCGAGCGCCTGAGCGATCGTGGAGGTCGCGCGAAGCACGTCGACGACGATCCCGGTGGACGCCGACGCGGCCTCGTCCGGCGTGAACGCGACGTGCACCCTCATTGCCGTGGCTAGGCTAGTCGGGATGGCGGAGACGCTCACGTGTTACCGGCACCCGGATCGCGAGACCGGTGTCTCGTGCTCCGATTGCGGCCGCGGCATCTGCCCCGACTGCATGACGTTCGGCTCTGTCGGGATCCGGTGCCCCGACCACTCCGGGCATCCACAGGGCGCGGCGAAGGTGATCCAGGGTGTCCAGCGGCGCACGACGGCGGGACCGGGCTTCGTCGCCAAGGGTCTGATCGGGATCAACGTCCTGGTCTACCTGCTCCAGCTTGCTCAGGGCGCTCCCGTCAACGCCAACAGAGGCTCGATCTTCGAGAACGGCGCCCTGTACGGCCCCCTTGTTGCCGAGGGGGAGTGGTGGCGACTGCTGTCAGCCGCGTTCCTCCACTACGGACCGCTGCACCTGGCCATGAACATGCTCGTGCTCTACCTGTTCGGACCTGCTCTGGAAGGCGTGCTCGGGTCTGCCCGTTTCCTGCTGCTCTATCTTGCCTCCGGCCTCGCCGGCTCCGCCGGCGCGCTCCTGCTGTCGTCACCGACGGCCGTCACCGTAGGCGCCTCGGGAGCGATCTACGGGCTCTTCGGCGCGATCCTCGTACTCGAGCGTCAGGGCACGTACGTCTTTGGCGGCAGCGTGCTGCCACTACTGCTCATCAACCTCGCGATCACGTTTGCCGTGCCCGGCATCTCGATCGGCGGCCACCTCGGTGGCCTGGCTGGCGGCGCCCTCGCGATCCTTGCGCTCTCCCGCTTCGGCCAGCGACGGGTCGCCTACGCGCGTAACGACCTGCTTGGCTATGCAGGCTTGGTGGTGATAGGTCTACTCAGCGTGGCCGTCGCCTACTGGAAGGTGCGCGGCTACACCTAGCGGCCGAACACCTAGCCGCCGACGGCAATGGTCGTGATGCCCTGCTCGGCCAGCGCCGCCTGTGCGGCGGCGAGCCGGGCCAGGGGGACACGGTAGGGCGAGCAGGAGACGTAGTCGAGCCCGAGGTCGTGGCAGAACGCGACGGACTTCGGCTCGCCGCCGTGCTCGCCGCAGATCCCGAGCTTGAGGTCGGCGCGCACGCTCCGCCCCCGCTCGACCGCGATTCGCATCAGGTCGCCGACGCCACCCTGATCGATCGTCTCGAACGGGTCGCGCTCGAGGATGCCCGTCTCGAGGTAGTGCGAGAGGAAACGGCCGGCATCGTCGCGCGACAGGCCGAGCGCAGTCTGCGTCAGGTCGTTCGTGCCGAACGAGAAGAAGTCGGCGTGCTCGGCGATCTCGTCCGCGCGTACGCAGGCGCGCGGCAGCTCGATCATCGTGCCGACGAGATATTCGAGCTCGCCCTCCTCGGACGCCGTTCGCACCGTCAGCTCGCGCAGCCGGCGCAGCTCCTCGCCCAAGCCGACGAGCGGGTGCATGATCTCAACCAGCGGGCGCTGCCCGCGCTCACCCACCGCCAGCGCTGCTCGCACGATCGCGCGCACCTGCATCTCGTAGATCTCGGGGAAGAAGAGCCCGAGCCGGCACGCGCGCCAGCCGAGCATCGGGTTCGCCTCCTGTAAGGAACGGATGCGCTCGCGCATGCGGTCGTCGCGCGCCTCCTCGAGCGAGGGCAGGAACTCGTGCAGCGGCCAGTCGAGCAGGCGGATTGTCACGGGCAGGCCCGCCATCGCCTCGAAGATGCCTTCGAAGTCTGCCTGCTGAATCGGCAGCAGCCGGTCGAGGGCGGAGCGGCGGCCGTCCTCGTCGGAGGCGAGGATCATCTCCCGGACGAGCTCGAGCCGCTCCGCCTCGGCGAACATGTGCTCTGTCCGGCACAGCCCGATTCCCTCAGCGCCAAATTCTCGTGCCTTGGCGGCGTCGGCCGGGGTGTCGGCGTTCGTTCGTACCTTCAGCCGCCGGATCCCGTCCGCCCACTCGAGGATCGACGCGAAATCGTCGTTCAGCTGCGGCGCCACGAGCGGCACCGCGCCCACGATCACCTCCCCCGTCCCGCCGTTGATGGTGAGGATGTCGCCCTCGCTAAGCGCGTGGCCCGGCAGGCGCGCCGTCCTCGCACTCACGTCGACGTGCAGCGCCTCGCAGCCGGTGACGCACGGCGTGCCCATCCCGCGCGCGACGACGGCCGCGTGCGACGTCAAGCCGCCGTGAGCTGTGAGGATGCCCGCCGCCTGGATCATCCCGTGGAAGTCGTCCGGCGTCGTCTCCCAGCGGACGAGGATGACGCTCTCCCCCGCCTTGCCCCGCTCTTCGGCCGTGTCGGCATCGAAGACGATCGCCCCGGACGCCGCGCCAGGCGAGGCATTGAGCCCCTTCGCGACGACCTCCACCTTCGCCGAGGGGTCAATGGTCGGGTGGAGCAGCTGGTCGAGCTGTGACGGATCGATGCGCGCTACGGCTTCCTCGCGGGAGATGAGCCCCTCCTCGGCCATGTCGACCGCCGAGCGTAGCGCGGCCATCGCCGTTCGCTTGGCCGACCTCGTCTGGAGCAGGTAGAGCGTCGATTCCTCGACCGTGAACTCGATGTCCTGGACGTCTCGGTAGTGGTTCTCGAGCCGGCGAATCGTCTCCAGGAGCTGCTCGTAGGCTTCGGGCAGGAGCTCGCCCATGCGCTCGATCGGCTCCGGCGTCCGGATCCCGGCCACGACGTCCTCGCCCTGGGCGTTCTGCAGGAACTCTCCGTACAGCCGATGCTCGCCCGTCGAGGGGTCGCGCGTGAAGCAGACGCCGGTGCCGGAGGTGTCGCCCTTGTTGCCGAAGACCATCTGGACGACGTTGACGGCGGTGCCGAGGTCGTCCGGGATCTCGTACGTGCGCCGGTAGACCTGGGCGCGAGGCGAGTTCCAGGAATCGAAGACGGCCCGAACCGCCCGCTCGAGCTGCGCAGCGGCGTCCTGCGGGAACGCGCCTCCCGTCTCGTCCGCGTAGATGCGCTTGAAGGTGGCAGTGAGCTCCGCCAGATCGTCGGCAGTGAGCTCGACGTCCTGTTTGACGCGCCGGGCCGCCTTCAAGTCCGCGAGCGCCTGCTCGAACCTATGACCCTCGACGCCCTGGACGACCTCGCCGTACATCTGGATCAGGCGCCGGTAGGAGTCGCGCGCGAAGCGCGCGTTCCCGGTCGTCTTCGCGAGGCCCTCGACGGCATCGTCCCCGAGGCCGAGATTGAGGATCGTGTCCATCATCCCGGGCATCGAGACGGCCGCTCCCGAGCGAACGGAGACGAGCAGCGGGTCGTCGGGATCGCCGAAGCGCTTCGCAGCCTTCTCCTCCAGCGCCCGAACGTGCGCACCGATCTCCTCCTCGAGCCCATCCGGCAGCCCCGGCCGGTCCGGAAGCCCTGCCCCGTCCGCCAGGTAGGCGCGGCAGGCGTCGGTCGTGATCGTGAAGCCTGCCGGTACCGGAACGCCCAGCGCCGTCATCTCGGCGAGGCCGATCCCCTTTCCGCCGAGCAGCTCTCGGCCCCCGGTTGAGTCTTCATCGAAGGCGTAGACGTAGCGCACGGCGGCGAATCTTCCCACAAGCGCTCGCTGCCATACTCGCCCACATGCCGGGGGCCACATGACGGGTCGAATCCTCGCGCTCGGCGGTCATGCGGCCGGAGCCGATCTCGACGAGCTCGTCCTGGAGGCTGCCGGCGGGCCGCGGATCTGCTTCGTGCCCACGGCGAGCGGCGACGACGACGGGACGATCCTCCGCTTCTACGACCGCTTCGGCAGCCGCGCCGAGGCGTCCCACGTCGTCTTCCATCCGTGGCCGCGCCCCGACCTCCGCGAGCATGTCCTCGCCCAGGACGCGCTCTACGTCGGCGGCGGCAACACGGCGAACATGCTGGCGATCTGGCGCGTCCACGGGTTCGACACGATCCTGCGGGAGGCATGGGAGGCCGGCGTCCTCCTCTGCGGCTGGAGCGCCGGCATGATCTGCTGGTTCGAGGCCGGCGTGACCGACTCGTTCGGCCCCGACCTCGCAGGGATGCGCGACGGGCTCGGCCTGCTGCCGGGGAGCGCCTGCCCGCACTACGACGGCGAGCAGCGGCGCCGGCCGGTGTACACGCGCCTCGTGCGGGAGGGATTTCCGCCCGGCTACGCGGCAGACGACGGCGTGGGTCTGCTCTTCGAGGGCAGGGAGCTGCGCGAGGTCGTGACGACGAAGGCCGGCTCCAGTGCGTACTGCGTCGAGCGCGACCGCGAGGAGCCGCTGGAGGCCCGGCTCCTGTGAGCCCGGAGGTCAAGCTCTCGAGCGCCGACCGCGTCCTCTTCCCCAAGTCGGGGATCACGAAGGGCGAGCTCTTCGACTACTACGGCAGGGTCGCCCCCATCCTCGTGCCGCACCTCCGCGACCGGCCGTTCACGATGAAGCGCTGGCGGGAGGGGATCGTGGGCGGCTCGTTCTTCCAGAAGCAGGCACCGAAGGGGATCCCGGACTGGATCCCGACGAGGCGGTTCACGACGCACCCCCGGGAAGGCGGCTCCCGCGAGGTCGACTTCCCGCTCGTCAACTCGCGCGAGGCGATCCTCTGGATGGTGCAGATGCACTGCATCGACCTGAACGCGTGGTACTCGCGGGTCGACAAGCCTGCGCGGCCCGACTTCGTCCTCTTCGACCTCGATCCGCCCGATGGCGAGTTCCCGCTCGCTGTGAGAGCGGCGCACCTGGTGCGGGAAGCGCTCGAAGAGCTGGAGCTGCGCTCGTACGTGAAGACGAGCGGCGCCGACGGCATTCACGTCCTCGTGCCGATCGCGCGGCGGCACGGGTATGACGAGACGCATCGCTTCGCGGAGCTGGTCTCGAAACGGCTCGCAGAGAACAACCCCGGGGTGATCACGACGGAGTGGCTGAAGCGGAAGCGGGTCGGCGTCCTCCTCGACTACCACCAGAACGGCGCCGGCAAGACGATCGCGTCCGTCTACTCGGTGCGGCCCAAGGAGGGTGCGCCGGTCTCGACGCCGCTTCGGTGGGACGAGCTGACGCCGGAGCTGCAGCCGAAGCAGTTCACGATGGCGGCCGCTCTACGACGAGCGGAGGAGCATGGCGACCTCTTTGAGCCGGTGCTCCGCGGGGGTCAGTCGCTCGGCGCCGCCCTCCGCCGTCTGGGACATGTCTGAGGCTTTAGGCCTAGGGCCATGGCCGAGCGAGACGACCTCAGCTGGGTGATCGTGGCGATAGAGCTGTCGGTCGACCCTTGCCCGACCGATCTGATGCTTCAAGCATCGGACACGTCCCGAACGGACGCCGCGCTCAGGTGGGCCGGCGGCGCCTGGAGCGCCACTCGGCCAGCCAGGCAGCCCCGCGCAAGCCGAGCCAGATCGGCGTGAGGAGGACGTAGAAGACCACGTCTGCCGCGAGGAGGATCGTCCCCCAGAGCACCCAGCGCCACTTGGGTACGGGCGGTTTCAGAGGTACGGGCGGCTTCGGGAGTACAGGCGCCTCGGGGCTCACGGGACGGTCGCCTCCTGCCGTCGGCGGGCAACGAGCCGGACGACGCGGTGGGCCGTCTCCTCGATCGACTGGCCGGTGACGTCGATCACGGGACACCCGAGTCTGCGGTGCAGCGCCGCCGCCTCGTCGAGCTCGTCGTAGATCTCCACCATCTCTGCGTAGTGACGGTTCGGGCCCCCCATCGACCGGACTCGAGCCTGGCGGATCTCGGCCAGCCGCTCGGCATCGATCGTCAGCCCTACGATTTTCGTTGCGTCGATCTCGAAGAGCTCCTCGGGCGGCGTGATGCCCTTCACGAGCGGGACGTTCGCCGCCTTGTAGCCGAGGTAGCCGAGGTAGATCGAGAGCGGGGTCTTCGAGGTGCGTGAGACTCCGGCGAGCACGATGTCCGCCTCACGCAGGCCGCTGCCGACGCCGTCGTCGAACTTGACGGCGAACTCGATCGCCTCCATCCGCTTGAAGTACGTCGAGTTGAGCGGCGGGCGGGCACCCGGTTTCATCTTCGCGGCCATCCCCGAGACCTTCGCGATCGACTCGATCGGATGTCCCAGCAGATCGCAGTAGTGCACGCGCGCGCTGCGGCAGAGCGTGCGCATCGCCTCGCGGAGCGCGCGGTCGACGAGCGTGTAGACCATCACCGCCGGCCGGCCCTTGGCCCGGTTGACGGCGAGCTGGAGGTCGTCGATCGTCTCGATCTGGGGGTGCCGGATCTCCTCGAACGGCTGCTCGGGGAATTGCGCTTCGAGCGCCGCCACGAGCCGGGCGGCCGTCTCGCCGGTCGAGTCCGAGATGATGTGCAGCTCGACGATCTCGCGGTCTGGCGACATGCGCGGAGGCTATCTCTCGACAGAAAAGGATGGATTGCCCCATCGCGAGACCTGACCCAGTAGGAACCGCTCCGGGTAGCCTCTGCGCTCTCGATGGCCGACACCGTCACGATGGACAAGATCGTCTCGCTGTGCCGCCGGCGGGGGTTCGTCTTCCCCTCGTCGGAGATCTACGGCGGCCTCGGCTCGTCGTACGACTACGGCCACTACGGCGTCTTGCTGAAGGACAACGTCAAGGCGGCGTGGCTTCGCGCGATGGTGCAGGAGCGGGAGGACATCCTCGCCCTCGACTCGTCGATCATCCTCCATCCGCAGGTGTGGCAGGCCTCGGGCCACGTCGGCGGGTTCAGCGACCCCCTCGTCGACTGCCGCACGTGCAAGCAGCGCTACCGCGCCGACCACCTGGCGGACGAGGAGCATGAGGAGCTTCGTTGCGGCAAGCGGCCGAGCAAGCGCCCGGGCCAGACCTCCGACTGCGACCTGACCGAGCCGCGCCAGTTCAACCTGATGTTCCGCACGCGGGTGGGCCCGGTGGAGGAGACCGGCACGGACGTGTACCTGCGGCCCGAGACGGCGCAGGGGATCTTCATCAACTTCAAGAACGTGGCCCAGATCGCGCGCCGCAAGCCGCCGTTCGGGATCGCCCAGATCGGCAAGTCGTTCCGCAACGAGATCACTCCCGGCAACTTCATCTTCCGCACGCTCGAGTTCGAGCAGATGGAGATGGAGTACTTCGTCCCCCCGGCGGAGGCGGGCGAGTGGTACCGGCATTGGGTCGGCGAGCGGCTCGCGTGGCACGTCGGGCTCGGCGTCCGCGATAGCCACCTGCGCGTGCGCCCGCACGAGGCCGACGAGCTCTCGCACTACTCGAGCGAGACGAGCGACATCGAGTACCTCTTCCCGATCGGCTGGTCGGAGCTCGAGGGGATCGCGAACCGGGGCGACTTCGACCTGAGACAGCACGCCGCCTCGTCCGG
>Ga0136622_10000477_pt1 | contig 16449 bp, 14 predicted proteins | sample AntDrymUQ4482106_2_FD_104803 | JGI IMG/M metagenome (GOLD analysis project Ga0136622, IMG submission 104803) | Polar desert sand microbial communities from Dry Valleys, Antarctica - metaG UQ448 (21.06) | ecosystem: Environmental > Terrestrial > Soil > Desert | place: Antarctica: Dry Valley...
GCGGCATGACGGAGGCAAGGACTTCTCGATCGTGGTCGTGAGCGAGGGATACGAGCTGACATACGAGTCCGGCGAGCAGCGGCTCGTCGCGGGCGTCGCCCGAGCGACCGACCAGTTCGGACACGTCGTCCTCGGTGGCGTGGGAGACGCACTGGCTCGCGAGATCGAGGAGCGAACGGGCTTCGAGACTCGTGTGACGGTCCTCGGACATGTCCAGCGCGGCGGGACGCCGACCCCTCGCGACCGCGTCTTGGCGACCCGCTTCGGACTCGAGGCCGCCGACCTCGTCCACGAAGGCCGCTTTGGCCGGATGGCCGCGCTGCACGGAGACGCGATCGTCGACGTCTCGCTGGAGGAAGCGACGCGCGAGCTCAAGACCGTCCCCGCCGAGTGGTACGAAGTCGCCCGTGCGTTCTTTGGTTGATGACGTGGCGAGCGTTGAACGTGAGTTCAGGGTGGCGCCCGAGCTGTGTGGGCGCGGAGTACCGGCCGGAGGCCGGCTTAGCCGGCCGGGAGGCCTGACGCAGCCATCTCTGTGCGATGCACCGAAGGAGGGGGCCCGTGGGGGAACCACGGGTTCCCCCACGCGATGCCGGAGGTGGGGGTCGAACCCACACGTCCCGAAGGACACGGGATTTTGAGTCCCGCGCGTCTGCCAGTTCCGCCACTCCGGCCGCCTCGGATGGTAACCGGGCCTTTGCGGGCGTTCTGGTATCTCGACCTCGTTGCTGTGCCACGGGTGCGATTTGCACCCTGGGCGCAGAGGGCAGATACTTCCGCGAACGTCGGCCGCGCCGGCGCGGAGACGATTCACCCAAAGAAGAGGAGGAATGGTTTGACTGCCAAGAAGAGTGTGCTCGCTCTCCTCGGGCTGCTCGTGGCCGCGCTCGCGCTCGTGGCCTCGGGCTGCGGAGGGGGCGACGGAGGCGGCGTGACCGCGCTGCCCGCGTCCTCGTGCGCCGATGTCGAATACGGCGGCGAAGGCGATCCGGACGTCCTGATCGCGTCGGATCTTCCGATGCAGGGCGGCGACCGCGTGCAGACGCTGCAGATGACGGACGCGATCCGGTACGTGCTCGAGCAGCGCGAGTGGAAAGCGGGCGATCTGAACGTCGCGTACCAGGCGTGCGACGACTCGACCGCTCAGACCGGCGCCTGGGACTCGGGCAAGTGCGCCGAGAACGGTGCGAACTATGCCGCCAACGAGAGCATGGTCGGTCTGGTCGGCACCTTCAACTCGGGCTGCGCCGAGGTCATCATCCCCCTGTTGAACCAGGCGGAGGGCGGCGCGATCGCGATGGTCTCCCCGGCGAACACGAAGGTGTGCCTCACCACCTCGGTGCCGTCTTGTGCAGGCACCGAGCCGGACAAGTACTACCCGAGCGGCGAGCGCAACTACGCCCGAGTCGTCGCGCTCGACGACGCGCAGGCGGCGACGATCGCGCAGTTCGTGAAGGACACCCTGAAGCTCGAGAGCGTCTATATCATCAACGACAAGCAGGCCTACGGTCTCGGACTCGCGACCAACCTCGAGAGCGCCTTCAACTTCCTCGACATCGAGGTCAAGGGCAACGAGGGCTGGGATCCGAAGGCGTCGAGCTACGAGGCGCTGTTCAACACGGTGAAGGCCTCTGGCGCCCAGGGCGTCGTCTTCTCCGGCCTCGTGACGCTGAACGGCGTCAAGCTGATCAAGGACAAGTTCGCCGTGCTCGGGTCGAACGAGGAGATTACGCTCCTCGCACCCGACGGCTTCACGCCGTTCACCGAAGTGGACAAGGCGGGGACGCCGGCCACGACCGGGATGTACGTCACGGTCGCAGGCTCGTCGGCGGAAGCCCTTGCCGCGCAGGGCGGTGCGGGCGCCGAGTTCATCGAGGCGTACAAGAGCCAGTTCGGCGTCGACCGGGTCGAGCCGTACACGGCCTACGCCGCCCAGGCGGCGGAGGTGCTGCTCACTGCGATCGACGCAGCGGCCGACGACCGGGCCGCGATCATCGACAACATCATCGGTCAGTCCTTCGACGGCATCCTCGGTCAGTTCACGTTGAGCGACGAAGGAGACGTCGACTCGGGAGCGGTCACCGTCTACCAGGGGCCGGAGTGGGGTGACGTCACGGTGATCACGCCGTCCGTCGAGCTCGTCACGGCGGCAGGCGGAGGCTAGGCGAGAACCCTCTCGTCAGGTGAGTACGGGGGGAGGGCAACGTGCCCTCCCCCGTCGATGAAGGAGGTTGAGCGATCGCCCCCGAGGAGACGAAACGGGCACGTCGTGCACCGCATGAGCTTCTGGCGCTCAGGCGCCATCCTCCGCTCCTGAACGTGATCGGCGTGCTCCTGCTCGCCCTGGTGGGCGTGTGGCTCGTAGTCAACTTCGTGCAGGGCCCGAGCCGGTTCCTCAGCGTCGTGATCATCGGCCTGACGAACGGCTCGGTGTACGCCCTCATCGCCCTCGGCTACACGCTCGTGTACGGCATTCTCCAGCTGATCAACTTCGCCCACGGCGACGTGTTCGCGCTTGGAGGTCTGCTCTCGACCACCCTCATACTCGACCTCTTCGAGGTCGACTCGAGCTCCGCGACGGCCTCGGTGGCGCTCGCCATCGGCGGCTGCCTGCTCGTCGCAGTCGCCTTCGCGGCCGTACTGAACACGACTGTGGAGCTGGTCGGCTACAGGCGGCTCCGGAACGCGCCGCGACTCGCACCTCTCATCACCGCGGTCGGGATGTCGTTCATCCTCCAGAACGTCGGGCTCTACTTCTGGGGGCCGGAGTACACCGTGGTCGATCCCCTGATCTCGAACGATCCAGCGTTCTCGATCGGTGAGGTCGAGGTGCAATGGGACAACCTGCTCGTGATCCTCCTGACCATCCCGCTGCTGCTCGGACTCACCTGGCTCGTGACCTCGACCAAGCAGGGCAAGGCGATGCGCGCGACGTCTCAGGACCGGATGGCATCCGCGATGGTCGGCATCAATGTCAACCGGACGATCTCATTCACGTTTGCGCTCGCCGGCGGCCTGGCCGGAGCGGCGGGCCTCATCTACGTCCTCCAGTTCACGACGATCCGCTTCGACCAGGGCTTCCAGCTCGGCCTGATCGCGTTCACCGCGGCGGTGCTCGGTGGGATCGGCAATCTTGCCGGCGCCGTCGCGGGAGCTCTCCTCATCGGTTTCGTCGAGGCGTTCAACGAGGGGCTCTCCTGGCTCTCGCCCGGTTCCGATTGGACGCGGTCGATCGTGTTCGCGATCCTGATCGCGGTTCTCGTCTTTCGCCCGGAGGGCATACTCGGCGAACGTACTCCCGAGGGGGCCTGACCACGTGAGCGAGCAGCTCGCGACACTGAAATCGCGCTGGGCCGAGCAGCCTGAGGTCGTCCGCCGGTATGCGCTTCCGGCCGGAGCGATCGTTCTCGCCGTGCTGTATCCCTTCTATGTCGACCTTCTCCCGGGCTTCCCGGTCACGAGCATCGCTGTCGTGATGCTCGTGTTCACGATGATGGCGCTCGGGCTCAACATCGTCGTCGGCTACGCGGGGCTGCTCGACCTCGGCTACGTGGCGTTCTACGCAGCCGGCGCGTACATCGCCGCGTGGCTCGCGTCGCTGCACTTCGAGGACATCTCGTTCCACTTCGGCGCGGTCGGAGTCGCCGACGATGCCCCCGGGATACACATCTCGGTCTGGCTCGTGCTCATCATCGCCGGGCTGTTCACGACCGTGGTCGGAATCCTGATCGGCCTGCCGACGCTGCGCCTTCGGGGCGACTATCTCGCGATCGTAACGCTCGGCTTCGGCGAGATCATCCCCCAGTTCGTGCGAAACGCGGACGAGGCGGGAATCGGGTTCGACCTGACGCACGGCACGTTCGGCATCAACCCCATCGATTCGATCGGCTTCGGTGAGACGCTCGGCGCCGTGGGACTGCCGGACGTGTACCGAACATCGAGCAGTCGCGCGGAGCTTTTCTACTGGACCGCCTTGGCACTGCTCCTTTTCACCGTGTTCTGCTCGATTCGGCTCCGTGACTCGCGACTCGGACGCGCGTGGATCGCGATTCGGGAGGACGAGACGGCCGCCGCCGCCATGGGCGTTCCGCTCATGCGCACGAAGACGTGGTCGTATGCGATGGGGGCCTTCTTCGGCGGGATCGCGGGCGCCTTCTACGCCGTCTACAAGTCCGGCGCCTTCCCTGCCGACTTCTACTTCCAGTTCTCGGTGTTCCTCCTCTGCATGGTGATCCTCGGCGGCATGGGCTCGGTCTGGGGCGTCATCGTCGGCGCGCTCATCCTCTCGTGGCTCGACCGCGCGGGGCTCGCCGAGCTCGGCAAGGAGTTCGGCGACCTCGTCGGCAGAGAGATCGACGTCCCGAAGTACGCATTCGGCATCTACGGCGGGATCATCGTCGTGATGATGCTCGTGCGGCCGACGGGGCTCATTCCTGAGAGCCGGCACAAGATCGAGATGGAAGAAGGCGTCCACGACACGCCGCTCTACGACGTGCAGCATGAGGGCCCTGGCACCGGTCGAATCCGAGGCGACGGCTGATGGCCGACGATCTGCTCGTCGCCGAGCGCGTGCGGAAGGAGTTCGGCGGTCTCGTTGCCACCAACGACATCGATTTCGCGATCCCGCGCGGATCGATCGTGGCGCTGATCGGGCCGAACGGAGCCGGGAAGACGACGTTCTTCAACATGCTCACGGGCGTCTACACGCCGACCTCCGGGCGAATCCTCTTCGACGGTGAGGAGATCGCCGGCAAGCCTCCTCACGCGATCGTCGAGCGGGGGATCGGCCGCACGTTCCAGAACATCCGGCTGTTCCAGCAGATGACCGCGATGGAGAACGTGCTGGTCGGGATGCACAGCAGGCTCTCGGCCGGCATCGTCGGCTCGATCCTGGGTCTGCCCCGGGTCAAGCGCGAAGAGTCGGGGGCAAACGAGCGCGCGCGCGAGCTCCTCGTCTACTGCGGGCTTCCGAAGAGGCACGAGCACCTTGCGGGCTCGCTTCCCTACGGCGACCAGCGTCGGCTCGAGGTTGCCCGCGCGCTCGCGACAGACCCTAAGCTGCTCCTCCTCGATGAGCCGACGGCGGGCATGAACCCGCAGGAGACTGCAGATTTCACGTCGTTCGTGCGTCGGATCCGGGACGAGAAGGACCTGACGGTGCTTCTCATCGAGCACGACATGAAGGTCGTCATGGGTGTCTCCGAGCGGATCACCGTTCTGGAATACGGGGAGAAGATCGCGGAGGGCACACCGGCCGAGATCCGGGCGAACGAGCGCGTGATCGAGGCGTATCTCGGCAGAGGAGCTGCGGCGTGACAGCGCATGCTCCGGCGGCTTCCCGCCCGATTCTGGAGCTCGAGGACATGCACGTCTTCTACGGCGCGATCCATGCGGTCAAGGGCATCTCACTCGACGTGCGAGAAGGCGAGATCGTCACTCTGATCGGCGCGAACGGCGCTGGGAAGTCGACGACGCTGCGAGCGATCAACGGGCTCAACCACCCGCGCCGCGGAAGAATCTCGTTCCAGGGCGAGGACATCACGAGCACCGCGCCGCACGAGATCGTGAGCCAGGGCATCGCGCAATCTCCCGAGGGCCGGCGCCTGTTTCCACGCATGAGCGTGCTCGAGAACCTGGAGATGGGCGCGTTCCCGCGCGAGGATCGCTCGACGTACAAGGACGACCTCGAGCGCGTATACCGGCTGTTCCCGCGGCTCCACGAGCGCCGCACTCAGAAAGCGGGAACTCTCTCCGGCGGCGAACAGCAGATGTGTGCCATCGGCCGCGCGCTTATGGCCCATCCCAAGCTTCTGTTGCTGGATGAGCCGTCGATGGGGCTCGCCCCGATCCTCGTCGAGCGGATTTTCGAGATCATCGTCGAGATCAACCGTGAAGGCACGCCAGTCTTGCTCGTGGAGCAGAACGCGCTTATGGCTCTCGATGTCGCGCAGCGGGGCTACGTGATGGAAACCGGCACCATCGCCTTGCAGGGCCCGGCCTCGGAGCTCAAGACCAATGAGCAGGTCCGGAAGACGTATCTCGGCGAAGGTTGAGACCGCAGGCTTCGGGCATACTGCCTTCGAGGGGGGCGACGTTCGGTCGGAGACGGCGTGATGACGAACGGGACTGACAAGGCAATGCGAGCATCAGGGGATGCGTTGCGCTGGTCCGCGCTCTCGGTCATAGCGCTCGCGGTCCTGGCGGTCGACCAGGCCCTCAAGGAGAGCGTTCGCTCGAACCTCGATCCGGGTGAGGGAATGCATCTGTTCGGCTCGTACTCGATCCAGCACGTCCAGAACTTCGGCGTTGCCGGCGGCGGCCTCGAGGCGAAGGCGCTTCCCCTCGCGGTGCTCGCGATGATCGCCGTGCTCGGCCTGTACGAGTTCCTCGCGCGGCGAGGTCACGGGCGCGTCTCGCTGCTGATTGGGTTCGGCTTGCTCGTTGGCGGCGGCCTCGGCAACCTCGTCGATCGCGCACGCCTCGGCCTGGTCACCGACTTCATCCGCAACGGCCCGAACGCGTTCAACGTCGCCGACATCGCGATCTTCGCCGGGGGCATCGTCGTCCTGGCCTGGCTCGCCATTGCGCTCGTGCGGATGTGGATACGCGGCAGCTCTCAGCCAACCAGCAAGGGCGCGTAGGGCGGCGCAAGGAGGATTCCGAGCCGAGCCCGCCCGCCGGCCACCCCGTGCGCCATCTCGAGCGCGCTCGACATCCCATGGCTGGGCACGAACCCGAGCGTTCGCGCGGCGGCCGCGTCGCGGCAGCCGGCCACGATCACCTGTCCGAGTCGTGAGAGCGCCGGTGCGCAGCCCGCCCAGTCCGCGTACGGGAGCAAAGGGTGGCACGCCGTCCCCGCTCGATAGGCCGTGAGCGCGCGCTCGTCACCGGCGGCCGCGCGTTCCGCCTCGGCGAGCTCTTCGTGGCCTCGCGGGTTCCGGAGGGCGTTGAACATCGTCGCGTAGGGCGCTTGCGTGCCATGCGCGAAGGAGCGCGTGAGCGGGTGGATGAGGACGAGCGACCCGTCGGGTCGGATCGGAAATGCGTCGCGTCGCAGGCGCAGCGCGAGGCCGAGCGCGACCGCGGCAACGGTGATGGGGTTGAGCGGCTCCCGAGGCACATGAGGTCCGATCCACGGCACTCCCACGACAAGAGCGTCGACGGGCACGTCGAGCCTGGTTCCTCGCAGGGCGATACCGCGCAGAAGCGCCTCGGCATGAGCAACCGACAGCGGTCCTGCGAAGGCACCCGTCGCGTCCATGCGGCGGCCCTGGGCTCCGAGGAGCTCTCGTCGGAGAGCGTGGGGAAGTAGTGAGAAGATCGCTCGCACCGGGGAGCGCGCGACTCGAGCGATTTGCGCGGAATCGTCGGGGTAGCCACGGAACATCCCGGTCAGGCGCGGCAGATCGAGGACGAGCGAGACGCCGGCGAGCGCGGTACGCGCCGTCACCGCCTTTTCGAGCTCGAGTCCGAGAGCCCATGCGGACGAGCCGGCGGCCTCGAGGAGAGAGTCGGCTTCAGCGGCAGTCCGTATCGTCGCGGCGTCGCAGGCGGCGATGAGTGCCCCCGGTCCTCCGTGCAGCACCGTCTCCGCCGCCGTGACAGCGAGCACGAGGTCCGTCTCGACGAGGGTCGGATGGATGCGGGCTCCGCCTACGACCGGGACGAGCGTCTCGTCCTCGGCATCGTGGACCACGACCCGACCGCGGAAGGCGCGCGCCTGCGGGGGTGAGAGAAGCCGCTCGAGGTCGCGCTGGCCGAAGCGACGGCCGAGGCCGCCTGCGACGAGGATCGTCTGGCGCTCGTCGGGCACGCCGCAGCGCTCGAGCTCGGCGATCGTGACCGCGATCGCCGACTGACGGGCGTCTTGCGGAGCGCCGGGGAGCGGGAGCGCCGCCGGCTCGACGAGGATCGTCGCTCGTCCCCCGCGTGTCACTAGCCCGTCGAGGGAAGCACCGGAGAGCGGGAAGCGCAGCGCGTCCCGGACAGCCGCCTCGACGTCGACGACTCGCGCGGGCGGGGAGGGCGGGCGGAGGATCACGTCGTCGTCGCTCGTGGGAACGAGAACGATGCGCGAGCCCGAGAGCAGCGGAACGCGACGCACGACTGCTATCCAAGCAGGCCGTAGAGTTGGAGCGATGAGCCCGAAGACGCTCACGGGAGAAGAGCTGCAGCTCGACGATGCGCCTGCGCGCGAGTCCGAGCTCTTCCTGGTCGACGGGAACAACCTCGCGTATCGCGGGTTCTTCGCTCTCCCCGAGGAGCTCCAGACGACGGACGGGCAGCCGACCAATGCTTTGCTCGGGTTCACGAACATGCTCTTCAAGCTCCTCTCCGACTACACGCCTCGCGGCGTGGCGGTCGCGTGGGACACGCGGCCGGTGCATCGGACGGAGATCTCGGCGGAGTACAAGTCCGAGCGGCGGCCGATGCCGGATCTCCTGCGGGAGCAGTTCCCGCATTTCCGGCCAATCGTCGAGGCGTTCGGCTACCGGAACCTCGAGTTCGAAGGGTGGGAGGCAGACGATGTGATCGCAACGCTCTCCACCCGTGCGGACGAGGCCGGCATCAGGACGTGCGTCGTGTCCACCGACCGCGATGCCTTCCAGCTGGTGTCGGAGAACGTGTGCCTGATGATGACTCCGCGCGGGGTCGCCGACGTCCACGTGTACACGCCCGAGCGCGTCGAGCTGCGCTACGGGGTCAGGCCCGACCAGGTCCCGGACTTCATCGGGCTCAAAGGCGACACGAGCGACAACATCCCAGGCGTTCCCGGCATCGGAGACAAGACCGCCGGTCAGCTCATCTCTCAGTACGGATCGGTGGAGAGTGTGATCGAGCACGCGGGGGAGCTCTCGCCCGCGCGCTCGAGGTCCCTTTCCGAGCACGCAGAGCAGGCGAAGGCATCGAAGCTCCTGGCGACGATGCGCCGCGACCTCGAGCTCGACATCGACTTGGAGGACGTCGTCTCGCGCCCGCCGGACCGTTCGCAGCTCAAGGAGATCTTCCGCCGCTTCGAGTTCCGGGCGCTACTCGGTCGCATCGACACCCTCGACGACGCCCTCCCGGCGGCCGAGCGCCCGAAGGCCGAGTCGCAGGCGGTGGCGTGGCGTGAGGGGGAGCTGCCGAAGCTGCGTGGCAGAGCGAACGACAGAGCCGGCTTGGCAGCGGGCGCCGATCGCGTGGCCGTCGCGTCCGGCGACGAGGTGGTGGTCGCTCCGCGCCCAAGTAACAGTCTGTTACAAGGCGACGTTTTCGCGCTCGCAGTGCACGACGCGAAGGCGCTCCGTATCCACGCCGCGGACGACACGCTGATCGCCGCGTACCTGATCGACCCCGGCCGCGCGGAGTACCTGCTCGACGACCTCGCCGCCGAGTACGGCTTCGAGCTCGCGCCGGAGCCGCAAACCGAGGACGAGACCGCGGCCCTGGTGCGCCACGCAGAAGCAACACGGCGGCTCGCTCCGCTCCTACGCGAAAAGGTGCGGGAGCGCGGCCTCGAGCGTCTCTACGACGAGATCGAGCTTCCGCTCTCGACCATGCTGGCGGCGATGGAGGACGCGGGCGTCCGCATCGACACCTACCGCATGGGCGAGATCACCGCCCGGCTCTCCGATCGCGTCGAGGAGCTCGAGGCGCGCGCGTACGAGCTCGCGGGCGAGGAGTTCGTGCTCGGCTCGCCGGTGCAGCTCGGGCGCATCCTCTTCGAGAAGCTCGAGCTCACCCCTGGCCGCAAGGGCAAGACGGGCTACTCGACCGACGGCAAGGTCTTGCGCGCGATCCGGGCGGATCACGAGATCGTCCCGCTAGTCGAAGAGTGGCGCGAGCTCACCAAGCTGGTGAACACCTACCTCGGGCCACTGCCGACGCTGATCGGCGAGGACGGACGGCTGCATACGACGATCAACCAGCACGTCGCCGCGACCGGGCGCCTCTCGACGTCGAGCCCCAACCTGCAGGCGATCCCTATCCGCACCGAGCTCGGCCGCGAGATCCGCTCCGCGTTCATCGCGGAACCCGGCCATCGGCTTCTCTCCGCCGACTACTCGCAGATCGAGCTGCGCATCCTCGCGCATGTTTCCGGCGAGCCGAAGCTGCGCGAGGCGTTCTTGCGCGGCGAGGACATCCACACTGCGACAGCCGCTGAGGTTCTGGGCAAGGATCCGGCGACGCTGACCAAAGCCGAGCGAAACGTCGCGAAGATGATCAACTTCGGGATCGTCTACGGGATCTCGGCATTCGGCCTCTCCGAGAACCTCGACATCCCGAAAGAGCAGGCGCAGACCTACATCGACGCGTATCTCGCGCGCTTCCCGCAGGTGCAGGCGTTCATCGCGAGGACGATCACCCAGGCCGGGGAGGACGGGTACGCGACGAGTCTGCTCGGACGCCGCCGGCCGGTTCCCGAGCTCCGCGCCTCGAACCGCCAAACGCGCGGGTTCGGCGAGCGCGTCGCCGTCAACTTCGTAATGCAGGGGTCGAACGCGGACATCATCAAGGTGGCGATGGTGGCGATTCACAGTCGGCTCCGCGCGGAGGGACGAGGCGCGCGGCTCGTCCTGCAGGTGCACGACGAGCTTCTGCTCGAAGTGCCCGAGACAGAGGTCTCGGCTGTCCGCGAGCTCGTGCGCGAAGAAATGGTCGCCGCGTACCCGCTCGACCCGCCGCTCGCGGTCGACGTCGGGGTCGGCGACGACTGGGCCGAAGCAAAGGGTTAGTCGTTCCGCATTGACCGGTCTCGTGGTGGAACGCACGATGCGATGCGTGACCAGGGGAAAGCGCTTGGCGCTGGCGACGATCGTCGCCACGCTCGCACTCGGAACGAACGGCGCCGGCGGTGCCGTCATGCTCTTCCACCCCCACGAGCTCTTCCCGCTCCCCGACGACTCGCAGCCACTCGCGGTGGCGATCGGAGACGTGACGAGCGACGACCGGCCCGACGTGGTTCTGACGACCGGCAGGGCGTCCACGCCTGCGAGCGAATAGATCACGGCCTGCAGGTCTGGCCACAGGTTCCGCCCGGCGTCGCGGTTTGGCCGATGCCGAGTGTCATGTTGAGCAGCACCGGCGGTCCGAATCCGCCCGTCGAGTATCCGGTGCTGCATGGAGGTAGAGAGGATCTCGAGGTCGCGGACGTCACCGGCGACGGACGCGACGACCTGATTGTGATGTCGGGCCAGACGTACGCCAGCCCGAACTTCAGCGTGCTGGCGCAACTCGCGTCAGGCGGCGCATCCCCTGTCGAGTATCGAGTGGGCGAGGGGATCCTGACGAGCGGCATCGGCGTGGGCGATGTCACCGGCGACGGCCGCAACGATGTCGTCGCGAGCTATGAGGGTTTGGCGGTCTTTGCGCAGACGCCGCTTGGCACGCTGAGTGAACCGACGTGAAGACGAGTACGGAATCCCAGTTGCCCAGGTCGGCCCGCACTCGCTCGCTGTCGGCGACATCAACGGCGACGGCGCGCCAGACGTTGTGATCGCCGACAGGGCCCACGGTCTCGTTGTGCTCTACAACACGCTGCCCGAACAGACGAACGGTTCGAGCTCCGCGGATGCGGAGACGAGTTCTTCAGCGACCGTGCCGGAGCCAGATCGCTCCTGCCGCCCCGGCACGGAGCCCATGACGATGTGCAAGGGGTGGTGGCAGAAGCGCCCCTGAGAGCAGCGACGCGCGACGTGCGCGCTCCGCGCGCGCGGAACGGGCGCGGAGGCCTGAAAACGGCCTGACCTGGCTATACTCCGCGATCCGATGGTGAACGACACGGTCGAGAAGCCGGCAGCGGTCGAGGAAGGAGTCTGGATCGAGGGCCCCGATGGGGAGCTCGTCCCGGACTACGAATCGTCGTTTCCCGAGATCAACGAGGGCGAGGTCGTGCACGGCACGGTTGTTCGCGTGGACAAGGACGAGGTGCTCGTCGACATCGGCTACAAGTCCGAAGGAGTCATTCCTGTCGCGGAGCTCACCATCCGCCGCTCGGTCAACCCGGCGGACGAGGTGTCCCTAGGCGAAGAGATCGATGCGCTCGTCATGACGAAGGAGGACGCCGAAGGCCGGCTCATCCTCTCCAAGAAGCGTGCTCGCTTCGAGCTCGCCTGGAAGAAGATCGAGGCCGCGGCCGAGTCCGGCGAGGCCGTCATGGGGAAAGTCATCGAGGTAGTCAAGGGCGGCTTGATCCTCGACCTCGGCGTGCGTGGCTTCCTGCCGGCGTCGCTCGTCGACATTCGCCGCGTGCAGGACCTCGACGAGTTCATGGCCCGCGAGCTGCGCTGCAAGGTCATCGAGCTGAACCGCTCGCGCAACAACGTCGTCCTCTCCCGTCGCGCGGTCCTCGAGGATGAGCGCAAGGAGATGCGCCAGGCCATTCTCGACCGCTTGAGCCCAGGCGACGTGATCGAGGGTCAGATCTCCAACATCGTCGACTTCGGAGCGTTCGTGGATTTGGACGGAATGGACGGGCTGATCCACATCTCCGAGCTTTCTTGGAGCCACGTCAACCATCCGTCGGAAGTGCTCGACATCGGGCAGACGGTCGAGGTCAAGGTGCTCGACATCGACCGGGACCGCCAGCGGATCTCGCTCGGGCTCAAGCAGACGCAGAGCGATCCCTGGCAGCAGGTGCTCGACTCGTACGGCGAGGACGACGTCGTCGAGGGTCGTGTGGCGAAGGTCGTCACGTTCGGCGCCTTCGTCGAGATCCTTCCTGGGGTGGAGGGGCTCGTGCACATCTCCGAGCTCGCCGCGCATCACGTCGAGAATCCGCGTGAGGTTGTCGCCCAGGGGCAGGCCGTGAACGTGCGGATCCTCGAGATAGACGGAGACCGCCGCAGGCTCTCCCTCTCCCTGAAGCGCGTCGAGGAAGGCGAGCAGCCGGTCCCGCGTGCGGACGGGGCGGAATCCGTCCACGAGACGCCGAATCTCGTGCTCTCCGAGGAGGCCTTCCCGGCGGGTGGGGCGGGCGCGATTGCGGACGAGGAGGCCGATGCGGCCGCCCCCCTGCCCGAGAGCGGCGTGGGGATCGAGGACGCGGGGATCGAGATCGAGTCCGACGCAGCGGCCGAGCCTGACCTCGAGATCGAGACTGAGACTGAGACTGAGATGGATGCCGAGCCCGAGATCGGGATCGAGCCCGAGACCGACGCGGAGCCAGAGATCCCGGCCGAGATGACAGCCGAAATCGAGCCAGAGGCGTCGGCGGAGCCCGTCGACGAGGTCGAAGCTGCCGGCGAGCCAGTCGAGCTAGCCGCGGTCACGGACAGCAACCCCGAGGCCGAGGCCGAGCCCGCTCCCGAGCGCGAATAGCTTGTGCGCAAGATCAGAATCCGCTCGCGCGGGTTCCGATCGCGCGAAGATCCCTAAAGGCGGCCGCTCCCCGACCGCGGTGGCTCCGATCTCACATCACGCCTTCCGTCAATTGCAGCCTCCGATCGCAGTTGCGATCACCGGCGGTATCGGCGCCGGCAAGAGCGCAGCGCTTCAGAGCTTCCGGCGACACGGCGCCGCGACCGTCTCGAGCGACGAGATCGTCCACCATCTCCTCGCCACGGACTCCGAGGTCAAGCGCGCTCTCGTCGAGCGGCTCGGCGACGGGATCCTCGGCGAGGACCGTGCACCGGATCGCGAGCGAATCGCGCTTCGCGTCTTCAAGGATCGAGACGCGCTCGAGTTTCTGGAAGGGCTCCTGCACCCGCTCGTGTCCCGCGAGTACCTCGCGTGGCGTGAGCAGCTCGCCGCCCTGTCTGCTCCGCCGCGGGTATGCGTTACCGAGGTGCCGCTGCTCTACGAAGTCGGGGCGGAGACCCGGTTCGACAAAGTCGTTGTGATCACCGCTCCCGCGAAGCTCCGCGAGGCCCGTCGTGGCGGGCGCAACGACGACCGCGAAGCCAGGCTCCTCCCTGACAAGGAGAAGGCGAAGCGCGGCGACTTCGTCTACGTCAATACCGGCACGCCCGAGGAGCTGGACGCCTGGGTCGCGGGCGTGATGGCTACCCTCACGACTGCAGAGCGTGACTCCAATCCGTTGTAGGGGCGAGGCTTGCCTCGCCCCCTTCATGTGCCATTGACGAACGAGGGCGACGCAAGTTTCGCGCCTACGCCCTCAGCGAGCGTGTGTGGTCTGTGCGTTTCCTGACGTTGATAGCCATCGCCATTGCCGGCCTGGCCGGTGTGGCCGCGTGGGTGGCGAAAGCGGAACCCGACGTCTACTTGCGCGCGCGCTACCCGCTCGAGTTCGAGCACATCCTGCGCGGCCACGCGTCCAACTACAGCCTCGACCCCGCGCTCCTGGCCGCAGTCGTCTACGTCGAGAGCAGGTTCGATCCCGAGGCGGAGTCCGCGGCGGGCGCGGTCGGGCTGATGCAGCTGCTACCGGATACCGCGAAGGGGATCGCGCTTCGCACCGGCGGTGACCGTTTCGTCGTGACCGACCTGCGCGACCCCGAGATCAACGTCCGCTACGGCTCCCGGTACCTGGATCATCTGTGGAGCCGGTACCAGGACAGGAGGCTCGTGCTCGCCGCGTATCACGCGGGCCAGGGAAATGTCGATCGCTGGCGCGCCACCGGAGCAGGGATCGCGTTCCCGGAGACGCGGAGCTACGTTGCCGACGTGCTGCGCATCAGGGACGTGTACGCGGATGCGTATCGGTCGGAGCTCGGTCTGTAACGGCCGCGCGAACGAACTCGATCAGCGCGTCCACGTTTCGGATCGGCTCCCCGGTCCCCAGCTGAACCGCCACTCCGTTGGCGACAAGGCCGATGAATCCCGCGATCTGCTCCGGCGACGCGTCCGGTCGGAACGAGCCGCGTTCCTGCTCGGCGTGTACGTGCTCGAGAAGCGCTGGCGCGAGCGACCCCTGCGCTCGAGCCTCGTAGCGTTTGAAATCCGGGTCGGTGCGGATCTTCCGGCCCATCTCCATGTACACGCCGATCCAGTCCGGGCCTCGTGGACGACCTCCCGTAGCGTCGCCTCCCAGCCCTTCTCCCCAGAACTGAACGAGCCGCTCGTTATCTCTCGCTGCGAGCTCGAGGAAGAGGTCTTCCTTCGAGTCGAAGTCGTGAAGATCGCGCCGCGGGAAAGGCCCGTGGCCTCTTCCAAGCGCACCACGTGTTCTGCACGCCGCTCATCAACGGCCCGCTCATCGCAGTCCTGACCGCGCGAACTCCGGACGAGCTCCGGGCGATGGTGATCACGGCCGTGATCTCGATCAATACCCTCGCCGCGCCTCTCGGCTTCGTCGCCGCCGGACTGGTGATCGAGCGCTGGGTGTTGTCCCGCTCTTCACCGCCGTTGTCCTCGGAGTCACCTGCATGGCCCTGGCCTACGGAGCGATCGTCCTGCGCCATCGCGACGCCGACGCGGTCGGCGAGCCGCTACTTCCTAGCCACGGCTAGATGCTTGATCGGAAAGCATCTAGGCGCCGACGAAGACAGCTCGGGCGTTTGTCGCGCTCGTCATCGGGACGGAGCAGACGCCCTTACCTCGGCAGGCGCCACTCCACTGCTTGAAACGCCACCCCTTCGCCGCCAACGGCATGAGCCGAATCGCCTCGTAGGAGGAGACGAGCGACGAGCACCGCGGCGGACAGGCGATTCCGAGCCGCGAGCTACGGACCGAGCCTCTACCCGAGATGGCAACCGCGAGCCGGTAGGTCGCCGGAGCGAAGAGCGCGGACACCGTCTTCCCGGGCTCGACGACGACTTTGCAAGTCGACCGGCCGGAGCAGCTTGCCCCCCAGCTGACGAGCTTCGTGCCTGTCGCCGGCGTTGCGCTCAGCTCGAGCGCCGTACCCGCGCTCCAGGTCGTCGTGCAGCTCTGGCTGCAACGCAGGCCAGGGACGTCCGCGGTCACGGAGCCCGATCCCGAGACGGTGAGCGCGAACGGCGCCTGGCGGTCGAGCTGGACGAGCCAAGGCGAGTCCTGGGTGTCGGGCCACGCTCCCGCGTGCCCGTAGTAGTCGTCGCGTCCGGAATCGAGAACGAGTCCGGTGATGGGCGTCTCGTCGCCGAACGGATACATCATGTCGAGCGGGTTGTCGCAGGTATGCCCGTCGTCGGGCTCCGGACAACTGTGCGGCGCGCTGCTCGAGACGGCGCCCAGCGTATGCAGGAGTTCGTGCGCGGCGGTGGTGTTCAACGGCACTCCGGGACACGCCTGCACATACACGACCGCGAATCCGAGGCCGGTCGAGTTGCTCCCACCCTGGCCGCAGATGTCCGGTTCCACCGGTCCGTCGTAGTACACGAGGTACTTGGTGTGGCGCGAGCCGAATCCGCGCGCCATCAGCGATGCGGTGATTGCGCCGAAACGGGCATCGACCGAGCCCAGCTGCGAGCTCGACTGACTGAGCCGGAACAGGGTCAGATCGAGCTGCGGACCGCACGAGAACGGGGCGAGGTCGTTCCGCGGCGTCCGGAGTGGATCCTGCCCGCGCCACCACGCGTCGATCGA
>Ga0136622_10000478_pt1 | contig 16447 bp, 11 predicted proteins | sample AntDrymUQ4482106_2_FD_104803 | JGI IMG/M metagenome (GOLD analysis project Ga0136622, IMG submission 104803) | Polar desert sand microbial communities from Dry Valleys, Antarctica - metaG UQ448 (21.06) | ecosystem: Environmental > Terrestrial > Soil > Desert | place: Antarctica: Dry Valley...
CCGCGTCATGGACAGGGCGTGGCGCGCGTCACCCTCGCCACACGCGACGACGACGGCGTCGAGCACCTCATCGAAGCCGGTTTCACCCCCGGCGAGCAGAAGTCGCTGCGGGTGGACGGAGCGCCTGTGGACAGCCTGTTGGCAGTGGCGCAACGCCCCCTGGTGAGCGTCTTCCTGCCCGACCGTCTCGGCCTGATCAAGGGTCCCCCCGCCGGCCGCCGGGCCCACCTGGACAGCCTTGTGGCCGCGGTCTGGCCGGCGCGTGCCTCCACGCGGACCGCCTACTCGCGCGCGCTCGCGCAGCGCAACGCCTTGCTGGGGCGAGTGAGGGCCGGCGTGGCATCCGCGGCCTCGCTGCCTTCCTGGGACGCCGAGCTCGCTCGCCACGGGGCGCAGCTGATGGCTGACCGCGCGGGCGTGCTCGAGCTCCTCGCGCAGCCGTTCGAGACCCGTGGAGCCCAGCTCGGCCTTCCGGGCAGCCCGTCCGTGGAGTACCGCCCGCGCTGCGCCGCAGCCGACCCAGAGGGGCTGAGGGCCGAGCTGGGAGCGCGCCACGCGGCCGACCTCGAGCGGGGCTTCACCGCCCATGGCCCGCACCGCGACGATGTGCGTCTCTCGCATGCCGGCCGGTCCCTGCGCACCTACGGCTCGCAGGGCCAGCAGCGTGTCGGGTTGCTGGCGCTTCTCTTCGCCGAGCGCGATCTGCTGCAGGCCGAGCGTGGCCGCCCGCCGCTGATGCTCCTCGACGACGTGATGTCGGAGTTGGACTCTGCTCGCCGGGAGCTGCTGGCTGACCTGCTGTGCTCCGGGGGCCAGAGCCTAGTGACGACCACGGATCTCGCCATCGTGCCCGGTGCACACGATCCGGGAACGAGGGTGATCGAAGTCAGCGACGGACTCCTGTCACCGGCCGCGCATCGGGCGGCCGCGTGAGACGCCCCGGCCCCCGCCCGCTGGGCGCCGCCCTCGGCGATGCCGTGGCTCATGCCGCGCCGGCGACCCTTCTCGCCCGTGTCCAGGCACAGTGGCCCGAGGTCGCGGGCCCGGCGGTCTCCCGCGAGGCGGCGCCGGTGGCCGAGCGCGGCGGCACGCTGACCATCGAGTGCCGCTCCTCGGTCTGGGCGGGCGAGCTGGAGCTGCTCGGACCGGACCTGCTCCGGCGTCTGAACGAGGCGCTGGGCCCCACGGGACCCCCGCCGCTCACCCGCCTCCGGGTACGCGCGACAGGAGGCGCCTGACGGAGATTCGTAACGGAGGGAAACACGAGTGTGCGCGCTGTGCCTGTTTTGTGCCGTTTTGCGGGCCTTTTGGTGCTTGGCGGGGCGGCGGGTGAACCCCCCGTTCTGCTATCATCGCCACCGACGTTCTGAGCGCCCCGACCCATGTATCTGAAGTGCCGGGCCGGGGCCTTCTCTTGTGCGGATGACCGGAAGGAACGGCTTGGCGAAGGACTCGACGGATGGCAGTGCAGAAGGCTCCAAGAGCAGCTACGGCGCGCAGGACATCACCGTCCTGGAGGGTCTCGAGGCGGTGCGCAAGCGGCCGGGCATGTACATCGGCTCGACCGGCGTCCGCGGACTGCACCACCTGATCTACGAGGTGATGGACAACTCGGTCGACGAGGCGCTTGCCGGCGAGTGCGACCACGTCAACATCACGATCCATCCCGACAACTCGGTCACGGTCAGCGACAACGGCCGCGGCATCCCCGTCGAGATGCACGAGAAGGAGCAGCGCCCGGCCGCCGAGGTCGTGCTCACGGTCCTGCACGCCGGCGGCAAGTTCGGCGATGGCGGGGGCTACAAGGTCTCCGGCGGCCTGCACGGCGTGGGCGTGTCCGTGGTCAACGCTCTGTCTGAGAAGCTCGACCTGACCGTCTGGCGGGACGGACACGAGTTCAAGCAGCCCTACGAGCGCGGTACGCCGATGGCCCAGCTCGAGAAGGGCGCGCCCACCGACCGCCGCGGCACGAGCATCACCTTCCTGCCGGACCTCGAGATCTTCGAAACCATCGACTACGACCGCGAGACGCTCGAGCAGCGCTTCAGGGAGATGGCCTTTCTGACCAAGGGCCTGAGGATCGACTTCAGCGACGAGCGCAACGAGGGCTTCTCGACCACGTTCAAGTACGACGGCGGGATCGTGGACTTCGTGGCGTACCTCCATGGCCAGGGCACCAAGGATCCGCTGCACCCAAAGATCGTCTACATGGCCGACGTCGGTGACGTGGGCGAGGTCGAGGTGGCGATGCAGTGGAGCAACTCCTACCAGGAGGGGCTGCTCTCGTTCGCGAACAACATCAACACGCACGAAGGCGGCACGCACCTGTCCGGATTCAGATCGGCGCTCACCCGCACGATCAATGCCTATGCGCGCCAGAAGGGCGAGCTCAAGGAGAAGGACGCGAATCTCTCCGGCGAGGACGTGCGCGAGGGCTTGACGGCGATCATCTCCGTCAAGATCGCCGACCCCCAGTTCGAGGGTCAGACCAAGACCAAGCTCGGCAACCCGCCGGTGGAGGGTTACGTGCAGGCCGCCGTGAACCGGGGCCTCGCCGAGTTCCTCGAGGAGAACCCCGCCGACGCGCGCCGGATCATTACGAAGTCCGTGGAGGCGTCACGCGCCCGGGAGGCCGCGCGGAAGGCGCGCGACCTCACGCGGCGCAAGTCGGCGCTCGAGAACTCGACGCTGCCGGGCAAGCTGGCCGATTGCAGCGTGCGCGATCCTAAGCTGGCCGAGCTGTTCGTGGTGGAGGGCGACTCGGCCGGCGGCTCCGCCAAGCAGGGCCGCGACCGCAACACGCAAGCCGTCCTGCCTCTGCGCGGGAAGATCATCAACGTCGAGAAGAACCGCATCGACAAGGTGCTCGGCAACAACGAGATCCAGGCGATGATCACCGCCATCGGAACGGGCATCCGCGACGAGTTCGACATCGAGCGCGCCCGCTACCACAAGGTGATCATCATGTGCGACGCCGACGTGGACGGCGCCCACATCCGCACCCTGGTGCTCACCTTCCTGTTCCGCGAGATGCCCGCCCTCATCGACGAGGGCTACGTGTACCTGGCCAAGGCGCCGCTGTACAAGATGAAGGTCGGTGGGCAGGAGACGTGGATCGAGAAGGAGTCCGAGCTCGAGGAGGCGCTGCTGCGCGACAAGCTCGAGCGTACCTCCGTCAAGGGCCGCGGCGGCAGCGAGTTCAAGCTGACCCACGTGCGCTGGCAGAAGTACGGCCGCCTGCTCAAGCAGTACGAGGGCTGGGCATCGGCGCTGCGGGCCGAGTACGGCCACGACACGATCACCTTCCTGGAGGAGTCGCAGATCCTCGACGAGGAGGTGACCGACGCCGAGGGCGTGATCGCGCTGACGGCCAAGGAGCCGCCCGAGGGCGAGCCCTACGACACCGAGTTGCTGTCACAGGACGAGGACGAGCTGGTCGTGCGCGTCGTGGAGCGCCGCTCGGGCTCGGCGGCCACCTACAAGCTCGGCCGCGAGATGTTCGAGCGCCAGGACTACCGCAACTTCGTGCGCGTCCACAAGGAGCTCGAGCAGCTCGCCGGCACGCCCCCCTTCGATGTCGTGCTCGGCAGGCACGAGGCGCTCGCGCTGTCCTTCGAGGATCTGCGCAAGAAGGTGCTCGACGTGGCGCGAGAGGGGGTCAACGTGCAGCGCTTCAAGGGCCTGGGGGAGATGAACCCCGACCAGCTGTTCGACACCACGATGGACGCGGAGCGGCGCACCCTCCAGCAGGTCACGATCGACGATGCCGCCGGCGCCGACCAGATCTTCGCGATGCTGATGGGCGACAAGGTCGAGCCACGCCGTGAGTTCATCGAAGCCAACGCTCGCGACGTGACCAACCTCGACGTCTGATGGCCGGCGCCGAGATCCTCTCCGGAGGCCACATAGAGCCCCGCGGGCTCGAGGAGGAGATGCGCTCCTCCTACCTGGACTACGCCATGAGCGTGATCGTCGGGCGCGCGCTGCCCGACGTCCGCGACGGACTCAAGCCGGTGCATCGCCGCGTGCTCTACGCGATGCACGAGAGCGGCCTGGGACCGACCCGTCCCTACAAGAAGTCCGCCGCGACCGTCGGCGAGGTGATGTCGAAGTTCCACCCGCACGGGGACTCGGCGATCTACGACACGCTCGTGCGCCTGGCCCAGGACTTCGCGATGCGCGAGCCGCTCGTCGACGGGCAGGGCAACTTCGGCTCGATCGACAACGACTCGGCAGCCGCCATGCGCTATTGCGTCACAGGGGACACACGCGTGGCCACCGCGACGGGCGGCACCGTGCGCATCGACTCGATCGTTCCCCACGCCGAGCCCGATTCTGAGCACGCCGTGGACCTCGAGGTCCTCGACCGCCGCGGCCGGGCCGTGCCCGCAACGCGGCTGTTTCACTCCGGCGTCCATCCGACACTGCGGCTGCGAACGCATCAGGGGCATGAGCTGACCGGTACGCACAACCACCCAGTGCTCTGCCTGGTCGACATGGTGGGCGTGCCGCTACTGCTGTGGAAGCTCCTGGAGGAGGTGGCGCCAGGGGACCGGGTGCTGATCTCCCGGGTAGCGCACTCGCCGGCGACGGCGGCCGATGACGACCGAACGGCGCTTGGAGTACTGGCCGGCGCCTTGATCGCCGAGGGCTGGATCGGCGAGCGCCGCGCAGGCTTCACCAACATCGACGCCGACTACTTCGCCACGGTTGTCGACGCCTACGATCGGCTGGTCGGCGGGCCCCGGTACGTGTCGACTCGGGTCATCGCGGCCGGGAGCATCCTGCACGAGCTGGATATTCACAACCTCGACGCTCTCCGTGCGGGCCCGCTCCGCGAGCTCGCCGGTCGCAGCCGCGAGAAGCGGGTTCCGGAGGTGGTCTGGACTGCGGAGCCGGACGTCAAACGGGCGTTCCTGCAGTCTCTGTTCGAGGGCGACGGCTCGTCTTCGCTCCTTCCACGGAACACGATTCAGCTCTCGTACTCCTCGTACTCCCAGCAGCTGGCGCGCGACGTGCAACAGCTCCTGCTCGAGTTCGGCGTTGCGTCTGCGATCTGCCGTTCGCAGGACAGAGAGGAGTTGAAGGTCGTGGTCAGCAATCGCCGCGACGCCCGGATCTTTGCTCGCGCGGTCCGGTTTCTCGGCCGTAAGCAGGTCAAGCTCGAGCGCTGCCTCGCTCAGATCCCGGAGCTCAGCCGGGCGCTCAGCCGCGACCACGTCCCGTTCGTCGCGGCGTACGTGCGCGACGAGTGCGGTGCGGATCCGGAGCACGGCAAGTGGCTGCGCCGCCACAACTTCGACCGGATCGAGCGGTGGGAGCACGCGGACACCGCCGTGCTCGACCGGATCCCCTCTCAGGAGGTCCGCGATGTGATCGCGCCGCTCATGACGGGAGACCACCTCTACGCCGAGGTCGAATCCGTTGCCCCGGCCGGCAAACAGGCAGTCTTCTCACTCAAGGTCGCCACCGGTGACCACTCCTTCGTCACGAATGGCTTCATCAGCCACAACACCGAGGCCCGCCTCGCGCGCCTGGCCACGGAGATGCTCCGCGACATCGACGCCGACACCGTCGACTTCACCCCGACCTATGACGACGCCCGCCTCGAGCCCTCGGTCTTGCCGTCGCGGTACCCGAACCTGCTGGTCAACGGCTCCGCCGGGATCGCCGTCGGCATGGCCACCAACATTCCGCCGCACAACCTGCGCGAGGTGATCGACGGCGTGGTCGCGTACATCGAGGACCCGTCGATCGACGTGGCGGGCCTGATGAAGCACATCAGGGGCCCTGACTTCCCGACGGGTGGTGTGATCAAGGGCTGGCAGGGCATCAAGGACGCCTACGACACGGGTCGCGGCCGGGTCGTGGTCCAGGGCCGCGCGCACACCGAGGACATCGGCCGCGGCAAGGAGGCGATCATCGTCACCGAGCTGCCCTACCAGGTCTCCAAGGGCGACGGGCGCAACGACGGCTCGGGCCTGATCAAGAAGATCGCCGAGGTCGTCCAGAACGGGCGCATCCCGCAGATCTCCGACCTGCGCGACGAATCGGGCAAGAACGGCATCCGGCTGGTGATCGAGCTCAAGCGCGACGCGATCCCGAAGGTGGTGCTCAACAACCTGTTCAAGTTCACGCCGCTGCAGAGCACGTTCGGCGTCAACACGGTCGCCCTGGTGGACGGCGTGCCGAAGGTCCTCTCGCTGCGGGAGCTGATCGGCGAGTACGTGCAGCACCAGCGTGAGGTGGTGGTGCGGCGCACCAAGCACGAGCTGCGCCAGCGCGAGGCCCGGCTGCACATCCTCGAGGGCCTGCTGATCGCGATCACGGACATCGACGCCGTGATCCGGCTGATCCGTGGCTCCGCCGATCCCGACACCGCCCGCGACGGCCTGATGGAGCGCTTCGACCTCACGCGCATACAGGCGCAGGCGATCCTGGACCTGCGCCTGCAGCGCCTGACGGCACTTGAGGCCGACAAGCTGCGCACCGAGCACGCCGAGGTTGTCGAGCGGATCCGCGAGCTGCGGGCGATCCTCGGCGACGAGCAGCGCGTGCGGGACATCATCAAGGAGGAGCTGCTCGAGATCCGTCACGCCTACGGCGACGAGCGGCGCACGGAGATCACCCACTCCGAGGACGACATCGACATCGAGGACCTGATCGCCGACCAGCAGATGGTGATCGCCATCACGCGATCGGGCTACATCAAGTCGCTGCCGCTGGCCACCTACCGCACGCAGCGCCGCGGGGGTGTCGGGGTGTCGGGGATGAACATGAAGGACGACGACTACATCGAGCACCTCTTCGTGTGCTCGACCCACGATTACCTCCTGTTCTTCACCAATCGCGGCAAGGTCTACCGGCAGAAGGTCTACGAGCTGCCCGAGGCGTCGCGCACCGCGAAGGGGCGGGCACTGGTCAACGTGCTGCCCCTGCGCGAGGGCGAGTTCGTGCGCGCGGTGCTCTCCACGCGCGACTTCACCGAGGGCAGGTACCTGGTGTTCGCCACCAAGGAGGGCCAGATCAAGAAGACCGAGTTCGGTGCCTACAACACGCCGATCAAGGCCGACGGCATCATCGCGATCAAGATCGGCGACAGCGACGAGCTGGTCGCCGTGCGCCGCACCGACGGCGAGGACGACATCATCATGGTCTCCCGGTCGGGGCAGGCCGCCAGGTTCAGCTCAGACCAGGCACGGCCGATGGGACGCGACACGGGAGGCGTGCGCGGCATGAACGTCTCCCGGGGGGACAACTGCGTGCTCGCCATGGACATAGCGCGTGATGACACCGAGCTGCCCGCGATCACCGAGAACGGCTACGGCAAGCGCACGCTGGTCTCCGAGTATCCGGTCAAAGGACGGGGTGCGATGGGTGTCAAGACGATCCAGCTGACCGAGCGGAAGGGCGGGGTCGCCGGTGCGCTGATCGTGCGCGAGCACCAGGACCTGGTCTTCATCTCACAGAACGGCATGGTGCAGCGCACGAGCGTGAAGGGGATCTCGCGGCAGGGCCGGCCCGCTCAGGGCGTGCGACTGATGAACCTGCGCGAGGACGATCGCGTGAGCGCTGTGGCTCTGATCATGGAGGACGAGGCCGACACCTCGGCGGTGGTCCAAGGCGACGGAAGTGGCGTGGAGTCGATCGATGAGCTTCCGGCGCAGCCGCTCGGGGACGCCCCCGGGGAACAGATCGGCGGCATCGACGTGGACCCCGCCGAGGTCGAGTCGCCCGAGGAGGACGACCCGGACGCTCCCGCCTGATGGCGAGCACCGCACGGCGGTGCTCCGAGCACCGACCTCTGATATGTCAGAATGTCCGGACCAGGGAAAGGAGGTGGTCCTAACTTGATAGACAGAACATTCGGGACTCTGGAGGTGTCGGGCCGCTAGACCGGAGGTCGTGGGGAGGAGCGCAGCCGAAACGTTGTTTCGGTGAGCACCGAACCGTCGGACGTTGTGGGAAGGAGCTAGCCGGAACGTCGTTTCGGTGAGCACCGACCTGATAATTGCTGGGTCCGTCGAGCGGAGTCCAACCGCGACACCAATCGGGGCCGGTGGCCGGGACTTGTCCCTCCGGCCCGGGCTGGGTGCCCGTGAAGCCACCCCGATCGAAGTCCAGCAATGGCTGTACCGAGGGGCGTCCGAAAGGGCGCCCCTCGCTGTTGGGACATCCCTCAGGCCCCAGGCTGAGCCCGCTAGGGCGGCGGCATCGGGGCCTTGGGCTTGTCGGTGGCGCCCGCATCCCCGGTCGACGGCGGTTCGTTCTCGAGGGAGCGCACCCTGTTCTCCAGGTCGGTCAGCTGACCGTTCGCATCCGAGGCGTCCTTCTTGGCCGCTGAGGTGTCCTGCTCTGCACGCCCGAGGCGGGTCTCCACCGTGGACACATCGCTCGCGGGTGCCAGCCCCCCGATCCGTGCGTCGAGCGCATCGAGTCGTCTGCCCAATTGGTTCTGCCGCCGTCTGAGCGAGTCCGCCCGGTCGGCTGCGCCGCGCGCGGATTTCTGTGCGTCATCGTCAGAGGTGTCGAGCAGCGCGATGAGCGCCACGGCTGTCGCGGCGACGGCCCATACCCCGGCGACCAGGACCCACCGACGCAGGTAACGCAGGTCGGATTGGCTCGCCGGCCCCGAGTTCGGCTCGACGAGGGACGGACTCTGCGGTCCCTCAGGTGGCGAGGTACTGCTCCCAGGCGCGTGGGATCACAGGCGCGGCGACGTGGATGAAGATCGTGGAGCTGGGAGCGCGCGGCACGTGACGCGGAACCATATTCGCCTGGCGTGGAAGGCGGTCACCCTTGCGCCGATTGCAGGGGGCGCAGCAGGTGACGATGTTGTCCCAGCCCGAGCCTCCTCCCTTCGAGCGGGGGATCACGTGGTCGACGGTGAGGTTGCCGCGCTCCTGGCCGCAGTACTGGCAGGTCCAGCGGTCCCGCGCGAACACCGCCCGCCGGGTGATCTTGCGGCGGTGGGCGTCGCGGGGGATGCGCACGTAGGTCTTGAGGCGGATGACCATAGGCCGGGGCAGCGTCAGGTTCTCCGCGTGGAGGGCCCACTCACTGCGCTCGAGGATCTCCGCCCGGTCCTTGAGCACCAGGACGGCGGCGCGGCGCACGGTGCAGACGTTGATCGGTTCATACGAGGCGTTGAGCACCAAGACGCGGCCCCTGGGGGGTTGCGAAGGGGGGCGGTGCCCCCCTTCGATGTCATCGGGTTGCGAAGGGGGGCGGTGTCCCCCTTCGAGGACCTCCGTGCGGCCGGGCGCTGGCTCTACATCGCCGACCCCTGGTGCCGTTCGTACCGCCTGAGAGCTTGCTGCCACGGTCGCGCCAGTGTAGCGGCCGATCCGGCTCGGCTAGGGCCTAGACCCTACCCCGCCGCGGCGGGGTAGGAGCCGAGCACTCTCAAGGTGTCGACCCGCTCGGAGAGCGCGCCAAGGGCCTGCGCCACATGATCGTCGAGCGCGTGGCCCGCGAGGTCGCAGAAGAACATGTAGTGCCCCAGTCGCTCGCGCCGCGGCCGCGACTCGATCTTCGTCAGGTTGATGTCACGGTCTGAGAACTCGCGCAGCACGCTCATCAGTGCGCCCGGAGAGGAGTCGTTGAAGCCCCAGAAGACGATCGAGGTCTTGGCGGCGCCGTCGGGGCGGCCGTCCTCAGTGCCCGCGGGGGCAAGCCAGACGAAACGGGTGAGGTTGCCGGGGTGGTCCTCCACGCGCTCCGCCAGCACCGTGCCGCCGTAGAGTTGCGCGGACAGGCGCGACCCGACCGCGGCCCAGGGCTCGGGCGAATCGCCGACCCTGCGCACCGCCTCCGCGGTCGACGTTGCCGCCACACGCTCGGCGCCCGGCAGCCTCTCTCGCAGGAAGCGCGCGCACTGCGCCGTCGCCTGGGGATGGGAGAGCACCCGTTCGATGGCCCCCAGCTCCAGTGGCCCGCCGGCGATCAGGTGATGGTGGATCGGATGCACGACCTCGGCGGTGATTCGAACGCGCTCGGCTTCGCCCGCCAGTGCGTCGAGTGTGGCGGTGACCCCTCCCTCGAGCGAGTTCTCTATCGGTACGACGGCGCGATCGGTTTCGGCATTCTGCACCGCCATCACGGTCTCGTAGACGGTGGAGCGCGGCTCTGGCTCCACCCCGGGGGGCGCGGAGGCCAGCAGCGCCTCCTCCGTGTAGGTGCCGGCGGGTCCCAGGAACGCTACGCGGAGGGCCATGCGGGCTAGCGGTCCCCTCCAAGCCGGAGCGAACCGCTAGGCGCCGGCCGGGCTGTGAGGCCGGCCGGCGAGCGCGGCGCTCACGGCTTCCTGTTCCTCGGGAGAGAGCTCGTGCTCCGCGCGGCCGTCCACTACCTGCTTCACGTACACGCGCGCGTTCTCGCGGTGCAGGATCGAAGAGAGCACCACGCCGGAGCGGTGAGAGTCGAGCAGTGCGATGGAGCTGGACTGCTGGCCCGACATCTCCCCGTAGGCGTCGTAGCGGACGACGGCGCGGTAGGCCAGCGCCCCGTCGATGCGCTGCTCCGCGGTCGCCATCCGCCCCTCGAGCCCGGAGGAGGTGTCCTCCACCCAGTCGCGCAGCTCCAGGAAGCCCTGCTCCAGCCGCGCCGCGTGGGCCACGAGGTCACGCTCGTCACCGTCGCCCATGACGGCCCGCTGGGCGGCGCGAAGCCTGCGCAGGCGTACGGCCACGACGACGATGAGCACCAGCGAGACGAGGGCAACGGCGGCGGCCGCAATGGCCACGATGCCTTCGGGCGAGGTGAGTCCCTCCACCGCGCGGAAGCTACTGCACGTGCGCTACTGGGTGAAGATGACCGAGTACTCGCCCACGTTGTTGTCGGTCATCTCTTCGCCGGGGACGGTCTCGATCTCCACCTTCACGGGTACGTTCTGGCCCGTCGGGGGCTGATCGGTCACAGGGATCTCCACTGCCTTGGTCTCGCCGGCGGCGATCTCGTCGAGGGGCTGCTCGAGCGTAACCGCGTCGCCGCCCTCGCCGATCGTGACGGTCACGTTGACGCCGGTCTCGGTGTTCTCGCCCTGGTTGGCCACCTGGACCTCGAAGGCGAGATCCCCGCTGAGCGGGAGCGTGGCGGAGGCGCCCGGCTCGAGCGCCTGGCCCCCGAGCGAGACGCTGACCAGCCCATTGCCGTGCAGCCCCGGCGCCGCAGCCTCGTCGTCCGCGCTTCCGGCACCCCCGCCGATCCCGGCGATCCGGTCTGCGACCACATCCGGCTGGAGCAGATCGACTTCTTGGAGGAAGATGCTCTCGTCGGGCAGCGCGAGCGACAGGTCCGCGTCCTCGAGAGCCTGCCTGAGCACGGCGCGGGCGCGGGTCTCATAGATCACGTCGCTGGTGGAGAGGTAGGCCATCGCGCGGGCGATGGTGTCGATGCCATCCGCCTGGTCGCCGGAGGCGGTGAGCACGGTGGGCAGCTCTGTGACGATCGCACGCACGCCGTCGCGGCGGAACTCCAGCGTCTCCACTAGGTAGCCGTGTGCCGTGTCGGTCTCATCCGGATGGTCCGTGGCCTTTGCGCGAACGACCAGCTGCTCGGCCTGCACTCCGAACGCGTTGAGCTGGTTGGTGATCTCGACCTCGCTGGCCCCACCGGAGTCGGTGAGCAGTGCGAAGAGGGCATCGCTCTGCCCACTGGACTCACGGATGAGGGCGCTCACTTCGCGCACGTAGTCTTCGAAAGCCCCGTCCTTTCGGCTGTCCAAGCAGCCCTTCAGCCCGAACAGCAGCAGGACGAAAACGAGCAATCCCGCTCCGATCGCCATCGAGCGCCGTACCATGAGGGTCTGGCGGTCGGTCGTAGGTCCCGTTGGAGGCCTGCGGCGCCCAGTTCGGGCGCGGGCTGCTGGCTGATCCGGTTCGTCGAAGAAGGACAGAACTCGCTCCTAGTACAGGTCGGAAGTATGACTGCTCCACCGGTCGTAGTCCCCGGCAGCTTCGCCGTGAACGGCAGGTAGACCTCCTGGTGAATCGAACTTCAGAACCTAGATGAGAACGCCTCACAGCACAGCAGAGCCCGGTGAGCCCCCGGTGCGGTACTCGCCGGAGAGCCATCCGTCCGGTGCTCAGCCGATCGGCGATCGGCCTGCGCTCCTCCCGCAACGTTCCGGCGGCACTCCTCCCCCTGTGGACCCAGGGCCGACGGTGCGCCCCCGCGGCCAGGTGGTCCTGGGCCGGTACCGGCTCGAGAGGCGGCTGGGCGCAGGCGGCTTCGGAGTGGTGTGGCAGGCGCACGACCTAAAGCTCGAGCGCGACGTGGCCGTGAAGGTGGTGCCGTGCGAGGACGGCCCCGAGGACCGCTCCCGCGTCACGCGTGAAGCGCTCGCGGCGGCCCGGCTCAACCACCCCGGCATCGTGGCGTTCTACGAGCTGGGGTCTGACGAGCACGACGTGTACCTCGTCTCGGAGCTGGTCCACGGCGCGACGCTCGATGAGCTGGGCCGCGAGGGCGCGCTCTCGGACCGCGACGTGGCCCGGATAGGGCACGCGCTCTGCGAGGCGCTCGAGCACGCTCACGTACGCGGGGTGATCCACCGCGACGTGAAGCCCGCCAACGTGATGGTCCTGGCCGAGCCGGGCGCTGGGGCCGGGTTCGCCAAGCTCACGGACTTCGGGATCGCCCACCTGGCCAGCGGCGAGGGGCTGACCGCCACGGGGGACGTGATGGGCACGCTGGCCTACATGGCGCCGGAGCAGGCCGAGGGCCGCCGCGTGACCGGCGCCTGCGACGTCTACTCGCTGGCGCTCACGCTCTACGAGGCGTGGACCGGCAGCAATCCGGTGCGTGGCCAGAGTCCCGCCGCCACCGCGCGCAGGGTCGGCCAGCCGCTGCCGCCCCTCCGCGCACGGCGCGGCGATCTGCCGCCCCAGCTCGGCGATGTGGTCGACGCCGCGCTCGATCCCGACCCCTTCTTCCGGCCGGCGCCCACCGAGTTGCGCGAGGTGCTGGGCGATGTCGAGGGCGACCTCTCGGACGAGGGCGGTCTGGTGGAGCCCGAGACGCTGGAGCGCTTCGGCTTGACCGCCGTCCGCGCTCGCACGCGCCTGCGCACGCTGCTGCGCCGCCCCGCCCCGCCCCGCGCCCCGCGCCCCGCGCCGCCCGCGGCCGTGATCCCCACCCCGTCCCACGCTCGCGCCGAGGTGCAGCCTCGGGGGCTGGTCGCGATGGTCGCGCCGCGGCTGGCTGCCGGAATGGGCGCCGGCGTGCTCGTGTTTGCCGCTCTGGAGGGTCTGGGCCCCGCACCGCCGGTCTCCTCGGCGGCGGGCGCCGCGGCGGCGGCCGTGCTGGTGGCGCTGCTGCCGAGGATCGGGTGGCTGGTCGGCGCCGTAGGGATCTGCGCCTGGCTGGCGTCGCCCGAGGCCGACCGCGCGGGAACCGCGTTGGTGCTGGCGGTCGCCCTGGCTCCCGTGCCCCTGCTCCTCCCGCGAGGCGGTCTGCTGTGGTCGGTGCCCGGCCTGGCGCCTCTCCTGGGCGCGGTGGCGCTCGCACCGATGTTCGTGGGGATCGCCGCGCTGGCATCTACCGGCTGGCGCCGGCTCGGGCTTGGCGTGGCCGGCTTCCTCTGGCTGGCGGCGGCGGAGGTGACGACGGGCCACGACCTGCTCTTCGGGGTGGCTGAGGGCACACTGGAGCGAGGAGATTGGGAGACCTCGGCGGGGGCCGCGGCGGGCGACGCCGTCCTGCCCCTTCTGAGCTCACCCGCGCTCGCGCCCGCTGCGGTCTGGGCCGGGTTCGCCGTGGTTCTCGGCCTCGCGGTGCGCGGGCGATGGGCGGCGCTCGATCTGCTGCTCGGGGCAGCCTGGGTGGTGGGCCTCGTGGTCGCGCATGGCGCGCTCGGCGATCTGCTGGCGGCCACGACCGAGCTCGAGCAGGCGCGGGGAGCGGTGGCGGGGGCGGCGCTCGGGGGGCTCGTGGCCGTGACCGCGGCCGCGATCGCCCCGCCCCTGAAGGATTCGGCGCGGAAGCCGAATCCTTCGCACCCCGTCAGCTCGAAGACCGCACTACCCTGAGCCACCCATGAGCGTCTTGCGAAACCTGGAGGCCAAGCTCGGAGGCTTCGTCGAGGGCGCGTTCAGCCGCGCCTTCAAGTCCCGGGTCGAGCCCGTCGAGCTGGCGCGCAAGCTCGCGAAGGAGATGGAGGACTCGAAGATGGTCTCGGTGTCGCGCACCTACGTGCCCAACTACTACCGGGTCTTTCTGTCCCCTCAGGACCGGGAGCAGTTCGCGAGCTACGAGCCGGCACTGCGCAAGGAGCTGTCGGACTATCTGCTCGAGCACGCCCGGGCGCAACGGCTGGCGCTCACGAGCCGGCCGGCGATCGAGTTCATGACCGACGACCGCCTCGGGCTCGGCGAGTTCGGAATCCAGGCGCAGCTGCTCGACACCGACGACGAATCCGAGGAGCGCCCGGCCGCTCCGTCCCAGGGTGACTTCGGCCACACCATGGTCTACTCGCCCGACCGCGCGGCGCGCAAGCTCGATCCCCAGCCGGGGGCGCCCTCGCGGGCGGTGCTCGCCGGTGCCGGACGGCGCACGGTTCTCAGCGGCGACCGCATGGTGCTCGGGCGCAGCCGCGACTGCGATATCACCGTCGACGACGCCAACGTGTCGCGCGAGCACGCCGAGCTGCGCACCGCCGGGGGCGCCTGGCGGATCGTCGACCTGGGGTCCACGAACGGCGTGAAGGTCAACCGGCGCCGGATCGACCAAGCCGAGCTCAAGCATGGTGACCGGATCACCCTCGGGGTGACCGACCTGGACTTCGAGCTCGAGTAGGAGCGACCAGTGGACGATCCACTCGCGGTTGTGCTCAAGTTCGGCTTCCTGGCCGTGCTGTACCTGTTCCTGCTGTGGGTCTCGCGCAGCGCCCTACGCGATCTGCGCCGCGGCGCCGATGGTGGCGCGATTGCGGACGCAGAGTCCGTGGAGGCGCCGGGCGGTCGCAGCCGGCGCGAGGAGCCTCAGGACGGCGGCTTCATGGGGTCGGTCGAGCCGCGGCTGGTGGTGATCGCGGCGCTCGGCCACGAACCCGGCACGACGTTTGACATCTCCGGCGGGGCCCTGATGGGCCGGGCCGACTCCGCTGAGATCCAGATCGACGATCCGTTCGCGTCCTCCGCGCACGCGCGGATCTTCCTCAGCGACGACTTCATGCACGTCGAGGACATGGGGTCGACCAACGGCACGTACCACAACGGCCGCCAGCTGCGCGGCGCCGAGCGCCTCAAGGTGGCGGACGTGATCCGGATCGGCGACAGCGAGTACCGATACGAGGAGTAGGGATGGCTCTGCGGGTCGTCGAGCAGGAAGGTCTCTCCGACGTGGGTCGTCAGCGGGAGGCGAACGAGGACAGCTACGTGCTGGCCGACCCGGTGTTCGTCGTCGCCGACGGGATGGGCGGCGCCCAGGCGGGCGAGGTGGCATCGCGGACCGCTGCCGAGGTGTTTCAGGAGACTCACGACGGAGGGGGCACCCCGGAGGAGCAGCTCAGCCGGCTGACCCGCGAGGCCAATCGCCGGATATACGACCTCTCCCGGCGCGACGCCACACGGCGGGGAATGGGCACCACGCTGACCGCGGCAATGCTCACCGAGGGCGGGGTGAGCGTCGGCCACGTGGGCGACAGCCGCGCCTATCTGCTGCGCGAGGGCGCGCTCACCCAGCTGACGCACGATCACTCCCTGGTCGCCGAGCTGCAGCGCAGCGGCCAGCTCACGGCCGAGGCTGCCGAGCACCATCCTCAGAAGTCGATCATCACCCGCGCGCTGGGTCCGGAATCCGACGTGGACGTCGACGCCCACACCCACGCCGCGCGCGACGGCGACGTGTACCTGCTCTGCTCGGACGGTCTGACCGGGATGATCTCCGACGACGAGGTGGAGGCCATCCTGCGCGGCGCGCAGACCCTGCGTGAGGCCGCCGAGACGCTCGTGCGCGCGGCCAACCAGAGCGGTGGCAGGGACAACATCACCGTGGTCCTCTTCCGCGTGGCCGACGACGGCGGCGCGCCACCCGAGCACGACACGCTCTCCGGCGGCGAGACCATCCACCAGGGACTTACCACCGACGACGTCCAGGCGGCGCTGTCAGAGCAGGAGCGCGCGGCAAGGCGCGCACCGGCGGGAGGGGCCTCCAACGTCCGCCCGCCCGCGGTCGCGCCGCGCGCCGGGGACGGTTCCGGAAGGCGCCGGCGTGGAGGCGTGGCTCGCGCGGTGAAGGTCCTCGCGGCGCTCGCCGTGGTGGCGGTGATAGGCGCCAGCCTGTATATCGGCTCGCGCCAGGTGCGCTTCCTCGGTACCGACGACTTCGGCCTGGTGACCCTCAACCGCGGCCTTCCCTACGAGCTGCCGCTGGGAATCGAGCTCTACACCGAGGAGTACACGAGCAGCGTGCCGGTCCAGACCATCGCGGAGCGCCGGCGCGAGCG
>Ga0136622_10000482_pt1 | contig 16390 bp, 14 predicted proteins | sample AntDrymUQ4482106_2_FD_104803 | JGI IMG/M metagenome (GOLD analysis project Ga0136622, IMG submission 104803) | Polar desert sand microbial communities from Dry Valleys, Antarctica - metaG UQ448 (21.06) | ecosystem: Environmental > Terrestrial > Soil > Desert | place: Antarctica: Dry Valley...
ATTGCGTGCGGACGCCTCCGGAGCGTTGGCGTGACCACCAGGCCACCCCTGCCGGTCCAGCTTCAGCGGGTCCCGGTGCTCGCGATCCTCCGTGGGCTGGACACCGAAGCCACGCTGGCACGTGTCGACGTCCTGGCGAAGGCGGGCATCGGGGCGGTCGAGGTGACCCTCGACAGCCCTGGGGCCCTCGAGACCATCCGAGCATTGCGCAGGCGCGACGACGGCCTGATGGCAGGCGCTGGCACCGTCATGGACGCCGTCGCCGCTCGACGTGCCGTCGATGCCGGTGCGGAGCTGCTTGTCTCACCGCACGTCGACCCCGCCGTCACATGTGTCGGTACGGAGGCGAGGATCGGTCACCTGCCGGGTGCGCTGACGCCGACCGAGATCGTCGCGGCTTGGCGCTCGGGTGCAACAGCAGTGAAGCTCTTCCCGGCCGGTCACGGCGGTCCGGCGATGGTGCGGGCGCTGCGCGGGCCGCTGCCGGACATTCCTCTGGTGCCGACGGGCGGCGTGGACGCTACCAACGCGGCATGTTACCTGCGGGCCGGCGCGACCGCTGTCGCGGTCGGCTCGGCGTTCACGAACGGCACACTCGACGAGGTCGAGGATCTCGCGCGAGCACTGGTCGCGTCCTGTCTGGATGCTCGTCGATGACCCGAACGCCTGACGTCACAACGGTCGGAGAGGCTCTCGTCGCGTTCGTCGCGGAGCAGCCGGGTGGCTGGGCTGCGGGCGCGTCCTTCGGTGCACACGTCGTCGGCGCGGAGCTCAACCTCGCCACCGCCCTGGCGCGGCTCGGGCACGAAACGGCGTACATCGGTGTCGTCGGTGACGACGATCCCGGTCGGCTCGTCGAGACTCATCTCGGCGCAGAGGGCATCTATGCCCGCCACGTGCGGCGGGTGGCCGACAAGGGCACCGGTCTGCTGGTTCGCGACCGGCGGGTGTTCGGTCCTGCGGAGGTAACGTATCGGCGCAAGGAAAGTGCGGGGTCCACCCTCTGCGCCGCAGACATCGAGGCAGCCGCTGAGACCATCGCGGCGAGTCGATGGGTACATCTCACTGGAGTCACGCCGGCACTCTCGCTCTCCTGCCACGAGGCGTTCGAGGCGGCACTCGACACGGCTCGGGCCGCCGGTGTGCCGGTCAGCCTGGACATCAACTACCGCTCGAAGCTGTGGTCCGAACAGGAAGCGCGGGCATGTCTGCAACCGCTTGCGCGCCGGTGCTCGACCATCTTCGGCGACGACATGGAGCTGCAGCTGGTGACCGGCCGCGAAGACTTCCGCGCGGCGATCGACGCGCTGCTCGCAGCCGGCGTCGGGCAGGTGGTGCGCAAGCTCGGCGCCGACGGCGCCGAGACGTTCGGTACGGACGACCGTGTCGACCGCGTCGCGGGCCACAGGGTGACGGTCATCGACCCCGTCGGCGCCGGTGACGCCTTTGCCGGCGGATACCTGTCCGCGCTCCTCGACGGCGGTAGCTCGATCGAGGCACTTCAGCGGGGCGTGACCTGCGGTGCGTACGCAGTGTCCGCCGTGGGTGACTCGACGGCGTTGCCCGACCGGAGGCGCGTGGACGCGGCGGAGCTCGATCGGTGGCCGACATGGCGATGATCAACGTCGCGCTCGTCGGCGCAGGTCGGGTGGCGTCGCTGCACGCCGACGGCTTCCTCCGCACCGGTTGCGCGCGCATAGTCGCCGTCGCCGACCCCCGCGAGGACGCTGCCACGGTGCTGGCAGATCGATTGGGCGCCGAACCTGTCCCTGACCTCGATGCGGTCCTCGGTTTGGCCGATGTGGACGCCGTCTGTCTCGCGGTGCCGCACGACCTCCACGCGCCGATGGCCATGAAGGTGCTCATGGCCGGGCGCCACGTCTTCTTGGACAAGCCGCTCGCGACCACCGTCGAGGACGGTGAAGCCGTAGCGCAGCTGGCGGCCAGGTCCCAGCCCAGTCTCATGGTGTGCCACAACCTCCTGTTCCACCCGGCGGTCCGCCTCGCCAGTGCGCGTCTCGCCGAGCGACCCGTGGGCCGGATCACCACGGTCGCCGCATGGTCACACGGCTGGCTCGACCTCACGCCCTGGGACTTCCGTCGGTCACTGCGATCGACTGGTGGAGGGGCGTGGGTCGACGGTGCGGGCCACCTGCTGTACACGATCGAGCATCTGCTGGGCCCGGTCGACCATGTCCAGGCGCTGCGGGCCACGGGTGAGAGCCGTATCGGCGGTGAGGACAACGCGTCCGCCGTCATCGGATTGCGATCGGGTGCCACGGGAACATTGCAGGTGTCCTACGCCGATCGGTTGGCCGGCAGCCGAGCCCCATGGCCGGCGGGCTGGCGGCTGGGACTGAGGATCAGCGGCACTGCCGGGACGCTCGAGCTCGACCTGCTACCGGAGGCTCGCCTCGCCACGTCCCGCGACGGCGCGCCAGTGGCAACTGAGCGTGTCGACGCGTCGTTCGAGGCATCCTTCCACGCCGCGATCGCCGAGTTCGTCCGGGCTGTCGTCGAACATCGGGAGCCGAGCATCTCGGCGAAGGACGCTCTGCGCATCCTGCGGTTGTTGCATGACGCTGCCTGAACAGTCGGTCGAGCGGATCCGCTTGGGCAGCGACGACCTCATGCTGGAGGTTGACCCGCAGGACGGCGGCAAGGTGACTCGTCTGTGCTGCAGGCGCCACGAGCGTGACTGGCTGCACGGCCCGCCGGATCCGGACCTGCCGAGTGGTCCAGACGAATACGGCGTCTCGCGATCGTGGGGTTGGGACGAGCTGTTTCCGACGGTCGGTACTTCCACCGGGGCGCCGCCCTTCCCGTGGGCTTCGGAGCTTCGCGACCACGGTGAGCTGTGGGGCCGGAGCTGGGCAGTGGAGAAGGAGTCGCGCCGAACGGTTTCACTGCGCTTCACTGATCCCGCCCGTCGTTTCGACTTCGTTCGGACCCTCGCAGTGGACGGACCAACGGTCAGCGCCCGCTACGAGCTGCGCAACCTGCTTCCTGTGCCACTGCCGTTCTTGTGGGCGATGCATCCGATCTTCAGCGTGGAACCCGGCGATCATCTCGAGCTCCTCGACGTGCGATCGGTAACCGCGACCTACCTGCGCCCGCATCGGCTGCAGGCGGTCGGTGCACGGCTCGACTGGCCGGCCGCGGACATCAACGGAGCTGCGCTGCGCTTGGACCGAATCGCACCAGAGGACGGACAGACCGCCCTCAAGTACTTCGCCGGTCCACCGCATCCGGTCGCCCGCCTGGCCGGGCGCCACTGTGGGTTGGAAGTCCGTACCGAGGTGCCTTTCGTGGGGATCTACGTCAACCTGGGAGGCTGGCCCCGACCCGGTACGGCGCTGCATCAGGTCGGTATCGAACCGACCACCTCTCCCGCCGACGACCTGACCAGCGCCATCTCTGCAGGCACCCACTGTGTCCTTGGTTCTGCCGGGATCACGGCCTGGCACGCCACCATTCGACTCACCAGTTGAAGGCGGGGTTGACCGGACGGTCAACCTGCTCGGTCCTCGTTGCCCGATGCGGCGCTCGCGCTGAGTGACCAGCCCCTGCCCGCCAAGTTGCGGTCGATGGACTCGGCAGAGAACACCTCATCGATGATGAGATGCGCCGCTCCGAACACACCGGCCCGGTCGCCGAGATCGCTGTCGAGGACCTGGAGGTCTCGCGTGGCCAACGGCTGGGTCCGCTGGTAGAGGCTCTGCTTGAGGCTGACCATGAAGTGATCCTGCAGAGCCACGAGGTCGCCGCCGATCATGAGCACCTGGGGATTGAGAAGGCTGACGGCCGTGGCCAGCACACCGCCCAAGTGCATCCCGGCCTCGCGAATCAGCGACACGGCCGCCGGATCTCTGTCATGGGCAAGCTGGACTGCCTCCCGGGTGGTTTGCACCGTACGGCCTTGCTCGCGAAGTCTCCGTGCGATCGCTCCGCCGCTCGCTAGAGCGGCCAGGCACCCACGTGCACCGCAGGCGCAAAGCGGCCCGGACTCGGGGTCAGCCAGGCGGACGTGTCCGATGTCGCCGGAGCCGCCATGGATCCCGCGGATAAGCCGGCCATCGACGATCATGGCGGCGCCGATCCCGGTGGACACCTTGACGAACAGCAGCGACGGACACGAGGACAGGGCAGAACGGAACTCCCCGAACGCCATGACGTTGGCGTCGTTCTCCACAAAGCCAGGCACCCCGAACGTGTGCTCGAGTCGCTCCCGGACGGGGTAGTCGTGCCACCCGTGCATGATCGGGGGGCGAATCGGCCGACCCGTGGCGACGTCGACCGGTCCCGGCACGCCGACACCGAACCCCACGATTCGGTCATGCACCCTGTCCCGGGACGTGAGCAGATCGTGCCACCTCGCCTCCAGCCACTCCAGCACCACCTCCGGTCCGTTGCTGATGCGGAGCTCGTGCGTGACCTCGCCAAGCGTTCGTCCAGCCAGGTCGCACACTGCGGCGCGAGCGTGCGTGGCGCCGAGGTCGGCCGCTAGCACGATGCCATGTCTCTCGTTGAACGCCAGCACGGTGGACGGCCGCCCGCGGACCGCCATCTCTACGCCGGACTCGTTGAGGTAGCCAGCCGCGACGAGCTGGCCGACCCGGGTGGCGATCGCGGAGCGAGACAAGCCGGTGATCTCCAGCAGGTCCCGGCGCGTACGTGCCCGGCCGGTGCGGATCAGCTCGAGGAGTCCCCCCGGGCTCGGACCGCCCGGGCGAGATCGTCCGCCAGCACCGGTGATGGTCTCAGGGTTCCGCCCGGATGACGTCATCATCCTCAACCCTTCTGCTGCATCGGTCGCTGCGGTGCTCGACATTGTCCATGACCCGACCGTCGTAGTTTGCCACGCCGTCGAGCCTTGCCCCGTCCTCGGCCGTTGGGTGCCGTTGTCAGTCGGTCCACTCGTTGGCGAGAAGCAGGTCCAGCGCGGCGGCCGCGCTCCAGGATTGGTCGAGGCTGCCGAGCGCCTCTCCGCTGACCGGTTCGTAGTACTCCGCGAGAGCTCCGTCGCTGAGCTGGTCGAGGGTGGCGTTGCGCAATCGACTGGCGCACTCGGTGGCACCGCGGCGGGCCAGTGCCCAGGCGAAGAACCAGTTCATGACCGGCCAGCTAGGACCGCGCCAGTACTCCCGAGGGCGAAAAGCTGGTGACGCCGGGCTGGTCGTCGGCAGCACGGCGTGGCGAAGCTTGAAATGGCCGGTCCACCTGGACGACTCGAGAAGCTCGATCATCTGTTGCTCGGCTGTCGCGGGCGCACCCCCGCAGATGAGCGGGGCGAAGCCGGCGAGAGTCTCTGCAATGAGCGGCTTGCCGGTGCGCAGGTCGGTGTCGATGGCCAGACCCAGGACGGGGTCGATTGTCGCGGTGACACCGCGGCGGAACCGTTCGGCGTACTCCTCGAGCTCGGCTACCTCTGGTCTGCCCAGTCGACGTGCCAGCTCGGCCAGAGCATCGTTGGCTGCCGCGAACACAGCAGAGATGAAGACGTCGGTGGTCAGGAAACTCGAGGACCGCTGGATGAGCACATCGTCGTACTTCGCGCGCTTGAGCTCCTCGACGATCGACAGATACCTGTCGTACTCCAGCTGCGTCGGACGCTGTGAGGTGTCGACAACGACTCCGGTGTCGCGCCGAAGGTAGGGCGGCAGGTCTTCGCGGGCTCCGATTCCGGCGTATGCCGCGTCCCAGCGAGGGGAGTTGTCCATGCCGCTCTCCCACCCGTGGTAGATGGTGAGCAGGCCGGCACCGGTAGGGTCGCGGTAGCGCGCGAGATATCGGTGCCAGTCCAGCATCCGCGCGAAGGCATGGGGCAGCCATCGGGCCACCTGGTTCGCTGCCTCGCCGCCACGATGCCCAGCGATCTGCGCGATGCGCTCGACGGCCAGGGCATGCACCGGTGGTTGACAGATTCCGCTGGTCCGGGGCACCCGCGGGGCATCTTCGCTGTGCTCCGCGCAGGCCCAGCGGTCGGGGCCCGGGAAGTATCCTTCCTCGGCCGGGTCGAAAACGATGTGTGGCAGCATGCCGGTACGCCACTGCCCGGCGAAGAGGGTGTCGAGCTCCATGCAGGCGCGCCGGACGTCAACATGAGCAAGTCCGACGGCAACGAATGCGGCATCCCAGCTCCACTGGTGCGGATATAGGTCTGGCGCCGCGCGGGTCATGGCGCCAGCGCTGTTGCCCCTCAGGACGTACGCAGCGCGCCCGACCAGCTCTTGCGGGCGCAACGGGTTCTCGGCCAGGGCACGCTCCATAGCAGGGCGACCAGCAGCCCTGTCGGGCGCGGCGGCTGGTGTCACGGACATGCCTTGATCCAATCGCTGCGATTTATGTCTGTCAACAAGCGCAATAGGCCTTGTCAAACACTATAAAGATGCAGTTCACTGAGCAGTGAGGTCGACCCCGACCTCGTGCTCATCTGCCTCCCGGTCAATCGGGTGGTGTCGAGTAACAGAACTCAGCGAGCCGAGGTTCCTCAGATGTCAATCACCAGACGACTTTGCATAGCGGCGGCAACCCTTTCGGTCCTGGCCCTGTCTGCCTGCGGGGGCAGCGACTCAGGTGCCGGTGACGACACCATCACCGTGTGGACGACGGACACACTCCCGGACCGGGTGGCGGCAACAGAGGCCATCATCGAGCGGTTCACCGAGGAGAGCGGTGTCGAGGTCGAGCTCGTCGGGGTCGCCGAGGACCAGTTCACCCAGACACTGACGTCGGCGGCGGCTGCCGGGGAGCTGCCGGACGTGATCGGGTCACTGTCATTGGCGTCGGTTCGTACGCTCGCCGCCAACGATCTCCTGGACACCGACGCTGCCACGGAGGTCGTCGAGTCCCTCGGCGCGGAGACGTTCTCGGAGCAGGCACTGACCCTGACCAGCGACGGCGATACACAACTTTCGGTACCGAGCGACACGTGGTCCCAGGTCCTTCTCTACCGCAAGGACCTGTTCGAGAAGGCCGATCTGGCTGCACCCGAGACATACTCCGACATCGCCGCCGCTGCCGAGGAGCTCAACTCAGGTGACGTGGCGGGCTTCGTCGGGCCGACCGCGCCCGCTGATTCCTTCACGCAGCAGACCTTCGAGCACATCGCGCTCGCCAACGGCTGCGACCTGGTCGACGACGCCGGAGAGGTCGTCCTTGACAGCCCCCAGTGCGTCGGTGCTTTCGACTTCTACGGGAACCTCGTCACGGACTTCTCCATCCCCGGCGCGCAAGACGTCGACACCGTCCGGGCACAGTACTTCTCGGGCAAAGCCGCGATGATCGTGTGGTCGACGTTCATCCTCGACGAGATGGCGGGACTGCGTGACGACGCCCTGCCTAGCTGCCCGGAGTGTCAGAAGGACCCGGCCTTCCTTGCCGAGAACAGTGGCTTCGTCACCGCGCTGCAGGGCCCCGACGGGGAGGAGCCGGCCCAGTTCGGCGAAGTGACCTCGTGGGCCATTCCCGCCGGATCCTCCGCCGATTCGTCGAAGGCGTTCGTCGAGTACTTCATGGGCGATGGCTACGTCGACTGGATCGCGATCGCCCCGGAAGGCAAGTTCCCCGCTCGTGCGGGCACCCAGGAGCAGCCTGAGGAGTTCGTCGACCGTTGGGCGAAGCTGCCGGTGGGCGTGGACAAGAAGGCGCCCCTGACGGACTTCTACCCGCCCGAAGTCATCGAGGTGCTCACTTCGGGACCCGATGACTTCGACCGCTGGGGGATCCTCGAGGGACAGGGAGATCTGGTCGGCGCCATCTTGGGTGAGCTGCCGGTCCCGCAGGCGGTGGCCGAGCTGGCCGGTGGCGAGACTGATGGCCAGACCGCTGCCGAGAACGCCGCGGAGAAGGTGCGTTCGATCCAGGAGTCCTTGCCGTGAGTCAAGACACGAAGGGCGGTACGGACAGCGCCGCGGGCGCAGGGCCCGCCGAGCCCGTCTCCGACGACGAGCCTCGTCGCGGTGGCGGGGGGTCGATGCGGCGCAGCGACGCGCGGGCCGGGCTGACGCTGATCTCACCCACCTTGGTGATCGTCATCTTCATGGTGGTGCTGCCGATCCTGTGGACCGTGCTGCTGGCGTTCCAACCGCTGTCGCTACTGTCGCTCGCCACCACCGGACTGCTCGGATCCGACTTCACCCTCGACAACTTCAGGACGGTCCTCACCGAATCAGGCTTCGTGGGCTCACTTGTCACGACGTTGACGTACTCGGTGCTCGGCACTGCATCTGCGATTGTTGTGGGGCTGATCGCCGCGCTTGCGGTGCGCCACCCGTTCCGGGGACGCACCTTCGTGCGAGCCGCGATGCTGCTGCCGTACGTCGCGCCGGTCGTCGCGGCGACCTTCGTCTGGCGGACCATGTTGGACCCCCAGTTCGGGATCGTGAACTACTGGGGAAGTCGGTTGTTCGGCTGGGATGAGCCGATAGCGTTCTTGAGCCAACGCAGCAGCGAGGTCTCCGTCCTCGGACTCAGCTTCAGCCTCCCAACTGCGTTGCTGTCGGTGATCGCGTTCGAGGCGTGGCGCTCGTTCCCCTTCGCCTTCCTCTTCCTGATGGCGCGGCTCCAGGCGGTCCCGGAAGCTCTCGAGGAGGCCGCCCGTATCGACGGGGCCACCCCTTCGCAGCGCTTCCGGTACGTGCTGCTGCCCCAGCTGCTGCCGACCATCGCCGTGTTGTCGATCCTGCGTTTCATCTGGACCTTCAACAGCTTCGACGACATCTACCTCCTCACCGGCGGTGGGGCGGGCACGGATGTCGTCAGTGTGCGGGTCTTCAACTACCTCACCGCGCGCGGTGACATTGGTCTGGCCTCAGCCCAGGCCCTCGTACTGGCAGCGATCCTTGCCGTGCTCGTCGGTGTGTACCTGCGCAAGTTCGCCCCGCAGGAGGAGAGGACCTGATGGCGACCGAGGTTCAGCAGCGCCAGACCCAGGAGTCCAGTGCGGCTCCGGAATCGCGGCGGTTGTCACGCGATGCTGTGGAGGACCGCGTGTTCGGGGTGCTTCGCCGGATCTTCATCGCCGGGTTCTTGGTGGTGACACTGTTCCCCTTCTACTACATGGGACTGCTCTCGGTCCGATCGCTCGACGAGGTCATCCAAGATCCCGGCGCACTCTGGGTCTCGCTGTCGGAGCTCAACTTGGGCACCTACACCAGTGTGCTGTCCTCCCCGGACTCCGGTGGACAAGGGTTCCTGGTCTTTATGCGCAACAGCGCACTCGTCGCTTTCGGCACGGTGGCGCTCACGCTGCTGGTCGCACTTCCGGGCGCCTACGCGGTGAGCCGGCTGGAGTTCTTCGGCCGCCGACAGGTCAGCGTGCTCTTCCTCGCCGTCTATCTGTTCCCGAGCATCCTGCTGGCGGTTCCGTTGTTCGTCGCGTTCACGCGGCTCGGGCAACGCGGCTCCCTGATCGGGCTGCTGGTCGTCTACGTCTCCCAGATCGTGGCAGTCTCGATCTACATGCTGCGCAACTACTTCGACACCATCCCCGAGAGCATCGAGGAATCGGCTGCCCTCGACGGGTGTGGACGCCTGGGAATCATGTGGCGGATCAGCCTGCCGCTGGCGATGCCCGCCATCGTGGCCAACGGACTCTTCGTCTTCATGATCGCGTGGAACGAGTTTCTCTTCGCTTTGCTGTTCCTCGTCGAGGACCGTGACAAGTGGACGGTGTCCCTGGGCCTCTCGCAGCTGGCAGGCAGCATCGAGATCCCGACCACCGTCTTGATGGCTGGCTCGGTCATCCTGACCGTCCCCATCATCGTCATCTTCTTCGCCAGCGAGAGGTTGCTCACCGAGGGGCTCACCGCGGGCGCCGAGAAGGGCTGAGAGAGGCAGTCCCGAGGAGATACGTGCCCAAGATCGTACAGCTCTCGCGACCCGGCGAGGTCGAACTCGTCGACTGCCCACCCCAGCCTCTGGCGCCGGGGCATGCACGCGTGCGCACGTGGTACTCGGGGATCTCGGCCGGTACGGAGCTGACGTCCTACCGTGGGTCCAGCCCGTATCTGAACAAGACCTGGGACAGCGACCGGCGAATGTTCACCGCAGGGGTGCCCAGCTTCACCTATCCGGTCACTACCTGGGGGTACTCCGAGGTGGGCGAGGTCGTCGAGGTCTCCGACGGAGTCACCGGCGTTCTGCCCGGAGAGCTGGTGTATGGCATCTGGGGGCATCGAAGCGACGCCGTGGTCCCCGCCGGAGCGATCGCGAGGACCAAGGTGTCCGCCGGAGTGGAGCCGGTGAACGGAGTCTTCGCCAGGGTCGGCGCCATCGCCCTCAATGCCGTGCTCGCGGCCGAGCTGCACCTAGGTGAGCACGTCGCGGTGTTCGGACAAGGGGTGATCGGCCTGCTCTCCGGACAGCTCGCCTCGCTCAGCGGAGGCCGTGTCATTGCCGTCGACCCCCTGCACAACCGTCTTCAGCTCGCGTTGAAGCTCGGCGCATCGACGGTCGTACCCGCCGACACGGCGGCCGGGGTCGGCGAAGTGATCCGAGACCTGACCGGCGGCGTCGGCGTCGACTCGGCGATCGAGCTGAGTGGCAACTACCGAGCCCTCCAAGAGGCGATGCGGTGCGTCGTGGCCGACGGTCGAGTGGTGGCTGCCGGCTTCTATCAGGGCGACGGTCAGGGCCTGCGTCTTGGTGAGGAGTTCCACCACAACCGGGTCCACATCGTCGCCAGTCAGATCGGAGCGACCCCGTTGTCCCTCGGACCGCGATGGACACAGGCACGGTTGGTGTCGGTGTTCATGGGGCAGCTCGCTGCCGGAGCCGTTGACGTCACGCCCCTGATCAGCCACGTCATCGATGCCAACGACGCTGCGTCGGCCTTTCGGCTGCTGGCAGAAACTCCCGCTGATGCCTTGCAGGTCGTCCTTCGCTTCTCGGACGCGCCGGGTTGACGCCGTCAGCGGGGATCGTGCGGTGATCGCAGGTGGCCGAGCGGGAGAGGTTGAGTGAGCCAACCCGAAGCCGAGCTGCGCTCACGCGTTCTGGCGCTGCTCGAACGGCACTGGGATGACGAGCGCGGCTTCTGCGTCCCCAATCCCCGCACGTATCCGCATCAGTGGCTGTGGGACTCGTGCTTTCACGCCATCACCTGGGCGCACCTGGGTGACGGACGCTCGTCGCGCGAACTTGCCGCCGTGCTGGAGGGCCAGCTCACCGGGGGGCTGGTGCCGCACATGCGCTACGAAGAGACCGGCCCGGACACCTGGCTGGGACCGATACCTACCACCTCCTCGCTCGCGCAGCCGCCGATGTTCGGCCACGCCATAAGGGTCCTCATAGCGCAAGGAATCACGCCGCCGGCACAGATCATCACCCGGGCCGAGCGAGGCTTGAACTGGCTGTGGTCGTGTCGCCGTACGGACCTGGACCTCCTCTACGTCGTACATCCCTGGGAAGCAGGCAACGACCACAGCCCGCGGTGGGACCAATGGGGAGCCCCCGGCAGAACTCGCGACGACTACGACCGAGCGGCCCGGACTGCGTGGAACAAGACCCGAATGGATGATGTGACCTTCCACGAGGACGGGGCCGCTGCCTGGTCTTCGACGTTCGTCGCCTGCCCGGCCGCCTTCAACGCCTACGTCGCTTTCAACCTCGCTGAGCTGGCGCAGGTGCTCGACGACCGCACGATGGCCGAGCGCGCGGTTCGCATCGCCGCCGCGATGGACGAGCACCTGTGGGACGCAGAGCAGCAGCTGTGGGCGGACCTCCCACTCGTCGGCGGCCACGGTCGCCTCGATGGGACCCCAATCACCGACGGCGTGATGGGAGCCCTGGTGACGACAGACGTCCTCCGGGCCGAAGCGGCGTTGGCGCAGCTACAGCTACCGCACCGGTTCAGCTCCCCGTACGGGCCGACGAACGTCGCACGGTCCCACCCGGCGTACGACCCTCGGACGTACTGGCGAGGCGCTGCTTGGCCGCACGTCAACTACCTGCTCTGGTTGGCGTTGAGCCGATGGCAGCGGCTCGACGAGGCGGCTGCTCTCGCGCTGCGCACCAGGGAGGCGGCGCAGCGCAGCGGTTGGGCGGAGTACTGGGATCCCGAGACCGGGGAGGGGCTCGGTGCGGTTCCGCAATCGTGGACGGGAGTGGTGCTCGCGATGGAGGTGAGCCGTTGACCTCCCCTATCCACCCCGTGCGGCATGGTCATCGCGCTCTCCCGCGCCTACCGTCGCGTGAACGACCGCACGAGCCACCTGCGCATGCCCGGCATCGTTGGGATGCACCGTGTCGGCGGCGAGCATCGTTTTCGGGTCCCAACCGGTGACATTGGCTGTCGCGACACGAGGAAAGCGAGCCGCGACCGCACGCAGTCGCAGGTTATGGGCGTCGAGGACCATGTCGGAGCCTCGGTTGTGCGGTGCGTACAGCGAGTAGTCAGCGAGAGGTGGTTGCTCTACCGCGACGATCAGGGCGGCCGGGTTCACGCTAGCGAGTGTGGCAAAGATCGTTTGCAGGGCGACTGAGTAGGACTCCAACTCCGTTCGGGAGTCGCCGAACAGTCGCGCGTCGTTGAGACCGGTCATCACCACGTAGATCCGCGACGCGGGCGCCGGCTCGTGGGACAGCAGGTCAGACGTGTGAGTGCTCAGCGTGCCGCCGGCCCCGAGGTTGGTCGGCTCACCGCCGAGTCGGCTACCCACCAGATCGACGAAACGGCTCGCGGGGCGACTCGCGCCGTCCCCTTGCACCCACGAGTGTCCGTAGGCGACTAGACTGTGCATAGCCTGCCTGCCGACCGGGGTTTCTGGACTTACTCAAGTCTATATGCGAATCACGTTGACAGTGCACGGCGCGACATGCGGTCGACAAGGATGGAGGATCTGGTGCTCTCGCACCGATGGCAGCACGCCTCGGACCACCAGATCGCACACCACCCCTCCTGGCACCACCGGCCGACGCCGCAGCTGATGGTGACCGTCCCCAACGCGGTGCCGGTGTGCCGACCTACCGGATCCAGCGCTGATCGGCGGCAGAGGCTTCGGTGACATTCTCACCTATTGACGAGCTCGACGTATCGGCCGAGCATGGCCGCGTCTACGAGCACGGCTGGCAGAGCTGGAGCCCTACGTCGACGTACACGGTGTCGCAGACCTCGCCGCGACCAGTGCATGAATGGCAGCAGCTGATGCGCTTCCGTCCCGAGCTGCCTGGCCCGCCGAGTGGGTTCCAGGCAGAGGGCCTTCTCGTCGTCGACCCTGGTACGGGCAGCCCGTCGAAGGTGTACGCCGCCCGCGACATACGCCAGGAAGTGCCTTCCATCCGCGCGGAGCTGCTCGATGGGCGGCTCGCAGTCACGGCGGATGGTCCGGTGGCCGTCGACCTCGTTCGGGGTGGGATCGAGCCGGCTCTGACCGGTTACGGCGACCGAATCGCTCTAGAGGTCGGCTCCGACGCCCCGCGCGCGGCGCCCAACGTCTGGTGCTCCTGGTACCACTATTTCCTTGACGTCACCGAGAGAGACATCGCGGAGAATCTGGCCGCCATCAGCAGACGCCGGTTGCCGATCGACGTCATACAGATCGACGACGGATGGCAGGCCGGCATCGGCGACTGGCCCGAGCTGTCTGGCCGGTTCTCCTCGCTGGCAGACCTCGCTGCCCGGATTCGCGACGATGGTCTGCGGGCTGGCATCTGGCTAGCGCCGTTCACCGTTGGGTCGCACAGCGTGCTGGCGCGGGAGCACCCGGATTGGCTGGTCGGGGACGGCGGACAGAACTGGGGCCAGCAGCTGTTGGGGCTGGACCTCACTCACCCAGGCGCGCGGAGCTACATGTGGTCGGTGTTTCGCCAACTCGAAGAGATCGGCTTCGACTACTTCAAGCTCGACTTCTTGTACTCCGGCGCGCTTGCCGGACGGCGGCACGAGGATCTCACCGGTGTCGCGGCGTACCGGTCGGGCCTGGAACTGATCCGGAACGCAGTGGGTCCGGAGGCCTATCTGCTCGGCAGCGGCGCGCCGATCCTGCCCAGCGTCGGCCTGGTCGACGCTATGCGGGTGTCGCCCGACACCTACCACCCCACCGACAGCGAGGATGCCCGGAGGGGGCTGCGCGGCAAGACGAATGTCGTGGCCCGAGCATGGCAGCACGGCCGATTCTGGGTCAACGATCCCGACTGTATGGTCGCCAGGCCGTCGTTCGCCGCCCGCCATGAGTGGGCCGAGGTGATCGAACGATACGGCGGCCTGCGATCGGTATCGGACCGGATCGCCGATCTCGACGAATGGGGCATACAAGCCACGAAGCGTCTCCTCAACTCAGCGCCGGCCCCGACACCGTTCGCGCTGCCTTACTGAGCGGCCTTCATCGCGCCGAAGACCACGACAGACGCGGTCACTCCGAGAGGCGCTCGCCAGAGTCAGTGTCGAAGAGGTGCACCTTCTCGGGGTCGGTGGTGGCGTACACCGTGGAGCCCTTCTGGACATCACGCCGGGCCTCGATGCGGATGACCACCTCGCTGGGCGTCCCTTCGACTTCGCTGGTGCCATAGAGGTAGGCATCGGAGCCTAGTTCCTCGATAACGGTCACCTTCACCGGCAGACCGCCTTCATCCTTGCTGACCAGCCGCCAGGCCTCGGGGCGGGCACCGACGGTGATGTCGCCCTTGATCTTCGATGCAGCAGCACGGTTGATCGGCACTGTGTAGTCGCCGACCTTGGCTCCACCGTCGGACGCCTTCGCCGCCATCAAGTTCATTGCGGGAGAGCCGATGAAGCCGGCGACGAAGAGGTTCGTCGGTCGGTCATAGAGATTGAGTGGGGTGTCGACCTGCTGCAGGACACCGTCCTTCAGCACCGCGACGCGGTCACCCATCGTCATCGCCTCGACCTGGTCGTGGGTAACGTAGACGGTGGTGATGCCGAGACGCTGCTGCAGGGCGGCGATCTGGGTGCGGGTCGAGACGCGGAGCTTGGCGTCGAGGTTCGACAGCGGCTCGTCCATACAGAAGACCTGCGGCTTCCGCACGATTGCCCGACCCATCGCCACGCGCTGACGCTGGCCGCCGGAGAGCGCCTTCGGCTTGCGGTCCAGGAACTTCTCGAGATCGAGAAGCTTGGCAGCCTCCTGGACGCGCTTGGCTCGTTCCTCCTTGTCGATCTTGGCCATCTTCAGAGAGAACCCCATGTTCTCGGCCACCGTCATGTGCGGGTAGAGCGCATAGTTCTGAAAGACCATCGCGATGTCGCGGTCCTTCGGCGAAACGTTGGTGACGTCGCGATCGCCGATGTAGATCCTGCCGCTGGTGACCTCTTCTAGGCCGGCGAGCATGCGGAGGCTGGTGGACTTGCCACAACCCGATGGTCCGACGAGGACTACGAACTCCCCGTCGTCGATCTCCAGGTTGAGGTTGTCGACTGCCGGCGCATCACTGTCGGGAAAGAGCCGCTCGGCGTCCTCGAACTTGACTGTGGCCATGCTGGTAGTCCCTTCACCGGCAGGTACGTGCCGGACGATCCGAAGTAAAGGTGGGTGCGTCACACTAACACCAGCGGTGGAGCAGGCGTGGGTCGTCGAGCCGCGCCTGGACCTGGCGCACTCCTGGTAGAACATCAGCATGCGAGTGATGGTGGTTGGCGATCGTGGTGACGACGACTGGGGTTTCGTGGGCGAGCGCCTGCTCGAGCGGGACGCCCACCTGGTGCGGCTCGACCGCGATGCCCTCCCGTCCTGGGCCGATATCGCCGGCGACGGTGCCGACCTGGTGCTCCTGCTGGGATCGGCCCGCAGCGCCCACCTGCCGGCCAACGCCGCCGTCGTCGAGGCCGAGTCGGCGTTGACCCGCGCCGCGCTCGACGCCGCGACCCCCGTGCTGGCCATCTGCTACGGCGCGCAGCTGGCCGCGTACGCCCTCGGTGGCTCGGTCGGGGTGTCGCCGGTGCCCGAGATCGGCATGTTCGCGCACCAGTCGTACGACCCGGTGTTGTGCCCTCCCGGCCCGTGGGCGCAGCTGCACTCCGACGCATTCATCTCGCCACCGACGGCGCGGGTGCTCGGGGCGTCGGCGGCAGGGTGCCAGGGTTTCGCCGATGAGTCACGGCCCGGCCGGGTGCTGGCATGGCAGTTCCACCCCGAGGTGACGGCGCAGGAGTTCTGCACCTGGCTCGACCAGATGGACGCGTGGGCGCGTGATCGCGGCGTCGACGTTGCCGCCGTACGCGAGCAGGTTGCTGCGCACGCCGATGAGATGCGTGCACCCGCTCACGAGCTGACCGATGCGGCGCTGGCGTACCTGGTCCAGGATCGCGCGGACCGGGCCCGTTAGCCGGCCACCTCCGGGATCGCCGATCGCGGCGGCTGCACCCGAGCGGACTGCGCGAGGCCGATGCCGGTCAGGACGATGAGTCCCCCGACGATCTGCACCGCGTTGA
>Ga0136622_10000483_pt1 | contig 16379 bp, 14 predicted proteins | sample AntDrymUQ4482106_2_FD_104803 | JGI IMG/M metagenome (GOLD analysis project Ga0136622, IMG submission 104803) | Polar desert sand microbial communities from Dry Valleys, Antarctica - metaG UQ448 (21.06) | ecosystem: Environmental > Terrestrial > Soil > Desert | place: Antarctica: Dry Valley...
CGCCTGGCTTAGCCACTCCCGGCCCTGGGACGGAAGATCGCTAGGGAGATACTTCGCCAAACCACCGACGCGTCCCTTGTCGATCCCGGCCCACAGCCCGGCATCGGCCGCGCGCCCCTCCCGAATGATGAGATCTCCCATGATGCGTAATCGGAGATCGGGGTTCTCGACCTCGAGACCGGGAGTGAAAATGCGCCAACCGTCCGCGAGCGCATGCCACCCGACCTCACCGCTCGTGCTCTCCAGACGAAGCGCGGCATTGAGGTGAGGCACTGCGTCGATTTGCAACGGGCCGCCGGAGAGGCGAAACCGGCCCTGCTCGGCATCCGTTTCCAACACCCCCGAAAGGCGCTCGAAACCGGGGATGGCCGGGCTTCTTTGCACGGAGACGGAATCCAGGCCCGCCTTAAAATAGAAGCGCGCGGCGCCGGCGCGATCGGGATGACAAGCAAGCTCGACCTCGCGCAGCAGGCCGCGGGGCCGGAGTCGTCCGAGCAGCGTTTTGTTTTCCTCGGGCATGGACTCGGACAGGACCAATATGCGAGAGAGATCCGCAAGCTCTAGGTGGCTGGCGTAAGCGATCAATCGCCGCGCGCCGCTCGGGTCGGGGGGCGCCAAGGCCAGTCCGAAGCGCGCCTCCGGCCAGGACCCGTCCGGGGTGGCGATCACGACGCGATCGGCGCCGATGCGCCAACCGCCATCGGGGCTGGCACGGGCGAGGAAGCGTCCGCTGGTCGCTAACATCTCAAAGTGGTTCTCACCCGCGCTCACGGCGAAGCCCCCGGTCTTGAGCTCACCCGCGACCTCGCTTATCTGGCCATTGCGCCAAACACCCCAAGTGCGTAGCTTTAGCGTTCCTCCGCTCTGCCGGATGCGGATCGATGGTTGATAATCGCGCAACAACGCGGGGCCGATATCCGCGGCCTCGGCATAGAAATCGGCGTTCCAATCACGATCAAACGGCTCACCCGTCCCGCTCATCGCGATGAGCAGACGCTTGCCGACGTCGGGGGGCGGCCGCAGCGTCAATTTTAAGCCTTGCCGCTGCGGTGCGCCCGTACTATCTAGGCGCACGTAGGGCAAGGCCCAGGCGCCGTGCCGCGCTTGGTGATCGTGCCAGCGGATCTGCGTGCCCTCGATGGCGACTTGCGGCTGGCGCAGCAGCCAGCGCAGCATGCGCGTGTCCGTGCCGTCGATTCCTTCGATGCCGATCTCCCCGCCGCGCGTGCGCGCGACGGTAAACTCGGCGCCGGTGAGCGCGAGCCCCCCCAATTGCAGTTGCCGCCGCCCGAGGCTCGCCCACACATCGATGCCGATGACCGCCCGCCGAAACCCCATCGCGGGCTGTAAGGTGTCGCCATTGAGCACGCTGAGCCCGGTCAACACCAGGCGCGGATCCCACCCGTCCCATGCGGCCCGCACGGACTCGACCGTGACCGGCCGGCCCAGGAACCTACCAAGGTAATCCTCGATCTGGGCGCGCTGCCCGGCTATCCGCGGTAAAACCATGCGGGCGCCGAGCGCCGCGAGCGAGAGAATAAGCGCGAGCACTGCCAGAACCGGCAGCGCGCTTAGCAATGATTGAAGAACGATGCGGCGGAGCATTCTTAACCGCAAGAAAAACTTCCATCAACCCCAGCGTCCGCGAGCCTTAGGGCGCGATAGGATTGGCGCGTGCTATAGAAGGACGACATCGTACTGCTCCGGTCCATAGATCGCTTCGGCACGGACCGTAATGGGCCTGCCGATGAATCCCTCGAGCTCGGCCACGCCCGCCGATTCCTCATCCAATAGCCTATCGGCGACGCCCGGAGAGGCGATCACGAGCAGCTTTTTAGCATCGAATTGGCGCACCTCGCGCAGGATCTCGCGCAAGATCTCGTAACACACGGTCTCGGCGGTCTTGGTCGAGCCGCGCCCGCCGCACGTAGGGCAGGGCTCGCACAGCACGTGCTCGAGGCTCTCGCGCGTGCGTTGGCGCGTGATCTGCACCAGCCCGAGCGAGGTGATTTCGCTCACCGCGACGCGGGCATGATCGCGTTCCAGACCCTTCTCCAGCGCCCGCAGCACTTGGCTCTGATGATCCGCATCCTCCATGTCGATGAAATCCACGATGACGATCCCGCCCAGGTTGCGCAAGCGCAACTGCCGCGCGATCGCCTGTGCGGCTTCAAGGTTGGTCTTGAAGATGGTCTCTTCGAGATTGCGATGCCCGACGAAGGCTCCGGTATTGACATCCGCCGTGGTCATGGCCTCGGTCTGATCAAACACCAGATGGCCGCCGGATTTCAGCTCCACACGCCGTTCCAAGGCCCGCTGGATCTCGCTTTCGACCGAGTAGAGATCCAGGATCGGCCGCTCGCCGCTATAGTGCTCGATGCGATTGACGAGATCGGGAATGTACTGGCGCGCAAACTCGCTGACCCGTTCATAGGTCTCGCGCGAATCGATACGGACCTTTTCAACCTCGCTGGCAACCAGACTGCGCATGGTTCGCAACACCAGCGGCAGATCCTCGTAAATGACGCTGGGCGCTTTGGCTTCGCCTAGCTGCAAAGACAGCGTGGACCAGAGCCGCTGCAAAAACTCCATGTCCATTCTTATGCTGTCTTCGGCCACGCCCTCGGCGGCGGTTCGGACGATGTACCCGGAAGGCCCCAGGCACGCCCGGAGATCGCGTCCCGGCACCGGCGATTGCGCCGCGGCGGGAGCCTCCGCGGCCGCCTTGAGGTTGGCGTCGTGATTGAGGATCATCTCGCGCAGCCTGGTCCGCTCAAGCTCATCGGCGATCTTCTGCGACACGCCGACAGTCGCGCTCCTCGGAAGCAACACCAGGTAGCGCGAGGGAATGCAAAGCCGCGTGGTGAGCCGCGCGCCCTTGCCGATGAGCGGGTCCTTCGTCACCTGGACCACGATCTCATCGCCCTCCCGCAGGAGCCGGTCGATGCCGGTATCGTTATTCCCCCGCGCGTCGTGCTCGGGCCCGGAATCGAGGATGTCATGGAGATGCAAGAATGCGGTGCGTTCGAGGCCAATGTCCACGAAGGCTGCTTGCATCCCCGGCAGCACCCGGGAGACGCGCCCCAGGTAGATGTTGCCGACCAAACCCTTTTTCTGGCGGCGCTCTATGATGATTTCTTGCAGCACGCCGTTCTCGACGGCGGCGACGCGCGTCTCTTGGGGCGTCACGTTGACTAGATATTCCTCGGCCATCGCCGGTTCAGATCGCTCGCTGGAGGTGAATAGCATTAATCTAAACGAATTCGCCGCGTCTGCCGAGCCTTGTCGAGCGCCCTTGAGTCGCCCGAAAATGCGCTAAGGAAACTCTGAATAAGTTTATGAGCACGCCCAGCTGCGCGAAGCCGCGCAGCGAGACGCGAGACATATCATGTAGATAGGCGAGCGGCGAGCGAGCACGCGACAAAGCAGATGGGCGGCGCAGTAGTTTATTCAGAGTTTCCCTAACATGCTATAAACTGCAGCCATACCCTCATACGATTAACCCTGGGGCCAAAAATCCGCGAACTATGTCAGCGACAGAATCCACCCTCACCCTCGTCCTGGCGCTCGGCGCCGACACCTGCCTGGCGCCATTAACGACCGACCGCGCGAAGTCGGCGATCCCGTTCGGCGGCAACTACCGCGTCATCGACTTCACCTTGGCCAATTGCCTGCGTTCCGGGCTGCGGCGCGCGCTGGTATTCACGCAATACCGGTCGCATTCATTGCAGCAGCACCTGCGCGACGGCTGGTCTATCTTCAACCCCGAGCTCGGTGAATTCATCACCTCCATACCGCCGCAGATGATGAGCGACAGCGCCGGCTACACGGGGGCCATCGATGCGTTGTACCAAAACCTCCACATGCTGGAACGCAGCGCTTCGAACTATGTCTGCGTGCTCTCGGGCGAACATGTCTATCGCATGGACTACGCCGCGCTCATCGACTTTCACGTCGCGTGCAAGGCGGCGGCCACGATCGCGTGTATCCGCCCCGATGACCTGATCTACAAGGATTATGAATGCCGCGTCGAGGTCGAAGGCGAGGCCGTCACGGCCTTCGCCGCCCCGGCGGCGCCGGCGCGAGAAAATTCCGTAGCATCGATGGAGGTCTACGTGTTCTCGAAGACGGCGTTCATGCAAGCGGTCACGGAGGTCCGGCGCGCGGCGCCTCCCGGCCCGGTCGATCCCGGATCCGTGCTGATCCCGCATTTCATCCGCCAAGGCGCGCGCGTTGTCCCCTATCTCTTTGGCGGGAAGCGCGGACGTGTCACCCAGGACCGTTATTGGCGCCGCATCGAGACCTTGGACGACTACTATGAAGCGAACATGGATCTCCTGCGCCCCGAGCCGCCCATCGACCTTTATCAACGCGACTGGTCGATCCGGACCTACCACGCTCAAAATCCGCCCGCCCGCACTGTGCCCGGCCGTTCCTCCGCCGAGGGCGTGTGCATTAACTCCATCGTCGCGAGCGGCACGGTGATCGCCGGTGGCGGCGTCAACCACAGCATTCTGTTCCCTCGCGTCTCGGTTGAAGACGGCGCGACGGTCGAAGACTGTATCCTCTTGGCCGGGGTCGAGGTGGGATACGGAGCGCGCCTGCATCGCTGCATCGTGGACAAGCACGTCCAGGTCCCGGCCGGCGAGACCATCGGCGACGATCGCGCGCGGGACGCGGAGCGGTTTACCGTGACGCCGAAAGGTATCGTCGTGGTGCCCAAGGGCTTTCGATTCGCCCAGCCCGCCGATGGACCTCAGCACTGAGTTACGCCGCCTGCTGCCGCGGGAGGCGGTCATCGCCGATCCCGCCTCGCTCTCGGTCTACGAGTGCGATGCCTTGTCCGCGTATCGCCAACCCCCGAAAGTCGTGGTCTTACCGCGCACGGCCGAAGAAGTGCGGGCGATCCTGCGCCTTTGCCACCGCTTGCGCGTACCGGTCGTGGCCCGCGGTGCCGGCACCGGACTCTCGGGCGGCGCGCTGCCCCATGCCGAAGGGGTATTACTGAGCCTCACGCGGCTAAACCGCATTTTGAGCATCGACCCTGCGAACCGGACAGCCACGGTGGAACCGGGCGTTCGCAATATGGAGATTTCCCAGGCCGCGGCGCCCCATGGCCTTTACTATGCCCCCGATCCCTCCTCCCAGATCGCCTGCACCATCGGCGGCAACGTGGCCGAGAACTTCGGCGGGGTTCATTGCCTGAAATACGGGCTCACCCTCAATAATCTCTTGGCCTTAACCGTAATGACCATCGAGGGCGAACGCCTGGAGCTCGGCAGCCAAACTTTGGACGCGCCGGGCTATGACCTGCTCGCGCTCATGACCGGCTCCGAGGGGCTGCTCGGGATCGTTACTTCGGTCACGGTGGAACTTTTGCCTAGACCGCAAGCCGCACAGGTCTTGCTGGCGGCGTTCAAGCGCGTCGAAGACGCGGGTAACGGGGTGGCCGCGGTGATCGCGGCCGGGATCATTCCCGCGGGTCTCGAGATGATGGACCGGTTAGCGATCGAAGCCGCCGAGGATTTCGTGCACGCCGGTTATCCGCTTGATGCGGAGGCGATCCTGTTGTGCGAGATCGACGGCCACCCGGCCGAAATCGAGGCGGAGTTGCCGCGCGTCGCGGAAGTCCTCAAAGCCCAAGGGGCGACGGAAGTACGCGTGGCCAGAGACGAGAGCGAACGGCAACGCTTCTGGACTGGGCGCAAGGCCGCCTTCCCGGCCCTCGGGCGGATTGCCCCCGATTACTACTGCATGGACGGCACCATCCCGCGCCGGCACCTGGGCGCGGTGCTCGCTCGCATCGGCGCGCTGTCGCAAGAGTTCGGACTTGCGGTGGCCAACGTCTTCCATGCGGGCGATGGCAACCTGCATCCGCTCATCCTCTATGACGCCAATGCCCCCGGTCAATTGGAACGGGCGGAAGCGTTCGGCGGGAAGATTCTCGAGGTTTGCGTCGAGGCCGGCGGCACCATCACCGGGGAACATGGCGTGGGGGTCGAGAAGCTGAACCAGATGTGTGTCCAGTTCACGGCCGAGGAGCTTGAGCAATTCCATGCCGTCAAACGCGCCTTCGACCCCGACGGTCTTCTCAACCCCGGCAAAGCGATCCCGACGCTCAGGCGTTGCGCCGAATTCGGGGCGCTACACGTGCACGCCGGCAAGCTGCCGTTTCCGGAGCTTGAGCGGTTTTAAGGGAAAGAGGGTCGTAGTGATTTAAGTTGGTGCACGGTTTTCGTATCGCCCCTGGCATGACAAGCTCCAGCATACGACCCGCTTGGTTCACCCCCGACAAGTGTCTGCACTATTACTTCTATTTCATCGTCACACCCTCGCGCGCAGCGCTTGACCCAGGCACTCGCTGTAGGGTTTACAAGGGGAACGGTAATCTTTACCTGACCTCCCTCGCAAAAATGTATTTTATTCTCTTCGCACTAGCCGCAGGTGCTTAATCGCTAAGGCAATAGCAGATAACAGAAGCCTATGGCATATCCGTTGCTCACCACCCATGAACCGAGCGGGTGACACGCCGCGCTATCGATCAATCAACGCAGATACGCTCTGCGTCACTGATAGAGGAGGAATCTATGACGACACTGATATTCGTGGGCATCGGCGCTGCGCTGATGTATTTCTTTGATCCGGATTCGGGCCGGTCGCGCCGCGTACGTTTGTGCGACCGATGCAAGAGCGCCACTAAAAAATTCCAGGGCTCGGCCCGCACCTCTGCGCCAGATCTCAGTAATCGTACACGCGGCGTGATCCCGGAAACACCAGCCGAGGCTTGGGACGACCAACCACCGAAGAAATTCTAGTGAATCGGGCGCAGACGGCGCCTCGACTAACATTTATTTAATTTTAGGAGAACCGCAATGGGCAAATATTTTATTGGATGGCTTCTGGGTGTACCTGCCATCGTGCTGGTCATTATTTATCTTCTGTTGAATTGACCAGGGTTGGATACTCCGCAATGCCGAGGGTTTGCAATGTCTTTTGCCCAGGCTATCGCACAACATCGTTTTGCCGAGCGCACTGATCTGCAGGATCATTCACAACGGCGAACGCCCAAAAAAGATATTGAATAAAGGAGCCAATATGAATACTCGATTAATGCTACTACTAGCGATTGTTGTAATGACCAGTAACGGTGTTGTCTGGGGAGCTAACAACGAAACCTCCCCCACGGGGTACAGCTCCTCACCCGAGTCGAATACTTCGGATGTGGAGAATACCGAACGGAATGTGCGCGATAAGAGTGACGCTACTCTGACTCCAGAAAATCAGGTCGAGGGCGACGACGGTGACCGCAAGATAACAGCGGAAATACGCCGTGCTGTAGTGGGGGATGACTCACTTTCTCTGGATGCCCACAATGTAAAGATCATCACGCTTAATAGAGTAGTGACTCTAAGGGGGCCTGTTGAAAGCGAAGGAGAGAAGACCACGATTGAAAAACTGGCGCGACAAGCTGCCGGTGTAAAGCAGGTTCAGAACGAACTCGAGATAGAACGTCAAACTGATTAACAGCAAAACTTGTAGGTGAACTTCGGAGGACATCATGAAAAAAGCCGTTTTCTGCATTGCACAGAGCACAGCCCAAGCGGAATCTATAGTGGATCAACTTAAAATTGCGGGCTTTGCGAACGACGATATATCGGCCTTATTCCCTGATAAGGCCACCAGTAAAGATTTTGCTCACGAGCAGCACACCAAAGCCCCTGAAGGTGCTGCCACCGGTGGTGCGGTAGGGCTAGGCGTGGGCGGCGTTTTGGGATTGCTGGCGGGAATCGGAAGTCTGGCTATTCCCGGAGTTGGCCCATTCATTGCCGCCGGCCCTATCATGGGCGCGCTGAGCGGAGCAGCGGTGGGCGGCGCAACTGGAGGAATAATAGGAGCGCTGGTTGGACTGGGAATTCCAGAATATGAAGCGAAGCGGTACGAAGGGAAAGTCCGTGGCGGAAATATACTGATTTCAGTTCATACCGATGATGCCACTCAGCGGAAACGGGCGAAAGACATTTTTGAGAGGGCAAAGGCGGACGATATTTCAACGACCGGCGAAGCGGACGTAAGCTAGAAAACGGGACTCTCGTCGATGCGCCGATAGCGGCGCGGAACACGGGTCGAAGAAGCGGGCGACATCGCCGCGGCGGCGATGTCGCTGACGTCAGCATCGTCTCCCCCTCCGATGGCATTGAGATCACTCGCCCCAACGCTGGCGCCATCGTTATTTCGGACAGAACTGGCAACGGGCTGGTGAGTAATGCCTCGGTAGACAAGCCCGGCGTGGCGGAAACAGTGGGTACGGTCCAAGCAGCTCAGTGGGAACACGTACGCCGGGAGAGCAACTGCGTTTGCTGTCAAGTGCCCGGAGCGTACAGGGTGCCAACGGGTTCGGTTTTTTGAGAGTGTGTTGAGGATGGTGAGTAACTTACGCATACAGGCGAGCCCAATCGACGAACCCTAACGAAGCCATCCGACAAACATGTTCACCCTCATGGATGACTTGCGGATCGCCGCATAGCAATCAACAAAATTCTGTCGATGTGTTTTTGTAAATGCCTATACGCCAAACGCACGTAAGGAGATGAAAATGAGCGAGCAGGTTAAAGAGCTTTTGTATCAGATGTTGGAAACCGAAATGGGCGGGGTTGAGGTATATACACGCGCCCTGCAATGCGTCGTCAATGACGACTTGAAGGAGGAATGGGAAAAATATCTCGAGCAAACTAATCGTCACGTCGAAGTCATGCGTGAGTTATTCGAGAAACTGGGTCTGGATCCCAAAGCGCAAACGCCGGGGCGCCAGGTCGTACATCACCTCGGCGAATCGCTGGTGGAGGCTATGGAAATGGCGCAGCAGGGCGGTACGCCCGAAGCCGCCGAGCTTGTCGCCTGTGAGTGCGTGGTGCTCGCCGAAACCAAGGACCATCAAAACTGGGAACTGCTTTCGAAATGCGCCGAGAAAGCCAAAGGCGACGAGAAGAAGGCGTTAACAGCGGCGTGCGAAGAAGTTGAAGATGAGGAAGACGAGCACATCTACCACAGCAAAGGCTGGTGCCGCGAATTGTGGATCCAGTCGCTCGGAATGCCCGCAGTCCTGCCGCCTCCCGAAGAAGAAAAAGACGTGAAAACCGCTATCGGCGCAGCGCGCGCGGAACAAGCGCGCGAGGATATGCTGTAACACCTAGCGCGATTCTGGCGGCTCCCCGGCCTAGCCGGGAGTTCTGATTTATTGCCGAAGCTCCATGCGGCCAAAGATCACGCCTGAGAAGCCTCCATAGAGGGAAATCCATGAAGAGCAACCGTATCAAGAGTTCGCCCGACGACAAGAACCAAAGCCTGGAGCCGTTTCGCGAATATCCGCAAGATACAACGCTTACCACCGATCAAGGTGTGCGGATTGAGTAGACGGATGATTCGCTCCATGGGAGCTCACGCGGTCCCACGCTGCTCGAAGACTTTCATTTGCGCGAGAAGATCACGCGCTTCGATCACGAGCGCATCCCCGAAAGGGTGGTGCACGCGCGCGGCGCCGCCGCGCACGGCGTGTTTCAGATCTACGAATCATTGGAAGATATCACTCGCGCGCATACACGGGCATTTGGGAGAAACTCGTTCAAATAGTACCCAAGGTTGCGTGTTGCGGCGATGATGCGGTTATGCCGCGCGCCATAAGCGAGATCACCAAACCTACGATCACCCTCTGCAGGAGGTTGTTGTCCCAATCAGCGGGGATCCCGGCGTCGTCGCGCGCTATGGCGTACCCCGCTCGACCTCGCACGGTGAGGCGCCAGCGTCGTCGCCCGTCGCCACCGCGGAGGAGCTTGATCTCGACCGCGTGCTCCACACCGGTCTGTATCGTCCGCCCAGGCAAATGACTCGTTGCGCACCAGTCGTTGCCGGTCCCCCCGCCGTTGCCTGCCTCATGAAACCTTCCAGAAAAACCGAAACCTCCGCTTCAATCACCGCTCCCAGCCATCCGTTGCGCACCTTCCCGCAGAATATCCGTTAGCGCATCCGACACCGGGGCCCGGCGTACCTGGATTCTTTAACGCAATTACTTAACTTCACTCATGGCGTATTCGCTCCTTACTAGGAATTGATGAATTCGAAGACCATCAAGAATACGCCACCTTCCTTTTCTCTTCATACACAACTTATAGTTATAACTCCGCCGCTGGTTCGTATAAACTATTGCCGAAATCGCATTCTGCCGGACAGGACGCCAATTTGAAACGGTAGACTACTGCACGCACAGCCCGATGGGGCGCCACGGCGTTAGCGGATTTACGCTCGGCCGGAAACCACCGCGGCACACGGCCCGGCGCGCCTCTCGGAGGAAGTCATGAGCAAAGCGGCGATCAACCACAACTCGAAGAGCCGTTCGCTACCCAAAGCCGCGACCGGCATCCAGGGACTTGACGAGGTCACCGGCGGCGGGCTGCCGCGCGGCCGGCCCACCCTCGTCTGTGGTAGCGCCGGTGCCGGCAAGACCCTGCTCGCGGTGGAGTTCCTCGTCCGCGGCGCGACCGAGTTCGGCGAGCCCGGCGTCTTCCTGGCCTTTGAGGAGACCGCCGAGGAGCTCGCTCAGAACGTCCGCTCGCTCGGCTTCGACCTGGACGAACTGGCCGCCCAGAACAAACTGCTGGTGGACTACGTCCACATCGAGCGCAGCGAGATCGAGGAGACCGGCGAGTACGACCTCGAAGGCCTCTTCATCCGCCTGGGCCATGCCATCGACTCGATCGGCGCCAAGCGCGTCGTGCTCGACACCCCATCGAAGCGCTCTTCGGCGGTCTGTCCAACGCCGCCGTCCTGCGCTCCGAGCTGCGCCGGCTGTTCCGCTGGCTCAAGGACAAGGGGGTCACGGCGGTCATCACCGGCGAGCGCGGCGACGGCACGCTCACCCGCCAGGGCCTGGAGGAATACGTCTCCGACTGCGTCATCGTGCTAGATCACCGCGTGACCGAGCAGCTCTCGACCCGCCGGCTGCGTATCGTCAAGTACCGCGGCACCACCCACGGCACCAACGAGTACCCCTTCCTGATCGACGAAAACGGCATCTTTGTCCTGCCGGTCACCTCACCGGGACTGCAGCAAGAGGCGTCCGACGAGCGGATCTCCACCGGCGTTCCCCGGCTCGACGCCATGCTCGGCGGCGCGGGGGTCTACCGCGGCAGCAGTGTGCTCATCACCGGAACGGCGGGTACCGGCAAGACGAGCCTCGCCGCCCACTTTGCCGCCGCCACTTGCCGCCGCGGCGAGCGCTGCCTGTACCTCGCCTTCGAGGAGTCGGAAGGCCAACTGGTCCGCAACATGCGCTCCCTCGGCCTGGACCTGGCGCCCTGGCTGAAAAAGGGCATCTTGCGCTTCCACGCCACCCGCCCCACCGCCTACGGCCTGGAAATGCACCTGGCCACACTCCACAAGCTGGCCAACGAGTTCCATCCCCGCGTGGTGATCGTGGACCCGATCACCACGTTCCTCAACGTCGGCACGCCCGCCGAGGCCGAGTCGATGCTGATGCGGGTGATCGACTTCCTCAAGGCCCAGCAGATCACCGCCCTGTTCACCAGCCTGACCCACGGCGGCGACCACCTGGAACAAAGCCAGACGGGCATCTCATCCCTCATCGACACCTGGCTGTTGGTGCGCGACATCGAGCTGGGGGGGGAGCGCAACCGCGGCATGTACGTCCTGAAGTCGCGCGGCATGGCCCACTCCAACCAGATCCGCGAATACCTCCTGACCGATCATGGGGTCGAGCTGAAGGACGTCTATATCGGGCCGGAAGGCGTGCTCACCGGGTCCATGCGCCTGGCCCAGGAGGCGCGCGAGCAGACCGTCACCTTGAGCCGCCAGCAGGAGATCGAGCGCCGCCAGCGCAACCTGGAGCTCAAGCGCCAGGCCTTGGAGGCCCAGATTGTCGCCCAGCGCGGCCAGTTCGAGGCGGAGCAGGACGAGCTGAAGCTGCTTATCACCCAGGAACAGGCCGCCGCCGGCCGCGCGGGACAGAACCGAGAAAAGATGGCCCGCAGTCGCAAGGCGGACAAGTCGGCCGAGGCCCCGGGCAACCGCTCTCGTAGAATGACCCCTCGGGGAGGACGCAAATGAAACGTAACCCGAACAAGCCGAAGACCCTGGCGGCCCTGGCCGCCACCGCGGAAGCGGACCCGGATGTGTGGGAGCTGCGCCTCTACGTCGCCGGCAAGACGCCCAGGTCCGTCGCCGCCTTCGAGAACCTCACCAAGCTGTGCGAGGAACACCTGCGCGGCAAGTACAAGATCGAAGTCGTGGACCTGCTAGTCCACCCGCAGCTCGCCCGGGGCGACCAGATCGTCGCCATCCCCACCCTGGTCCGCAAACTGCCCGAGCCGATCCGCAAGGTAATCGGCGACCTGTCCAACGTGGAGCGCACCCTGGTGGGGCTGCAGCTGCGCCCCGCCAAGCTTAACGGGGCGTCCGAGGAACGACCGACGAGACCCGAGAAGGCACGGCCATGACCCCCCTGACCATCGACCACCTGCTGCAGGAGAACGAGGACTTGCGCCACCGGCTGGAGGAGGCCGAGGACGCCCTCCGCGCTCTCCGTGCCGGTGAGGTGGACGCCGTCCTCGTCGACGCCGGGCGCGAGCAGGTCTATACCCTGGAGACGGCCGACAAGGCCTATCGGCTGCTGGTCGAGCAGGTGCCCCACGGCGCGGCGACGCTCACCGCCGACGGCGCGATCATCTACTGTAACCGCCGCTTCGCCGAGCTGCTCAGACGGCCGCTTCACTCTCTGTTCGGCAAGCCGATCGGCGGCTTCGTCGCCCCCCACAGCCTCCCGCTTCTCGAAGCCCTGCTGCGCGACGGCCAGGGCGAGGTCCCTTTGCGGCGGGCCGACGGCACCACAGTGCCTGTCTACCTTGGGGTCACCACCCTGCAGGAAGGCGCCCTCGGCTCCTGCCTGATGGTCACCGACCTGACCGAGCAACGGCACTACCAGGAGTTAAAGCGCACCCAGGCGGCCCTGCGTGAAAGCGAGCAGAAGTTCGACACGGCCCTTGCTTCGATCCGAGATTACGTTTACATCTTCGACCGCGACGGCCGGTTCGTGTACGCGAACAAAATACTGCTCGACCTGTGGAACCTGACGCCCGACCAGGCCGTTGGCAAGACAATGGCGGATCTCGACTATCCCAAGCAGCTCGAGTCGGAACTCCTGGGCAACGTCCGGCAGGTCTTCGCAAGCGGCCAGCCCGTCACGAGCGTCACCCATTACACGAGCCCCACCGGCGTGGGCGGTAGTTTCGAGAATGTCCTCGCCCCCGTGGCCGATGCGGAAAGCGGGGTTTCGCTGGTGGTGGGGGTGAGTCGGGACATTACCGAGCGTCTGCGGGTCGAAGTGGCACTCAAAGATGCCGACCGCCGCAAGGACGTGTTTCTCGCCACCCTGGCCCACGAGCTGCGTAACCCGCTAGCCCCGATCCGTAACGCCCTGCAAATCCTCATGGCCAAAGGCCCGCTCGACCCGGAACTGCAGTGGGCCCAAGGCGTGATCGACCGCCAAGTGCAGCAGATGGCGCGGCTGCTGGAAGACCTGCTCGACGTCTCCCGCATCTCCCAAAACCGGCTGAAACTCCGCAAGGAGTGGGTCGAACTGGCCGCCGTGCTGGGAGCCGCTTTGGAGACCAGCCGTCCCGTTATCGAGGCCGGCGGCCACGAACTCACCGTCACCCTGCCGCCCGAGCCGATCCACCTGGAGGGCGACCCGGTGCGGCTGGCCCAGGTGTTCGCCAACCTCCTCAACAACGCCGCCAAGTACACGGAGGAGGGCGGTCGCATCAGGCTCGCCGCCGAGCGGCAGGGGAGTGAAGTGGCCGTGTCGGTCAAGGACACCGGCATCGGTATCACCTCGAAAATACTGCCGCGCGTCTTCGAGGTTTTCACCCAGTCGAAACGGGCGCTGATGCGGTCGCAGGGCGGGCTCGGCATCGGCCTGTCGCTGGTCAAGGGGCTGGTCGAGTTGCACGGCGGGAGCATCGAGGCCAGAAGCGACGGGGCGGGCCGAGGGAGCGAGTTCGTCGTTCGCCTGCCGGTTGTTGGGGAGAAGCTTGTCCAGGAACCGGCCCAAGCGGGCGAGGACGAGCAGCCAAAGCCCGTGATGAAGTGCCGCATTTTGGTCGCGGACGACAGCCGGGATAGCGCCGACAGCCTGGCGATGTTCTTGAAGATCAAGGGGTACGAGGTCGGCACGGCCTACGACGGCGAGCAGGCCGTCGAAGCGGCCGAGGCCTTGCGACCCGACGTGGCGCTGCTCGACATCGGGATGCCGAACCTAGACGGCTACGACGCCTGCCGCCGCATCCGCCAACAGCCGTGGGGCCAGGGGATGTTCCTCATCGCTCTGACCGGCTGGGGCCAGGAGGAAGACCGCCGCCGCACCGAAGAGGCTGGTTTCAATCAGCACGTGGTCAAGCCCGTGGACCCTGCTGCCCTCATGAAGTTACTGGCTTCTTTGTCCGCGAAGCAGGGAGGCCAGCTAATCGGGTAGCCGGGGTAGAGCGCGCCGCACGCCGGCAAGCTGCCGTTTCCGGAGCTCGAGCGGAGGCGTTCGGTTATTGATGCTCTTACTTCTTCCCAAGGAACGACATCGGCCGGGTTTGCTTCGTGATCCGCAAGCCTCCTATCAAGCTCGGCGCGTTGAGCGCCGGTCAGTTGTATCGCGGCGCTATCCGCAGCGATGCTATCCCAGAGTTCTTCAACTAACGCTAAGCGCTCTTCGATCCCGAGACGGTCTATACCTAGTGACTTTCCGAAACGGACATGGTCTTATCCTCCACAATGGACTGTAGCCATAATACCAAATGCCCTCTGTGCCAAGTGCTGCGCGTCTACGCTCGAAGAAAACGCCGTGAATATTCAGGGCGTGTATTGTCCATTCATCTTGGGTATTAGCTATGGCTACCATGTTCCTTGTCATGACGCCCAAACGCCCCGTGGAACCGGCCGCCGAGGAGCGTAGCAAGGAGGGTACCCAACAGCGCAGCTGTGGGCGGTCCGGTTCACGCGGAGGTTAGACACCGGACTCGCGCTGCGATCACGATGCATCAATGAGCCCCTCGCGCTCAAGCAACTCGCGTACTTCCTCAAATGCCGCCTTGATGTTCCCTTTGGGAAAGTGAACTTGCCCTAGACCTTGGATGTTGCTGAACTCCTCACAACCCTCCTCAAGCAGAACGATTGCTTTCGTGAAGCCCAACCGCCCTTGGAATAGACCCGCCTCGTGGACTACATTCATCCGCGCTTGCATCTTGCCGCTGGCCTGTTCATCTTCCGCGGTCATGACGAGGAGCGCGACCGCCGCGGCGTCGAGCATTTCTGACAGACGTGCAATATTGGTATCCCGGCCACCGGGACACGGTTGAACTCGTCCCACGGTAGACGAAGGCGATCCTGAACGAAATCCTTCAGGTCTTTCCACAGAGGGGAGCGGCCGTGGCCGATAAACACGTTCGTGCCAAGTCGGTCGGCCCTGTGCTGATCGCGCTCAACACGTTCGAGGTGGTTCGCTGCTTGTCTGACGAGCTTGACCAGTGAGGCGGCAGAAGGGCCAGGACTGCGGAGCTCTTCGACCTCGGCCAGGACGGCGATGTGAGGGGGTGTCCAAAGGCCTTGGGTCAGCGCGAGCGTGTCCCGCGACATCAGACGCCCGGAGGCTGCTGGTATCGGATGTACTCGGTGGGCGTGATCGGCCCCGTCTTCTTGGCATCTTCGAGAAGCCGCTCGAGAAAGGGATCCTTGCGTCTGGCTATCGTCGTCTCAAGAACGGAAAGTATCTGGGCGTGTCGCTCTTCAAAGTGTTCCCTTAGGGCCGTTGACGTTTCGCGCACTTGCGTGAGATCCGGACTACCCGCTTGACGAAGTATTTCGTTCTTTACCGCATCAAAGCCCCATTCTTCCCAAGCACCCCTCGTCCCCATGTTGAACGCGTCGCGCAGACCCCACTCGCTGCTGAAGTGCGCACCCGGCGGAGGTGGTTTGAGATCCTTGTAGTAGACGAGCGCATGGTAGCCCAAAAAGGATCCGCTCCATGCTTCTCCGATCTCGGTGCCGGTCCGCTTAAGCGCTGCGAGCGGGCCTGCGACGGGTTCGGCGGCGATTCTGTCAGCAATAGACTGAAGGTCTTCCTGCGCCTCCCGAAGCTCGGCGATGGCTGATTTCATTGGTCGGTTAGAGAGTCGGCGGCGTCTAAATCGGGATAGGGAGGAGCCTCGCAGCCCCGCCCCTCCTACACCACCGGGCATACGGATCACGTACACGGCGGTTCGATGAAACAAATTCCTACCTCGCTGCCAGACTCGGCAGTCCCAAACCGCTGAAGTACCGCGCCA
>Ga0136622_10000484_pt1 | contig 16374 bp, 18 predicted proteins | sample AntDrymUQ4482106_2_FD_104803 | JGI IMG/M metagenome (GOLD analysis project Ga0136622, IMG submission 104803) | Polar desert sand microbial communities from Dry Valleys, Antarctica - metaG UQ448 (21.06) | ecosystem: Environmental > Terrestrial > Soil > Desert | place: Antarctica: Dry Valley...
GCCCTCCCGCCCCCCTCCCCTCCGCTGAGAGTGACGTTTCTGCTGCAACACGCCGGTGCACAAGGGTGCAAGCGTCACCCTCATCGCCAGGGTGGGTAGCCCCAAGTCTGGGCGAGTTGCGATCCGTACCACCAGGCGGGCGGGACCGTGGACCACCTGTCGTACCGCCGCTGCCGGGCCAGCCCGCGCCGCCGCCCCACCCGGATGCGGCGGTCGAGGGCGACCAGCCGCGTCGCGTCGTAGCTGGTGGCGCGAACCACCGTGAGGTTGAGGTCCTCGAGATCCTCCTCGCGGGAGTTGTCGTCGGAGTGCCTCTTGGGCTGCCGGTGATCGGCCCCGTCGTACTCCAGGACCAGGCCGGCCTCCTCGTCCAGGAGATCGACGATCCCGACCAGCCGCCCCGATGTGTCGAACACGGGTGCGTTGACCAGGAACGGCCCGGCGCCAGCCTCCAGCCCGGTGTGGCGCAGCCGGGACTCGCCACGGCTTGCGACCCGCTCGGACCCCAGCTCCACGGCCGCGCGAACCCGCACGATCCCCCGCGTCTTCTTGTGCCGCGCAACCAGGTCTCGGACCGAGTCCCTGCCCGTGCGGGCTCCCCTGCTTACCCGACTGGTGCCAGCATCGAGCACCGCCAGCGCCTCTCGTACTGAGCCTGCCCTCAGCATCTCGTCGTACAGCGCACGCGCCAGCGTGGTGACCCGCAGGCCATCCAGATCGACCACCTCGTCGGCGCGCAGGCGCATTCGACTCGGCTCCAGGCCGGACCGGGGTCGCAGCTGCGTGTCGGGGGTGAAGATCAGCACCGGCTGCTCGGCGCCTCGCCAGTCGATGCCGTCCAACACGGTGACGCCGGAAACGAACGCGCATGCCCAGCCGCCGAGTACGCCGCGAGGGCCGCCAACCGCGACCGCATCGTGGATGCGTGCCAGCGGCTGGCCAGGGTCGGCGCCGGTCGGGCGGACGAGCCCGTGCAGCGGGTGGGTCCAGGCCCGGTGCCGCAGTTGCCCCGGCGTGGCCAGATCATCGGTGAGAGCTGCTGCCACCCGGTGGGTCAGACCCCGGAGCAGTCCGTCTAAGGCGTCCAAGCTGCATTCATGTGCCGCCGACAGCTCGGGTGGCGGGTCTCCTCCACAGCGTTCCCAGCCAGCCTGAGCGTGACGGTTGCGCAATTGTGCACCGGCGTGTCGGAGCAGAAAGGTCACTCCCAGCGGAGCAGGGGGCCGCGGGAGGGCGGGTCAGGGGTTGGGGGTGTGCAGGCTCTCCGGGTGGGCGGCATGGTCGCCGAGCTGGTACAGCCCGTGCACCAGCCCGCCGGCCAGGTCGCCGGCCGCGAACGCCGTCTGCATCGACAGCACCACCAGCGCGCAGGCCGAGTCGTCGAGCCAGCGGCGCGCTTCGACGCCGGTGACGATCTCCACGGCCCGGCCGGGGGGGTCCACCAACACCAGCACGGCCGAGGCGTGCCGGGGCAGCGACCCGTGCAGCCGGTACGCCGTCAGCCGCGGGTCGTCGCCGGCCACCCCCACGTAGACGTGCACGGCTAAGCCGGACGTACGCTCGGCGTCCGCGCGAGCGCGCTCGATCGAGCGCCGCTGGTCGAATGTAAACGCCTCACCAGCGGGCACCCGCGCCACCTCCGCTCGGCTCAGGGGTCCGGCCGGCCGGCTGCTCGAGCTCGCGGAGGCCGGCGGTTGCGTCCGCGTCGAGGGCACCGGTGGGCCCGTTGAACCACAACGGCTCGGCCCACGGGTCGGAGCTCGAACGTCGGCCATGCCCGCGGGCCACCGACGGGGCCATGACGAGCAGCACGATCAGGGTGACCACTCCCAGCGTGCCGCCGCCGAAGACGAGCAACGCCTCCAGGGCCGTCATCGGGTCCGGGTCCTCCCAGGTGACCGGCGCCGACAGGTCGGACCAGGTACGCATGTGGCCACGGTATCGGTCCAGCGCCAACACGGCGGGGCGAGGCAGCACCCACAATGGCCGCCATGACCGAGCTGCACGAGCTGACCGCCCTCGAGCTGGCCGCCGCCTACCGAGCCGCGGATACGACACCGACCGAGGTCGTCGACCACCTGCTGGGGCGGGTCGCGGCGTACTCGGATGCCGTGGGCGCCTTCGTCACCGTGACCGCCGACTCTGCCCGCCGCACCGCCGCCGCCGCGGGCCGCCTGCTGCGGGCTGACCCTGAGGGCACCGCACCGCTGCTCGGAGTCCCCACCGGGATCAAGGACCTCAACGCCACCGCCGGGGTCCGTACCACCTTCGGCTCCACGGTCACCGCCGACACCGTCCCGCGGGTCTCGGATGAGCTGGTGCTGCGACTCGAGCGCGCCGGGCTGATCAGTCTCGGCAAGACCAACACGCCGGAGTTCGGCTCGCCGTGTTACACCGAGCCGGACACCGCCCCACCGGCCCGCACCCCGTACGACCTGGGTCGCAGCGCCGGTGGGTCGTCGGGCGGGGCCGCCGCGGCAGTCGCGGCCGGGCTGCTGCCGGTGGCGCAGGGATCCGACGGGGGCGGCTCGATCCGGATCCCGGCCAGCGTCTGCGCCCTGGTGGGCCTCAAACCGAGCCGGGGACGGGTCAGCGCCGCACCTCTGTACGGCGACGTGAGCGGCCTGTCGGTCGCCGGGCCGCTGGCGACCACTGTGCGCGACGCCGCCGCGATGCTCGACTCGCTGGCCGGTCCCGCCGTCGGCGACCCCAGCTGGGCCGCGCCGCTCCCCGCTGGCGAGACGTTCCTCACGCACTGCGACCACGCCCCCGCTCGGCTGCGGATCGCCCGCTTCGCCACCCCGCCGATCGCGGCCGGGCCGGTACACCCGGAGGCGTTGGCGGCGTACGAGACCACCGCCGACCTGCTCGACCGCCTCGGTCACCTGGTCGAGGAGATCGACCTGGCCGTACCCGACCCAACGGTCGCGTTGTTCGAGACGGTGTGGTCGGTCGGCGCAGCCTCGTGGCCGGTGGCGGCAGACCGCGAGGCCGAACTGCGGCCGCTGAGCCGCTGGCTACGCGCCCGCGGGCGGATGGTGTCGGGCCCGGAGTTCGCCCAGGCACTGGTCGGGATGCGCCAGGCCGCGGCCGCGGTGCTGGTGTCGCTGGCCAGCTACGACGCGGTGCTCACCCCGACCCTGGCTCAGCCACCGGCGCCGATCGGCGCCCTGCGCAACGACGACGACCCGGCGGGTGACTTCGAGGCCCAGAAGCGATTCACCCCCTTCACCGCACTGTGGAACGTGACCGGGATGCCGGCGGTGTCCCTCCCGGTCCACTGGACGACGGACCAGCTGCCTGTCGGCGTGATGCTGGCCGGCAGGCCGGGGGCCGACGCCGCACTGCTGCGGCTGGCCGCTCAGGTCGAGGCAGCCAGCACCGTGGCCGGTCGGTGGCCGCACCCGGCTACCCCGTTCACCGCCGCCTGGCCAACGACCGACGTCGCCTCGACTGAGCTCACCGGATCCGTGTGAGACGCGACACCCCGCCGCGGCAGCAGGTTGAGTGCTGCGGGACCCTTCTCTAGCGTCGGTTGTCGCTCCCGACAGCTGGAAAGGACTGCTGTGCCCAGCCCGCCCCTCGCCGACGGCACCCTCGACTGCGAGACCTCCGACGACCTGTGCCAGCTCGTCGATGAGTACACCGGCAGCGAGACCCTCGCCGAGGCGGTGCAGTGGTTCGTGGCCAAGCCGGCCGCGATCGTCGGGCTGCTCGTCGCCGGCCTCGCCGTCCGCTGGCTTCTGCACCGCCTGATCGGCAGGCTCACCCACCAGGCCGCGGTCGGCACGGTCCCGGGTGTGCTGCAACGCGGCAAGGCGAGCGAGAAGCTCGCGACGGCCAGCCCCATCGCCTTCGAGCGACGCGAGCAGCGTGCCTACACGATGGGTTCGCTGCTGAAGTCGATCACGACCGGTGTCGTGTTCACCGTGGTGGCCTTCATGGTGGTCGCCGAGCTCGGCTACGACATCGGCCCCTTGATCGCCAGCGCCGGCATTCTGGGGATTGCGCTCGGATTCGGCGCGCAGAGCCTGGTGGCCGACTTCCTGTCCGGCGTCTTCATGATCCTCGAGGACCAGTACGGGGTGGGTGACGTCATCGACATCGGCGAGGCCACCGGCACCGTCGAGGCGGTCGGCCTGCGGGTCACCCGGTTGCGCGACGTCAACGGGACGGTCTGGTACGTCCGCAACGGCGAGATCGTACGGGTCGGCAACATGAGCCAGAACTGGGCTCGCACCGTGCTCGACATCCCGGTTGCGTACGGCGAGGACCTGGGACGCATCCGGGAGGTCCTCGCGGAGACCGCACAGGTGCTCTGCACAGACTCGGCGTACCGGCCGCTCATCCTCGAGGAACCGGAGGTGTGGGGGGTCGAGCGCTGGGATCCCGACTCGATAGTGATCCGCATCGTGCTCAAGACCGCACCGCTGGAGCAGTGGAACGTCGCCCGCGAGCTGCGCGAGCGGATCAAGGACCGGTTCGACGAGCTGGGCATCGCGATCCCGCCCTTCCCGCAGAGGGTGGTGTGGACCAGCGAGGACCAGTCCGTCGTCGGCCCGACCGACGAGCCGAGCGGCGACGCTGCCGCGAACCGCCGGGGCGACCCTGCGGGCGACACCCGACCGGGCAGCGCATGACCACGCCAGCGGGCCGGCGATGCCTGGTCACGGGGGCCACCGGCTACGTCGGCGGCCGGCTGGTCCCCGGCCTGCTCGCGGCCGGTCACCGGGTGCGGGTGATGGTGCGCGACGAGCGTCGGGTGGCGGGCCACCCGTGGTCCGACGACGTCGAGGTCGCGGTGGCGGACGCGACCGACCCGGAGGCCGTGCTCAGGGCCCTTGACGGCGTCGACGTCGCGTACTACCTGCTGCACTCGATCGGCTCCGGCAGCGACTTCGCCGACACCGAGTCCCGGATCGCGCACACGTTCGCCACGGCTGCGGAGACAGCTGGCGTCCACCGGCTGGTGTACCTCGGCGGTCTCGCTCCCGACGGTGAAGAACTGTCCACCCACATGGCCAGCCGCAAGCTGGTCGGCAAGATCCTGCTCGACTCCTCCGTGCCGACCGCGGTGCTCCAAGCCGCGGTGGTGATCGGGTCGGGCTCGGCAAGCTTCGAGATGCTGCGCTATCTCACCGAGCGGCTGCCGGTGATGGTGACCCCGAAGTGGGTGGGCATCCGGCTGCAGCCGATCGCCATCCGCGACGTGCTGCGCTACCTCGTCGGCTGCGCCATGCTGCCCGACGACGTCAACCGGTCCTTCGACGTCGGCGGGCCGGACGTGCTGACGTACAAGGAGATGATGCAGCGGTACGCCGCCGTGGCCGGACTGTCGCGGCGGACGATGGTGCGGGTGCCGGTGCTCACGCCGCGGCTGTCCAGCCACTGGGTCGGCCTGGTCACCCCGGTGCCGAGCGCGCTGGCCAAGCCACTGGTCGAGTCGGTGCGGCACGCGTCGGTGACCATGGAGCACGACATCGCCCGCTACGTGCCCGATCCTCCGGAGGGCCTGATCGGCTTCGACCGGTCGGTCGAGCTTGCGCTCACCCGCATCCGCAACCTGCAGGTGCCCACCCGGTGGTCCTCGGCGAGCACCGTCGGCGCCCCGAGCAACCCGTTGCCGTCCGACCCGCACTGGTCCGGTGGCGACCTCTACGTGGACGAGCGGACCCGCGCGGTCGACGCCCCACCCGCAGCGCTGTGGCGGGTGATCGAGGGGATCGGCGGCGAGAACGGCTGGTACTCGTTCCCGCTGGCCTGGCGGGTCCGCGGCTTCTTCGACCGGGTCAGCGGCGGCCCCGGGCTGAGCCGCGGTCGGCGCGACCCGCGGGACCTCGTCGTCGGTGACGTGCTCGACTGGTGGCGGGTCGAGGTGGCCGACGAGCGCCGGCTGCTGCGGCTGCGGGCCGAGATGCGACTGCCCGGGTTGGCCTGGCTCGAGCTGGAGGTCGGCTCATCCGAGGGGGGCAACACGTCGTTCCACCAGCGGGCGCTGTTCCATCCTCGCGGGGTGCTGGGGCACGCGTACTGGTGGGCGGTGTCTCCGTTCCACGGAATCGTCTTCGGTGGGATGCAGCGCAACATCGCCCGCGCCGCCGAGCGGCTGGCCGCGGACCCGAACGCCGACCTGCGGCCGTGAGCATCCGGCAGGATGGGTCAGTGACCGAGCAGGCGCAGCCGAGCTTCTACGACGCGATCGGCGGGGAGCAGACGATCGCCCGGATCGTCGCGCGTTTCTACGCCGGGGTCGCAGACGATCCGGTGCTGCGACCGCTGTACCCCGAGGCCGACCTGGGCCCCGCCCAGCGCCGGCTGACGATGTTCCTCGTGCAGTACTGGGGTGGTCCGGCCGACTACCAGGCCGAGCGGGGGCACCCTCGGCTGCGGATGCGGCACGCGCCGTTCGCGGTCTCGCACAAGACGCGCGAGCACTGGCTGCGGCACTTCCGCGCCGGGCTGGACGAGGTGGCGCTCCCGCCGGAGCTGGACGCGCAGTTCTCCGAGTACGTCGAGCGCGCCTCGCTGTTTCTGGTTAACACCCACGACGAGCCAGTCGTCGACCCAGCGACCGAAACCGGGTTCCGCTGAAGCGTCGGCCTACGCCTCGTCGCGCAGCGCCTCGAGCACGGACCGCTCCGACTCGCTGACCCGTCGCGGCCGTCCGTCGGCCACCGGCACCAGCACGGTGGCGGCGCGGGCGTACACCGTCCGGCTGCCGTCAGCGTGCTGGTCGAGCACCTCATACTCGACTGTGAAAGACGCGGCCCCCACCCGCGACACCCACATCTCGATGCGTACGGGCTCGGGGCGGTAGCGCAGCGCCAGCTTGTAGTCGATCTCTGCCCGCGCCACCACCACCCCCTCCACGAGCCGTTCGGTGCCGCGCTGCGGCGCGTGTACGAAGAACATGTCGACCCGTGCCTCTTGCAGGTACTCCAGCCAGGTGACGTTGTTGACGTGCCCGTAGGCGTCCATGTCCGACCAGCGGGGCTTGAGCTCCACCGCGTACCTGGCCATGGCGGCCATCCTGCCGGGTCACGCCTGCTGTGCGCCCCCACCCGGTGGGTCAGGCCTGCCGTACGGCCTGGATGGTCAGTGTGATCGCAACCGTGTCGCCGATGAGGAAGCGGTCGCCGTCGAGCGGCACGTTTCCGTTGACGCCGAACTCCTTGCGGCTGATCTGACCGGTGGCTTCGAAGCCGGCCACGGTGCGCGCGTAGGCGTCGACCTGAACTCCGAGCTGCTCGAGGGCGAGCTCGACCTCACGCGTCTGGCCGTTCAGGGTCAGAGCACCGGTGAGGTGGTAGCCGTCACCGACGGGACGCAGACTGGTCGAGACGAACGTCATCGTCGGTTGAGCCTCGACGCCGAAGAAGTCACCGGAGCGGAGGTGCTGGTCTCGCTGGGGGGAGCCGGTGTCGACCGAGGTCAGCTCGATCGTGGTGCGGGCGGTCGATGCCAGCACGTCGTCGGCGATCACGAGCTCGCCGTCGAACTCTCGGAAGACGCCCCGGACCTTGGACATGAGGTGCCGGACGGTGAACGCGATCTCGGAATGGGCCGGGTCGATCGCCCAGGTGCCGGGTGTCAGCTCTGGGGCGGTGAGTGTGCTCGTTGTGGGGGTGGTCATGGCGTGCTCCTCGGTGGTAGTTGAACTATCAATCATTACGGTAGTGCAAGGTACTTCAATCGTCAACCACTCTCGGATAGGCTGCCGTCATGTCCCAGACCCCGACCTCGACGAGCAGCCGCGCGACGCGCTGGCTCCACCGCGACCAGCAGGCCTCCTGGCGAGCCTTCCTCGCCGGGTCCACCCGGCTGTTCGAGCGGCTGGACCGGGATCTGCGCGTGCACTGCGGGATCGCCCTGCCGGAGTACGAGGTCCTGGTTCGGCTGTCGGAGGCTCCAGACCATCGGCTGCGGATGGCGGAGTTGGCGACCTCGCTGGCGCACTCACGCAGCCGGGTCACCCACACCGTCGCCCGGCTGGAGCGCCTCGGCGCCGTGGCCCGCACGGCCTGTCCCACCGACGGTCGCGGGGTGGTCGCCGAGCTGACCGGCGACGGTTGGGATCTGATCGTCGCGGCCGCCCCGCTGCACGTGCGCGGCGTGCGCGCCTACCTCGTCGACGTGGCCGCGCCGGAAGACCTGGCGGCGATGGGCCGGGTGTTTCAGGCCGCCGCCGACCGCCTCAGTTCCGACCAGCTCGGATCCGATGGGTCAGGGTGTGGGTGATCAGTCCCGGGTGAGCCTGCGATAGGTGACCCGGTGCGGGCGGGCCGCCTCGATGCCGAGTCGCTGCACCTTGTTCGCCTCGTAGTCGGCGAAGTTGCCCTCGAACCAGAACCACCGTGCGGGGTCGTCGTCGGTACCTTCCCAGGCAAGGATGTGCGTCACCACCCGGTCGAGGAACCAGCGGTCGTGCGAGACGACGACCGCGCAGCCGGGGAAGTCCAGCAGCGCATCCTCGAGCGACTGCAGGGTTTCGACGTCGAGGTCGTTGGTGGGTTCGTCGAGCAGCAGCAGGTTCCCGCCGATCTTGAGCGTGAGCGCCAGGTTGAGCCGGTTTCGCTCGCCCCCGCTCAGCACGCCGGCGAGCTTCTGCTGGTCGGGGCCCTTGACACCGAACGACGCCACGTACGCGCGGCTCGGCATCTCGAACGCGCCGACCTTGATGTGGTCGAGCCCACCGGACACGACCTGCCAGACGTTCTGTTTCGGGTCGAGCCGGCTGCGGCCCTGGTCGACGTACGACACCGTGACCGTGCTGCCGACGGTCAGCTCACCGGCATCGGGCTTCTCCTCGCCGATGATCATGCGGAACAGGGTGGTCTTGCCGACCCCGTTCGGGCCGACGACGCCTACGATGCCGGCACGTGGCAGCGAGAACGACAGGTCTTCGATCAGCACTCGCCCGGCGAAGCCTTTGGTCAGGCTCTGGGTCGCGAGCACCACGTCGCCGAGTCGTGGGCCGGGCGGGATGGTGATCTCTCCGAGATCGAGCTTGCGGGTCCGCTCGGCCTCGGCCGCGAGTTCCTCGTACCGCTGTAACCGCGAGCGGCTCTTGGCCTGGCGGGCCTTGGGGTTTGACCGCACCCACTCCAGCTCACGCTCGAGGATCTTCTGCCGCTTGGCGTCCTTGCGGCCCTCGACCACCAGCCGCTGCCGTTTGGTCTCCAGGTACGTCGAGTAGTTGCCCTCGTACGGGTAGGCCCGGCCGCGGTCGAGCTCGAGAATCCACTGGGCGACATTGTCGAGGAAGTAGCGGTCGTGGGTGACAGCCAAGACCGCGCCGGGGTAAGCCATCAGGTGCTGCTCGAGCCACTGCACGCTTTCCGCGTCGAGGTGGTTGGTGGGCTCGTCGAGCAGCAGCAGGTCGGGCTGCTGCAGCAAAAGCTTGCACAGCGCCACCCGTCGCCGCTCCCCGCCGGACAGGTGGTCGACCGGGCTGTCGGGTGGGGGGCAGCGCAGTGCGTCCATCGCCTGGTCGAGGCGGGAGTCGATGTCCCAGGCGTTGGCATGGTCGAGGTCGGTCTGCAGCTCGCCCATCTCGGCCAGCAACCGGTCGAAGTCGGCGTCGGGGTCGCCCATCTCCTCACTGACCGCGTTGAACCGGTCGAGCTTGGCCTTGGTCCCGCCCACCGCCTCTTCGACGTTCTGGAGCACGGTCTTGTCCTCGCTGAGCGGCGGCTCCTGCAGCAAGATGCCCACCGTCGCTCCGGGGTCGAGCATGGCGTCGCCGTTGCTGGGGTGGTCGAGCCCGGCCATGATCTTGAGGAGGGTGGACTTGCCGGTGCCGTTGGGGCCGACGACGCCGATCTTGGCTCCGTGCAGGAATCCCAGGGTCACCCCGTCGAGTACGACCTTGTCGCCGTGCGCTTTGCGTACCCCGCGCAGCGAGAAGACGTAGTCGGCCATGGCGCCCGAGACTAGGCGGTGCGCAGCTCCTGGGCGGGGGCGGGTCGCTCGGTGCCGGGCCTGGCGATGACGGTCTCGCTCTGCTTCTCCAGCCGCGCGTGCGCCGCCGCGTCGACGCTGTCGTCTGATCGCTCGACCCTGGTCGGACTGGTGCGCAGGTAGGCGCTCGTGCCGCGGGTCAGGTCGTGGCCCACCGAGGTGGCCTCGAGCACGTCGCGGCGGCGGGTCTCGCCATGCTCGTCTGTCCACGAATCGGTACGCAGCTTGCCGACGACGATGACCGGCTCGCCCTTTCGTACCGACGACGACACGTTCTGGGCCAGGCTGCGCCACACCTTGACCGTCATCCACACCGTCTCCTGGTCACGCCATGTCCCTTGGTTGCGGTCGAAGAAGCGCGGTGTGGAGCCGACCCTAAACATCGCCCGCGCCCCAGCCCCGTTGCCATCGCGGTAGTCGATGTCGGTGCCCACGTAGCCGACCACCGTCACCTGAACATCACTCATTTGGCCCTCCTGTCGTCCAGCCTTCGTCGACATCCTGGTCCGCCGGACCGGCCGGTTGCGGGCGGTGGAGCCGGGCCTGTGGACACTCGGGGCACGAGACCGGTGCTGTGGACGAAGCCGGTGCCGCCGGTCGTTGCTCCGGCGACGCCACCCACCCCCGCCAGCGCCCGACCTGGACGGATTCGAGATGTCAGGCCGCTCCCGCGACGGCAGTGTCTCGATACCTCACGGCTACCAGCTCTAGTCCGACGGAGCGGGGCTGGGCTCACGCCGGACCATGACCCCGTCGCCTCGGGTCGCGGGAAGGGTCGCCGCCGGCTGTTGCGGCGCCTTTGCGGTGAGGACCTGCGGTGGCAGGGAGGACAGCGGCGGCATCACGACGTATGGGCGCCAGCTGCGCATGCGGCGAAGGTGCGCGAACACCCGCCGGACCCCGTCGTCGGGGGCACATCCGCGAATGACCCTGTCGTGCATGAGAGCCATCTCGGTCGCTGCGTGCTGGTAGGCGTTCAACGCCTTGGCTGCCTCTCGCCCGGCGACGATGCGAGCGAAGCGACGGGCCGCCCCGCGGTCGCCGTACCGCACGAGCCAATGCACCTCGCCCGGATGGATCCAGCCGCGTCGCGCAGCGTCGTTCAGCGAGCTACGTACGACCTCGGCCTCACGGTTGAGCGCCCTTGTCGCCACCCAGATGGTGAACCCGAACAGTGGCACCATGAACCCGACATACACCAGCGGGAAGCCGCCCCCGTTGAACACGAGCGTCGAGCCATTCCACAGCGCGTGCAGCCCCACTGCACAGGCATAGCCGAGTATGGGCGCGAGCCGTCGCAGCCAGCGCCGTCGGGTCGTGACGGCGACGACCACCGCGATCCCGATGGCGGTCGTGAACAGGGAATGCGCGAACGGGCTGGCAAGCCCGCGCACCGCGAACACGCTCGTCGCCGCGGTCGGGCCGCTGAAGTCGGGCACGAGCGTCCCGGCGTAGGCACCGAAGTAGTACAAGATGTTCTCGGTGAAGGCGAAGCCGACTCCGACGAGTCCGGCGTAGATGATGCCGTCGAGCATGCCGGCCACCCGTCGCCGGCTCACCAGCACCACCACGCAGAGCAGTCCCTTGGTGAGCTCTTCGGTGACGGGGGCCACCACGACCGCCACGGTGGTGAACGAGAAGCCGGTCCAGCTGGCAACCCCCCACTGCACAAGACCGGCGGCCCCGGTGGACACAACCGCGCCCCAGACCAGGGCGGCGGCCACCAACCGGCTTGGCTCCGGTTCGTAACGGTCGAGCCACATGTACGCAGCGACGAGGAACGGCACCGGCACCGCGGCAAGCAGCAGTGCTACCAGCAGCCCATCGACCTGCCCGGCGACCACCGCCAGCGCCACCAGAACGCCGACTCCGACGAGGCCGAGCACCGTCACCGCCACGATCACCGCGGTGCGTGGCCCCTGCCTGTCCAACTGTGGACGAGGCAACCCCTGCCCGGTGCCGGGCGGAGCCGGCGCAGGGGACCAGGACATGACTACAGGTTAGGTGCGCGGCCAAGGGGACGGCGTCGTTATCGTGGAGGCTGTGGACAGGCGGCTGGTGGATAGGGGTACGAGCGGCTGTCCGCACCGGCGCTCGTAGCTCAGCTGGACAGAGCAGTGGACTTCTAATCCACCGGTCGCAGGTTCGAATCCTGCCGAGCGCACCCTATCTGTGCAGGTCAGAGGCCTGATTCCCGCTGTGTGATTGGAGTGACGGTCGCCTCGGGGCACACACGGGGCACAGCAGATCCGACGGTGGCCGCGTCGAGTCGCTCAGCCACAGCGTCGAGGTCGTCGGCGAACAGGCCCGAGTAGACGTCAAGGGTCATCGCCGCGGACTTGTGCCCGAGCATCCGCTGCACGCTCTTGACGTTGGCCCCGGCACTGACCGCGAGGCTGGCCGCGGTGTGCCTCAGCTCGTGCGGCGTGAGCCCTTCGAGCCCGACTTCCCGGGCCGCTCGGTCGAAGTGCCGGCGACGGAAGTTCGTCAGCCTCAGCAGCCCGCCACCAGGTGCGGTAAACACGAAGGCGTCCGGCGCCTTCCCCACCAGGTGCTCGGCTAGGCCGTCCGCAATCCCCCGCGGGATCGGCACCGAGCGGCACTGGTGACCCTTGGGCGTGCCGAACACCGCTCTCCCAGCGATCTCGGTCATGGACTCGACGACCTCGATCCGCCGTCGCAGCAGATCGACGCGCTCGAGCCGTAGTGCAGCCAGCTCGCCGTAACGGAGTCCGCAGTAGGCGAGCACCCGCACCGCCAGCCCATACTCCCCCGCGGCGCCGGCTAGGTCAGCGACCTGCTGGTGGCTCAGAAACCGCTTGGGCGGCGTTGAGGCGCGCGGGAGCCGCACTCCGTCCGCTGGGTTGCGCGGTAGCCGCCCGTCGCGGACCGCAAGGGCCAGTAGCAGCGACAACACCCTGTGCGCGTGACGGACGCTGGACGCGGACAGGCCAGAGATCGAAAGCTCCGCCACCCATCCGGCGACACCGGCGTGCCCGATCTTGGCGAGGGGCGTCGAGCCCCAACGGGGTAGCACGTAGCGGCGCAGGAGCCCCTCGTACCGGACCCGGGTGGATTCCTTGAGGTGCACCTGCCCGGCGAGCCACTGAGCGGCCCACACGTCGACCGTGACGCGGGAACGGTCGGGGTCGACGTAGGTGCCGACGAGCTTGGCGTGCTCAGCGCCGGTCAGGCACCGGTCGGCGTCCGACCGCTTGGCGAAGCTCCGTTTACGTTGGCGCCCGTCCGGGTCCCGCCACCGGGCCACCCAGGTCACCTTGCCGTCACGGGTGCGTCTCTCAATGCTCGCCATTAGACGCCCGCCTTCCCTGGGCCCTCGGCAGGCCTGAGGTGCCCTTCCTGGCGCGCGAGTGACACCCAGCGCCCCGCTGTTGATCTTGGTAGTTGGAGAGTCGTCTCCACGGTCCTCGTAGGCGGCTCCCCCATCAGCACAGCCACCCGGTAGAGGTAGGCAACCCATTCGAGCGTCTTTCGAGTCGGCCCAGCGTCGCGGATGTCCTCCAGCATCGCTGGCGTCAGGACTCGAAGACTCATCTCTGTGTAGCCGACCTTCTCCTGATAGGTCAGCACATGCCGCGCCGCATGCTTCGTCAATGCGGCAACGGGAACCGACCGCAAGCCCTCGCCCGTAACGGCTGGACCCCCAGAGCGTTGCGACACACGGGCCGCCACAGCCGCCAGTCGCCCGTCCTGCGGCGCCACGTCGACCTCGACGTCGTACCCGTTGCAGTCCTCCACGCGCACTGTCACGAGTCTTGGCATCGCAAGTCCCGGCGCCACCTGAACGGCATTCTTCAAGCCCGATGCGGTGGCCGTCGTGGAGATGTGCACACCTCCACTATGACATCAACGAGTAGGGACCGTCAAGACCCGCCCGTATCTGGTAAGGTGGTGATCTAACCTACTCACTGGAGGCCAACGTGAGCACCACCAACACTTGGATCGGCATCGAGGAGCTCGCTGAAGAGCTCGGCGTGCCGGTTCGAACGATCTACGCGTGGCGTTCGAAGAACAAGGGTCCGCGCGGAGCGACCTTCGGCAAGCACGTTCGATTTCGCCGCGACGACGTGGACGCGTGGACCGAGTCTCGCCTCGATGACCGCGCTTCGGCGTGAGCCCCACAGCACGAACCCGCCGGGGCGGCGGCGGGTTCGTAAACGAGAATCGTGGTGCGGACTCGTCGACGACCACGATAACCGAGGTTGTCGCTGATGAGCACCCCGCGCTGACCGAGGCTGAGGCCCGAGTTCTCACCGATCAGATCCGCGCACAGGGCGAGGAGGTCGCCGACCGCGTCGACCTAATGGTCGCCAAGGTGCGCGAGGCCCGCGACGGGCAGGCGCACATCGCGCTCGGGTACGCGAGCTGGACCATCTACATCTCCACCGAGTTCGCCGGGATCCTGCCGCGACTGGACCGCGAGCCAAGGCGGGAGCTGGTCGCCGGCCTGACCGAGACCGGGATGTCCACCCGGGCCATCGCACCGATCGTCGGGGTTAGTCACGAGCAGGTCCGCCAGGACGCACGTGTCAAGTCCTTGACACCTGACGATCACACAGACCTCGCCGCCAGCCCGATGGCGACCGCGTCCGACGGCGAGTTCGAGCAGGCGATCGTCGAGGCCAGGACCGACGGGAACCTGTCCCAGACCAACGTCGAGCAGAAGATCACCACCAGGAACGTCATCGGGGTCGACGGCAAGCAGTACCCCCGGACCGAGCCGAGCGAGCCTCGACGGAACCCGCTACCGGCCCGGTACGAGCGGGCAGTGTTGGACTTAGAGAAGTCGGTGAGACGTCTCCAACGGCTGCACGCTGATGACCGGTTCCTCGCTAGCCGCGAGCGGCTGGTCGAAAAGGTCGGCCCAGGGCGCCGGGTCGGTGACCTTGCCGAGCTGGTCTCCGAGATCGAGGACGACCTCCACGGCCGCCACCGCTGCTACGACTGTGAGGAACGACTGCCGATCCGCGGCGACTACCACACCAAGTGCGCCGCCTGCGAGGCCGAGTCATGACCGCCCGGCGGGACCTCGACGACCCGGTCAGCCAGCTCATCTTCGAAACTGAGACCGAGCTCGCCATTGAGGCGTTGGGCCGCGCCCCGCTGCGCGGGCTGACCACCGAACAGCTCAGGGCGATCGTCTGGGTCGGCCTGGTCGACGACGGCTGGGGCCGCGTGCGGGACGAGCTCGAGCGGCGAGGCGAGCAGCTGTGAGCGGCCGCGGCGGCACCGCGTACGCCCGGCTTATCGACGCCCTGCACGAGCACGGCTCGACCGTGCGTGGCAACGGGGTCTCGGCGAAGGCACAGTGCCCGGCGCACGTCGACAGCAACCCGTCGCTCAGCCTGCGCCCCATCGAGGGCCAGGCGCTCATCCACTGTTTCGCCGGGTGTGACACGGCCGACGTGCTCGCCGCGCTCAACCTCGGAATGAGCGCCCTGTACGACGAGCCAGCGGGCGCCCGCTACGACTACACCGACATCGCCGGGACGGTTCTTCGCACGGTGCACCGGACACCTGACAAGAGGTTCCGGCAGTCCGGGCAGACCAAGGGCACGGCGACGTTGTATCGGCTGCCCCAAGTGCTCGAGGGGGTCGCCGGCGGCGACACCATCTACCTGACCGAAGGCGAAAAGGACGTCCTGGCGCTCGAGTCCATCGGCGCCGTCGCCACCACCAGCCCGATGGGCGCCGCCAACTGGCACAAGGTCGACCACTCGCCGCTGACGGGTGCGCACGTCGTCGTCGTGCCCGATCTCGACACCGCCGGGAAGGCGTACACGACCGCGGTTGTCGACAGCCTGCGCGAGCGTGCCGCGTCGGTGCGCGTCGCGTCACCCAAGGTCGGCAAGGACGCCGCCAACCACGTCGCAGCCGGGCACGGGCTCGACGACCTGGTGCCGGTCGACCTACAGGCTGACGGCGATGCGACCGTGGTCAGCGGCGACCAGCTGCTCACACGGGTCGAGACATTCCTGGGCCGCTTCATCGCCTACCCATCCGACGCGGCTCGCGTCGCGCACACCCTGTGGATCACGCACACCCACCTGATGGGCCTGTGGGAGTCGACGCCGCGGATCGCGTTCCTATCCCCAGAACCGAGCTCCGGCAAATCTCGGTGCCTCGAGGTCAGCGAGCGGTTGGTGCCGCGGCCAGTGCACGCCGTCAACACCACCCCGGCATACCTGTTTCGCAAGGTGTCCGATGAGGCCGGGCCGCCAACAATCCTGTACGACGAGATTGACACCATCTTCGGGCCGAAGGCGAAGGACAACGAGGACATCCGGGGAATGCTGAACGCCGGACACCGCCGCGGCGCGCTCGCCGGCCGTTGCGTCGTCAAAGGCAAGATCGTCGCAACCGAGGAGCTGCCCGCCTACTGCGCGGTCGCGC
>Ga0136622_10000487_pt1 | contig 16335 bp, 15 predicted proteins | sample AntDrymUQ4482106_2_FD_104803 | JGI IMG/M metagenome (GOLD analysis project Ga0136622, IMG submission 104803) | Polar desert sand microbial communities from Dry Valleys, Antarctica - metaG UQ448 (21.06) | ecosystem: Environmental > Terrestrial > Soil > Desert | place: Antarctica: Dry Valley...
ACTCCCGACGAATTGCGGGCCGCGTGGCGAAGCGTCCATCGTATTAACGCAAGGCCATGCGACCATCAGTCATGACAAATCACGCTTGGCGTGATAATTTCGTGGGGATCTCACAGGGTCCGTTGTGTGGATGGTGTGATCACTGAAGGAACAGCGCCAATGCGCTGCGGCCGCTCGTTAAGTCCGTGGCGGTGATGTTGTGCCGCAACTCGAAAACCCCTACCACAACGGCACCCTTGATATTGTAATGGAACCCTGGAGTTTGTGCAGCGAGTCGGCGGTGGTGCTACCCCGATGAGTTGTTGATGAAATAGTATATAGATGCGGAAACAGTCATGGATCAGCATGCGCTCAAGACGTGATAATCAAGCGAGGTTACGATGATATGGCCAAAAGCGACGCGCCGGATTCTCAAACAGAGGCAACAGTTCGTTTCAAGAAAGATAAAGAAGCGCAAACAGCTCTGGCCAACACGTTTAGACTGTCGAGTGTATCCGTCGAAGATCACGCTGCCGTATTCTATCCCGGCGGTCATGGCCCTTTGTGGGATCTGTCCGAGGATCCGGATTCCATTGCTTTAACCGAAGCCATGCATGTCGCTGGAAAGCCTGTTGCCGCGGTTTGTCACGCTCCCGCCGTGTTCCGCCATGCCAAAGCTCCCGATGGCTCTCCCCTGGTCCAAGGCAAGTCCGTGACCGGCTTTGCGAATACAGAGGAAGCTGCCGTTGGACTGACAAATGTCGTGCCTTTCCTGGTGGAAGACGAGTTGAAAAAAATGGCGGCAAGTACTCGAAGGGAGATGACTGGAAGCCCTATACTGTGACTGATGGCAGCTTGATTACAGGTCAGAATCCCGCGTCGTCCGAAGCCGGAGCGAAAGCGGTTTTGCAACAACTGAGCGCTGGCTCGCCGATGTAATGGCTATTGCTTTTTCACGAAGTTACGATTGATAGCAGGAGGAATAATGAAACGTAAAGCGTCGGCGGTATGGAAAGGCGGTCTCAGGGACGGGAAAGGCACAATTTCGAGCGATAGTGGTGTTTTGTCAGACAGTTTTGTCAGACACTCAGTACTCCTTCAGCACCCGCTTCGAGCAGGGAGCTGGCACCAATCCGGAAGAGTTGATCGCCGCCGCACACGCGGCCTGTTTCTCAATGGCTCTCTCTGGTCAGTTGGGAGATGCCGGCATGACAGCCGAAAGTATCCACACCACGGCCAGTGTGACTCTGGATAAGACGGAGGCGGGATTTACCATTACGGCTGTCCATCTGGAAGTGACGGCGAAAATACCGGGAGCTGATCAGCAGGCATTTGAGACGGCGGCGAATAATGCCAAGGCAGGGTGTCCGGTCTCGAAGGTCCTGAATGCGAAAATCACGATGGACGCTAAGCTCGAAGCGTAAGCATGGTCACACCGAGCAGACGCACCGCGCTCCTCGCCGGCGCGACCGGGCTCGTGGGCGGTCACTGCCTCGCGCTGCTGCTCCAAGACGACGCCTGGGAGCAGGTGGCCGTGCTTGGCCGGCGGGAGATCGGAACCACGCACCGCAAGTTGGTGCAGCGGGTGGTCGACTTCGACCGGCTGGCGGAGCTCGGTGACCTCCCGAGGATCGACGATGTCTTCTGCTGTCTGGGCACCACCATGAAGCACGCGGGCTCAGAGGCGGCGTTCCGCAGGGTGGACTTCACCTATGTCCACGAGCTGGCGCAGCTCGCCTCCGGGCACCGCGCCGGCCAGTTCCTCCTGGTGAGCGCACTGGGCGCGGATCGCCATTCGAGGGTGTTCTACAACCGGGTGAAGGGCGAGGTGGAGGACGCGGTTCGGAAGCTGCCGTTCGATAGCGTGCACATCTTCCGGCCCTCGCTGCTCCTCGGCGAGCGCCGGGAGAGCCGTCCCGGAGAGCGGCTCGCGATCCTCGCGGGACGGGCGCTCGGATTCATGTTCGTCGGCCCGCTCGGCAGGTACCGCCCGATCGAGGCGCGAGCAGTCGCCGCGGCGATGGTCCGCATCGCCAAGGACGTCACCCGCGGGGTCCAGGTGTACGAGTCGGACCGGATCCGGGGGCTCGCTGCGAGCTAACGAATGTCGGCTTTTAGAATGACAGGAACGTCGCACGCATTAACCCGCACGACCCGCGCGACGCATCATACCGTTGTCGGATCCTGGCATACAGAGCTGTTCACGAAGAACGCGGCGATTTCCTCGCGGCGCGCCTCTGCATCCGCATAGCCCAACTCCAGCAACCGTCGCAGGTAGTCTGGCTGAAACAGCAATACGCTCAAGATATCGTTCGATCGGGTCTCTTGCGTGCCCAAACCTCGGGTCATGAAGCGGAAGGCGCTTGGAAGGTCGGGCTCATAGGCATTGGCGAGCTTGCCCAGATCGAGTGAGGGCCTCAGCAGCAATAGGTCGACACAACGCAAACCACCCCGCTTGTCGAGCGATACCTGCTTCACCAGCGAGTTGATGCGTTCGATGCGCAAGGCATCGTAATCAAAGACATCGAGGAAGAGGGCATTATACAGGGCGCCGACTACTTGCACGGGAGGTGGATAACCATTGATATTGGGGCAATCGGCTTCCTCGCTGGAGGGCACATATTTTGTCGAGATCGCCAAGATGCGATCGGCGCCCAAGTGCACCGCCGGCGACAGGGGTGCAGTCATTCTGATACCCCCATCACCGTACCAGCATCCGCCAATATTCACGGCCGGGAAGAAAAGCGGGAGAGAGGCAGAGGCTAATACGTGATCTAAGCACAGCGTGCAGGGGATGCCCTTACGGTGGGCGCGGGTCCAGGGCACTAAATTTATCCCCTGGACCCAAGTTACCGACTGGCCCGTAGAATAATTCGATGTCGTGATCGCGACCGCACGCAGGCGGCCCTTTAAAAGATTCTCGTGAATGCCGGCCATCATACCGGACACCGGTTTCAATACCTGCTCCAATAAAGCCTGCAACGGAGCGGCGTCGACCAGGCTTCGGGTCTCCATGAGTTGCGACGCCCTCCCCATGAGCAGACGCGCGATCCAACGGGCAACGTGACCTCCAATGGACTTGGCGTCGACTCGAAAAACGTGATCTATGGTAAGCGTCTCCCAAACGGCCGCTAAGTGTTTGACCTTCTCTCCGAACGTCCCTTGGTGATTGGCCAGGTAGGCTGTGTTGATAGCCCCAGCCGAGACCCCAGTCAAGATCGGGATTTCGAGATCAGGGTAATGCTCCGCCAGCCACCGCAGAAATCCCACCTGATACGCAGCCCTAGCGCCCCCCCCCGCTGACCGCCAATGCTAGCGTGCCGCGGTTATTTTGTTCTGCTATTCCGTATTTCATTTTGGCTTTAATGCTAAAAGTGCGTTTGAACCCCGATTCTAAAAGAGTCTGGCGCATGTCCCATGCAGGGGAGGGCGATCAAAATAAAGTCGGAGCGTTGAGGTATCGTAGGGCTTTTTTAGGCAGTTGGTGCCCGGGGCCGGAGTCGAACCGGCACGGGGTTGCCCCCGAGGGATTTTAAGTCCCTTGCGTCTACCTGTTCCGCCACCCGGGCATTGTGACGTTACGCGCTTGCGATTCGGTGGAGGCTGGGGTCGGAATCGAACCGGCGTACACGGCTTTGCAGGCCGCTGCATAACCACTCTGCCACCCAGCCGAAAACCCTGTGGTCGTTATTCGTAAGGTAGGTGAAAATAACAAAACCCCGAACTGGTCGGGGTATTGTCGGGAGTCATTGGAGCGGGAAACGAGACTCGAACTCGCGACCCCAACCTTGGCAAGGTTGTGCTCTACCAACTGAGCTATTCCCGCGTTAGGCGTCATTCTAATCCGGCAACACCGTGTGTCAAGGAGCGAGGGCGTTGTTTAATCGGCACGGAATTGGCGTTTCTTGAGCTCCGGCCATGCTAACCAAAGATAAACACACATCGACCACAGGGTTAATACCGCCGCAACGTAAAGCAGAGCGAATCCGACGGCATAGGTCGGCACGGGGCCAATCGGATCTCGATAAAGGAGCATGATGAGCGCGATCATTTGCGCCGTCGTTTTAAATTTGCCGAGCGAGGAGACCGCGACTTTAGCGCGGGCTCCGAGCTCGGCCATCCACTCGCGCAGTGCGGAGACGGTGATTTCGCGTCCGATGATGACCGCGGCCGGCAGGGCTAACCATACCGAGGGGTCTTGTTGCAGCAGGAGCACCAATACGATGGCCACCATCAGTTTGTCGGCAACAGGATCTAAAAACTCCCCTAAGACGGAGGTCTGTTGCAAACGGCGGGCAAGATAACCATCGAGCCAGTCGGTCAGGGCGCCTAATGCAAAGATCACCGTCGTGGCGATATTCGCGGATTTCACCGGTAGGTAAAAGACGATCACAAAAACCGGAATCAGGCCGATCCGAATGACCGTGAGGGTATTCGGTATATTCATGCGATTTCGTGGAGATGACGGTAGATCTTGGCGGCGAGCTGCTTGCTGATTCCTTTAACCGTACTGAGGTCGTCTATTCCCGCTCGTTCGACCCCTTGGAAACCTCCAAAGTGTTGCATCAAGTCACGGCGGCGTTTCGGGCCGATGCCTTCAACTACTTCAAGCGGCGACACGTTTCGAACCTTGGCGCGCTGCAGACGATGTCCGGCGATCGCGAAACGGTGCGCCTCGTCCCGGATCTGTTGTATGAGGTGCAGCGCCAATGAGTCCTGCGGAAGGTTTAAGACCTTCCGCTCGGCGCCGACGATCAACGTTTCGAGTCCCGGCCGGCGCGAGGGTCCCTTGGCCACCGCGATAATCAGGGGCCCTTTGATGTCGAGGGATTCGAGCACTTCCCGCGTCCGCGACAGTTGCCCTTCTCCGCCATCGATCAAGAGCACATCGGGAAGCGTGCGGGCCTCACGCAGTCCTCGAAGGTAATGGCGCTGCAACGCTTGTGCGAGTGCGGCATAGTCATCCCCCGGCGTTACACCCAAGATACTGAAACGGCGGTAGCCGGTTTTCACGGGTCCTTCCGCATCGAAAACTACACAAGAAGCGAGCGGCGCTTCTCCGCGCGTATGACTGACATCGAAGCACTCCACACGCTGGATCGGTGCCTCGATCGCTAAAGCTTGCTGAACGGCCGCGAGGCGTTCGAGCCAGCGGGCTTGGTTAGCGATGTGCTGTACGAGTCCAAGTTCCGCATTTTGTACCGTCATGGTGAGACAGCGTGCGCGCTCACCACGGACGCTGTGGCGTATTGCCACCTTTTTCCCTGCAATTTGCGTCAATGCACGCGTCATCAATGCGATCTCCGGGAGATCTCCGTTGACCACGATCTCCGGTGGAATCGTCCGGTCTGCTCGGTCACTAAGATAATACTGTGGTAGAAAAGCGGCGAGTATATCAACGGTACCGGCCTCGCCTCGATACGTGAGGTGATAGGACTTATGACCCAAGATATGCCCTGAGCGTACAAAGAGCACCTGCACGCATGCGTTCCCGTCCCGAGTCGCGCCGGCCACGAAGTCGACGTCATCACTGCCGCTCGTGATGCACTGGCGTTGTTGCACCTGTTTTAGTTGATTGATTTGATCACGGATGCGCGCGGCTCGCTCGAAAGCCAAGGCCGCAGAAACGGCCTCCATACGCTCGATTAGACTATCAATCACGCGCTCGCTTTTCCCCTGTAAGAACAAGACCGCATGATCGACGTCTTCGCGATATGCCGCGTTTGAGATAAAGCCGACGCAAGGCGCACTGCAACGCTTGATTTGGTATTGAAGACAGGGCCGGGTTCGAGCCCGGAAAAAGCTATCCTCGCATGGTCGGATCAAAAATAACTTCTGCAGAAGATTGATGCTAGCGCGCACTGAGCTGGCGCTCGGGAACGGTCCAAAGTATTGACCCGCGCCGGCGCGGGCGCCTCGATGAAACGCTAATCGCGGATATTCTTGGTCGCTCGACAGGTAAATATACGGGTAACTTTTATCATCGCGTAACACGATGTTATAGCGTGGATTAAGTTCTTTGATGAGATTGCTCTCGAGGATAAGCGCCTCGTTCTCCGTGTGGGTAACGGTGACCTCAATCACGCATACTTGGGCGAGCATCGCACGCGCCTTGGGACCCATGCGGCTTTGTGAAGTGAAGTGATTGCTGATGCGCTTTCTGAGATTCCTCGCCTTCCCAACGTAAATCACTTTGCCCGCATGGTCGAGCATCCGGTAGACGCCGCAGCGTGTCGTTAACGTTTCGGTATACGCTTTTACATCGAAATTACCTGATATACACTCCATAATAAACTAATTACTAATGTTATTATATAACACTACACAGGCCCAGTAGTCGTAGTCCTCGGCCACACCCGATGCTAGCAGATGCTAGTTGTCGCCATTTGTTTGGAGTAATACATTAATAATATGTTTTAGTTCATTTACAAATAGCATGTATTAATGGCAATACACATCTCAGAGTTCCAGTGAGTTCTTGCGGTCTGGCGGAGATCCACGTTTCGATATGAGGCAAAGGAAACCAGTCACCTTGGTCGATTTCGGACGCGTCCAGGGTAAACGGACCCTCATCTTCGCAGCGAAAGACGCGTACGAACTCCCAGCCGGTATCCGCGCAAGCTTGTAAGTCTAGGAGCCGTGTGAGAGGTATGTCGTTGGGTACACCGAGTTCTTCGCATAATTCTCGATGGGCACATCTCTCATAGGTCTCGCCGGTGCTCAGATGGCCGGCCGCCGAGGAATCCCATAACCCAGGGGAGCATTCTTTGATCAAGGACCGTTTTTGTAAGAAAAGACGTTGTTTTGAATCGAAAACCAATACATGGGCGGCTCGGTGCCTAAGGCAGAATTTATGGATATCCTCCCGGCTCATGCACCCGATCACATGGTCGTTTTCGTCGACGGCATCCAGGAGCTCAATCACGCCGGTCTTTAGGCCACCGGCGTAGTCGAGATAGTTTGCTGGCGCATGGACTCTCATCGTATTCAAGCTGCTTAAAGATTAATTTTCCATCGCCGTTACACGAAAACAGATTCCATGACCGGTAAGCGATGACGAAACTTTCCCGTTTGCCAAGGATAGGCGAACCTAGCAGGCAGCATATGCATGTCTGCCGCATAAGGGCAACGCCGTACAGGAGAACGCTACCCCCTTCGTCGGCTCGCGAGATCCGATCGCGCCCAGGCCCTAGGCATGAAGATGACCGTGCATTCCGGGGACAGTAATATATCACCCCCGGTCGATCATGACCGGATTGCTACGCTGCGTCAGGCGATCCATGACGGCGATTACAACCTTGCGTCGAATCGCGTCGCGGCGAATCTCTATCGCGTCGAATCGGAGCTGTTCGGTAGTTTAGCGAAATCGGCTGGTGGCATCACGACCCGGTACGTTCTGGTCAGCGACGCCGGAGAACTTCTTGACCAGGTTGCGGTGCTGCTACGCAACTACTATGAAGCGCTGGATCCTCCTGGCAAGCGAACCGGCACGAGCGATTATCCGGGGAAATCCTAAGGCCACCTAATGCTAGCCACGAGTGTCGCGCTTAGAATGCCGGGCGCGCGGGCTCGCGCGCGACTTAAACAAATCACCCGGGCGATCGACATCCCATCGTTCGGGCAGTTCGTGCCAGCGCCACCTTAGCGCAGATAACCTCGTTCGCGTCAACCCTAACACGCTGTCAGTCCCCCACGGAATATCATTGAACAAGAACGGTGAGAACTTCGTTAGCCCTATTAAGACGTAGCCCCCGTCCTGCGCGGGACCCAACGCGGCGTCATAGCCTTCGGATAAGAGCCGGGCGGACTGATCGAGATCCGCCGAGGTTAATGCGGGGCAATCGCATCCTATCAACACCGCGCAATCGTGGCTGCTAAGCCCGTCCCTTAGCGCATGCGCCATGCGAGCACCGAGATCAAGCCCCTTTTGGGTTCGCAAAGAAATTCCGTAAGTTGCCGCACAGCGCGAAAAAAAATCATGGGTTGGGGCGGGGGAGCACCACAATTCGACGTGCTCGAACGATGAGCGTATTGCCGTGATCAACGTGTGATGCACTAAACGCATATACAGATGGGTTGCGCGGTTTACGCCTAACGCGGATATTAAACGCGTCTTGACTTGTCCTGGAATTGGCGCCTTGGCAAAAACCTGCAGGACGGCTTTTACGTTAGTCATAATACCCGGCGAGCCGCCGGGCGCTTACCCCGAGCGCGTAGGCAAGCCTCAGACACCACATGAGTATTATCGTGCGCAAGATCCCACGCTCTTCCCAGCGCCGGCACGAGGTGACCGCTTGGACACGCAAACAACAGGGGCGGGCGAAGCGCTTGAGAGCGCGGCAAATCGCTATATCCTCCATCAACGGTATGTCGGAATAACCCCCGAGCGTTCGGAAAATACTACGTCGAACGAAGATGGCTTGATCACCGGTTGCGATACCGGAAACGCGGGAACGCAGGTTTATCATCGACTCGATCAGGCGGTAGACTGGGTTCCTGCCCGCAAGCCGTATATCGAATCTACCCCAGACGGTTTCTTCGCCCGCCATTGCCGTCAACACTCGAAAGTCGGCGTCGGCGGGTAACTGTGTGTCCGCATGCAAGAACAGCAGGACATCGCCATGGGCTACCGCGGCGCCCGCATTCATTTGCCGTGCCCGCCCGCGCTCGCTGGGAACGACGTGATTTACTAATTCCGTACAGGCAACCAGCGTTCCGTCGTTGCTACCCCCGTCGGCGATAATCACCTCGTGTCCGCGCTCTCGCGACGATTGTAGGGTTTGCAGCGTAGCGCCGACGATGGTTTCTTCGTTCAGCGTTGGGATTATGAAAGATATCTGCATACAAACTCGGTCAGCCGTGTATGGCGTTGAGGACGGGAGGGGCCTCCGACATTACAATTTTCGCCTCGCGTATAGCGATGTTCTTCTAAGCCAGCTACAATTTCAACCACCGTTGGGGCCGTAGCTCAGCTGGGAGAGCGTCGCGTTCGCAATGCGAAGGTCGGGGGTTCGATCCCCCCCGGCTCCACCATTTGAACATCCAAGCAATTCCGTGAGCCCGCGTAACTGCGGGCTTTTTAATGCCTTTACCGTCCCAGGGGTAACATAATCCAACAACATCCGGTTTCGAATGGAGGTAACAATTGAGGTAATTGCCGCAGAGCTGAATCAGTTACTCTAACACGATCTGGTAAGCCCTGCTGGGGGGAAGGGGTGGCTCTTTAAATATCGTTTCGAGGGAACGCACGAAACGCTTTCGATGGGCGTCTACCCCGACGTGGGCTTGAAGGAAGCGCTACCTTCGCCTTGAAACGCGCTCCGTGATCCCGCCTCTTCCCGTCCATCTTTCGCTCCTTGTCATAATCTCTTATCATACAACTTATCGCGGAAGGTATGGTGCGAGGGATCCTTCAGGAATTACTGAATCCCTCGCACGTGTTATCGGTTATAAATCTCCGGGTGGCTCCGTCTTTGGTTACCGTAAAACGCACCGCGCGACTTTGTAAAACCTGTATATAAGAACTGTATTCTAGTAACCACAAAGCGTCTCGCGTTTAGCACAAGGCGTTGAAGCAAGGTATCGGGTAGCGTCTACTTGATCGGCAGGTCCGTGAATGCCGAATATAGACAATTCAACTAATGGTACGCCCGCCCAAGAGGTTTCCGGCGGCATGAGGATCGGCGCGGTTGCGCCATTAGGCCGGGTTTGGATGGCTTGGTCGCCGCAGCCCGGCCTACCCGGCCCCCAAAGCTCTGCCGTAGACTGCGAGAGTCTCTTCTACCATTCGGTCAGTGGTGAAGCCCACCGCCCGTTGACGTGCGACCTCCCCACAGCGCGCGCGTAGCGTGTCGTCGGCCAACAAACGCACGCAGGCATCGGCGAGAGCCGCCGCGTCGTCGGGTACCATAAAACCCGCCTCGCCATCTCCCATCAGATCAGGGGCAATGCCTACCGGGGTACTGACCGCCGGCACCCCTGCTTGTGCTGCCTCCACTAACACATAACCGAAGCTTTCGTAGCTGCTCGTGAGCAGCAATACGTCGAACGCTTTCATCAAAGCAGGCGCCTCTTCCGTATGGGCGATCACCACGTTGTTAGGGAACGCGCGCGTCGTTTCGGCCCGCAGGTCGCCGTCGCCGATCATGCATAGCACCGCGCCGGGCAGGCGCTTCAGGATCCGAGCATGGGTATGGACTGCGAGCAAAGGGTTTTTCTGGAGGCATAACCGGCCTACGAAACCGACCACCAGGGCCGTCTCGGGCAAGCCCAACAGACGCCGAGCCTCGCTACGCGAGCGATAAGCGATGGAGGGCAGTCCGTTGTGCACCACGGTGAGCCGCTGCTCGGGCAAGCCCATGTCCACGGCATGCCGCCGTTCGTTTTCTGAGTTGCATATGATCATCTCGGCGCGGGGGGCAAGGATCCGCTCGACGGTGGAGAAAAGCCACTGGGATCCGCGACTCAGGTGAATATTGAGCGTGTACAGGGCGTGCGGGGTGTATACGCGCGCTCCATGGGAGCGGCCGAAAGCGAGACGGACCAGCGCACCGCCTTTGCTGCTATGTCCGTGCAGCACATCGTAGGGTCCGTTCCGGCGCAGTCTCTGGCGGAAAGCGATCACGGTGCCCACATCCCTGAGACTCGGTCCCGTGGGCGTGTCAAACCCCCAGGTGCGCACGCCGCGCGCGACGAGCCCCTTCAAATGTTGCGCGAACAAGGGCAGCAGGCGTGGCGTACCGTACCACAGGTCTACCGCGTGGCCGCGATCCAGCAGCGCATGGGCCAGATCGCCCAAGTGACGGGCAACCCCGATCCCCGAGGCCTCGGTGACAAGCAGAATGCGAAGCGAGCTTGGATTGGTCATGCGTCCAGTGCCAGTCCGGGTGCGGAGCCGGTGAGGATATTCGCGTCGTCTTGATTTAGTCAGAGCTGACTCCGGAAATTTGGACAGGGAGATAAGTAGTAGAGGATGAACCGCGGCCGATGATCGTCACTCACAATATAGCCTGAACAAATATCGTAACTGCTGCCGTTGAAAAAACGTAAATAACTGCAATTAGCACTCTCATTCTATAACCTTCCTTGAGTAAGTTAATTCGGTTATACCTCTATGGGTGGTAACTCCACCACACAGGGCGCTTGACCGTTCGCGCTTCCTTAAGCAAGAGGCATACCACGTCTATGTGAGAGTCTACACCGCGTCCGAGGGTGGCATCGAAAACGGCCGACCAAGAAGAGGATCGCCGTGCGGCCGGATCTACTTAATCGATTTGCACGGGTGGGGCTGGCCCAATCTCAAATCAGTGGCGAAGCGCTATGCGTTTGTTACCAAGGGCAGCGAGCGTGAAACGACGGTACCTTTGGCGGCAACTTGCCGTAGGCAGAAACTAAGACGTGTGTAAATATCAGTAGTATACAAACATACTTCGGGGAACTCGGCCCTAGTCAATCATGAGTCGGTCGAGCGCGGAATTTTGGCGATCGGTCCTTTAGGCCACATGCGCCGTTTCATCTGCGCACCGTTCGGACCCGGTTCCCATTAGAAAATTTGCTTTTATTCTTGGGTACTTGGCGTTGTATCTTGTTTGTTCTTTGCGCATAAGGTTCTGTGGAGGAGCGCATTGCGGCACGAAATGCGGGAACGGTATGCGGTTTGCACCTACCGACCCGTCATGGTCAGCCAGGCGTCTGCCTTTAGAAAAATCGGTGAACCGCCCGGCAGCGAGCGGCGCCGTGTGCCACGGGTAGCAATCGATTTGCCCGCGACGATGATAGGCCCAAATCGTGACTCGCACCCGTGCACGATCCGAGATTTTTGTGCTCAGGGGATGTTGCTGGCGGTCGATCATGTACGTGCACCGTCACACCAAGCATGTGAATTACACCCCCAAGATCCGATAAGCGTGCGTTTCACTGCGGCGCTGGATGATACCAGCGTCACCTACGAATTGGCTGCATGCGTAGCTTGGAAGGTCGGTGACAGCCTCGGAATCGCCGTTATTGGAAGTCACAAGGAAGCGCTGGTTTCGCTCGAAAGAATCGCCGAGAAGAGGGCTATTGAAACGTCCGGCCGAGATAAGGCCGTTGCGCCGCCGGGCGTTGGAAAGCCACAATCTCCACATGAATGCACTCAAGCTCAACTGATCATCCAAGAGCTGAAGACACTCGTTGCCGATCCCGCGCTTAAGATATGCACCGAGTGTTTGCTGAAGGCCGAGGAGCAACTGTTTGAGCAAGCGAAGGTTGCAGGGAGCAATGTTGCTCAGAGCGAACTAATCGACGCGGTATCTCTCATCCACAACAACCGCGGCCGGTTAGCGCCAACGCTAGCCGAAGCGCTGGCGCTTAAGCTCGATGCTCTCGATCGCTCCCAGCTCGGTGCGTTTCCATCCAAGGCGATCACCACCCCGCTCCGAAACGCAAACGAGCTAGTGCTGGTAAAACAAGACGATTTTGAGGACTTTCTGTCGTTGAGCGAAGCGGTCGTGCGAGTCGAGCTGCGGTTTAAGGACGCCCTTTACCGACTACAAAGAAGATTCTCATTTCTGTCTCGGTCAGAGATCGATAGAACGACGAATCCGATCGGCCCGGTAGTCCTGTGCAACCTCATTGGCGATGCATTGCACAACCTCGATTTCACTACCCGGCAGTGTCAGGCCGCCTATCCAGCGGTGAGCGCATCGCTGCTCGCGAACCTGGGTAGTTTTTATGACAGGGTGAATGAATGCTTAAAAAAACGCAATGTGCTGCCCAACCTCGACGGGGCGCCCGCCGCACACCAGAGCGTCCAACGCGAATCACCGCTCGCGCCGGAAACCCTGGCTCGGGCGGGTGTCCACGATGCGTGCGTCACGCAGTCGGACCCAGAGGGTACGGTGGGCCGCCGGGTGCATTCTGCCGTAACGCCGGTAGTAGGTGAGGGAACACGGGCAACACCCAACTCGAGTCCGCGTAACCCGGTCGGCAAGTTACTGCAACTCCGGCAGTGGATTGGACAAGATGCCGGTGGCACCTATCCGCAGGGAAGTCAGGATCCCGGTCGCCAGGCTCAAGGACACGGCGGCTTTCCAGCGCTCGCGGGATCCGAACCGTATTACAACGCTTCCGATCTGATCGCCGCATTACCCGCGGTAGAACGGGAGTTAATCCTGTCCGCGGCCGGGGCGGGTCAGAGCCCGACCGTCAAGGCTGGGTTAGTCGCTGCTTTGGAACGCCGGATCGAGGCCGGCGCGGACCGGCGTTCAATACACCCGGACGATGAGTATGTGCTCGACGTTGTGAGTCGCCTCACCACCTCGATCGGCGGTGATGCAGCCGCAACCAATGGTAACCCAACCTGGCTTCAGCGCTTAGCGGTACCCCTTCATAAGCTTGCCTTGTCCGAGCCGGAGTTCTTGAGCGATCCTTCGCATCCGGCTTATCGGTTTGTCAACGAGCTCGCCCGATTACAACACGCGTTACCACGAAGCGGGGATCACCAGCAAAGATTAAGTGAGGTGATCGATCATCTTGCTGCGAGAATCGACGGTGGCAATAACGCGGCTCCAATTCAAGAAGCCTTGGCTGACATACAAGCACTCGAAGCCCAGCGGGTTGGTGACTATGAGAACAACGTTGCACAAGTGATCGAGACGTGTAATGAGCAGCAGGCATTCTTGCAGTCACGCGTTGTACAGGGCAACGTTGGTAAGCGAACCGAGGCGAAGATAGACGGCGTGCGCCCCGACTTTCCCAAGGAATGGCTGATCTGGCTCGAACACGCGAAACAGTTCCGGGTAGGCCAGGCATTTCAATTCCGCGGCCGCCATGGATCGAGCGAGCGCCGTTACCTCGCTTGGATCGGTGAGAACCATGATCTTTACGTTTTCGCGGACAAGGAGGGAAATAAGGCGGCATCACTTACGCTGCACGAGTTAGCCATGCAGCTACGGCGTGGCGCGATCAAACTTGGCCGGTTCCACCGAGGTCACGGCGATCGATCAGGCGCTTCGCGCTGCGACCTATTCCGTCTTTCATGACATCCATCATGCCGCCTGTCATGACCGGACCACCGGCCTTGAAAACCGGCAGGCATTTATCCACCGGTTGAGCGCGGCAATTGCGTGCTCGGAAGGCGTAACAGGCTTGCTCGCTCACGTACATTTGAAAGCGCCGCCGCAAGCAGACGAGCGCATAGACCCTCGACGCTTCGATGGAATCCTCAAGCAATCAAGCACGCTCTTGCAGCAGTCGCTGCCGGCCCCGGGCACGTTGGCACGCCTTGACAGGACCAGCCTCGCATGGGTATTGCCGGCCAGGGATCCCACCGAGGGGGAAGCAATAGCCCATGCTCAACACGAAGCCTTGTCGAATGTGTCCATCGAACGGACGGGCGCGCTTTCGAAATTGCGGGCCCATATCGGCGTCGTCGCGTTCGGGCCTCACGAGGGGACGGCGGAAGAGCACCTCAACCGCGCGCGCTCGTTAGCGGAGCAGGTAGATGCGGCTGGGGGATACAAGCTCGACCTGTTAGGATGCGGCGAGATATCGACCAGGCCCGAGGAAGGAATCGACTGGGAAACGCACCTCGATCACGCGCTGGCCAATGAATCAATCATTCCCTACGCGCAACGGGTCACGGCCCTGCAGGCGGACGAAAACCTGGCCCTTTATCGCATCCTCCCGCGCTTTTTATGCGCGGAGGAGGTCATCGCGGTTCCGCTTGAATACGAGGCGCCCCGCTTGGCCCCTAAGGTTCGCATCCTGGAGCACTTGCTGTTACGAGAAAGCATTCAGTGGATGGGGGCCCATCGCAACCATAGCGCGCAGACGGGCGCGTATGTCTTTAGACTGTCAAGCGATTCATTGAACGACGCGGGGCTAATCGAGTATGTACTGAATCTACTGACGGAACATCCGGTGCCGCCCGGTAAGGTTTGCTTTGAAGCCACCGAGGACACGGTACTCGCGAATGCGGAACCAGTACACCATTTTATCCGCACCGTGCATGAATTCGGCTGCCGATTCTCCTTGGCATGCCTGGGCCAGAATGCTGCGAAGCATGCGCTTCTTGGTGATCTTCCGGTCGACTTTCTCGCAATCAGCGGAACGTTCGTCAGCGACATGACGCATAATTCAAAGGCGCACGCCGTGGTCCAATCGACGCATGAGCTGGGCCGATTATTCGGCGCGAAGACCGTGGCCGAAGGCGCCAAGGGGGAGGAGGCCCTCGCCGCGCTCCGCAATATCGGGGTGGATTACGCCGTTGAGTTGACGCCAACAGCGCTGCATTTGTCGGAGCGTTAGTACAATGTCAGCCTTGCCGGCGAAGATCGGTAAGTACCAAATCAAAGGGATCGCGGGCCAGGGCGCCATGGCCACGGTTTACGTCGCTTATGATCCGGTCATCGACCGCACGGTTGCGATTAAGGTAAGTAAGATACCGGCGACCCTCGAGGAGGATGTCGAGGCACGGCAACAGCAAAAGCTTTTCTTCAATGAAGCCCAGACCGCGGGTGCGCTCGATCACCCGAACATTCTCAGGATCTACGACGCGAATTACGAACAGGGTCTGTCTTATATCGCGATGGAGTACGTGGAGCAAGCGCGCACCCTAAAGGTCTACACCGAATCGAGCACGCTGTTGCCCGTCGAGCAGGCAGTAAAACTGATACGCCAATGTACTGATGCCTTGGTGTATGCCCACGGCAAAGGGGTCACCCATCGCGACATCAAACCCGCTAATATTATGCTGACTTCCAACGACGTCGTTAAATTGGGCGATTTCGGCATCTCGCAGCGCGCTAACAGTGATCAGACGCAGGTCATGGGCTGGTTTGGATCCCCGCTCTATATGTCACCCGAGCAGGCGCGAGGAGGCGATCTCACGGGACAATCGGACATCTTTTCACTCGGGGTTGTGAGCTATCAGCTACTAACCGGAAAGACGCCGTTTGCCGCGCGAGATATACCGGTGGTGATCAATAACATACTAAAAAAAGATCCGGAGCCCGTCGAAGCGTTGCGGCCCGAGGTGCCCAAACGCTTAGCTGCCATCGTCAAACGCTGTTTACAGAAAGATCAGGCGCTTCGGTATCAACGTGCGGTGGATCTCGGCGTCGAGCTCGAAACGCTTGCCAACGAGATCAACGATCCTCAGTTGGCGCTACCGCAGGAAGAGAAGGTCCGGATTGCCCGTTCCTTGAAGTTTTGCAAGACCCTCTCGGCGATGGAAGTGAGCGATCTTGTGAAGACCTCAGAGGCTGTGAAAAAATTGTTTGCAGGGGATCGCCAATTGATCATGAATATGCGATCCTGGCACCATGAGTAAAGAACCTTCGCTGTTCCCTGATCTCCCACAACCCGATACCACTG
>Ga0136622_10000488_pt1 | contig 16308 bp, 18 predicted proteins | sample AntDrymUQ4482106_2_FD_104803 | JGI IMG/M metagenome (GOLD analysis project Ga0136622, IMG submission 104803) | Polar desert sand microbial communities from Dry Valleys, Antarctica - metaG UQ448 (21.06) | ecosystem: Environmental > Terrestrial > Soil > Desert | place: Antarctica: Dry Valley...
CGGGGCCTCCCACCGCCCGCCCGGCTAGCGCCTGGGCCAGCGTGCCGTGCCGATTGCCCGCACCCGGGTGGACGACCACGCCGGCGGGCTTGTCGATCACGAGCAGGTCCGCGTCCTCCCAGACGACCTCGAAGCGTGCCCGTGGCGGCTCGGGCGCGGCGGGCTCGGGCGCGAGCTCGATCAGCTCGCCCGCGGCAACGCGGTGCGACTTCGACCGCGCCCGGCCATCGACGGTGACGCGTCCGGCGGCGAGCAGGCGCTGTGCGGCCGTGCGCGAGTGCAGCCCCACCAGCGCGACCAGCGCCGCATCGAGGCGCATCCCCTCCTCGCCGGGACCGACGCGCGCGCTCATGCAGCGTCCGCGGGCCGCTCCATCGAGTAGAGCAGGATCAACACACCGAGCACGATCGACGCGTCGGCGAGGTTGAAGGCCGGCCAGAAGGTCGGGTCGATGAAGTCGATCACCGCACCCTCACGGACGCGGTCGACAAGGTTGCCGATCGCGCCGCCGAGCAGCATCCCGACCGGCAGCCACAACAGCGGGCGGGCGGCGTGGAGCGCGAAGTAGATCAGCAGCGCCAGCAGCGCGACCGCGATCAACGTCGCGACGATTACCCCCCGCCCCTGCAGGAAGCCGAACGCGACTCCGGTGTTGCGGGTGTTGGTCAGCTCGAGGCCAAAGAACACGTCGCTGCTCTGGCCCCGCTCGATCGCCGTCACGGCGAGCTGCTTGCTCGCCTGGTCGAGCGCGAGCACCAGCGCCAGTGCCGCGCCCGCGCGCGCCCAGCCCCCCCGGCGCCCTGTCACGAGTGACGCGGAGAGCACTAGCCGCGGATGAGCCCAGCCACGATGCCGCCGACGATCAGTAGGACGAATGTGCCGATCATCGGGCTCAGGTCGAGCGCGCCGGGGCCGAGCTTGACCGTCGGCAGCACGCGGCGGAAGATGTTCAGGTACGGGTTGACGACGTCGCCGACGAAGCCGAGGAAGGCGCTCAGGAAGCGGTTGTAGGGCATCCGCGGGACGAAGCTCACGATCACCTGGATGAAGATCAGGACGACGTAGACGAGCACGAGCGTGTCGACGTAGGCGGCGACGTCCGCGCGCGAGATGGCCAGCAGCGCGCTCATCGCGCCGCCGAAGTCTCGACCACGAGGTCGACCGCAGCGTGCAGGGACTCGCGCAGACCCGTCTGCTCGAGCACCTCGAGCCCACGCTCGGTCAGCCCGCCGGGCGTCGCCACGCGCCGGCGCAGCTCATCGGCGGCGAGATCGTTGGCGTCGAGCCAGGCGGCGCTGCCGGCCATCGTCTCGACGACCATGCGCGTCGCCTCCCGCTTGTCGAGGCCGTGGCGCGCACCGGCGTCGGCCAGCGCCTCGACGACGAGCGCCAGGAAGGCCGGGCCGCAGCTCATCAGCGCCATCGCCGGCTCGAACAGCGCTTCGTCGAGCGCCAGCACGGCGCCGCTGCGCCCGAACAGGGCCAACACCTCGTCGACCGGACCCTCGGCGGCATGCGTGCCGGCCGCGTAGCAGAGCACGCCGCGCCCGACCTCGACCGGGATGCTCGGCATGAACCGGTAGACCGGGGTGCCTGGATAGGCGGCCTCGAGGTCCGCGATCGGCGTGGCGGCGACGATCGAGGCGACTGCGGACGCGGCCCCGGACACCTCGGCGGCGACCTCGTCGAGCTTGGCCGGCTTATGGCAGAGCACGATCACTTCGCTGCCGGCGGCGAGCGCTGCGTTGGAGTCGGCGACCTCGCCCTCGATCTCCTCGGCCAGCGCCTCCGAGCGGTCGCGGTCCGGGTCGTAGACGAGCGCCGGCTCGCCGAGCCCGCGCGCCAGGGCCGAAGCCATGCTGCCGGCGCCGATGAACCCGATCCTCATGCGGCGCCGCACTCTAACGAGCGTCGCGCGAGCGCGGCGGCCGTCCTGAGGCGCGATAGGCGTCGCATCTCGGGGTCTTCGGTCGCTCGCCTGGCAGGCCAGGCGACGCTCCCTGCATCCCCCGACCTGCTCGCCTCTCGCGCCTCAGGACTGGTTGAAGAAGCCTTTTTCGACGAGGCGCGCCCGATCCTCCGCAGAGACATCGACGTTGCGCGGCGTCAGCAGGAAGACCTTGTCGGCGATCCGCTGCATGCCCCCGTCGAGAGCGTAGGTGAGACCCGAGGAGAAGTCGATCAGCCGCTTGGCGAGGTCGGCGTCGGTCTGCTGCAGGTTGAGGATGACCGGGATCGAGCCCTTGAACTGGTCGGCGATCTGCTGGGCGTCGTTGAAGCTCTTGGGCACGACGAGGTGGACCTGAAGGTCCGAGCCGGCGCCGTTGCCGGAGGTGACGGGGCGCAGCACGCGCGTCTCGCGGCCATTGCGCGGGGAGTCGTCGGCGAAGATGTCATCGAACTCGTCACGGCGCCGACGCTGCAGGCGGCGGACGTTGGGACGATCGCGGTAGCGACCCTCCATCTCCTGCTCGGGCTCGGCCTCGGCCTCGGGCTCGGGGTCGGGGACCGCCTCGTAGCGGCGAACTTCCTCGTCCTCGGCGAGGCCGAAGTATACGAGCGCACGGTGCCATGTATCGCTGATCGCCATCGGGGGTGCTTTTCGCGAGGGAGACCGGAATCCCTTGTAGGGACGTTATCGGGTACGAACGCTGCTGAACATGGGTGGCCGCCCCGTCGACTTCACCGTCTCCCCCGCCCCGGGCGTGCGCCTCGAGGGGTCGGCCGAGGGCGAGGGTGCGCCGATCGTGCTCCTGCATGGACTGACCGCGACGCGGCGCTACGTCGTGCAGGGCTCGCGCATGCTCGCGCGCTCGGGCCACCGGGTCGTGGGCTACGACGCCCGCGGGCACGGGGAGTCCTCGCCTGCCCCGGAGCGCGGCGGCTACGAGTACGCGGACCTGGTCGCCGACCTGCGGGCGGTGATCGGCGAGCTGGGAATCGAGCGGCCGGTACTGGTCGGCAGCTCGATGGGCGCGGCGACCGCGATGGCGTTCGCGCTCGCCGAGCCCGACCGCGTCACGGCGCTGGTGCAGATCACCCCCGCCTACGAGGGGGACCCCCGCAGCGAGCCGGGGGCGTGGCCGCTGCTCGCCGACGCGCTCGAAGGCGGCGACATCGACGCCTTCGTGCAGCGCTCGGGCGTGCTCGAGATCCCGGAGCGCTACCGCGACCCCGCGATCCTGGCGGTGCGCCAGCGCCTGGAGCGCCACGAGCACCCGGGCGCGGTCGCCGACGCGCTGCGCGTCGTGCCCTACTCGCGCGCGTTCGACGGCCTCGACGCGCTCGACGGGCTCGACGTACCGGTGCTCGTGATCGCCAGCCGCGACGAAGCCGATGCGGAGCATCCGCTCGCGGTGGCGCGCGAGTACGACCGCCGGCTGCCCCGCTCACGGCTGCTCGTCGAGGATGAGGGCCAGTCCCCCCTCGCGTGGCGCGGGGTCCAGCTCTCGCGCGCGATCGCGGAGCTCATGGCGGACCCGCCGTAAGAGTCATACCGCCTCCCACACGGAAGTCGCGCCTGTCACGTGAACAGCGCCGATCCGATCCGCACGATCGTCGCGCCCTCCGCGACGGCGACCTCGAAGTCCTGGGTCGTCCCCATCGACAGGCGCTTCAGGCCGTGGTCGGCGGCGAGCTCGGCGAGGCGGGCGAAGTGGCGGCGGCTGTCCTCGGCGTGCTCGGTGAACGGCGGCATCGTCATCAGGCCGCCGACGGGGACCGGGCAGCGCGCGACGAAGTCGCCCAGCTCGGCCGGGGCGATGCCGGCCTTGCCCTCTTCGCAGGCGACGTTGACCTGCACTAGCACCTCGCGCGCGCCGTGCTTGGCGAGCTGGGCCAGCGCCGAGTCAGAGGCCACCGAGTGAATCAGGCGCACCGCCGGTGCGATATCACGCACCTTGCGGCTCTGCAGCGCGCCGAAGAAGTCCCAGTCGAAAAGCTCGCCGTGCTCGGACCGCTTGGCGAGCAGGTCCTGGGCGCGGTTCTCGCCGACCAGCTCGATCCCCGCCTCGGCGAGCGCGGGCAGCTCGCCGGGCGGGACGTACTTCACCGCGACGCAGACCTCGACCGCCCGCGGGTCCCCGCCGGCCCCCGCGATCCGCTCGCGCACCCGCCCGAGGTTCGCGCGCACGCGTTCAGGGTCGAGCCCCGTGAACGACCCCCTCAGCCCGTCAGCCACGCGAGCCCTCCCTGGCGGCCGGTGACGCCGTCGTCGCGGCGGTGTGAGAAGAAGAGGTCGGGCCGGCAGGCGGTGCAGAGGTCGACGTGCTCGATCGCCTCGACGCCGGCCGCGCGCAGCTTCGCCTCGGCTGCGGCACGCAGGTCGAGCATGCGCCCGTCGGCGACCCCCTCCAGGTCACCGAAGGCCGCGAGCACCTCGGGGCCGACCTCGTAGCAGCAGCGCCCGATCCCCGGCCCGATCGCCGCGGCCGGCGGCTCGTCGAAGGCCGCGACGCCGCGCGCGAGGATCCCGCCCGCGAGGCCACGCCAGCCGGCGTGGAGCATCGCCACGCGCCCGCCGCTCGCGAGCGCGACGGGCAGGCAGTCGGCGACAAGCACCAGGAGGCCGAGGCCGGTCGCGGCCGTGGTGTGCCCGTCTACCTGGTCGAGCTCGGCTCCCGGGCTCGCGTATCCGCCCCGGCCGGCCGGCGGCGGTCGGTCCCACGTGGCGATCTCGGTCCCGTGGACCTGCCAGCCCATGACGATCGCGCCGGTGTCCAGGCCGGCGTCGCCCGCGAGCAGCTCGCGGTTGCGACGCACGCGCGCGGGGTCGTCGTCGGTGAGTGCGCCGAGGTTGAGCGAGGCATAGGGACCCGCGCTGACGCCGTCGCGCCGAGTCGAGAAGGCGACGCGGGCGCCCGGCAGGTCGACGTCGATCGTGCGCCCGCAGGCGGCGCTCACGCTTCGCCCTCGCGCAGCACTTCGAGCGCGGCGCACAACTCGGCGCCTCGGTCCTCGACCTCCCCGTCGAGCTTGCGGCGAAGTGCCTCCTCGAGCGCCCGACCGAAGGCCGGCGAGGGCTCGAAGCCCGCCGCGACGAGATCGTCGCCGGTGATCGTGAGGGCCACGTGGCCCAGCCGCGACGTCCAGTCCATGATCGGCGCGGGCGGAGCTCCGAGCGCCAGCGCGAGCGCCAGTGCCTCCGGCGGTTCGTCGCGCAGCAGCACGTAGAGCTCCGACGGCCGCGCTGGTCGCGAGCGCAGCCGGCGCGCGATCGTCGCGGCGTCCTCCGCCGCACGCGCCACCGCGCTGCGACGCGGTGCGGGCAACGCCAGACGGTCGAGGAACGGCGTAAGTGCGTCCGGGTCGGATGCGATCAGCGCCGCCAGGCCGGCCAGCGCCCGATCGGCGCCCGTTTCGATCGCGCCGAGCTCGGCACCGGCCACCAGCTCGGCGTCGCCCTCGAGCGCGGGGTGCAGCGCGCGGTCGAGGCCGAGCGCGGCGAGCCGCGCGACCGCGCGAGGCGCCTCTTCCTCGGCCAGCAGGTCGAGCAGCCCGTCGCGCACGCGAGCACCGGAGACGGTGGCCAGCGCACCCGCCTGCGCGGCCTCGCGCGCGAGCCGCTCGGTGCCTGCCTCAAGTGCGAAGTCGAGCCGGGTCTCGTAGCGCACCGCGCGCAGCAGGCGCGTCGGGTCGTCGATGAAGCTTCGCTCGTGGAGCACTCTCACGACCCCTCGCTCCAGGTCCTCCATCCCCCCGAGCGGATCGTGCAGCCGCCCCAGCGTATCGCCCGACAGTCCGACTGCCATGGCGTTGATCGCGAAGTCGCGCCGCGCGAGATCGACGTGGAGCGGCGCTGGGGTGACCACGGGCAGAGCGCCCGGTCGCTCGTAATGCTCCCGGCGCATCCGGGCGAGATCAAGCGTCAGGTCGCCGGCGGTCACGGTCGCGGTTCCGAAGAATTCGTGAAAGACGGCGCGACCACCGAGCCTGCGCGCCAGCTCCTGGGCGGCGTGGTCCGCGTCGCCCTCTATCGCGAGGTCGAGGTCGATCCCCCGCTCGCCGCGCACCAGGTCCCGCACGGCGCCGCCGACCAGGTAGATCGCGGGCAGGTCCTCCAGCACCGGCAGGAGCCGCCCGAGGCGCGGCAGGGCGCGCAGCCGCTCCCTCAGCTGTGAGTGGCCGACGCGCACTCCGACAGTGTGGCGTCCGGCGCGCCGTCAGCTCCGTACCGGGATGCCGGCGCCGCGCATGCGCGCCTTGGCCTCGCCCACCGTGTACCGGCCGTAGTGGAAGATCGACGCGCACAGCACGGCGTCCGCCCCACCCTGGTCCACCGCCTCGACGAGGTGATCCAGGGTGCCGGCGCCGCCGGAGGCGATCACCGGCACGTCGACCGCGTCGGCGACCGCGCGCGTGAGCTCGAGCTCGTAGCCGTCCTCGGTGCCGTCGCGGTCCATGCTCGTGAGCAGGATCTCCCCCGCCCCGCGCCCGACGGCCTCCCGTGCCCAGTCGACAGCCTCGCGGCCCGTCTCGGTGCGCCCGCCCTGGACGACGACCTCCCACTCAGGCGGCTCGGTCCCAGGCCGGCGCCGCGCATCGACCGCCAGCACCACGCACTGGGCGCCGAAGACCTCGGCGAGCTCGCCCAGCAGCTCGGGCCGCGCCACCGCCGCCGAGTTGACCGAGACCTTGTCCGAGCCGGCATCGAGCACGGCCTGGGCGTCGGCGACCGAGCCGATACCACCCCCGATCGTGAACGGGATGAAGACCTCGTCGGCGCAGCGCCGCGCCAGCGCGGCGACGGCCTCGCGGCGCTCGTGTGAGGCGGTGATGTCGAGGAAGACGATCTCGTCGGCTCCCTCGTCCTGGTAACGCGCGGCGAGCTCGACCGGGTCACCGGCGTCGCGGATGTCGACGAAGTTCGTGCCCTTGACCACGCGGCCCTTGTCGACGTCGAGACAGGGGATCACTCGCTTGAGCATCGATCACCCGCGTCAGACTGGCTCCGCGGGGCATCCAGCCCGGGGTTCTGGCTCCGCGGGGCATCCAGCCCCGCGTCTTGAGACGGTTGCTCGGCATCCTGCCTCGCTTGAACGGCCGGGCTCTGCCCGGACTCCGGGCGCGCCTCCAACGCCTGCTGGCCTTCAGGGACGGTGAAGCGTCCTTCGTAGAGGGCCTTGCCGCAGATGACCCCGGCGAGGTTGAGCAGGCGCAGGTTGCGTACCGCGCGCAGGTCCTCGACCGAGCCGATCCCGCCCGAGAGGATGAAGCGCCCGCGCACGGCGTCCGAGATGCGCCGCACCTCATCGAGGTCGACACCCTCGAGCATCCCGTCCTTGTCGGCATTGGTGTAGATGAAGCGCGAAGCGCCCTGAGCCCGCAGGCGCACGATCAGCTCCTCGGGGAGCATCTGCGTCGAGCGCGTCCAGCCCGAGACCGAGACCTTCCCCCCACGCACGTCGACGCCGACCAGGACGCGCGGTGACCACGTGCGCAGCGCCTCGTCGAGGAACTCCGCGTCCGAGTAGGCCGCCGTGCCGAGCACGACTCGCTGGGCGCCGGCCGCCAGCGCCCTGCGGATCGAGAGCAGCGAGCGCAGCCCGCCGCCGTACTGGACCGGCACCTCGAGCTCGCCGGCGATCCGCTCAAGGTGGTGAAGGTTCGCCGGCTCGCCCTCGCGGGCCCCGTCGAGGTCGACGACGTGCAGGTGGCGCGCGCCCGCCTCGACGAAGGAGCGCGCCGCCGCGAGCGGATCGTCGGCGTAGACGGTCTCGTCCTCAAAGCGGCCCTGGCGCAGCCGGACCGCGTGGCCGTCGCGGATGTCGATCGCCGGGAAGAGGATCACGCCGCGGCGCCGACGCAGAGCCCGGCGAAGTTCGCGAGCAGCGCGAGCCCGTCGGGTCCGCTCTTCTCGGGGTGGAACTGCGCACCGTAGACCGGCGGCCGGGCGACCACGCTGGCGAACTCGTGCCCGTGGACCGCCGTGCCGAGCACGTCCGCCTCGCGCTCGGGCACCGGCGCGAAGGAATGCACGTGGTAGAAGGCGCACGGGTCCGCCAGGCCCGCCGTCAGCTCCGAAGGGCGCCGCCAGGAGACCGGGCTCCATCCGATGTGGGGGATCTTCAGGCCCTCTGCCTCGAGGCGCTCCACTGGGCCCTCCAGCAGGCCGATCCCCTCTGAGCCGCCGAGCTCGGTCGTGCTCTGAAACAGCAGCTGCATGCCCATGCAGACGCCGATGATCGGCACGCCCGCCTCGCGCCGCTCACGCAACAGGTCGTCGAGGCCGAGCGAGCGCACCGCGGTCATGGCCTTTGGCATCGCGCCGACGCCGGGCAGCACTATGCCGTCGGCGGCGCGCGCACGCGCGTGGTCGCGGGTGATCTCCGCGGCCGCCCCGACGTGCTCGAGGGCCTTCTCGACCGAGCGCAGGTTGCCCATGCCGTAGTCGAGGACGGCAAGCCGCAAGCGTCCGGCTCGGCCGGGTGCCCGGGGGTCCTCAAGCCGCAAGCGTCCGGCTCGGCCGGGTGCGTGCGGGTCCTCTTCCACGTTCACAGCAGACCCTTGGTCGATGGCACGCCCTGCTCGGTCGGATCGATCGAGACGGCCTCGCGCAACGCGCGCGCAAACGCCTTGAACGCCGCCTCGATCATGTGATGGGCGCTGGTTCCGCGCAGCAGCTCGAGGTGGACCGTCATCCGCGTGGCGCTCGCGATCGCACGCATGAACTCCTCGAGCAGGTCGGCGTCGAAGTCGGCGACCGCGCCCGCCGGGAGCTCGCCCTCGAAGCAGAGCAACGGACGTCCGGAGAGGTCGATCGAGCACGCGGCGCGCGCCTCGTCCATAGGCACGACCGCGTGGCCGTAGCGGCGGATGCCCGACCGATCCCCGAGCGCCTGATCGAGCGCCTGCCCGAGCGCGATGCCGGTGTCCTCGACTGTGTGGTGCGGGCCGGTCTGGAGGTCTCCCTGCACCGCGAGATCGAGGCCGAGCCGCCCGTGGCGCGCGAGCGCGTCGAGCAGGTGGTCGAAGAACCCGACGCCGCTGCGGCGCTCTCCGGCCCCGTCGCCTTCGAGGACGAGTGAGAGGCGGATGTCGGTCTCGTCGGTGGTGCGCTGGATGTCAGAGCTGCGGCTCACGCGCGTCGCTCCATCGACTCGGCGTGGACGGGAAAACCCTCGGCGCGCGCGATCACGGCGCCGGCGGGGGCCAGGCGCGCTGCGGCACCCGGCGCAAAGGATACGCGCGCCATCCGGCGCCGGAAGGTGGCGGCCGAGAGCGCCGACTGAAAGCGCGCGGCGCCGCCGGTGGGCAGGACGTGGTTCGAGCCCGCGACGTAGTCGCCGAAGGCCGTCGCCACATCGGCGCCCACGAACACGCAGCCCGCCGCGCGGACCTCACCGGCCAGCGCCTCGGCCTCGGGTCCGACGAGCTCGAGGTGCTCGGGGGCGATCGCCTCGGCCAGCTCGAGGCCCCTGCGGGCGCTGCGCACGCGCACCAGTGCGAGCGCGGCGTCGGCCACCGAGCCGCGCTGCGGCGCAAGCTGGGCCACGCGTTGGCCGACCTCGGCGAGCAGCGCCGGGTCGGGGCACAGCAGCGCCGTCAACGAACCGTCGCCATGCTCGCCCTGGGCCAGCAGGTCGAGCGCGATCAGCTCGGCGTCCTGCCCCCCGTCGGCGACCACGACGAGCTCGCTGGGCCCCGCGATGCCGTCGATGCCCACCGTCCCGAAGCTCTGGCGCTTGGCCTCCTGCACCCACGGGCTGCCTGGACCGGCGATCACTTCAACCGCCGGGATCGTCTCCGTGCCATAAGCCAGCGCGGCGACGGCCTGAGCGCCTCCGACGCGGTAGACCTCGGTGATGCCGCACAGCGAGCAGGCGCCCAGGATCACCGGGTCCGACTCGCCGCCGGGCCCGGGCGGCGCGCACACGACCACCTGCTCCACCCCGGCCACGCGCGCGGTGACGGCGATCATCACGACCGTCGAGGGGTAGGGCGCGCGCCCGGCCGGGACGTAGGCGGCGGCCCGGCGCACGGGAACCTCGGCGATCTCGACGCGCTGGCCCTGCGCCAGCTCGACGGCGAGCGGGTCGCACAACTGGGCCCGCGTGACACGCGTGACGTTGGCGATCGCGGTGCGCAGCGCGACGAGCACCTCCGGTTCGAGCGCCGCCTGCGCGGCAGCGAGGTCGGCCTCCGCTACGCGCAGACCGCCGGGGTCCAGCCGCGCTTGGTCGAAGCGCTCGGTCAGCGACAGCAGCGCGCGATCGCCGCCGCGGCGAACCTCATCGATGATCGCGCGCACGTCGGCCTCGACGTCGCCCGGCCGCGGGCAGAGCGCACGCAGTTGCGTCGCGCTCACGTCTGGCCCGTGCTCGCTGACCCTCACGCCCCGCTCCGGATTCTCTGCACGACGGCGTCGATCGCCTCTGCCTTGAGCTTGTGCGCCACCGGGTTGGCGATCAGGCGCGCCGTGCAGTCGACGATCTCCTCGACGACCTCGAGCCCGTTCTCGACCAGCGTCCGCCCGGTGGCGGTCAGGTCGACGATGCCGTCGACCAGCCCGGTCAGCGGCGCCAGCTCGACCGACCCCTTGACGACCACGATCTCCGCCTGGCGCCCGGTCGAGGCGAAGTGCGCGGCGGCGATCGCCGGGTACTTGGTCGCGATCCGCACGCGGCCCAGGCGCCGCAGCGACTCGCCCATCGCGTCGTCCCCTTTGCGCGCGGCGACAACCATCGCGCAGCGCCCGAACCCGAGGTCGAGCAGCTCGTAGACGTCGCGCTCGGGCGCCTCGAGCAGGACGTCCTTGCCGGTGATGCCGAGATCGGCCGCGCCGTGCTCGACGTACGTCGGAACGTCGCTCGGGCGCATCGTGACTATGCCCGCGTCCTCGAACAGCAGCCTGCGGTCGTTGGAACGCACCTCGCTCGTGTCGACTCCGAGCCCGTCGAGCAGATCGAGCGAGCCCGCCAGCAGCGCTCCGCGGGGCACGGCGAGCGTCAGCTGGGCCCTCATCGCAACCGCTCCTCAGCGGCCTGGGCGATGTGCACGCGCTGGACGTCCAGCGTCACCCCGCAGGCCGCCCGCGGAGCGCCGAAGCGTCCGATCAGCTCGTCGTAGCGCCCGCCCCCGCCAAGCGCGAAGCCGACCGCGGGGTCGTAGACCTCGTACACGGCGCCCGTGTAGTAGCCGAGCTCGCGCACCAGGCCGAGGTCGAGGATCACCCGGTCGGAGATCCCGCGTCGCTCGAGTGCGGCGTGCAATACCCGCAGCCCCTCCAGCGCCTCGCCGGCGGCGGGCCCGTGCGCCCGGTCGAGCACCTCGGGGCCTCCGCGCAGCTCCGGCAGCGCTACCAGCAGGCGGCGTGCGTCGCGCGCGAGCGCGAGGTCATCGACGCGTCGCGCGAGACCGGCGAGGTCGCGTCTGGAGAGGTGTTCGAGCAGGTCGGCGTGGCTGTCCTCGGGTACCTCGAGCGCCGTCAGCAGTGTCCGGTAGAGCGCCCCGTCGCCGAGCCCGACGCGATGCCGCACAAGCCCGGCCTCGCCGAGCGCCGTCAGCGCGAGCGCGATCACCTCGGCCTCGCCCTCGGCACCGGGCACCCCGATCAGCTCCATGCCGCACTGAAGGAACTCGCGCTGCTGGCCCGTAGCGTCCGCGACGACACGCCACGCGCGGCCCTCGTAGAAGAGACGCAGCGGGTCGCCGGCGTGCGCCTCGGCGAAGCGCGTCGCGACCAGCCTGGCGATCGGGATCGTCATGTCCGAGCGCAGCGCCAGCACGCGGCCCTGCTCGTCGAAGGTGCGGTATCCCGCGCCCGCCGCGCGTTCATCCCCGATGCGCAGGACCTCCTCGTACTCCAGCGCCGGCGTCCAGACCTCGCCGTACCCGGCATGCTCGAAGACCGCACGCAGACGGCTTGTGATGGCGCGCAGCTCGGCCATCTCGTCGGGTAGGACGTCGCGCGTCCCCGGTGGAATCGGGTGGATCATGAGATTCTCGGTGCGGTGCTCACCGGTCGGCGATCGGGCTGCGCTCCCTAGACTGGGAGCTGCTCGCCGCGCAACGCTCGGTTCGCGTCCCCGCGCGGAGGCACGCGCTCGATGCGGGCGCCGAGCAGGCGCAGGCGCTCGTCGATGCGCTCGTAGCCGCGGTCGATCTGACGCACGTTGCCGATCTCCGAGCGGCCCTCGGCGCAGAGCGCGGCGATGAGCAGCGCCATGCCGGCGCGGATGTCGGGGCTCTCCATGCGCTCGCCGTGAAGCCGGCTCGGACCGCTTACGACCGCGCGATGCGGATCGCAGAGCAGGACCCGAGCGCCCATGGAGACGAGCTTGTCCACGAAGAACAGGCGGTTCTCGAACATCTTCTCGAAGATCAGGACCATCCCCTCGGCCTGGGTGGCCATCGCCAGCGCGATGCTCGTGAGGTCAGCGGGGAAGGCCGGCCAGGGGCCGTCCTCGATCTTGGAGATCGCATCGCCCTCATCGTCCTTGACGCGCAGGCGCTGCGCGGGTGGGACCACGATGTCATTTCCGTGGTACTCGATCCGGCAGCCCAACCGCTCGAAGGCCAGCTTGGTCATGCGCAGGTCGGCCTGAACGACGTCGCGGATGCGCAGCTCGCCACCGGTGCAGGCGGCCACCGCGATGAAGCTGGCGACCTCGATGTAGTCGGGGCCGATCGTGTGGTCGGCCCCGCCGAGACGCTGCTCGCCGTGAACGACCAGGACGTTCGAGCCGATCCCCTCCACGCGCGCGCCCATCTGAAGCAGCAGGCGCGCGAGGTCCTGGACGTGTGGCTCCGAGGCCGCGTTGTGGATCACGGTCGAGCCTGGTGTCAGGGCCGCGGCCATGAGCGCGTTCTCGGTGGCCATCACCGAGGGCTCGTCCATGAAGAAGTCACAGGCGCGCAGGCCGTTGGGCGCCGCCAGGTGGTACCCGCGGGTCGCGTCGACCTGGGCGCCGAGCGCGCGGAAGGCATCGAGGTGCGGATCGAGACGGCGCCGGCCGATCACGTCGCCGCCGGGCAGTGGAATGTCGGCGCGTCCGAAACGGGCGAGCAGCGGGCCTGCGAGCAGGAACGAGGCGCGAATGCGCTCGGCCAGGTCGGGGTCGACCGTGGTATCGCCGACGTCGGCGGCGCAGACGGTGACCACGCCCTCCGCTCTCCAGTCGACCCGCGCGCCGAGGGCGCGCAGCAGCGCGATCATCGCCTCGACGTCACGGATGCGCGGGATGTTGCGCAGCACCATCTCCTCCTCGGTCAGGAGGGTGGCCGCGAGCACCGGCAGCGCCGCATTCTTGTTGCCGGCCGGGACGAGCGTTCCGGACAGCGGCTGACCGCCTTCGATGACGAACTTCTCCATGCGCGATTTAGCCGTGGTCGGGGGCCCTGACGGCCGGGCAAGAGTAGCGAAGGCCATCTGGGGCCAAGGTTCGGTTCGCCGCGCCGATACCCTGCTCGCCTGGCTCAACCGGCGCGCGACGAGGCATGGAGCCTGCTCTGCGAGTGGAGCCTCGGACTCGCTGCGCCAGCACGTGCTCGGCGTCGAGGCCGCGATGCGCGCGGTCACCGACGCCGCAACCGAGGGGATCGGGCAGCGGTTCGACGTACGGTCATCGCTGCGTCCCACCATCTGCGGACTCGCTCCGCGCCGTGCCGGCACCCACACGCGAGCCCGGCGGCCTGCGCCGGTGCCGGCTGCGTCCCATCGGCAGGCCCGCGCGCTCGCGGGCGGGATCGCTGAGGTGACGCCTGCGACGCACGACGTACCAGCGCCGCTGCAGGAAGAGCGTGACGACGCCCGCGAGCACGATCCCGAGCAGGTTCAGCCCGAGCTGGATCGCGGCGCCGGAGGCGTCGGCCCAGTCGCCGAGCGCGGCGGAGACAGCAACCGCCGAGGCGGCGGGAATCGTCGTCACCGAGATCAGGACGCCGATCAGAGCGCCCGACTTCGCGCTGGTCAGCGAGAGCACCCCGGCCGTGCCGGCGACGATCGCTACGAACAGCGACAACGCATCGGGGTTGGTGACGAAGCTCGTGAGCTCGTTGTCGGCGGGGTTGAACGACTCGGGGATGAGACCGGTGGCGTCAAGGCCGAGGGTCACGATCACCGTGACTGCGATGCCGATCGGGAAGCCGACGATGAGCGCCATCCCGGCCCGGCGGACCAGGCCCCCGCGCAGCTCGACGAGCGCCACCGAGAGCGCGGCGAGCGGACCGAACTCCGGGCCGACCACCATCCCGCCGATGACCAGGATCGGCTGGTCGAGGATCACCCCGACCCCGGCGATGATCATGGCCAGCACCATGAACGCGACGAAGGTCAGAGACAGCTCGGTCATCTCCTCGGTGCGGTTCTCGACGTCCTCCCAGATGATCGCGTCGGAGGCGAGTCCGGGCGCGTGCTCGACCGCCGCCTCGGCCGCGTCGGAGATCTGGGTGTCGACGTACTCCAGCGAGATCGACCCGTACTTGGGGATATCCAACTCGCGCAGGTCGTCGATGATCACGCTCGCCTCCTCGCGGGCGACGTCGCAGAGGATCACGTGCCCGCGGGGCTTGCGCGCGGCGTGCTCGAGCATGATCACGTTGCAGACCGAGCCCGAGTCCTCGAGCAGCTCGACCGCGTGCTCGGCCGCATCGGGCGGCGCGACGATCCGCAGGTGGACCATCAGCCCGCGTTGCCCGCCACCATGGCGTGGGCCAGGTACGGCGCGAGTCCGGTGCGGACGGCGTCGGGGATCGGGGTCTTGGCCCCGCCGGCGGCGGTCACGGAGACGTGGCGCAGGTGGACCTCGGCAAGCGTCTGCTCCCCGCGGGCCATCCAGAAGCTGCTGCCCATCCCCGTGCTGCCGAGTCGCGTGACCGCCAATTCGATGGCGAGCGCGTCGTCGAAGGGCGTGGGCGCGAGGAAGCGGACGTGCGCCTCCGCGGCGACCATGTCGGTCCCCGAGGCGACCATCGCCGCGTAACCGCCTGGCAGCGCACTCCGCCACAGCTCGGTCAGCGTCAGGTCCGCGAAGGCGAGGTAGTGGGCGTTGAAGAGCACGCCCTGGGAGTCGCACTCTCCGTAGCGGACCCGCACCCGGTGCCGGAAGTCGGCGCTCACCGAGCGTCACCCTACCGCGCCATCGCTGCCCAACCCGCGGGCCGGCCCAGCGCGACGGCCGCCCGGCCGCATTTCGGTCGGGCGGCCCGCGTCCGGCGGACTTCGCCCACCGCGCTACTTTCTGTGCGAGGCGCGGTTTGAACAGGCGCACCCGCGTTCCGCGATCCGATGACACCGTCCGCCCGTACATCCGCCCCTGTGGCCCCCCGGCGCCTGCCGACGCTCGTGGTCGGACTGCTCGGCGCGCTCTGCCTGGTCTTCGGTGCGGCTGCGCCGGCGAGTGCCAGCAGCGCCGCAGAGGTCTCGATCATCGACGACGAGCTGCTGCTCGGCGCGCCCCAGGGCGAGATCGACCGCAACATGGCGCTGTTCGCCTCGCTGGGCGTGGACCGGCTGCGCGTCTCGGCCTTCTGGAACCAGCTCGCCCCGGCGACGGATTCGCCCCAGAAGCCGGCAGGCTTCGACGCGGCCAACCCGGCCGATCCCGGCTACAGCTGGGAGCCGCTGGACCGTGTGGTCACCTCCGCGGCGCGCAACGGCCTGCGGGTGATGATCTCGATCTCGACGCCTGCGCCGTTATGGGCCACCGGCTCGGGCGCGGGGCAGCCCAACAAGGTCCTCAGGCCCGACCCGGCGGAGTTCGGTGCCTTCACACAGGCCGTGGTGGCGCGCTACGCGCCGCTGGTAGACCACTGGGGGATCTCCAACGAGCCCAACCAGGGCGTCTGGCTGCAGCCGCAGAGCGATCGCCGCGGCCTCGTCGCGCCGCACATCTATCGCGCGCTCGTGCAGGCATCCTACCCACGCATCAAGGCCGCCGATCCCGCCGACTCGGTGGCACTGGTCGGCGAGCTGGCCGCGAGCGGGGTCGACAAGCGCGGCACGAAGGCCAACATCCGGCCGCTGCGCTTCCTGCGCGCGATGTCGTGCGTCGACAAGCGCTATCGGCCGATCCGGCGCGGGCGGTGCAAGGGCTTTTCGCCGATTCCGCTCGATGCGATCGGCCATCATCCGTACCAGCTCCTGCTGGCCCCCACCCTGCGCTCGCGCGAGCGCGACGACGCCGCGATCAACGACGGCCGGCGCCTGCTCGAGGTGATCGACCGCCTCGTGCGCGTCGGAGCCCTGAAGCCCAGCGCCGGGCCTGGCCCGAAAGTCTTCTACACCGAGTTCGGCTATCAGACCAACCCGCCCGACCCGTTCGCGGGGGTCTCGCTGCGCACACAGAGCCGCTACCTCCAGCAGGCGGC
>Ga0136622_10000491_pt1 | contig 16245 bp, 18 predicted proteins | sample AntDrymUQ4482106_2_FD_104803 | JGI IMG/M metagenome (GOLD analysis project Ga0136622, IMG submission 104803) | Polar desert sand microbial communities from Dry Valleys, Antarctica - metaG UQ448 (21.06) | ecosystem: Environmental > Terrestrial > Soil > Desert | place: Antarctica: Dry Valley...
CGCGAGTGCGAGGCCGTCCGCATCCCCGGCGTCGACCGACTCCAAGGCGCTGTCTGCGTCGAGCGCGAAGCTCGGCAGCACGGTGCTGACCAACGTCTCAGGGACCCGGTTGTCCAGGCCGACGACGATCGCGGTGGCGGCGCCGGCGACGACGACCACCAGCGCGAGGAGCATCGCCAGCACGCCCGCGACACGCCGCATCTCACTCCCAACACTGCGAGCCGGCATCCCGGCTGTGGCTCAGCGTCACCCTGCGGCCACAGTACGTGCTGGCGACGGGCAGTATCCGCGTATCGGTGCCGTCGCCGCCACCGCCTCGGGCTAAAGTGCTGCACCTGACCCGAGGGAGCCTCATGTTCGTGCGCACCACTGCCGCGGCAGCCGGACTGACGCTGTCGGCCGCACTGCTGATCAGCCCCTGGACCGTTTCGGCCACGGGTGTGACGCCTGCCGTGGCGCGCGAGCCGATGGGACGAAGGCGGCCCAGACCCACGACGCGTGGGTGATCGTTCGCGGCCTCGACAGCGACGACAACGGCCGACCGGACCGTGTCCACGTCCAGTACCGGCTGCCGGCCGACCGCAGCGGCAAGGTGGCCGCGGTCCTCGAGGCGTCGCCGTACCTGTCCGGTGGCAACGAGGAGGTCCGCAACCACGATGTCGACGTGCCGCTGCACGTGCCGCAGGCGGCGGCTGGGTCGGGGATCCATTCGCCCTACGAACGGTCCTGCGAACCCACGGATACGCCTACGTCTACGCCGAGTCCATCGGCACCGGTTCCTCCAGCGGATGCCCCACCGCAGGGGCCCTGAGGAGACGAAGGCGATCGCCGCGGTGGCGCGCTGGCTGACCGGCGACGCGCGGGCGGTGGATCGTCGTGGCGAACCCGTCCGGGCGAGATGGTCGACCGGGAAGGTCGGCATGATCGGCGTCTCCTACAACGGCACCCTGCCCAACGCGGTCGCCGCAACCGGTGTCAAGGGTCTGAAGGCGATCGTTCCCGTCTCGGCCATCTCGAGCTGGTACGACTACTACCGTTCGCAAGGAGCGATCCGGGCGCCCGGCGGCTTCCAGGGCGAGGACGCCGACGTACTGGCGAAGTACGTCCTGACCCGAAACCGTCCACGGGTGTGCAATCCGGTCGTCCAAGCGGTGGCTAACGGCCAGGAGCGCCGCACCGGCGACGTCAACCGGTTCTGGGAGAAGCGCAACTATCGCACCGAAGCCCGACGGGTCAAGGCCGCGGTGCTGTCCCTGCACGGGTTGGCTGACTGGAACGTCATGAGCGACCAGACCGGGCGTTGGCAGCGGGCGCTTGCCAAGGCGGGAGCTCCACGGATGGCCTGGTGGTTCAAGGGCGGCCATGGCGATCCCTTGATCGACGTCGATGCTCGGTGGCAGCGGCTGTGGTCGACTGGTTCGACCACTGGCTCGAAGGAGCCGACAACGGCGTGATGAAGAAGCCCGGCTCGGTGGTCTCGATGTCACCGACCGACCACTGGTGGCAGTCGACCTGGCCGGCGCGCGGCGCATCGCCAGTGGCACTGCATCCGCATGAGGGCGGCCGGACGGCCGGCGCGTTGCGCCTGGCCCGGGCGACGTCCGGTCGAGAGCGGGTCACCGATGCGCCAGCTTCTCGGTCGAGGAGCTTGCCGACAAGTCCCGATCGACCCATCGACTGCTGTACCGGACGCCGCCGCTGTCACAGCGGCTCACGCTCTCGGGCCTCGCATCGGTGCGGCTGGAGGTGTCGTTCGACGCTCCGGCGAGCAACCTCTCGGTCGCGCTCGTCGACCTGGGGCCGAAGGGCGGTACCACTGTGCTCAGCGAAGGCTGGGCCGACCCGCAGAACATCGACTCCCTCCACGAGGGCACGGCCTTGGAGCCACGAACGCGGTACGCGATCGAGGTGGACCTGGACCAGGTGCTCCAGCACCGACTGCCCAGCGGACACCGACTCGCGCTGGTCGTCGCCGCCAGCGACAGGAGTTCACCCTCCGCCCGCCGCCGGGGACGCACCTCCGGCTCACCCTCTCCGAGGCGTCGCTCGACCTCCCGGTGCTCGGAGGCGCCGACGCCCTGCGCAACGCGCTGCGGCCATGAGCGAGGAGCTAGTGCCTCACACCACGCAGCGGTGCTCGCCGTCGACGACGAGCGCCTGGCCGTCGCGCAGACCGAGGTAGGCGATGCCCTCGGCGTCGTAACGCTCCGCGACGCCGGTCAGCACGGCGCACTCGGGGTGCGAAGGTGTCGCCAGATGTGGCACGATCGCATGATCCAGCACGCCGAGGCCGTCGAAGGTGGCCGGTGTCGCAGATAGCTGCTCGACCTCGGCTACCGGGTCGCAGCGTTCGAGGCCGCGCAGGCTCGGCGCGAGCACGCACGCGCCCGCGCTGTAACCGGCGTAGACGAGCGCGTCCTTCGCCAATGCCTCGCGAAGCACCCCTTCCAGGCGCGCGCGCCGCATCGCCTCGCGCAGCACGAAGGTGTTGCCGCCCCGTACCCATACGAACCCCACCTCGGCGAGAGCCGCGCGCACGGCATCGGGGCGCCCGACGTGATCCCGGAGGTCGAGCTCGCGCGCCTCCAGGCCGAGGTCGGCGAGCGCCATGATCTCGGCGGCGACCATCGACGCGCGTGCCTCCTCTGGAGCGCCGTCAACAGCGTTGGCGACCACGACGCCGGGAGCTGTTGTCCGGAGCAGTGAGACGAAGTACTCGGGGTGGTCCCCGAGGCGGAAGGAGGAGAGGTAGAGCCGCACGGCTCAGTACAGCGCACTCGCGAGCGCGCGTCGCGTCGGCGCAACCCGCGGGTCGTCCGAGCCGACGACGACGAACAGCTCGAGGAGCCGTTCGCGGACCCGCTCGCGCTCGTCGCCGGAGGTGCGCCGCACCAGGTCGACAAGGCGCGCGAACGCGTCGTCCACGTGGCCCCCGGCGACGTCGAGGTCGGCGACCAGCAGCTGCGCGTCCACGTCGTCCGGCGCCGTCGCGGCGGCCTCCCGGGCAGCATCGAGGTCGGCACCGGCCGTACGGGCCATCAGCCGGACCCCGGCAAGGCGCTCCGCGGCTTCTGTGTCGGCGGGATTGGATGCCAGCAGCGCCTCGTAGGCAGCGACGGCGCCGTCGAGGTCGCCCGCGGCGAAAGCGTCGTCGGCGGCCTCGAACCGTGGATCGTCCGCGGTCTCGACCGGGGCCTCCGGCGCGGTGGTGCCGCGCGGCTCGGCCGTTCCGTCGAGCCCGTGGGCGATGGCGACGTTGACGAGCTCGTCGAAGAATCGGCGTACCTCCTCCTCGCCCACGATGCCCTGGAAGAGCGGGACCGGTTGCCCGCTGACCAGCCCGATGACGAAGGGGACGCCCTGCGCCTGGACCGCCTGGGCGATCTGGGGATTGGCGTCGACGTCGACGCGAGCGAGCAGGATCTTGCCGCCGTAGGAGTCCGTGACCTGTGTGAGCGTTGCGTTGAACGTCGCGGTCTCGGGCGAGCGCGGCGTCCACAGTGACATCACCACCACGTGACGGGTCGAGGCCTCGAGCACCTCGCTCTGGAATGTCTGCTCGGTCACGTCGACCGCGTAGACGCCTCCCGCCGATGATCCCGCACCTGCTCCCGCTGGCTGCGCGGCCGGCGTCTTGAAGGCGGACAGGTCGATGGCACCGGGACGCGAGAATCCACTCATACGACCATTGTGTCGCACTCAGAAACTGGCGGGCTCGCGGTATTCGCCCCACTCCAGGCGAAGCGCGTCACAGATCTCCCCGAGGGTGGCCTCGGCACGGGCCGCGGCCAGCATCGGTTCGATCAGGTTGGCCTCGGTACGCGAGACCGCGACCATCTCGGCGAGGGCAGTGTCGACGGCTCCCTGGTCCCGTCGCTCGCGCCGGTCACCGAGCACGGCGACCTGGTCGGCCTCGACCTGGTGCGAGACGCGCATGATCTCCAGGTCGTCGGTGACGCTGGGCGTGTGGCAGTTGACGCCGACGACGCGCTTGTCACCCTTCTCCAGGGCGGTCTGGTACGCGAACGCCGCGTCGGCGATCTCGGACATGAACCAGCCCTCCTCGATGCCGCGCAGGATGCCCGACGTCATCGGGCCGATCGCGTGGGCGGCCTCCTCGCCGCCGCCGAACCTCAGGATCTGGGCGAAGATCGCCTCGGCCTCGGCCTCGATCGCATCGGTGAGCTGCTCGACGTACCACGATCCGCCGAGCGGGTCGGCGACGTTGCAGACACCGGTCTCCTCCATCAGCACCTGCTGGGTGCGCAGCGCGATCTCCGCGGCACGTTCTGACGGCAGCGCGAGGGTCTCATCGAGTGCGTTGGTGTGCAGCGAGTTGGTGCCGCCGAGGACCGCGGACAAAGCCTGCACGGCGGTGCGAACGACGTTGTTGTACGGCTGCTGGGCGGTCAGCGAGACACCGGCGGTCTGGGTGTGGAATCGCAGCCACTGCGACTTCTCGCTCGTGGCGCCGTAGACGTCACGCATCCAGCGCGCCCAGATCCGGCGGGCGGCACGGAACTTGGCGATCTCCTCGAAGAAGTCCAGGTGCGCGTCGAAGAAGAACGACAACCCCGGAGCGAAGGCGTCGAGCTCGAGACCACGCGCAAGACCGAGCTCGACGTACGCGAAACCGTCGGCGAGGGTGTAGGCCAGCTCCTGCGCAGCGGTCGAGCCGGCCTCGCGGATGTGGTAGCCCGAGACCGACAGCGGCTTGTAGGCGGGGACCTCGGCCGAGCAGTACTCCATCAGGTCACCGATCAGCCGCAGGTGCGGTTCTGGCGCGAACAACCACTCCTTCTGTGCGATGTACTCCTTGAAGATGTCGGTCTGCAACGTGCCGTTGAGCGCACCCAGGTCGGCGCCCTGGCGCTCGGCGGCGACGAGGTACATGCAGAACACCGGAACGGCGGGCCCGGAGATCGTCATCGAGGTGGTGACCTCATCGAGCCGGATCCCGTCGAAGAGCTCATCCAGGTCGGCGGCGGAGTCGATCGCGACGCCGCAGTGGCCGACCTCGCCGAGGGCCAGGTCGTCGTCGGAGTCCCGGCCCATCAGCGTGGGCATGTCGAACGCGACCGACAGCCCGCCACCACCGGCTTGCAGGATCATCTTGTAACGCTCGTTGGTCTGGCGGGCATTGCCGAAACCGGCGAACTGGCGGATCGTCCAGGTCCGGCCGCGATAGCCGGTGGCGTGCAGTCCGCGGGTGAACGGGAACTCGCCGGGCCAGCCGATCCGCTCGAAGCCGGGATACGCCCGCTCCGCCGCCGCGTCGGGTGGTCCGTACGCCGGGGCCACCTCGGTCCCGGACAGGGTCGTGAAGTCCTGCTCACGCACCCGCCCTCGCGCAAGGGCGTCGTCAAATCGCTGCTGCCACCGGGCTCGACCGGATGTGGAGTCGCTCATGGGTCGATACTAGGGCGTCCTACTATCCCCGCCAACCCGCTCGGCTCGACGTGACCTCGGACACACGGGGAAACATCTACAATAGGTCTAGATAGTTCACCCTGACGTCCCGTAGGCGCCTCCTCAATCTAAGAGAAACGCACCTCGATCGCCTGCAGGCGAGGGGCGACCAGCTCAGAGCACCCCACCACATCAGCAACGCGCGATGAGTCGCGCTCGAAAGGACATCACGCACACCCGAATCGCTCGACTGGCTCCTGCGCTGGTCGTACCGGCCCTGGCCGCTACCGTCGCCGTGGCCACCGCCGCTCCCGCCAATGCTGCCGGAGCCGAGGAGTTCACCGGCAGCACGGGCACCATCGTCAAGGCCATCCCCGACCAAGATGCGGTCTCACAAAAGCTCGTCGTCAATAAGGCCGGCAAGATCAAGGACGTCAACGTCAGTTTCGCTGCCGAGCACAACGTGATCGCGGACCTTTCCTTCTTCCTGGAGTCCCCGACCGGGCGCCTCGTCCACCTGACCTCCGGCAACGGCGGCATCGGGGACGGCTACGGCAGCCAGAACGTTGACGGTTGTGGCTCGACGACGACCTTCAACGACGAGGCCGACGTCAACGTCAGGGACTTCGAAGGCGTGAACACGACGTTCTCCGGCCCCTACCAGCCCGAGTCCCGACAGCTGAACCAACCGACCACGGGTCTTAGCAAGCTCGACGGAACCAAGACGAAGGGCGCCTGGAAGCTCATCGCGGCCGACACCGACGAGCTCGCCGGAGGCAAGCTGGAGTGCTTCAAGCTCAACTTCAAGTACAACCCGGCAAACTGAGGCATCAGCACAGGACTGCCCCTCGACCCTCGGTCGGGGGGCGGTCCTGTGTTCAGATGTCTCACTGGCGACCACCCATCGCGCGGCACTTCACCGAGCGCGGCGTCCCTGCACCGAGGCTGCGCCCTAGGTGCAGTGACGCCGTACCAGGAGAACCTGGTGCAGCTGTAACGGATGTTGCGGAGGCTGCTGTCAGAAGTCGCCCGCGCCGCGCCGTACCGGTTGGAGCAGGTCGAAAAGCTGGTCCAGCTCCGCGACGTCGAGCGCGTCGAACCCGAACCGCGCAGCAGTCACGTCCGCGGTCGCGGTCTCGACCACAGCGCGGCCAGTCTCGGTGATCTGCGCGAGCACCGCCCTTCCATCAGCGGGGTGACGGCGACGCTCGATGAAACCGCTGCCCTCCAGCCGCGCGGCGATCGAGGTGATCGACGTCGGATGCACCTGCAGACGTTCACCCATCTTGCCCAGCGGCAGGGCGCCGGTACGGCTGAAGGTCAGCAGGACCAGCGCCTCGTACCTCGCGAAGGTGAGTCCGTGTGGCTTGAGCAGGTCGTCGAGCAGCGCGATCACTAGCTGCTGGACCCGCATCACCGAGGTCACCGCCCGCATGTGCGGCGTAGCGTCCCAGCGTTGCGCCCACTGTCGCGCCGCCTCCTCGATCGGGTCGAAGGGAAGGGGCCTAGGCACGGCCACCGCGACCGTCAGCACGACCGATCGGCTGCCGGGGGCCGCGGAGCCCGGACTGCTGCACGACCCGCTGGATCGTCAGGTCACGGCCGTCCGGGTCCCCGATGTAACGGATGTCGCGCAGCCCCTGCGCCTGGGCCGCGGACTCGAAGACGAAGTGCCCATACCCCAGGAGCCGCCCCACCAGCGGTTTTTCGACGGTGATGTCGAGAATTCGCGAGATCGGCATCGTGGCGATCCGTACCGAGAAGACGCCTCTAGCGCGGAAGACCCGCATGTTGGTCACCACGAACACATCCATGTGCTCGCTCAGCGACCGCCACGCGGCGTGTCCGATGAGCGCCACGCCGGCCAGGATGAAGAACCAGCCGAGGTCGATCGGCCCGACGACGGCGACGACCCACAGCAGGACCGCGAGCACCACCTCGAGCACCGGTCGCAGGTACACGATCGGGTGGTGACGCACGACATCGATCACGTGCTCGCCCTCGGTGACGAGCAGGTGAGAGTCGATCTCCTGCTGCGGGATCAACCGCATCCACTGGCGCAGGACGCCGAACATGGCTAGGAGACGAGACGGTTGAAGAAGCGGCCGATCTGGCCGAAGGCCTCGATCACCGCTTCGCCGGCGCCCTTGACCGCATCGGCTGCTCCTGCCGGCGACTTGAGCAGGTAGTAGACGATGAAGGCGACCACCAACACCCAGAAGATCTTCTTGATCACGTCCACCACTTCTCTCGCTGCCTCGGCCACCCTGATTATCACTAAGTGCAGTAGTTCCAGAGGTCAGGCGCGCCGCCGTAGGCGGGATGACCTGGCGCGCTGTCGAGCCGGTCAGACCGCGTCGATGAGGGTGTCCGCCGCAGCGAACGGGTCGGTCTCCCCGGCCAAGACGGCCGCCGCCAACAGATCGAGGCGCGCGTCGCCGGACACGTCGGCGAACTTCTCCCGCAACGCGGTCACGGCGATCGTCTCGATCTCGTCGCGGATCCGGTGGGTACGGCGGCGCGCGAGCTCGCCCGAACCGTCCATCCACTCACGGTGCGCATCGACCTGACGCACGATCTCGTCGATCCCCTCGGACCGGGACGCGACTGCCTTGATGATCGGTTGTCGCCACGACCCTTCCTCCCGTGTGCCCAAGGAAAGCATGGACCGCAGGTCTCGGGTCACCTGCGACGCCCCGTCCCGGTCGGCCTTGTTGACCACGTAGATGTCGCCGATCTCCAAGATGCCGGCCTTGGCAGCCTGCACCCCGTCTCCCATCCCCGGCGCAAGCAGTATGACGGTGGTGTCGGCGAGGCCCGCGATGTCCACCTCGGACTGGCCGACGCCGACCGTCTCGATGACGACGACGTCGCAACCACCCGCATCGAGCACCCGCAGGGCCTGTGGTGTCGCCCACGCCAGCCCACCGAGATGTCCACGGGTCGCCATCGAGCGGATGTAGACACCGTCGTCCGTCGCGTGGTCCTGCATGCGGACCCGGTCACCGAGCAACGCACCGCCGGAGAACGGTGACGACGGGTCTACGGCGAGCACCCCGACGCGTTTGCCGGTACGACGCAGCTCCGTCACCAGCGCCGACGTCGTCGTCGACTTCCCGACGCCCGGCGGGCCGGTGATGCCGACGATGTGCGCGTGCCCCGTCAGCGGCGCGAGGGCGGCGCTGACCTCGCGTACCAAAGGCGATGCGTCCTCGACCAGGGAGATCAGCCGAGCGATGGCGCGCGGATCGCCGTCGCGGGCACGCTCGACCAGCTCGGGCACGGCGACGGCGCCGCGTCCGAGGGGCGGCGAAGGCACCACGACAGGGACCCGGATGCTCAGCGCCGCGGAACGCGCACGATGAGAGCGTCACCCTGGCCGCCGCCGCCGCAGAGGGCCGCGGCGCCGACACCGCCACCACGACGACCGAGCTCGAGCGCAAGGTGCAGCACCAACCGTGCGCCGCTCGCGCCGATGGGGTGGCCGAGCGCGATGGCGCCCCCGTTGACATTGACCTTGTCCTCGTCGAGCCCGAGCTCGCGGGTGCTGGCGATACCCACGGCCGCGAAGGCCTCGTTGATCTCGACCAGGTCGAGATCATGTGGCTCGATGCCCTCCTTGGCGCAAGCCTTGGCGATGGCCTTGGCCGGCTGCATCTGCAGCGTCGAGTCCGGTCCAGCGACGACCGCCGCAGCGCCGATCTCGGCGATCCACGGCAGGCCCAGCTCCTCGGCCTTGGCCTTGCTCATCACGACGACGGCGCACCCACCGTCCGATATCTGGCTGGCCGATCCCGCTGTGATGGTCCCGTCCGTGTCGAAAGCCGGGCGCAGTCTGGCCAAGGTCTTCGCCGTGGTGTCGCCGCGTACGCCCTCGTCGTCGCTGACCACCGAGACCTCACCGCGACGGCCGGCGATCTCGACCGGAACGATCTCGTCGACGAAGGCGCCGTTCTTCTGCGCCAGGGCCGCCAGCTGGTGCGAACGCGCGCTGAACGCGTCCTGCTCCTCGCGTGACAGCGCCAGCCCGTTGGCGTTGCACTGCTCGGTCAGGCTGCCCATCGGCTGGGCTGTCTGGGCGTCCCAGAGCCCGTCGTAAGCCATGTGGTCGACGAGCGTGGCGTTGCCGTACTTCGTGCCCTCGCGCGAGGCGGGCAGCAGGTGGGGTGCCTGGCTCATCGACTCCTGGCCGCCGGCGACGACGATGTCGTACTCCCCCGCACGGATCAGCTGGTCGGCCAGCGCTATCGCGTTGATGCCCGAGAGGCACACCTTGTTGACGGTGATCGAGGGGACGTCGAGCGGGATCCCGCCCTTGGCCGCTGCCTGGCGTGCGGGGACCTGGCCCGCCCCCGCCCCGAGCACCTGGCCCATGATGACGTACTCGACCTGGTTGCCCGAGATCCCGGCGCGCGACAGTGCGGCCTTGATCGCGGCACCGCCGAGTTCCGAGCCGGACAGACTCTTCAGCCCTCCGAGGAGACGGCCGATCGGGGTACGCGCTCCGGCGACGATGACGGTCTCGGGCATGGCGTCCTCCTCGGACATGGGCTGAAACATGGTAGGCACTGGCACCATACCTACTTGACCCGTGGTGTCCGTGGCGGCACCTAGCCTGTACGTATGCGGGCAGCGCGATCCACGGTGGACCTCGATGGCTGATGCCGACGACGTACGCCGCCTGGCGTTGGCCCTGCCTCAGGTGGCGGAGAACGAGAGCGACGGGTTCGACTTCCGGGTTGCCGGCAAGGGGTTCGTCTGGTCCTACCCCGAGCGCAGACCGGGCGAACGGCGGCTGATCCGGACCGACATCGCGGTGCTTTTCGTCGGTGACGAGGCCGAGAAGCAGGCTCTCCTGCTGGGCGAGCCGGATGTCTTCTTCACGACGCCCGGCTACGACGGCTGGCCGTTGGTGATGCTGCGGCTGACGGAGGTGGACGTCGACCGCCTCGGGGAGCTCGTGTCCGACGCATGGCGGATGCGCGCCCCGGGCACGGTCGTCGGCGACGTCGGTGAGGTCGATGATCCGGGCCAGGCAACCGATATCGTTACACCTCCGTGCTGAGCGGGACCGCACCAAAGTTCTCCGTCAGCACGCTCAGCCCGCACGACCAAACCTCTGGGCTGCGCCTGAGTGAGGGAGTTGAACGCCTAGGGTGCTCCTCATGGTCCCCACCCACCTGTTGCTAGGTATCGACCATGTCGGGATCGCCGTACCCGATCTCGACGAGGCCATCGAGTTCTACGCGACCACCTTCGGGCTTCGTTGCGTCCACGAGGAGGTCAACGAGGAACAGGGCGTACGCGAAGCAATGCTCGCCGTCGGCGACTCCGACCACCGCATCCAGCTCCTCGCGCCGCTGACGCCGGAGTCCACCATCGCCACCTTCCTGGAGCACAAGGGCCAAGGAATCCAGCAGCTCGCCTACCGGGTCAGTGACATCGTGGAAGTCTCTGCCGTCCTGCGCGATCGCGGCGTGCGCCTGCTGTACGACGCCCCTCGCCGCGGAACGGCCAACAGCCTGGTCAACTTCATCCACCCCAAGGACGCCGGCGGCATCCTCGTCGAGCTGGTCGAGCCCGCCATCTGAGCCCACCGGTCGCCCGCGGCTCTCACGGCCGAACCCATCGAAACCCGACCTCTTCCCCTGGTCTGGCCTGTGCGGCCACGTCGACGTCCGCATCGATGACAACGGCGACGACTGGGTAGCCGCCGGTCACGGGGTGGTCGGCGAGGAAGACGACCGGCTCTCCGTTGGGTGGCACCTGGACGGCACCGCGGTATGCCCCCTCGCTGGGCAGCTGTTGGTCCGCACGCGCGGTAGCGGGCGGAAGCGACCCGCCGTCGAGGCGCATCCCGATCCGGTTGCTGCGGTCCGAGATCGTCCAGCTGGTCCTGACCAAGGCGTCAGCGTCCTCGACCCAGTCGTCCCTCGGGCCGCGCACCACACGCAGGACGACCGTCGCGTCACCTCGGCCCGGTGCAGGTGCATGGTCGATCGGTGGGAAGTCCGCAGCATCTGTGCCGATGTCGATCGTGTCACCTACCGACAGGGGCGCGGGCCCGAGGCCGGACAGCACGTCCGTACTTCGTGATCCGAGCACGGCCGCGGCGTCGAGCCCGCCACGTACCGCGAGGTAGGAGCGCAGCCCGTACGCCGGGGTGCCCAGGCAGAGGCTCTGGCCGTCACGGAGCCGTTCGAGGGTGCGCGGCGCCCCCTGGCGTCCCCCCATCGTCACGGGGGCGGGTGCGCCGGTGAGTGCGAACCAGAGGTCTCCACCGCGTGCGACCGCCTCGAACCCACCAAGCGTGATCTCCACAGCCGCTGCTGTCTCGCGGTTGCCCACGAGTCGGTTGCCGAGCGCGAACGCTCCCCGGTCGGCCGCGCCGGACCGCCCGACGCCGATGCCGGCCTGCCCCGGGCGGCCCAGGTCCTCGACCAGGGCGAGCGGTCCGGCTCGTACGACCTCGAGCGCCACGGGAACGGTCACGCGCTGGCTCCCGCGTCGACGAAGCGCACGGCACCACCGGGTCGGAGCAGCGCCGGCGGGTCGCGCTCGAGGTCCCACATCACCTTGTCGGTCGACCCGATCAGCTGCCAGCCGCCGGGGGACTCGCGCGGGTAGATACCGCTGAACTCGCCGGCGAGCCCGACCGCGCCCGCGGGAACCTTGGTGCGGGCCGTCTCGCGGCGGGGCACCCTCAGGCGGTCATCCCCACCGACGAGGTAGGCAAAGCCCGGCGCGAACCCGCCGAAGGCAACGCGCCACGTCGCGCCAGTGTGCGTGTCGATGACCTGCTGCCGGGTCATGCCGGTCAGCTCGGCGACGTCGTCGAGGTCCGGACCGTCGTAGCGCACCCCTATTTCGACCACCTCCGCGTCGTCGGTCGTGAAAAGGGTTCGCTCTGGTGCGACCTCGATCTCGCTCAGGCAGCGGCGCAGTGCCCCGATACCGACCGTACCGTCGCCGACGACGAGCACGGTCCGCGCGGCAGGCACCAGGTCGGCGATGCCCTTGATCGTCGCCGCGCGCAGCGCGTCGACCCAGCCGACGGCGGCTGCGGCGTCTGACAGCTCGACGAGCACCGCCCGGTCACCGTAGGCAAGCAGCCGGGGTCCGGTGTCCTCGCTCACGCGAATGCCACCACGGTGACCCCGGCATCGGCGAGGATCGCGCGCACCTGGAGCGCCATCTCCACGGCACCGGGTGAGTCACCGTGCACGCACACCGACTCCGCGGAGATGGCGACCCGGCTGCCATCCACGGCCTGCACCGATCCGTCGACGACCATCTGGAGCACCCGTTCGGCCACGACCTGCGGGTCCGCGATCAACGCCCCCTCCCGCGAGCGGGGGACCAAGGTCGCCTTGGGCGTGTAACCCCTGTCCGCGAACGCTTCGGGAACCGCCCGCATCCCCGCGACGTCCACGGCCCGCAGCAGCTCAGATCCCGGCAGACCGAGCACAGGGAGGGATGCGTCGTACGAGCGGACCGCTGCCACGACCGCATCGGCCTGCGCCTGGTGGTGAACGGTGGCGTTGTAGAGCGCACCATGGGGCTTGACATAGCGGATTGAGCCGCCGCAGGCCTTGGCGAGCGCCTCCAGCGCGCCGATCTGGTAGACCACGTCGTCGGCGAGCTCGCCTGGATCCATATCGATGAAGCGTCGGCCGAAGCCCGCGAGGTCGCGGTATCCGGGGTGGGCTCCGATCACGACGCCGTTCGCGACCGCATGCGCACAGGTCTCGCGGATCGTGGTCGCATCGCCCGCGTGGAAGCCGCAGGCGACGTTGGCGCTGGTCACGCTCGTCAGGATGGTCGCGTCGTCCCCGAGCACCCACCGCCCGAACGACTCCCCCACGTCGCTGTTCAGATCGATCGTCGTCATGGTCCGACGATAGGGACTGTCGGCAGTTTGCACGAGCCTTGGCCTGCATCTGCTGCAAGGAAGGTCACAGTCGCCGGTCGTTGGCGGTTACCGGCAGTAATCTGCGAGGGAACCCCGTCCAGGAGGACATGTGCAGCAGATTCTCGAGGCGATCACCAGCGGCAATGCCCATGGCGAGGACTACGCCGCTCTGGAGATCCCGGACGCGTATCGCGGCGTGACCGTGCACAAGGACGACGTCGACATGTTCGAGGGTGTCGCGACCCGCGACAAGGACCCTCGCAGGAGCCTCCACCTCGACGACGTACCCGTGCCTGAGCTGGCTCCCGGTGAGGCCCTCGTGGCGGTGATGGCCAGCGCGATCAACTACAACACTGTCTGGACGTCGATCTTCGAACCCCTGCCGACCTTCGCCTTCCTCGAGCGGTACGGTCGCTTGTCCGCCCTCACCAAGCGGCACGACCTGCCGTACCACGTCGTCGGCTCGGACCTCGCCGGTGTGGTGCTGCGCACCGGTGCCGGCGTCAACGCCTGGAAGCCGGGCGCGGACGTCGTCGCGCACTGTCTGTCGGTCGAGCTGGAGAGCCCGGACGGACACAACGACACGATGCTGGACCCCGAGCAGCGGATCTGGGGTTTCGAGACGAACTTCGGCGGCCTGGCCCAGCTCGCGATCGTCAAGGCCAACCAGCTGATGCCCAAACCCGACCACCTGACGTGGGAGGAGGCCGCGAGCCCCGGCCTGGTCAACTCGACCGCCTACCGCCAGCTGGTCTCGCGCAACGGCGCCGACGTCAAGCAAGGCGACACCGTCCTGATCTGGGGGGCATCGGGCGGGCTCGGGTCGTACGCCACTCAGCTCGCACTCAACGGTGGCGCGACGCCGGTCTGTGTCGTGTCGTCGCCGCGCAAGGCCGAGCTGGTCCGCTCGATGGGCGCCGAGTTGGTCATCGACCGGTCCGCGGAGGCGTACGCGTTCTGGAAGGACCCGCAGACGCAGGACCCGAAGGAGTGGCGGCGCTTCGGCGCCAAGATCCGCGAGCTCACCGGCGGCGAGGACCCCGACATCGTCTTCGAGCACCCCGGACGCGAGACCTTCGGGGCAAGCGTGTTCGTGGCTCGCCGTGGAGGCACCATCGTCACCTGCGCATCGACCTCGGGGTACATGCACGAGTACGACAACCGCTACCTGTGGATGAGCCTCAAGCGCATCGTGAGCTCTCATTTCGCCAACTACCGAGAGGCCTGGGAGGCCAACCGTCTCATCGCCCGGGGCCAGGTCCACCCGACCGTCTCCAAGGTCTATCCGCTCGACCAGGCCGGCCAGGCGGCGCTCGACGTCCACCAGAACGCCCACCAGGGCAAGGTCGGTGTGCTGTGCCTCGCGCCGACCGAGGGCCTCGGTGTTCGCGACCCGGAGAAGCGTGAACGGCACCTGTCCGCGATCAACCGGTTCCGCGGAGTGTGACCCGACCGCACTGACGGGCTAGTCTGATCAACGAGGCATATCTGGCCCCTGAGGGGCCGATCAGCCTTCTCGCCCCGAGAACGAACCACGCTCGCACCAAAGAAGGACACCGATGTCTGACAACCAGGGACTGTCCATCTTCGACTCCACCGAACAGTCTCCCGCCCAGCAGCCCGCACCGCAGCAGTCTCAGCCGTCGGGCTTCCCGGTCGTTCGACGCGGCGGCTACGACAGGGACGCCGTCGACACGTTCATGCGCAGCCGCGAGGCGCAGCTGGAGCAGAATCGCAGCGAGACCGACGGAGCGCGCGCACAGCTGCAGGGCGCCCAGCGCGAGATAGCCCGCCTGTCCAAGGAGCTTGACGAGCACGACAATCCCAGCTACGCCGGGCTCGGTACGCGCGCCGCCGAGCTGTTGAGCCTGGCCGAGGCCCAGGCCGACGAGGTCGTCTCGCGCGCGGACCAACACGCCGACGAGCTGCGCGAGCTTGCCGAGTCCGACGCGGCAGCGATGCGTGCAGGTGCGGCCAAGGAGGCGTCAGACGTCCGCGCCGCTGCGCTCAAGGAGGTCGAGGACCAGCGCACCCGCCTGACCGCCGAGGCCGAGCGCGAACGAGCGCTTGCCCACGCGGAGACCGAGGATCTCCTCGCCAATGCAAAGCGGGAGGCCGAGCAGCTGCGCCTCGCGGCTGCCCAGGAGGTGAGCACCGTCCGTACCACCGCTGCGCGGGAGTCGGAAAAGTTGCGCGCCTCCGCCGACCGTGAGGTCACCGAGGCCCGGCGTGTCCTCGCCCTTGAGAAGGAGCGGCTTGCCAAGGAGGCCGCCGAGTCGCACTCGGCCGCCGTCGACCAGACGGCCAAGCTTCTCGGAGACGCCGAGTCCCGCGCCAACGCCGCCGAGTCCCGTGCCCGCGAGGCTATCGCTGGCGCGACCAAGCATCGCGAAGACAGCCGCGCAGAGTCTGACAAGGTCGTGGCCAGGGCCAAGCGCGAAGCTGAGCAGGTCGTCGCCAGCGCACGCACCATGGCCGACCAGACCGTCGCGAAGTCCGACGCCGAAGCCCAGCGGCGGGTCGCGAGAGCACGTACCGAGCTCGACCACCTGAAGCGACGCCGTGATGGAATCGTGGCCCAGCTCGCCCAGCTGCGGGAGGTCGTCGTCTCCTTCGCCGATGTCCCGATCGACCCCGAGGGCGACGGCAGCGACGGATCTGAGCAGTCAGCGACACCGGCTCGCCCGGCGCCCCCGGGCCCCGGAGCCGACGAGCCCGATCGCCCAGCCGCGACGCCGCCGGTCACCGCCGCAGAGCCGGTCACCGCCGCAGAGTCCGACTCCGCCACGTCCAGCCCCGCCGCCGACAGCGAGCAGACCGTCGTGCTGGAGCCGCTCAAGGCAGCCGGCCCGGCCGCACCGGCCGAGCCCAGGCCCGTCACCCGTGCCAAGCTCGGCGGGGCGAGCACTGCTGGTGACATCACC
>Ga0136622_10000493_pt1 | contig 16222 bp, 21 predicted proteins | sample AntDrymUQ4482106_2_FD_104803 | JGI IMG/M metagenome (GOLD analysis project Ga0136622, IMG submission 104803) | Polar desert sand microbial communities from Dry Valleys, Antarctica - metaG UQ448 (21.06) | ecosystem: Environmental > Terrestrial > Soil > Desert | place: Antarctica: Dry Valley...
AGCCGACACCATCTGGGCAACGAACAGCTCGGAGCTCTACGTGCTGCTCACCGTCGAGCGCGGATGGTCAGCCGACCGCTACGAGCGCTGGCTGGCCGACACCTGGTGTCGCCTCTTGCTGCGTAACACCTGACGCGCCGAAGGTTCAGGTCAACTCACGGCGTGCGTCGCTTGAACGCCTCACGGCGGGACAACGGTGAGAGCTCACTCGCCTCCGCTGTCGCCGACGCGGTTGGCGAGCATCGGCAGGAGCCGCTCGCGCCAGGTGCCCAGGTGCACCTGACCGCTGGACATGCCGCCGTGGGCGAACCCTTCGCAGTGCACGCTGTCGCCGGCACGCACCTCGTTGGAAGGTGCTTTGGGCGAGGCCTCTCCTTGGACGTTCACAAGTACGGCCGGTCGCGATCGCGGTCACCGTGCTCCTTTGCGTCCCGTACCTCTGGCGGGCTAGGGGTTCCGCCGGCCGTCGTCATGAACCGGGTTCGGTCGCCGAGGCGCGAGGGGGACGAGCCCCACAGCAAGCCGACCGTGACCAAGCCGGCGAGACCAGCCACCATCGCGAGGCAACCGGCTACCCGGGCACCGCGATCGACACTTGCCAGCGCCGCGCCCATCCCGAGGGTGAAGAGCGCCAGGCTCAACAGACCCGCTGTGCCGGTTCGGCTGGTCACGGCAGGCAGAGAATCGGAGGTGCGCTGACCCGGTCGACCAGTTCTGCGAGGTCCTGCATGCGGCCGCGGGCAGCCATGGCTGCGGATTCATCAAGGAGCTCGATGGCCCGGGCGAGGTCGGTTTGCGCTCGCTGCATCTGGTGATCCACTTCGCTCAGGAAGTGCGTGCTCGCGATCATGTCGTCTCCTGTGCCGGGGGGCCGAGCGGTCGGCGCTTGGCGACGACGGCGCAGCCGGCTCCGGTGGCGGTGAGGCATCGCAGTGCCGCGAGGAGGTCCCGACCCTGAGACGGGAGCGAACCGGCAACCAGCCTCTTGAAGCCGGCCGGGAGGTGCTCGAGCACACACACCGAGCAGAGGACCAACAGGTCGTCGGGACCCATCGCGGCGATCTCGTCGATCCCCGGAACCGACGGGACCAGGCGCGCGCCGGTCGGCGAGAGCAGCAGGGCCGGCGGAGCCCCTTGGGCGCCTAGCCATACCGTGCCATCCGCCGAGAGTCGTGCGTGCATCTCAGACTTCGACTCGTTGGCACCCGAGGTCCGGTCGCTCACGCGGATGCGAACGTCCGGCGGGTCGTATGCGACCTGGACGTTCGTCGGTCCACGCTGGAAGAAGTCGAGTTCCCACGGGCATCCCGCCCAGCCGAGGCCGTCCTGCACATCCAGGCTCATGCTGGCTTCTTGACGGCTTGACCCGCCGGACCGGGCGCTGCGGAGATCATCATGCCCGCCCTGGCCAGCAGTTTCACGTGCGCGGGGTTCGCGCTCCGAAGGGCGAGTCGTCCCCTGAGGAGACGCTCGGCCCGCAGAAGCGCCTCGAGCGTCCGGGACGTCAACCGCCGGAAGCCACTCACATCGACGACGACGCCCGCGGTGAGCCCCTCAGGTCGAACCGCTGTCCGGTCGAGAGCGGCGAGGGCGCCGTCCAGCGAGTCGTCGTCCCAGGCGACCACGACGACCCATGCGTGATCGGCTCCGGCCGGCCGGGTCATCGCATCGCCCCCTCGCATCGTCGTGGTGCCTGGTCCGCACCTCACTTTGGAGGGGTTCCATTGCCGTGGGCTGTTCGTCACTTTGCAGTCGTGTGACGATCTCGCAGGGCAGGCACCGGCGGCTGGCACGATGGCATGTCATGCCGACCCGACTGTTGATCCTCGAGGACGACGACCGGATTCGAGCGGCCCTGCGCCTGGCGCTCACCGACGAGGGCTACGACGTGCGTGCCTTGGCGTCGGCGGAGGATGCGCTCGCAGTGGTGGGCAGTGAACCGATCGATCTGATGCTGGTCGATCTGATGCTGGGTGGGATGGATGGGTTCACGTTCATCCGCACCGTCCGCCCGACCACGGACGCGCCAATCATTGTGCTGAGCGCGCGCGCCGACACCCACGACATCGTGGCGGCGCTCGAGGCCGGCGCGGACGACTACGTGACCAAGCCCTATGAGGTGAAGGAGGTCACCGCACGCCTGCGCGCACTGCGTCGCCGAAGCGAACGGATCGCGCCCTCAGGTGACAAGGAGCGCCTGGTCCTCGACCGCGAGCATGGTCCGCTGCTCTTCGACGCCGGAGCCGGCCAGGTCGTCCGGGGCACCGAACCGGTGCCCGTCACGGTCACCGAGTTTCGCCTCCTGACCGAACTGGCCTCTCCTCCCGGTCGAGTCCGAAGTCGGCAGTCGCTCCTGGAGAGCGTGTGGGATCGCGGGTTCTTCGGCGACGACAGGATCGTCGACGTCCACGTCCGTCGACTCCGGACCAAGATCGAAGTGGAGCCAAGCGCTCCCCGGCTCATCGTGACGGTCCGCGGCCTCGGCTACCGGCTCGATCCCCGGTGATCGATCGCCGCCCGGGCAAGACCGGTGGTACCCGCCGCGGGCTCGGTCTGCGGTCGACCGTCGCCCTCTCGTTCGCCGGCGGCGCGTTCCTCCTGTCCGCTGTGCTGTCCCTCGGCACGTACCTCGTGGCTCAGGGGTATCTGGTCAGCCAGCGGGAGGGCGGCGCGACCGGCGCAGCCTTCGTCGACGCGTCCTACGTTCGCGAAGGCTTGCTGAGGGGGGACCGACCGGTCAGCGACGTACTCGGCGAACTCTCGCTCCCGGCGGACAGCACGCTGTTCCTGGAGCTCGACGACGAGTGGTACTCGACCTCCTTGTCGCTGGACAGCGAGGTGGTTCCCACCGAGATCGCGCAACTGGTGGACGACGGCAGCGCCGGCGTGGGTTGGACCAGCGTCGATGGTGTCCCCTCGGTGGTGGTGGGTCTCCCGATGCCTGCACTGGGCGGTGGGTCGTTCTACGAGCTGACCGAGACAGCCGAGCTGGATCGGACCCTGAGGACGATCGCCGTGGTGCTGTTCGGATTCGCCGCGCTGACTGCGTTGGGTGGGGCCGGGCTTGGGAGCTGGGCCGCCCGTCGAGCGCTCACTCCGCTCGACTCGATCGCCGGCACCGCCGCACGGATCGCGGGGGGCGATCTGGAGACGCGCCTGGACCGCACCCACGACCCGGATCTGATCACGATCGTTGGTTCGTTCAACAGCATGGTGGACGCGCTGCATGAGCGGATCGAGCGTGACGCCCGGTTCAACGCCGACGTGAGCCACGAGCTGCGGTCCCCCCTGACCACGCTCACGACGAGCGTTCAGATATTGCAGCGTCGCCGCGACGAGCTGACGCCGGTCTCCCGAGAGGCGTTGGACCTTGCCGTGGCCGAGCTGAAGCGCTTCCGCTCGGTCTTGGAGGACCTGCTCGAGCTCGGCCGACTGGATGCGGGAGTCGAACTACGCGAGAGCGCCCAGGTCGACGCTCACGAACTGGTCCGTCAGGCGTTGACGGCCAGCGGCCGCTCGACCGACCTGCTGGCGCCCACGAGCGACGATGGGCGCAAGCTCACGGTGGAGGTGGACAAGCAACAGCTCAAACGCGCCCTGGTCAATCTCTTCGAGAATGCCGACCTGCATGGGGGCGGACTCGTCGGTGTGCGCGTGGGCTCCACGGACGAGTCGGTGATCATCGACGTCGACGACCACGGTCCCGGCGTCCCCAAGGTCGACCGGGAGCGGATGTTCGAGCGCTTCGTCCGCGGTGGATCCAGGCGGTCCCTCCCCGGCGCCGGACTGGGACTCAGCCTGGTCGCCGAGACCGCCCGCAGCCACGGCGGCGGGGTGACCTGCACCGATGCTCCGGCCGGCGGGGCTCGGTTCACCCTCTGGTTGCCGCTCGTCGACCCGGAGTTCTCCAGGCGGTCCCCGTGACACGCGTTTTCGCACGTCGAGTGGTGCTCGCGAGCATGTGCGTCACCGTCGTACTGTCAGGGTGCGGCGCCCCGACCAGCGGCACGAGCAGGATCGAGGACGACTCGATTCCGTACGGGCTGCTCAGCCCGTCACCGCCGCCGACGCGTCCGACGCAGGAACCCTCCCCACAGCCGGGAGAGAGCGACGCGCAGGTGTTCTTCGTCGGCGCGGACGACCTGCTCGTTCCCGTGTCGGTCGCCATGACGTCGAATGGGCTCGCGGACCGGGTGTCAGAGATCTTGTCTCGGCTGGAGAACGGGCCGGCCGATGACGCGCCAGAGGCGATCGGCACGGCGCTGGGGCCGGACGTCGCACTGCAGCTTGCCGAGATCGTCGGCACCACGGCCTACGTCGATCTCATCCTCGCCACCCGACAGCCCGCGGCCGACCAGATCCCGCTCGCGATCGGCCAGCTCGTCCTGACGGTCACATCCGTGAGCGGCATCACCCACGTGGCCCTGCTCGTCGACGGCGAACCCGTCGACGTTCCGCTCCCGGGCGGTGAGCGCACGCCCGGGCCCGTGACAGCCGCGCACTACCAGGAACTCACCCGCCCGACCACGACCTGACGCGGTGGGCGACTCTCGCTGTCACGCGTCTGCAAGATCGTTGTCTCAGAGGCGCAACACCAGGTTGGCATTGTTGGGGGCGGAGACGATCAAGAGGAGCTGGGCCATGGGCACGAATGTCGGCTCAATCGAGGTAGCCGTGCCGGTCGAGGTCGCGTACGACCAGTGGACGACGCTCCCGACGTACCCGGCGTTCATGGACGACGTCGAATGTGTGAAAAGGCTCGGGAACGTCCGCTACCGCTGGGGGTCGAGTGGGAGTTCGAGAGCGAGGTGGCGGAGCACATCCCGGGCGTGAAGATCGCGTGGACCAGTGCCCACGGCTTGCCACAGGAAGGTGCGGTGACGTTCGAGTCGACTGAGGCCGAGCGCACCGTCATCACCGTGACCCTCGACCTCGAGCCCAGCACGATGGTGGAGAAGATCGCCGACCGGCTTGGAATGATTCGGCGACGGCTGCAAGCCAGCCTCGAGGAATTCAAGCAGGACGTCGAGGCACGTCCGACCGGCGTCCACCCCAACGCCAACTACGACACCGTCGGATGATCTGGCGCGTCCCTGCAGGGACGACGGCACTGCCGAAGGCGCCAGCCCGCCGGCCGGGTGGCGGGCCGGGGCCGGTTGCGGGAAAGTTCGGCAATGGCGTACGAGGTCAGCACCCTGCTACTGCTCGGCGCGAGCGGAGACCTCGCCGGCCGACTCCTGCTGCCGGCTGTCGGTCAGCTGCTCGACGCCGAGGAGGGTCGCCGCAAGATCGTCCTGGTGGGGGTGGGCTCGGAATCCTTGGACTCGGCGGCCTGGCGCGACCGCGTCGCTGCGTCCTTCGCCTCCGCCGACGTCTCGCCTGCGACGCGGGACGCGGTCTTGGCCTCCACGCGGTATCAGCAGGCAGATGTCACTGACCCGGGGGATCTGCGGGCGGTTCTCGACTCGTGCGCGGGGCCCCCGGCGATCTACTTCGCGCTTCCACCGGAGGTGACGGCCAAGGCCTGCGAGGTGCTGCGGGACGTCCCCATTCCCGCCGGGACGAGGCTTGTTCTCGAGAAGCCGTTCGGGGCCGACCTCAACGGCGCACGCTCGCTCAACGAGCTGCTCACCGAGCTGGTCCCCGAGCAACGCATCCACCGCATCGACCACTTCCTCGGCAAGTCGACCGTCTTCAATCTGCTTGGGCTGCGCTTCGCGAATCGCCTGTTCGAGCCGGTGTGGAACGCGGAGCACGTCGAGCGGGTGGACATCGTCTTCGACGAGCAGTTGACCCTGGAGAACCGCGCGCGCTACTACGACACAGCGGGTGCGCTGCGCGACATGATCCAGAGCCACCTGCTGCAGGTCTTGGCGCTCATCGCGATGGATCCGCCAGCGGCGGCGGACGCGGTGGACCTCCGTGACGCCAAGGCACAGGTGCTGCGGGCGTGCCACGTATGGCAGGGCGACCCGGCCGCCGCCAGTCGACGAGCGAGGTACACAGCCGGCACGATCGGAGGGCGGCAGGTCCCCGACTACGCCGACGAACCGGGCGTCGACGCGGCTCGTCAAACCGAGACTCTCGCGGAGGTCCTCGTTGGTATCGACAACTGGCGGTGGGCGGGCGTGCCGTTCAGGCTGCGTTCAGGGAAGGCGCTCGGTGATCGGCGAAAGGAAGCCGTGATTCGGTTCAAGCCCGCCCCCCATGTCCCGACCGGACTTCGCGGACTCACCGAACCCGACCAGCTGAGGATCCTCATGGCTCCAGATCGCATCACCCTGGAGATGAACACCAACGGGCCCGGCCATCCCATGGAGCTGGATCGCACTGCACTGACTGCCGAGCTGGGCGTCGGCCGGCTCCCCGCGTACGGCGAGGTTCTCGCCGGGGTGCTGGACGGCGATCCGCTGCTGGCCGTCCGTGGCGACACCGCCGAGCAGTGTTGGCGAGTCGTCACGCCGTTCCTGCAGTCGTGGGACGACGGGGCAGTCCCGCTGGAGACCTACGAGGCAGGCTCGTCCGGACCCTTGAGCTGGCCGGACGCATAGCCACGCCGCCGTTAGCAGCGACCCGGCCCCGTCCGACGCGGCTGCGGGGACTCCGATTGTCACGCGTCCGCATGATCCTCGTCTCGAGGGCGCAACACCGTTGCTGCATCGTAGGAACGAACGCAGCCCACGGGAGGAGAGAGCCATGAGCACGAACCTCGCCACGATCGACGTCGACGTGCCGGTCGAGGTCGCTTTCCTGTGCCTCGACCTGGAGCCGACCACGGCCATGGAGCACGTCGCCGACCAGCTCGGAGTGGTGCGACGGCGACTGCAGACGAGCCCCGAGGAGTTCAAGCAGAACGTCGAGGCTCGCCCGACTGGCGTGCACCTCAACGCGACCTACGCCCCGCACGCATGACGAAGCTGCCGGCGCGACGACTCAGCCATGACGTCGGCCTGCAACAAGACCCGGCTCCGAGGGGATCGACGTCCTGAAGGGCTCCAAGCGGTCCTTCCTCCACGACTCCTCACGAGGGTCTCCGGCCCTATCCGCGGTGCACCGCCGATGGGGGGGCGGATCATGCTGGTGTCCACCATGCTGGTCGCCGGCTCGTGGTGGCGCTTCCAGTGGGAGATGTCCAACGGTGCGAGCCTGCCCGCACCGCGACGCTGAACCTGTTCGTCGTGGTCGAGGCGTTCTACCTGCTCAGCTGCCGCTCGCTCACCCGTTCGGTGTGGCGGATCGGGCTGTTCTCCAACCGGTGGATCGTGGTCGGCGTCACCGTCCAGGCGATCGGCCAGCTCGCCATCACCTACGTCCCCGCCATGAACGCGGTCTTCGACACCGCTCCCATCGACTCGGAGGTGTGGCTGCGAATCCTGGCGATCGCCGTGGCGGCCAGCCTGGTGGTCGCGGTCGACAAGTGGCTCCGGCGCGGACGCGTATGACGAGTTTGGACGGTTGCTCGCCGTGCACGCTTCCCGACACGGAGGACGTGGGAAGCCTCCCCGCCGCGCCGACCTTCTTCGCGGGGGACTCGACTTCCGCAATCGATCATCAGGGGGCATCGCAACGGCCGACGCCTTGAATGGCAAGAGCCGTGACGGCTCGGCGTGCGCCGCCCCGCATCCGCCCCGAGGAGTCGAAGCCCCCGCGCGATTGCACCTGTGGCCAGGCCGTCAACAAGTCTGCTTCTGCCGCGTCCGACGACCACGCGCGGCGGGTCGCACGAGGAAGACTCTCGCGAGCCCGCTGCCGTGAACTGTCTCCAAAACGCTGGGCTCGCATTGATCGATTGCGACGAGGCGTGCAGCGCCGCGTCAGTCAGATGACGAAAGGGCCGGTGCCCGCTGCCCCTCTTTCTCACGATCAGCTGGCGAGCTCTTGCCGGGCACTCGCTGCCAAGTCCAGCGACGTCCGGTGCCGCGTAACCGACAGGATGACCGCATGCCAACCAAGCCCGAGACACCGTGACGACCGACTTTGGGTACCCACGGATCGAGGACCACGCGCTGATCGGGGACGGAGTGACGGCGGCTTTGGTGGGCACCGACGCCACCATCGACTGGCTGTGCCTGCCGAGATTCGACGGTCCGGCGCTGTTTGCCTCAATCCTCGATGACGACCACGGTGGGCGATGGGAACTGGCGGTCGGCGACCTGGTGTCGAGTCGCCAGGACTACCTCCCGGGCAGCGCGGTCGTCCGGACCGAGCTGACCACCCGGACCGGCGTGCTCGAGGTTCTCGACGCGCTGGTGCTCGACGGCGACCTGCGCGTCGGCGCGTCGGCGGCGACCGGGGAGATCGCCAGGTTGGTGCGGGTGCTCCGCGGACGGGTCGATCTGGACGTACGCCTGCAGGGCCGCGCCCAGCCCACCGCGCGGGGCGGCGCCGAGGACGTGGAGCTGCGGTGGTCGGAGCAGCCGACCGTCATGCACCTGCACGCGACGCGGCCCGTCCCTGGCCTCGACCGGCTTGACGGCAACCTGGAGCTCGTGGGGGGCGATGTCGTCGGTCTCGTGCTGCGATGGGGCGGCGGACGGACGCGGCTCCGCACCTGCGAGGACGTCGCCGCCGGCCTGGACCGCACCGACCGGGCCTGGCGTCGATGGAGTGCAGGCGTGACCTACTCCGGACCGTACGAGGAGGTGGTGCGGCGAAGCGCCATCACCCTCAAGCTGTGCGACCACCACAGCAACGGTGCGCTGGTTGCGGCGCCGACATCGTCCCTGCCGGAGGCGATCGGGGGCGAGCGCAACTGGGACTACAGGTTCACGTGGGTGCGCGACGCGGCGTACAGCGTGTACGCGCTGCGCCGCGTCGGACTGGTAGACGAGGCGAACGCGTTTCTCGGCTGGGTGCTGTCGGCGTCCGAGCGCGACGACCAGCCGCACATCCTCTACACGCTCGACGGCACGCAGCCGGACCCTGAGCGGATCGACCCTGTGCTGCGAGGTCACCGAGGGTCGGCGCCGGTCCGCTGGGGCAACGCCGCGGCCGACCAGGTCCAGCACGACGTCTACGGCGAGATCCTCGACTGCGCCTGGCAGTGGGCGCACCACGGTGGTCGCGTGGACGCAGCGCGATGGAGCCGGCTGACCGCACTCGCCGCATCGGCAGAGCGGCATTGGCGCACGCCCGACCACGGCATCTGGGAGATTCGCGACGCCGGACGGGCGTTCACCTACTCCGTGGCCATGTGTCACGTGGCCACGGATCGAACCGCGCGGATCGCTCGTTTGACCGGACGTGCGCCCGAGGCCGACCGGTGGACCGCAGCGGCCGAGCGCATCCGGCGCACGCTGCTGGACGAGGCCTACAACCACGAGGCGGGCCATCTCACCGAGCACCTTGGCGCGGGCAAGGTGACCCTGGACGCATCCCTGCTGGCGCTGCCACTTCGGCGGGTGATCGAAGCGGAGGACCCCCGGATGGCCGCGACGACCGACGCCGTCGCTGCGCGCCTGGGCGCGGGCGGCGGGTTGCTCTACCGCTACCTGCCTGAGGAGTCGCCGGACGGGCTGGGTGGTGAGGAGGGCGCCTTCCTGCTGTGCTCCTTCTGGTGGGCGGACAACCTCATCCACCGCGGCGAGGTCGATGCCGGGCGGGAGTTGTTCGAGAGCCTGTGCGCGCGCGTCAACCACGTCGGCCTGCTGCCTGAGCAGATCGACCCGACCACGGGCGAGTTCCTCGGCAACTTCCCGCAGGCGTTCTCGCACATCGGACTCATCAGCACCGCGGTCAATCTCGCTCGGCACGACGCCGGCGACGGACCTCGTGCATCACCAGAACGGCCAGCGCGAGAGCCGTGAGGGGCAGCACGAACCAGAGCAAGGCGGCGCTGAAGGCAGGCAGGGAGTCGTGGTCGCCGGCCTCGAGCAGCAGGTACGCGACGTACACGACGTAGTAAGCGAGGAAGAGCGCGGCTTCCCAACGCGCGATCGTGGAGCGGGTGTAGATCACGGGCAGCAGGACGATGGCGGCGGCCACCATGACCGGCAGATCGAATCGGATTGCGGCATCGGCGACCGGCACGCCGGTGGGTGACACGATCGCGGTGACGCCCATGACGGCGCCGACGTTGAAGATGTTGCTGCCTACGACGTTTCCCACCGCCAGTTCGCGCTCGCCGCGAAGTGCGGCGATGACCGATGTGGCGACCTCGGGGAGTGAGGTCCCGATGGAGATCACGGTCAGACCGATGACGAGATCGCTCAGGCCGACCGCCGCGGCGATCTCGACCGCTCCGATGACGAGCAGGCGTGCGCCCAGAACGAGCAGGCCGATGCCGACGGCGACCAGGGCGAGGTCGACCGGGCGAACACGGGGCGGGTCGGTTGCAGCGGACGGGCCGACGGCTTCGCCGTTCGAGCGTCGGGCGACGGTCACCGACCAGGCGAGGTAGACGACCAGCAGGGTGACCAGGGCGGCGCCCTCGAAGCGGCTGATCGTGCCGCTCATGGACAGCGCCAGCAGCAGGATCGACAACCCCACCATCACTGGGAGGTCGAGGCGCAGCATTTGGCTGGGCACCGCGACGGGCAGGATCAGGGCTGCAACACCCAGCACGAGCAGGATGTTGGTGATGTTGCTCCCAACGACGTTGCCGACCGCCAGACCCGCAGACCCCGACAGCGTGGCGTCCACGGACACCGCAAGCTCGGGTGCCGACGTCGCGAACGCAACGATGGTGAGCCCGACGACCAAGGGAGAGAGACCAAGTGCCCGCCCCAACCGGCCGCCGCCACGGACGAGCGCCTCACCGCCGGCGACGAGGACGGCCAGCCCGACCATCAGGAGCACGACCGGGACGATCACGCCGGATGGTCTCCATGGGGATCAGGCTGGCCGCGGAAGCTCGCCGACGCGGCCGGACAGCCCGATGTCGCCCGCACGTCACCGAGGCGTCTCACCGGCTGACGGAGCTATCGGGTCCGGTGGGCGCGGCGTCATGCGGACGTCGGCCAGCGAGGAGCATGAGCGCAGCGCCCGCGGCTGCGGCGATGATCGAACCGGTGAAGATCCCGACCTTGGCCGTTTGCACCAGGGCTTGATCTTCGTAGGCAAGGTCGGCGATGAACAGGGACACCGTGAAGCCGATGCCGGCGACCGCGGCAACTCCGAACACGTGCAGCGTGTGCACACCCGCGGGGAGCCGCCCCACGCCCGTGCGGAGGGCGAGGTAGACAGCCGCGCTGATCCCGACGATCTTGCCGAGCACCAGCCCCAACGTGATCGCCCAGGTGAGCGAACTCCCCATCGCCTGCCCGAGCAGGCCGCCGCGGAAGTCCACGCCTGCGTTCGCCAGGGCGAACAGCGGAACGATCAAGAACGCGGAGAACGGGTGCAGGCGGTGCTCGAGCGTGTGGAGCACATCACGCTCGCCCACCTGACCGGTCGGGGTCAGCAGGCCCAGAGCCACGCCAGCGATCGTGGCGTGCACCCCTGACTCCAGCGTGGCCACCCACACCGCTAAGCCGACCAGGGCGTACGGCCAGATGGCGTGGACGTGCCTTCTTCGCAGGACCACCACCAGGAGCAACCCCACAATCGCTCCGGCCAGCCATCCCAGCTCGACCGACTCGGTGTAAAAGACCGCGATAACGGTGATCGCGATGATGTCGTCGACGATGGCGGCGGTGAGCAGGAGGAGTTTTGCCCCGGCGGGCACTCGCTTGCCCAGCAGCGCCAGGACGCCCACGGCGAACGCGATGTCCGTCGCCATCGGGATGCCCCAGCCGGTCGCCTCGGGGCCGCGGGCGACGGCCAAGAAGATCGCCGCCGGCACGAGCACTCCGCCGACGGCGGCGAAGGCCGGCAAAGCCGCCGCTCGTCGATCGCGCAATTCGCCGGTCACCAGCTCGCGCTTGATCTCCAGGCCGACGACGAAGAAGAAGAGCGCCATCAGCCCGTCGTTCACCCAGTGCTGGAGGTCCTCGGTGAGCGCCGCTGGGCCCCAGCCCAGGGTGAGCTCGGCGTGCCAGAAGGAGTCGTACGAGCCCGAGAAGGGACCGTTCGCCCAGACCACGGCAGCGACCGCGGCGAGAACAAGGGCGATGCCTCCCGCGGCCTCGTTGCGCAGGAACTCCTGCAGCGGACCGAGAAGCCGACGAGAACGCGCGCCCTGGCTCTCGGTCATGCACGCTCCCCAGCCGTCCGCGGTTGGGCGTCCCTCGTGATCATGCTCGGGCTCGAGCGCAGAAGTAGCAAGCCAGCGGCGCGCCGATGGGTTGTTCGGGAACCGTTCGGGGCCGCAGGATCATCTCCACACGAACGCGGTCGAGTCGTTGAACCTCCGGATGCGGAAGATCATCGAGAACCGCCGTTACTTCCCGAATACGAGTCGAGTCGGTACCGCACGTCAGGATGTGGCGGGACGTCGAGCTCTTCGAGCAGCGCGCGGACGCGACGCTCGATGTCGTCGCGGATGGGTCGGACGGTTTCGACGCCTTTGCCGGCGGGGTCATCGAGTTCCCAGTCGACGTAGCGCTTGCCGGGAGGATCGGGCACGCGTCGCCGCATCCCATGGTCACCACGACGTCGGCGGCGCGGACGATGTCGTCGGTCCAGGGCTTGGGGAACTCTCCTGCGATGTCGATGTCGATGCCGCGCCCGCGCATCGCTGCCACGGCGGCGGCAGGTACATGGGCCGTCCACGTACCCCGCACCGGCCGCGTCGACGGGGATCAGGGGCAGCCGACCAGTCGGTCGTCCTGGTCGGCGCGGCAATGGTCTCGACCGTTTCCGCCGTTGACGGTGTCGTTGCCGGTGACGCCGTCGAGTCCGTCCACCACGTCGCGACCAGCGTTGCCCTTCACGGTGTCGGCGCCGGGGCCACCGCCCAGGCGGTCCGCCTCGTCGCCACGGCCGAGCGCGTCGTTACCGCCGCCACCATCGATGACGTCGAGGCCGCTGCCGCCCTTGAGCCGGTCGTTTCCACTGCCACCCAGCACGATGTCGCCGCCACCGCGGCCACGGATCGTGTCGTTTCCGCCGAGGCCGCAGATCACGTCCGATCCGCGTGTGCCGACGAGCTCGTCGACGCCGCTGGTCCCGGTGATCGTGCACTCGGGTACGCGGTTCAGCAGCACGCTCACCCCGCCGGCCTTGCCAGCGGCTTCCGCCTCCGGGCCGGCGCGTCGAACGCGGGCGTCGAGCCGGCGTCTGGGCCGGCCTGGCCCGTGTCCGCCTCGTCGGCGAGCCCGCCACCGGGCAGCTGGGCCGGGCTGATCACGTCGAGCACGCCGTCGCCGGTGAGGTCGGCGAGCTCGACGTCGGTGACCCGGGGTCGCATGCCGTAGCGAATCTGCCGCTGCTCGAACGCACCGTCGCCCAGCCAGGCGTGCAGGCCGACGTTGCTGCCGCTCTCGTTCGCCACCACGATGTCCACGATCCCGTCAGCGTTGATGTCCCCCACTGCGATGCCAACGGCGTTGCGGTAGCCGTTGATCTCCTCGCCACCGAGGTTTCGTACCGCGACGGGCAGGGACGACGCGATGCCGTGCACGGGCGTGAGGCCCGTGCACGGCGTCGGCGTGCGTTGTGCGTTGTGCGTTGTGCGTTGTGCGTTGTGCCTACCGCACCAGGAGACCGCCTTGGTAGTCGAACGTGGCAGCCGGCACCGGCGTGCGCGCAGGCTTGCTGCCGTCCTCGAACAGACCAGTCCTCGACCGGGAGAGCACACGGACCGCGTGCGCGGCTGCGTCACCCATCTCACCGAGTGCTTGGGTGTTGTTGCTGTCGATCGTGTCGCAGGCCAGGTGGTAGCACTCGTGGTAGGCGACCCCGGCGGTGCCGCCGTAGACGGCTGCCTGCTCCTCGGTCTTGATCCCTTCAGCTCCGGTGAACAGACCGCCGGCCGGGATGCCGACGGCAATGAACGGGCCGTAGTCCGAGCGACCGCTGAACGGGGTCGGGTCGGAGGCAAGGTCCTGGGAGTCGAAGTAACCGGTGAAGATGTCCTCGATCTGAGCCGACCCCGGCGGCCCAGCCGGGTCGGAGTCCGAGCCGTCGCCGTCATAGACGAACCGGACGTAGTTCGAGGAGCCCACCATGTCGAAGTTGAGATTCGCGTAGATCTTCCCGAGCTGGGCTCCGGACAGGTTGTCGACGTAGTACGTGGAGCCGAGCAGGCCGAGCTCCTCTGCGCCCCAGAACGCGAACCGCAACCGCTGGCGCGGCGGGTAGCCGAGCTTCTGCAACTGCACCGCGATCTCCAGGAGGGCCGCCGAGCCGCTGCCATTGTCATTGATACCGGGACCGGCAATGACGGAGTCGAGGTGCGCGCCCACGACAATGACCTTGTTCCGATCACCCTCGACCGAGTCCGCGATCACGTTCTGCGTCGTCCGGGTCTCGCTCACGGTCGACGTGGCTACGCGAACGGTGACCTTCCCGGCCTGGGTCGCCTTGAAGAGGGCTCGACCTGTGGCGAAGCTGACCGCGATCACCGGGATGTCGAACGGCGCGCCGAGTGTGCCGGCGAAGACGTCTGTCCGCCCGGGCTGGCCCTCGTTGAAGATCACCACGGCGTCGTAGCCGGCCGCCTGCGCGTTCGCCGCCTTGTCGGAGAAGAAGCAGGTGCCGCGCTGGATGAGCGCGACCTCCGGTTGAGTTGCCGAAGCCGGTTTGAAGTCACTCGCCTCGCAGCCGGAGGTCGATCCGGGTACCTCGGGCGGCGGGATGAGCACGTCCTTGGTGGGGACGAGGTTTCCGACGACCTCGCCGCTGCCGGAGTAGGTCATCGTCAGCGACTCGTATTGCACGTTGTTCGGGTCGACCTGCTCGAACTCGGACGGGACGAGCTCCTGGAAGAACGCGAAATCGAACGACTGCAGCGAGACCTGGTAGCCGGCCTGCGTCATCGTCTTTCGTACGTACTCGACGGACGCGTCGTATCCCGGCGTCCCCGAGGCGCGGATGCCGCCATTCTCGTTCGCGATCCGCTGGAAGACCCGCTCGTGAGCAAGGATCCCGCTGGTATTGACCAGCTTACGGAGCCGGACGGAGTCGATGTCATCGATGGCCTGAGCCGTGGATGGGACAAGCAGGCTGGCGGCGACCACCACTGCCGTCACTGAGAGAGCTCTTCGCACGTACGCCTCCCTGAAAGACCGGGCGGAACCTCCGCCGGTGCGCACCGCCGCTGTCTGCCGCGGATACTGCGATGTGCGGAACCTAAGCACGGTCGCGCTCTGCAACAGATCCGCGAGCCGTACCCTCGGTCGAACCCGCTGGTCGGGGGGCCTCCGACCGTTTTGGCTCTGAGAGCAGGAGAGAAACATGCGCCGAGAACTTGCTGCCGGCATCGCCGCCGGGGCCGTCGGAACCGTCGCCCTCAACCTGACGACCTACCTCGACATGGTGATCCGGGGCCGGCCGGCGAGCAGTGCACCGGCCGACGCGGCCGGCCAGCTGGCTGACCTGGCCGGCGCCGACCTCGGCGACGAGGAGCAGGCACCCAACCGTCGAGAGGGTCTCGGGGCGCTCCTCGGCATCGTCACCGGCCTCAGCGTCGGTGCGGTCTACGGACTGGCACGCGACCGGGTGTACATGCCGCTCCCCGTGGCCGCCGGGTGCCTGGGCGCGGCCGCGATGGTCGGGAGTGATGTGCCGATGACGGCGCTGGGCCTCACCGACCCGCGGGAGTGGGACGCCGCGAGCTGGGCCGCTGACATCGTGCCGCACCTCGCCTTCGGCGTGGCGACAGCACTCGCGTACAGGAAGTTCGAGGTGTGACGACGGACTCGAGGTCCCGCGGGCAACCCCGAGGAGGGACGGCCACGGCGGCTGAGGTCTGAACCGCCGTGGCCTGGCCGACAGCACGGTTCCGGCACCGGCTCTCAGTTGTCCTCTCCGGTACCCCGTCACGTCGGAGCAACGCGCTCCGAGCTGGCACGAGATGCGCGCTGCTCGCCGATCCAGGCGTCGATCCGGGCCCACCAGTCGTAGAGCCAGTCGATCCGTTCCTGCTCGCCGTCGGGCACGTCTTCGTGCGTGACCTGCCACCAGCGCATCTTCACCACCGAGTCCATCGGCAGCTCGCGCCAGATGTCCGCGACCGAGATGAGGTGCTCCAGCCCGCTGTGCGCGACCCAGACGACATCGGCGCCGGGTGCATTGTCGAGGGCAGCGAGCACTCCGCCGGGCCGGGGCGCGAGCACGTGCCGCATGCGTTCCGCCTTCTCCGCGTCGTCGAGCCGGCCGCGTTCCTGGAGGCGGGCGATCG
>Ga0136622_10000494_pt1 | contig 16203 bp, 16 predicted proteins | sample AntDrymUQ4482106_2_FD_104803 | JGI IMG/M metagenome (GOLD analysis project Ga0136622, IMG submission 104803) | Polar desert sand microbial communities from Dry Valleys, Antarctica - metaG UQ448 (21.06) | ecosystem: Environmental > Terrestrial > Soil > Desert | place: Antarctica: Dry Valley...
CTTTTCGTCGGCGAACGCGTGTTGGACGGGTATCTCACGCTGTTCTAGGGCCTGGCCGGGAAGTGGTCACGGAGGATGGCATGTGAGACGTGCCGCGAGGCAAGGACGCAGGGAGCGCCGAAATGCGGGCAGTGGGCTATGCACTTGACGCCCCTTAGCGGATTGGTGATGCTGCTCGAGTGGACGGGGCGGTTAACTACCCGCGGACGTTGGCGGAGTTCAACGCCTGGTTTCCCGACGAGGCGGCGTGTCTGGCATATCTGGCGCGGCTGCGCTGGCCGGACGGGTTCGTGTGTCCGCACTGTGCCGCGACGAGGGCTTGGCAGCTTGCTCGCCGACGCAAGCTCCGCTGTGCTGGCTGTCGGCGGGAGATCTCGATCACGGCCGGGACGGTGCTCGCCGACAGCCACCTGCCGCTCATGACCTGGTTCGCGGCCGCCTGGTACGTGACCAGTCAGAAGCCGGGCGTGAGCGCGCTCGGCCTGCAGCGCGTGCTCGGGCTGGGCAGCTACCGCTCCGCGTGGGCGATGCTGCACAAGCTGAGACGGGCGATGGTCCGGCCCGGGCGCGAGCAGCTCGCGGGCGAGCTCGAGGTCGACGAAACGACCGTCGGGGCTGGCGAGCGCGGCAAACTGGGCCGTGGCACGTTCGCCGGCAAGGCGATCGTCGCGATCGCGGTCGAAGCGCTTCCCCGCGGCGCCTGTGGACGCGTGCGGCTCGCCCGCATTCCCAACTGCTCCGAGCGGGTGCTGACCGACTTCGTGCTCGACGTGGCGGCGCCCGGCTCGGTCGTCTACACCGACCGCTGGCAGGGATACAGCGGCCTCTCTGCCGCCGGCTTTCGGCACCACCCGACCAGCATCGCCGCCAGCGGCGATCCCGCCCACGTCGCCATGCCGCGCGTACACCGTGTCTCGGCGCTGCTCAAACGCTGGCTCCTCGGCACCCACCAAGGCGCCGCCCGCCGCGAGCATCTCGACTACTACCTGGACGAGTTCACGTTCCGGTTCAACCGCCGCCGCTCCCGCCACCGTGGCCTTGTCTTCTACCGGCTGCTCGAGCAAGCCATGCAGGTCGACCACGTCCCGATCAGCCAGCTCGTCGGCGGCAAGAGAGGCTAGGGGCCTAATGTGCATAGCCCACTGCAGGCATATCGGGGCGACTAAGGACGACGGCATGCGAAGCGTTCGCGAGGGGCGCGAAGCATGGGCGTACCTCTGGCGGTGACCACTAGATGCTTAGCGTGGAACAGCTCCTTCTGGCGTGGTTCGAGGAGCACGGTCGCGACCTGCCCTGGCGTCGGTCACGTGACCCCTACGCGATCCTCGTCTCGGAGGTCATGCTGCAGCAGACACAGGTCGAGCGCGTGGTTCCGCGCTACCTGGCCTGGCACGAGCGCTGGCCGAGCATCGAGTCGCTCGCCACCGCAACGCCCGCCGAAGTCATCCGAGCGTGGCAGGGACTCGGCTACAACCGGCGGGCGCTGAACCTCCATCGAGCCGCGCACCGGGTCGCGGCGGAAGGCTGGCCCGAAGACCTCACTGAGCTGCCAGGCGTCGGCCCGTACACCGCGGCCGCTATCCGTTGCTTCGCGTTCGACGAGGACGTTCTGCCTGTCGACGTCAACATCGAGCGCGTGCAGCGACGCACCGGTGAGTCGTTCAGCGCAGCTTCCGCTCAAGCGCTCATGGATCTCGGCGCGACGATCTGCATCGCCCGCATTCCGCGCTGCAGCACGTGCCCGCTCGCAGGCGTGTGCCCCTCGCGGGGCACACGCGACGAGCCGGCACGAAAGCAGGCGCCGTTCGAGGGCTCGTTCCGCCAGCGGCGTGCGGCGGCGCTTCGCCAGGTCGCCGGGGCGGCGCTTCCTCTGGACAAGCTCGACCCGGAGGCCGTCCGCTCTCTCGAGCGAGATGGCCTCGTCGAGATCACCGGAGAGCTCGTCCGCCTGCCAGGCGAGAGTTCGCGAACCGTTCATCCGCCCGTCAGCCCCGCGTAAGAAAGCCCCTCGTACAACTGGGTCTCCGTTCCAATGCCCTCAAAGGGAGAGCCCATGAACGCACACGTCAACGTACGCAACACCGCAGTCCTCACGGCCATCGCCGCGGTGATCGGCGCGATCGCCGCCGTGTTCGCTTCGACCGCATCGTCCGCGTCTGCCGCCCCGAAGGTGCTGCTCGAGAGCGCTCTCGCGTTCGATGCGAAGGCGAGCACGATCACCCTGCCGCTCGTCCGAGGGCGCGGCGCCTCCGGAGGCGCGATCTGGTACGTCGTAACAGACTCGTCCGACCGGGCCGACGCCCGACGTCGCGGGATCAACTTCGCCCCGAGGCTTCGAAACGCGCTCGGCACGAAAGCCGTGCAACGCGGCCGAGCGGCTGGAGGAGCCGTTACCTTCGCGGGGACAGTGGACTTCCGGCCGAAGACCATCGTCGAGCCCGGTGAAGACGGCTTCCCGCCGGCGCGGGTGAAGCCGGGCGCTCGGCGACTGTCCGCTACAGCCCGCTCTTGACGGCCGGAAACGGAATCGTGCTCAACGCCTCGCACGTCGCCAACGCGACGGGTACGAGCGACTCGGTGGTGTCGATCGATAGGAAGCGCGGTCGCGTGACGCTGCGGACGCTCACTGGCTTCTTTGCCGGCCAGACGGTGCACTGCAGTCGGCGGTGCTCGGAGAAGGCAGCCCGCTCAACATCACGCAATCGCTTCCCGGAGCTCGCGACTACAGCCCGATCTGGGACGTCCATCCCGCGGTCTGGAGTGAAGGAGCCGTCTCCTCGGGCGCTCGCAAGCGCCTGACGTCGTCGGCCCGGATCGCCGCGGAGGTTCGGGCAGGACGCCTGACGAGCGGTGGCACCGGGCCCGCGAACACGTCGCTCGGCGGCCTCAAGGCGGCCAACTTCATCTCCAACTGCCCGACCGTTGCGATCGGGTCATAGGCGTCGTTTCGCGAGGCGTAGCGGCCGCGAAGCGGACGCCTTCAGGGATGTTGAGCGACCGGAATCCGCGCGAGCGGATTCCGGTCTTGCGCCTGGAGTGCAACCGAATTCAGCCGTGCGTAACCAGACCTGAGTCACAATGTCCTCCATGGCAACCGTTCTCGTCGTCGACGACGAGCCCATCGTCCGCGAGGTGGTCGTTCGCTACCTCGCGCGCGAAGGGCACCAGACGCTCGAAGCCGGCGACGGCGAGACCGCCCGTGCCGCGATCCAGAACTCGGAGCCCGACCTGGTCGTCCTCGACGTGATGCTTCCCGGAACGGACGGGCTCGAGCTCTGCCGCTGGATCCGCTCGAGCTCCGAGTTGCCGGTGATCATGCTCACGGCGCGCGGCGAAGAGGCCGACCGGATCGTCGGGCTCGAGCTCGGCGCCGACGACTACGTGACAAAGCCCTTCTCTCCCCGCGAGCTCGCAGCCCGCGTGCGAAGCGTTCTGCGCCGCTCGGCGCCGACCGAGACCGCGGTGCCACAGCTGGCGTTCGGGGACGTCGAGCTCGAGCAGGCGACCAGAGAAACCCGCAAGGCGGGTCGAGAGATACGCCTGACCGCGAAGGAGTTCGACCTGCTCTGGTTCCTGGCCAGCCATCCGCGCCGCGTTTTCTCTCGCGAGCAGCTCATGGCCAAGGTCTGGGGCTACACCGCTGCCCTCGACACCGGAACCGTGACCGTCCATGTGCGCCGGCTGCGCGAGAAGATCGAGGACCATCCGTCGAGCCCTCGGCACCTGGAGACCGTCTGGGGAGTCGGATACAGGTTGGTTCCGTGATCTCGACCGCTGTCATCGTCGGGCTCACCACGCTGTCCGTCGGTCTCGTGCTCGCATACCTCCTCCGCTTGCTGCCGACGGTTCGGCTTCAGCTCGTCGGGCTTGCCTTCCTCGCCGTCCTCCTCCCGCTCGGCGCCGTCCTGGTCTCCGGTTGGGTCATGTTCCACATGGGTGACGACGTCAAGATCCTCGCCGTCACCGCCGCCTCGGCGCTGACAGCAGTCGTCGCTGCGCTCGTCGTCGCCCGCTCGATCGCGGACGCGGTCGATCGCGTGCGGGTCGCGTCAATCGAGCTTGCAAGTGGGAGCCTGGACGCGCGAGCGCCGACCGACGGGCCTGTCGAGGTCGCGGAGCTCGCGCGCTCCTTCAACGAGATGGGCGAGAACCTGCAGCGCTTGTTCGACTCGCGGCGTGAGCTCGTCGCCTGGGCGAGTCACGACCTCCGCACTCCCCTCGCGAACATGCAAGCGATGTTGGAGGCGCTGGAGGACGGTCTTGCCGAACCGGAGGAGTACGTTCCGGCGCTGCGCGAGCAGGTCGGAGTGCTCTCACAGCTCGTGGATGATCTCTTCGAGCTCGCGCGCATCGACGCGGACGCGCTCACCCTCGAGCTCCGGCAGCTACCGGTCGCTCCGATCATCTCGAGCAGCCTTCGCGGCGTCGAGGCCGAGGCCCGCCTGCGCCACGTGCAGCTCGCAAGCGACGTGGACGAAGAGCTGACCGCGAGATTCGCCCCCGAGAAGGTCGAGCGCGTGCTGATGAACCTGTTGACCAATGCCCTGCGGCACACCCCGAGCGACGGTGCGGTCGCCGTTCGCGTCGAGCCGCTGACGGGAGAAGTCCGCGTCGCTGTCGAGGACACCGGCGAGGGGCTCGATGCCGAGGCGCGAGCCCGGATGTTCGAGCGCTTCTGGCGCGGTGACCGGTCGCGCTCCTCGCGCGGCGCCGGACTGGGCCTCGCAATCGCGCGCGGCCTCGTCGAGGCGCAGGGCGGACGGATCTGGGCGGAGGACCGCGAGGGCGGCGGCGCCCGAGTCTGCTTCACCCTGCCGGCTGGCTAGATGCTTGATCGGGATTGACGCGCGAGGAGGGGGCGGTCACGACCAAGCCGGGCGACGCACTCACTCGCCGTGCAGGCTGGTAAGCCTGGACGACGAGGGAGGGTGGCGATCCGGCGCCGAGTCGTGGCCGTCCTCTGGCCCGCCGTGAATTCCCGATCAAGCATCTAATCGGTCACTCGGTGTAGCACCCAGACGTTCGGCTCAACGTGGACGCCGATGCCGTCTCGCACGACGAGCGGCGCCAGACCGCCTGGGAAGGTGTATTCGCCATCACCAGGGAACTGCATCGCGGTCCACTCCTCCCAGTCCGCGACGGGCGCCCGGAGCGTCATCGACTCGGGGGCGGGCGCGAGGATCTCGCCGCCGACGTGCTCATGGATCCGGATCCAGGGGTCGAAATGCGATCCGTCGGGACGACGCCACTCGACGTAGCGTTCGATCGGGATGAGCGGGTAGCGCTCCTTCAGGGTCGGGCGAACCGGCGCGATCACCGAGTGGAGTCCGGCAGTCCGAGCGTTGTCCTTGAAGCTCTCGATCATCCGACTCGAGAGCCGCTGGCCCTGCTGCGCCAGCGCCACGCTAATCGCGATCGCCATCAATGCGCTCGCTGGTTCCGCCGAGGTCATGCCGCGCACGAAGCCGTCTTCCCAGCCCGAGGGCAGGTCCTCGAGCGAGCCGTCCCACGGCAGCGGAACCGCGTGCGCCTCGGCGAGGAGCTCGTCGCCCGCAACGAGCGCGACCTGGAAATTCGGGAAGTCGGCGTAGAGGCGACCCCAGTATCTGTTTCCTACCTCGCTTTCGTGCATATACGGAGGAAACGTCGCGCGCGCGAGCTCCGGATGACGGCGCTGGCGAAGGTCCGGCCGGTCGGCGTAGCGGACGAGCTTCATCGCTCGATGAGGGCGACTGCGTGGGCAGCGAGCCCTTCTCGGCGTCCCGTGTAGCCGAGCCCGTCCGTCGTCGTCGCGCGCACGCTCACGCGACCCGTTTCGACACCGAGGGCACCGGCGAGCTTCTCGCCCATCTCCTCGCGAAGCGACGCGATACACGGTTCCTCACCGACCAGGACACAGTCTGCGTTGACGAGCTTCCAGCCGGCGTCGCGCACCTCCCGATACGACCTCGAGAGAAGATCGAGCGAGGACGCGCCGCGATAGGTCTCGTCGTCCGACGGGAAGAGCGCTCCGATGTCACCGAGGTCGGCCGCACCGAGCAGGGCATCGATCAACGCGTGCGAGACGACGTCGCCGTCGGAGTGCCCGACGAGGCCGCGCGGGTGCTCGATCGCGACGCCGCCGAGCACGAGCGGAGCCCCGTCCGCGAACGCGTGGGCGTCCACGCCGATGCCTACCCGGAGCTCGGTCACGCAAGCGAGGCTAGCGCGTCCGGAAGCTCGCCCAGCGAATCGATCGTTAGCACGCCGGCGGGCGTCGCCTGGAGTCGTCCCCAGGGACCGCGCCTGAGATGCACCGCGACGATTCCGGCTGCGAGCGCGGGCAGAACGTCGTTATCGACGCGATCTCCGACATATGCAAGCTCTTCAGGGTCGCAGCCGGCCTCGGCGGTCATCCTCTCGAAGAAGGCAGGCGAAGGCTTTCGCACGCCCCAGCTCCCGGACGAGCCGGCCACGTCGATCGGAAGCCGTGCTTCTCGCAGCCAGGCGTCGAGCGTCGCATCCTGGTTTCCAGCGACGCCGACCGTGTAGCCCTTCTCGCCCAGCGTCCGCAGACAGGGGAGAGCGTCCGGGTAGAGGTCCTGGTCCTCGTACGGCACCCACACGGGCGCAGTAGGACGGGACAGCCCGAGATGCCTCCAGAGCTCGCTGTGCTCCTCACCGAGAGCGATCGTGACGCCGAGAGCGGCGAGCACCACATGCGCGGCGACGCCCGCCTCGGCCGCGACCTCACGCCAATAGCGCTCCTCGTCGACGAGCGTCTCGCCGACATCGAAGAAGACAGCCTTCAGCGCCACGGACGATTCCTATGTGGTTGCGAGCAGCATCTCGACGAGCGCGAGATCCGCGGGGGTTGTCACCTTGAGCAGGGTCGGCTCGCCCTCGACCGCCACGACACGGCCACCGGCTCGCTCGACGAGTGAGGCGCAGTCGGTTGCGGCAGAAATGTCGCCCCCGAACGCGTGCCGCAGAGCGGGCGCGAGAAATGCCTGCGGCGTCTGCGCGCCGACGAGATCCTCGCGTGAGACCGTCTCCACGACGACGCCGTTCTCCACGCGCTTGACGGTGTCCGGAATCGCAAGCGCGGGGACGACGCCGTCGAACCCCTCTGCGAGAGGAGCAAGGACGCGCTCGATCACAGCGTCGTCGATCAGCGGCCGAGCCGCGTCATGCACAAGCACCACCAGCGCGTCGTCCGAGACCTCTTCGAGCGCCGCACGGACCGAGTCGGCACGCGTCGCGCCGCCCGTCACGCAGGAGACGACCTTCGTCGCGGCCAGCTCCTCTGCGAGGAGAATCGCTGGCTCTTCCCAGCCCACGGGCGCCACGACCACGATCGCGTCCACCCACGGTGACCGGTCGAGACGATCGAGACTCTCCGCGAGAAGCGGGCGGCCACCCAGTGAGGCGAAGGCTTTCGGCCGGTCGATTCGGAGACGCTCACCGGCGCCCGCAGCTACAAGCAGCGCCCAGGTGGCCCCGGCTTCGCCGGAACCCCTGGACCCGCTACGCACTCGCGGCGGCGGCCTTGGCTTTCGCTCGGGGCTTCGGCTCCGGCTCGCCTGCACGCGAGAGCACGTCGTCGAGCCACTCTGCTGCCTCGTCCTCGCTCATGGCCTTTGCGTACATGAGCTCCGAGGCGAGGATCTTTTTGGCTTTGACGAACATCTGCTTCTCACCGGTCGAGAGGCCCTTCTCGTTGTTTCGGACCGCAAGGTTTCGCACGACCTCCGCGAGCTCGAAGATGTTTCCCGTCTTCATCTTGTCGCGGTTGTGCTTGAAGCGGCGATTCCAATTCTTCGGCATCTCCGTGGATCCGCCCGACAGCGTCCGGACTACCATCGTCACCGTCCGCTGGTCGATGACCTGCCGCAGACCTACCCGCTCCGCGTTGTCGCAAGGGACGTTCACCGTCATGTCGTTGTGGAGAATCTGGATCGTCAGATACTCGCGCGTCTCGCCGAGGATCTCCCGCTTCTCCCTCTTCACGACTGTCCCAGCGCCGTGGTGCGGATAGACCACCTTGTCGCCGATATCGAACAAGCTAGCCTCCCCGAGGTTCGTATTTGCCGCCATCATGAAAAAGCGCCGGCAGTGATTTTCCCTGCCAGCCACAGCTCATGATAGCGGTTTTTGCGCGGCTTCTTAACGGAAGAGCAACGTGCCCTTCTTGGCGCAAGACGGGAATCCGCTAGCCGCGGAATTCCCATCGCGCGAAAATCCCTGAAGCCGTCCGCTTCGCGGCCGGGTACGTTTTCTAGGCAGTCTGCCCGAGTCCGGCTTGCAGCGCGGCCCGCAGCGTGTCCGCCGACACGACACGGGGACGGTCGCGAGGAGGTGTTTCCCCGGGCGTGACGACCGTCGTGAGGCCGAGCTTCGCGCACTCCTCGATCCGTCGCTCCGCCTGAGACGCGGGCCGGAGACGTCCGGTAAGCCCGATCTCGCCGAATGCCGCCGAACCCTCGAGGGCGGGAGCGCTACGCGCGGCTGATGCGATCGCCAGCGCGATAGCGAGGTCCGCGCCAGGCTCCTCGATTCGCATCCCGCCGGCGACGTTGACGAATACGTCGGCGCTTCCCAGGCTCACCCCGGCGTGTCGTCCGAGCACCGCGACGATCATCGCCAGGCGTTTCGGATCCACCCCTGTTCCCACCCGTCGCGGCATCGCGAGGTCGGTGGGCGAGACCAGCGACTGGATCTCGAGCAAGAGGGGCCTGGTTCCTTCCAGAATGCAGCCGACTGCGGCTCCGATCTCGCCCGGATGGGTCGACCCGAAGAGCTCCGAGGGATCGGGAACCCCGACGAGGCCCGCACCGGTCATCTCGAACACGCCGAGCTCGTTCGTCGACCCGAAGCGGTTCTTCGTCGCCCGCAGAACCCGGTGAGCGTTGTAGCGGTCGCCCTCGAACTGGAGCACACAGTCGACGAGATGCTCGAGCACACGAGGCCCGGCAACCGCGCCGTCCTTCGTCACATGCCCGACGAGGATCGTCGCGACTCCGGCCTGCTTCGCGACCCGCAAGAGTCGTCCCGCCGCCTCTCGCACCTGTGCGACGGAGCCCGGAGCTGACGCGAGGTCGGAGGAGTACAACGTCTGCACGGAGTCGATCACGCACACGTCGGGGCGCTCCTGCTCGAGCGTCGCACAGACGGTGTCGAGCTCCGTTTCGGCCACGATGCCGACCATCTCCGCCCCGCCGAGGCGGGAAGCCCGAAGCGCGACCTGCGCTGTGGACTCCTCCCCGGTGACGAGCAGCGCGCGCCGCCCTTCGCGAGCGATCGCGCCCAGCGCGCTCAGGAGAAGCGTGGACTTCCCGACTCCCGGCTCGCCGCCGACCAGGACGAGCGATGCGGGCACGAGCCCTCCGCCGAGCACGCGGTCGAGCTCGGGCACTCCGGTCGAGATCCGCTGTCCTTCGCTCGCCGAGACCTCGCCGAGCTGCGTGGGGGCTCTCGCCCGTGCCGAGCGCGCACCCGCATCCGAGGCGTGCAACTCCTCGGCGAGCGTGCCGAAGGCGCCGCATCCGGGGCATTTACCCAGCCAGCGCGGGCAGGCGGTCCCGCATTCGGTGCACACGTGTTGGACCAGGACTTTCGCCGCCATCGAGCAAGTGTAGGAACGCGGTCCGACATCTTTCGTCACGAAAGTAGGCCGATTCGCTTGCAACATCAGCTCGCGTCGATAAGAGTCCCCTCGAAACCGCCGCAGGCGACGACCGAAAGGAATGACCCCAATGGATCGATTCAACGCTCTCGGCCGCGGGATGCAAATCATGCTCGTCGGAGCTGTGCTCCTCTTCATCGACCTGTTCTTCCGCTGGCAGGAGATCGAGTTCGACCTCGGGCCGCTCGGGGAGCAAAGCACGGGGGTGAGCGCGTGGAACAACTTCCTCGGCATTGTGCTGGGCCTGCTCACGATCGCCCTCATCGCCTGGATCGTCCTCCAGCTCGCAGCGGTGGACATTCCATTGCCGGTTTCGGGTGCGATGGTCGCGGCGGTGCTGGGAGGGTTGATCCTGCTGGTCGCGATCATCAAAAACCTCGCCGACGACTACTCGACGATCTGGAGCTACGTCGGAGTCGTCCTCGCCGCAGTGATCGCGTTCGGGGCGTGGCAGGTCATCGAGGCGGCGGGCGGTATGAACACGCTTCGGAGCGAGATGCCGAACCGCACGTCGTCGTCGGCCATGGATGCTTCTCCGCCGATGACTTCCGCGCCACCCCCGGTGGTCGAGACGGAAGCCGCTCCCCACGAGCACGCGCCGATGACCGACCCCGAGCCCGAGGCTCTGTCCGAGCCAGACCTGGCGCCGGGTGAGCCGGAGACGGCGGCTGACGACGAGCACGACCATCCGCACGAGCCACGGAACACGTAAATCGTTCAAGGAGCGCGCCCTCCGCGACGCAATGATCGCGGCGGGCGCGCTCTCGAAATCTCGCAAAATCCGTAATTCGCGAGTACCGTCTGGAAGCGACCGACTCGCAGGGACGAGCCGGTCTCCTCGACGACGTGCTCCCGAAAGGATCAAGCCATGGACAGGATCAAGAGCCTCTCGACCGGCTCCAAGATCGTTCTCGGCTGCGGCGTGCTGCTCTTCTTCTCTCTTTTCTTCACTTGGCAGAACCTCCAGATCGACTTCGGGCAAGCGGGCATCGCCACGATCGAGCTGGACGGATGGGACTTCTGGGGACTGCTGATCGGACTCATGACCTTGACGGTCGTCGCGCTCGTCGTCGTCGTCCACGCGACCGAGGCCGAGGTGTCGGAAGACATCCCCTGGGAAGGCGTAATTCTCGCGCTCGGAGGCTCGATCCTCGCGCTCACGCTCCTGAAGAACCTGATTGACGCCGACTCGGCCTGGATGAGCTATCTCGGCCTGTCGCTCGCTGCGGGTGTGGTCGCCGGCTCGTACCTCGACTGGGCGAGAGAGCGTGTGTGGGAGCGTCAGGTCAGCCGCTTGAGCAGGAGCACGCGGTCCTCGCCGGGCCGGTCGTAGTCCTCCATCAACGCGATCGACCCCAAAGCCGAGCGCCGCGTGAAAGGCGACCGACTCCTCGTTCGCCGGCGAGGTGACGCAGCGAGCAACGGACGTCCATCTCGCGCCCTTCCCATCACGCGTTTGATGAGCCCGATCACCCGCCGACAATCGGACGGCTCAGCGCGCCGGATCGTGAGTGCGCTACTCGTCGGCCGCGGGCTCGTCGGCTGACTCGTCGTCCGGCGCTCCGACTGTCGCCGGCACCGGCGGGCCCTCGATGATCTTGATCACGACCGGTGGCTCATCGTCGACCGGGTTGTCCCGGCGGTCGATCACGACCGTGGACGACGCGGACAGCTCCTGGCCGAGGATGAAGTCGGCGAGCGGGTCCTCGATCAGGCGCTGGATCGCGCGGCGCAACGGCCGCGCCCCCATCGACGGGTCGTAACCCTGCTCCACCAAGAGCTCGCGGGCCTCGGCCGTGAGCTCGATGACGGTCCCGTGCTTCGCCATCTCCTCGCGCACGCGCTTCATCAGCAGGTCGACGACCTGGAGGATCTCGGCGCGCTCGAGCTTGTGGAAGACGATAACCTCGTCGATGCGGTTCAGGAGCTCGGGCCGGAAGACCTTCTTGAGCTCCGACATGACCCGCTCCTTCATCTCGTCGTAGGAGAGGCCGCCCTCGTCACCCATCGAGAACCCGAGCGTCTGGTTCTTCGAGATTTGCGCGGCGCCGAGGTTCGAGGTCATGATCACGATCGTGTTGCGGAAGTCGACCTTCCGCCCCTGGGCGTCCGTGAGCTTCCCCTCTTCCAGGATCTGCAGGAGGATGTTGAAGACATCCGGATGCGCCTTCTCGATCTCGTCGAGCAGGACGACGGAGTAGGGCTTGCGCCGGACGGCCTCGGTGAGCTGGCCACCCTCGTCGTAGCCGACGTAGCCGGGCGGCGAGCCGACGAGCCGGGACACGGAGTGCTTCTCCATGTACTCCGACATGTCCACCTGGATCATCGCGTCCTCGTCACCGAACAGGAACTCGGCGAGGGTCCTCGCGAGCTCGGTCTTGCCAACGCCCGACGGGCCGAGGAAGATGAACGAGCCGGTCGGGCGCTTCGGATCCTTGATGCCTGCGCGGGCGCGGCGGATCGCCTTGGAGACGGCGACGATCGCCTGATGCTGCCCGATGACGCGCTTGTGGAGCTCGTCCTCCATCCGCATCAGCTTCTGCGACTCGGCCTCGGTGAGCTTGAACACCGGAATGCCCGTCCACATGGAGACGATGTCCGCGATCTCGTCCTCGCCGATCTCAGGCTGCTCGTCATCGGCCTGGTTCCGCCAGTCGTCTTCGAGCTCCTTCTTCTTCTGCGTCAGCTTCCGCTCCTTGTCGCGGAGCTGGGCCGCCTTCTCGAACTCCTGCGCCTCGATCGCGGCTTCCTTGTCGGCGCGCACCTTCTCGATCTCTTCCTCGAGCTCGCGGTAGCGGGGCGGCGCGGACATGGTGGCGATGCGGACGCGAGAGCCGGCCTCGTCGATGAGATCGATGGCCTTGTCAGGGAGGTAGCGGTCCTGGATGTAGCGCTCCGCGAGCTGGGCCGCGGCTGACAGCGCATCGTCGGAGATCTTGCAGCGGTGGTGCGCCTCGTAGCGGTCGCGGAGGCCGCGCAGGATGAGCACCGTCTCGTCGATCGTGGGCTCGTTGACGCGGACCTGCTGGAAGCGCCGCTCGAGCGCGGCATCGCGCTCCAGGTACTTGCGGTACTCGTCGAGAGTCGTCGCGCCGATCGTCTGGAGCTCTCCGCGCGCGAGCGCGGGTTTGAGGATCGAAGCCGCGTCGATCGCGCCTTCTGCGGCGCCGGCGCCGACGAGGTTGTGGAGCTCGTCGATGAAGAGAATGATGTCGCCGCGCTGCATGATCTCCTTCATCACCTTCTTCAGGCGCTCCTCGAACTCGCCGCGGTACTTGGAGCCGGCGACGAGCGCGGCGAGGTCGAGCGAGTAGATCTGCTTGCCCTTCAGGAGCTCCGGAACCTGACCTGACGCGATGCGTTGTGCGAGCCCCTCGACGACCGCGGTCTTGCCGACGCCGGGCTCTCCGATCAAGACCGGATTGTTCTTCTGTCGGCGCGAGAGGATCTGCATGATCCGCTCGATCTCGGTCTGGCGACCGACCACAGGGTCGAGCTTCCCCTCGATGGCCTGCTTCGTGAAGTTGCGACCGAACTGGTCGAGGAGCTTCGAGCTCTTCGTCTTCTCTCCCGGAGGAGCGCCAGCCCCGGCCTGACGACGGCCCGGGCCGGAGAGCATGCGAATGATCTCGTTACGGATCTTTTCAGCATCCGCGTCGAAGTCGAGCAGGATTCGCGCAGCGACGCCCTCGTTCTCGCGCACGAGCCCGAGCAGGATGTGTTCGGTGCCGATGTAGTTGTGGCCCAGTGACAAGGCCTCGCGCAGCGCCAGCTCGAGCACCTTCTTGGCGCGCGGCGTAAAGGGAATCTGGCCCGTGGTGACCTCGTCGCCCTGGCCGACGATGCGTGCGACCTGGGCGCGAACCTCCTCCACGGTGATATCGAGGGACTCGAGGACGCGGGCAGCCAGGCCCTCTTCCTCGCGGAGCAGCCCGAGCAGGATGTGCTCGGTCCCGATGTAGTTGTGCTTCAGAGCGCGCGCCTCATCCTGCGCGAGAACCACGACCTGCCTGGCTCGTTCGGTGAATCGCTCGAACAACTCCTCCGACCCTCCTTTCCCCTTGTTCGTCTCCGGAGGCCGCCGGGGTTTGCCGCGCTCCGGGTCGAAGGTGAGGTCTGATCGTAGCCGACTGCCTCAGGGTCGGGTCCTTGCAGAACTGTTCTCGGATTCTCATCGGCTTGTAATTCCCCTTCCCTGAGTCGGGAGGCGGCCAGTCGTGAATCTCCGACCAAGCATCTAGTCTTCAGCGCGCCTTGAAGGTTCTGCTCACCGGGTCCTCTGGCCAGATCGGCACGAACCTCGCCCTCCGGCTTCGGCGCGATGGGCACGAGGTGTTCGGGATCGACAAGAGGCAGAACACGTGGACCGACGAATTCCCGTACCTCCTCCAGGATCTCGCCGGTCACTACGCGCCGTTCCGCGGCGGCATCAACGGTGTGGAGTACCCCAAGGTGGACCTCGTCGTCCACCTCGCTGCGCACGCAAAGGTGCATCAACTGGTCCGGCAGCCACACCGCGCGCTGGAGAACGCGGTCATGACCTTCAACGTCCTCGAATACGCGCGCTTGCTGCACATCCCGATCGTCTTCTCCTCGAGCCGCGAGGTGTACGGCGACGTCCATCGCTTCGACGAGTACCGCGAGCAGGTCGCCGACTTCGCGTACGCGGAGAGCACGTACTCGGCGTCGAAGATCGCCGGTGAGGCGTTCATCTACTCCTACGCGCGCTGCTACGGCCTGCCGTATCTCGCATTCCGCTTCTCCAACGTCTACGGCCGCTACGACAACGATCTCGGCCGCATGGTCAGGGTGATTCCGCTCTTCATCCACTCGATGCTGCGAAACGAGCCGATCACGATCTACGGCGGTCGCGACAAGACCCTCGACTTCACCTATGTCGACGACTGCATCGAGGGGATCGTGCGCGGAGTCGAAGCGCTCGCGGAAGGCAGAGTCGTCAACCAGACGATCAACCTCGCGTACGGGCAGGGAAACACTCTCGTCCACTGCGCGGAGCGGATCGCCGCCGAGCTGGACACCGACCCGCAGATGACGATGGCGCCGTCCTTGCTCGGCGAGGTGACCCACTACGTCGCCGATCTCTCCAAGGCCCGCGACCTTCTCGGCTACGACCCACAGGTGCCTCTCGACGAGGGAATCGCGCGTGCGGTCGCCTGGTTCCGCGAGCACCGAGCGGCGCACCCCGAAGAGGACGTCCCTGTGTCCGCGGACCACGAGGGGAAGCTCGGCGCCTCCCCCGTATGGAAGTCCGCCGCCACCCGGTAGGCGTCGCCGCCTACTGCGAGGCGCGCAACGCCGGAAACAGGATCACGTCGCGGATCGTGTCCCGGCCCGAGAGCAGCATCGTCAGGCGATCGATCCCGAGGCCGAGTCCCCCCGTCGGGGGCATCCCGTACGAGAGCGCCTCGACGTAGTCCGGATCGCCCCGCTCTCCCTCCACGTGCTCCGACTGCGCCTCGAAGCGCTGGAGCTGCTCCTCGGCGTCGTTGATCTCGGTGAAGGCGTTGCCGAGCTCCATTCCGCCGGCGAAGTACTCGAAGCGCTCGGTGAGCGTCGAGTCCCCGTCCGTCAGCCGCGCGAAGGGGGAGAGCTCGATCGGGTAGTCGTGGACGATCGTCGGCTGGACGAGCCCCGGCTCGACGAAGTGGCTGAACGCGTGATCCACGAGCTGGGGCCAGTCCTTGTCCGCGTTCGTGTCAACGCCGCGCTCCCCGAGCCAGGCGCGGAGCTCGTCCGGGTCGCGCGTCCAGAGCTCGAGCTCCTCCAAGGCATCCACGAAGCGGACGCGGCGCCAGGGTCGCTCGAGCGTGATCTCCTGCTCCTTGAACGTGACCTGTGTCGTGCCGAGCACCTCCTGCGAAACGCGCTCGACCAGCGTCTCGATCCGCTGCATCGTGTCCTCGTAGTCCACATACGCCTCGTACCACTCGAGCATCGTGAATTCCGGCTGGTGCTTGTACGAGACGCTTTCGTTGCGGAAGTCCTTGCCGATCTCGTACACTCGCTCGAGCCCGCCGACGATCAGCCGCTTGAGGTAGAGCTCGGTCGCGATGCGCAGATAGAGATCGACGTCGAGCTCCTGCGAGTGCGTCACGAAGGGATGGGCGAAAGCGCCGCCGTAACGGGGCTGCAGGATCGGCGTCTCGACCTCGACGAAGCCGTCCGCGTCGAGGAAGCCGCGGATCGCGGACACGACCCGCGACCGCAGCAAGAAGAGCACGCGGGTCTCGTCGTTCATGAGCAGGTCGAGATAGCGCTTGCGATAGCGCGTCTCCTGGTCGGTGATGCCGTGGAACGTGTCCGGAAGCGGGCTTCGGTTCTTGGATAGCGTCACGAGCTCGTCCACGGCCAGCGATGGCTCGCCTCTGCGCGAGTTGGCCGGAGAGCCGACAACTCCGACGACGTCCCCGAGGTCGACGTCGATCGGTCCGGTCCGGCTCTCGTCGCACAGGAGCTGGATGCGTCCGGACCGGTCGACCAGGTCGAGAAAGCTGAGCTTCCCATGGCCGCGCTGTGCC
>Ga0136622_10000495_pt1 | contig 16128 bp, 18 predicted proteins | sample AntDrymUQ4482106_2_FD_104803 | JGI IMG/M metagenome (GOLD analysis project Ga0136622, IMG submission 104803) | Polar desert sand microbial communities from Dry Valleys, Antarctica - metaG UQ448 (21.06) | ecosystem: Environmental > Terrestrial > Soil > Desert | place: Antarctica: Dry Valley...
ACGTCTGGCGGAATGGAATCCGCCGGCGCCCCGCTACACAAGCGGTGTGTTCGCCAAGTACGCGCTGTCGGTGGCGTCGGCCTCCGAGGGGGCGATAACGAACCCGGGAGCGATGGCGGAAGGTGAGCTTTCTCGGGGGCCGGGTGCGAGGCCCGGCGGTTGAAGCATGCATAGAAGACGACTAGCCACCGAAAACGGTGGCTGAGAGTCCAAAGAGGACGATCAAGCACCGCTCTCAAGACCTCAGGCGAGGAACTCGTCGAGTGCTTGAGCGACCCGGGCTGGTTGGTCCTCGGGCGAGAAGTGTCCCGCGTCGGGAATCAGAACTCGGTCGGCGGCGGGCAGGCGACGCTGGATCTCGGTGCTTACGTCCGGATCGAGCCAGGCGTCGTGTGCCCCCCAGATGATGCGCGTGGGGATGGTTACGCGGTTGAGCAGCGGCTCGAACTCGGCTGTATCCCGCTCATCGAAGCCCCGCACGTTGCGAATCCAGAGTTGGTGGCCGCACTCGCCTTCCCATTGCTCGAAGTAACCGGCAAACACGACGGGGTTCATGGGCCGGTATGTGGCGGTGCGCAGATGAGCGGCGGCGATTTCGCGAAAGATGTGTGTGGGCATGGTCCGGTACACGTCGAGGTGGGCCTGCATGTGCCGCGTAGTCGGCGTAATCCAGGGCCGCAGCACCACGGCGTCGATCAGAGCGATCTGACATACCGCCGTCTCCTCGAGCAGGTGGGTTCGCAACACCACCGCACCACCGATGTCATGCCCAACTAGGGCGGGCGAGTCGAGGTCCCAAATCCGGACGAGCTCTGCGAGCACCTGCGCATGCAAGCGGATCGAAAGCTGCTGGGCCTCCGAACGCTCGGACTGGCCGAAGCCGAGCAGATCGAAGACGTACACGGTGAAACGTTTGGCGAGGTCCGGCACGACGTTGCGCCACAGCACCGAGCGGCTGGGTGTCCCGTGTACAAGCACGACGGGGGGCCCGCCGCCGTAGACGTCCCAGGCGATCTCCCCGAGCGCGGTGGCAGCGCGGCGCGTGAGACTCCAGCCGGAAGGGTCATCGCCCATGGGCAGGCCCCTTTGATGCCGCCGTCACCATGGCAAGCATGTTGCGTGCGCTCTCGTCTAGCGGCTCGTGCTCGTCATCACCCTGGAGACGGGTGGGACGGAATGGCTCCAGGCGGACGTCGCGCCCGAGCGTCAGCTCGCGAGCGACGAGGCGGCCAAGGAGGGGCGCCATGTGTACAGCGCTGTGAGAGACGACCACGTAGAGGTTGTCCACATCGGCCGTGAAGCCCACAAGGGGCATTCCGTCGGGCGGCACCGGGCGCACGCCGACGCGGCCTTCCTGCACCTCGGCGTCGGCCAGTCCGGGAAGCATGGTTCGCGCCTGATGGAGGAGGCGCTGGGCTTTGTCCACCCGGTCGCCGGACTCGGGGTACAAATCAAGTCCGGCATCCTGGACCCAGGAGTGCAGGACCAGTCGCCCGTCCCCGTCGGGCCGGACGTTGAGATCTCCGGCGTGGAGGATCGTTCCGAGCCGAGTCCGATTGGACGTGGTTGTTGCGACCAGACCCGGAACGCGCCGCAGCGGGAGCCGCGTACCGGCGAGGGCGGCAAGTTTGGCGGCGTCGGGCCCGGCACAGTTGATGACCACATCAGCGCTGATTCGACGACCGGTCGCCGTCCTAACCACGGTGATGTGGCCCTGCACCGTCTCCATTGCCGTGACCGAATCATGGACGTGCAGGCGAGCGCCTCGAGCCTGCGCACGGTCGAGCAATGCGCCTGCCAGGACGGTCGGCTCGTACCAAGTCCCTTGCGGGAACAGGGCGATCTCTTCCGGGGCGCTGCCGGATAGGGCGAGCGCGGGCTCCACATCGCGCGCCTCTCCCCGCGACACCCATTCAGCCGGGTAACCCCAGCTACGCAGCCTCGCCACCCGCTCGCGCAACCGGGCCCTGCCCTCCGTTGCGTAGGCCCATTCCAAGGTTGGTGCCCGATGCAACCACGGCGCCGCACCCCAGGCGCCTTCGAGTGCCTCATGCTCGCGGGTGCCGGCGACGGCCAGGTCGTACAGCAGGCGAGGCGTCTTCACTCGGGAGACATCCACAGCGAAGCTGGCGGCGGTAGCGCCTGTCGCGATGTCCGTCGCTTCGAGGACCTCGACCCGGGCACCAGCCTCGGCAAGGTAGTACGCCGTCGCAGCCCCTACGATCCCCGCCCCAACGATTACTACGTCTGGCATTGGCACGACCGTAACCTCGCCGCAAGGATGGATGAAACCACCGCAGACTCCGCTCGCAGAGGGCGAGAAGGCAACAACCTAAGCGGCCGCCAAGCCGCGGGGGCCTACAGCGAGGCCAGCGGCGGCTCCCAGTCGGGGTGGGCCTTCTTGAGCCAGCGTTGCTCGGCCCTGCCGAGCTTGGTCTTGGGCTCGGCCCCTTCCCACAGCTCCCGTGCGATCGACTGCCAGTTGTTGGTCACCTCGAGCCGGCCCAGCACCGAGTGCACTCCGAACGACATGCGATTGAAGGTGACCATGACCCCCGGGACGCCCAGCCGCCTCAGGGCCTGGAACGCCTCCGAGCGCGGGTCGAAGCCGGCCGCGGCCGCCTTTTGCACGACCGCCTGGTCGATGGTGAAGTCGCCGTCCACCAGCACCGGCCTATTGAGCTCGACTAGGTGCTCCCAGATGGCGTCGATCTCCGGGGTCCGAGCGGTAAGGATGCCGAGTCCTTCCAGCGCCCTCCTCTCACGCTCCTTGTCGCCTGCGATGAGAGCCTGGATGATCTCGAGGAGGTGCTCGTGCGTGCCTGGGTCCAGCGCGCGGACGAGACCGAAGTCCAGGAACGCGACCTTGTCCTTGCCGAGCAGGAGGTAGTTGCCGGGGTGGGGGTCGGCGGAGAACAGCCTGAAGCGGTTGAGGCTGCCGTAGAAGAAGCGGAACAATATCTCGCCCAACCGGTTTCTGTCTGCCTTGTCCCAGTCGAGCGCCGATAGAAACGACTCGCCCTCGATGAATTCCTGCGTGATCACTCTCGTGCGGCAGTAATCGGGATAAACGCGCGGGATGACGATGAAAGGATGCCCTTTGTAAAGTTCGTGGAAGCGCATCTGGTTGGAGGCCTCGCGCTTGTAGTCGAGCTCCTCTAGGACTCGCTCCTTGACCTCGCGCGCTACCTCGCTGGGATCCATGTTGGGGGCGATCGCAACCGCCAGCTTGGTGAGCGCCGAGACGTTCTTGAGATCTGCGCGCACCGCTTCGTCGACTCCCGGATACTGCACCTTGATCGCGACCTTCTCACCGGTCTTTAGCTCGGCCCTGTGCACCTGGCCGATCGAGGCGGAGGCCACGGCCTCGTCTTCGAAGTTCGAGAAGATCTCATCTGCGGGGGCACCGAACTCGTCCTCGATCACCTTGCGTGAAGCGCTCCCGTCCATGGGCGGCGCCGAGTTCTGCAACATTGTGAGCGCATCGCGATAGGTCTGAAGCTCGCCTGAATCCGACAGCTCGTAGAAAGAGGCGAGCTGGCCCACTTTCATGGCCGCCCCCTTCATCTCACCGAGCATCTGCACGAGCTGGCGGGCCGTCTGCTCGTGGAAGCCCTCGAGGTATTCCTGAGCCCGGTCGGGTGACGCAAACGACTTGAAGCGCGTGCCCACGAAGCGCGCCGCCGACAGACCAGTTTGGCCCGCCAAGCGGGCGCCTCTTTCCATCCAGCCGGTAGGAATGGGCCCTTTGGGGGCTTTTTCTCTTGCCATTGCCGCTACTGTAAGGCCGTGGCTAGACGCGCGCTGCTGGCGCTGTTGGTCGGGTTGCTAATGCTCGAGGCCGGAGCAATTCCCGCCGCGCCTCCTCCCGAAGCGCTTTCCTCGTCAGCGGCCGCCGGCCGGGGCATCAGGCCGTTCTCCGTTTATTACGCCATGCGCCACGTCCGCCGTCTCGCCGGAAGGATCGGGCCGCGCGTAACAGGAACCGATGCCGAGACGCGCGCCGCGCGCTACTTCCGGCGGAGGCTTCGGGACAAAGGCTACGTCACCAACGTGCAGCGCTTCGAGGTCGACGGAGGATCGTCGAGGAACGTGGTGGCGTGGTGGCCCGGAGCCCGTCGTTATCCGGTCGTTCTCGGAGCGCATATGGATACGGTCGCGGGTGCGCCGGGGGCGAACGACAACGCCTCGGGCGTCGCCATCCTCATCGATATCGCACGTGCTTTGGCGGGCCGAAAGCATGCTCGCAACGTGCGGCTGGTGGCGTTCGGCTCCGAGGAGTACGGCTCGAACGGCATCCATCACGTCGGCTCGAACGTGTTTGTGAAACGTCTGGGCAAGAAGGGACGCCGCAGGGTCGCCGGCATGGTGTCGGTAGACATGGTCGCCGACGGTCGCCCGCTAATCATTGGAACGGCGGGCATAGGGCACCCGGTGGTGGCGCGCACCTTGTACCGGCGCCTGAAGCGGGCGGGGCTCGACGTCGTTTACCGGACGACATGCGACTGCTCCGACAACGGGCCCTTCGAGCTCGCCGGGATCCCGGGCGCGTTCATGTGGAGCGGAACCGAGCCCAACTATCACGATCCCTCCGACACCGTGAAGAACATGTCGCGGCGGGACCTGCGTAGATCGGGCCGCGCCGTGCGCCGCTTCGTAAGGGACCTCGACATCAAGACGCTGAGGCAGTTCCGGGCCCAAGGCTGAGGCTCCGGGCCGGGGGGGGCCGGTTGGCAGCTCTTCTCTTGGCAATTGGGGCGCCCGTCCGGGGGCAACTTTTGGTCCATCTTCTCCACCTCCGCAGCGCCCAGCGCTCCCTTCCGGGAAATTCCGCTAGCCGCCCCGGTCCTCCGCTCCGTCATCAAGGACGCGCAAACCAGAATTTCCCGGTCTTTGTGAGCTAGTCTGTGCCTCGGCATCATGTACGAGCTAACGGGACGGCCACGAATGAGGCAGCAGTCGGACTACAGCTTCGAATCTTCGAATCCCCCAGACTCTACGGAGTGGGACGTCGAGGAGGAGGCCACTCACACGCGCATTTTATGGGTTCGAATCGCCGCTCTGGTTGCCTTTTTGGTGGTGGCTTTCATCGCAGGCTTCCTGCTGGCCCCAAGGGAAAGCTCGGACGCACGGGTCGGAGACTTGCGGGCGGATCTGCGGCAGTCCGAGGAAAACTCCCAGCAGCTCGAAGCACGACTTGCCGATGCCCGCCAGCAGCTCGTGGACGCCCAAGCCCAGGTCGAAGAGCTGGAAGCGGCTGCCGGTCCGGACCCCACCGCCACCGAGACGCCCTCGCCTTCTGCTGAAGAGAAGACCAAGAGCTACACGGTTCAGCCGGGAGACACGCTCCAGGAAATCGCCGTCGACTACTACGGCGACATCGACTACGACGACTTCCTCGCCGAGTTCAACGGCATCGCCGACACCACCGAGTTGCCGGTCGGCTTCGACCTCAAGATACCTCCAAAACCAGAAACACCCTGACACCGGCCCTTTGGCGCGTCGCTTCGAGATCCTGGAGCACACGGCCGACGTTGGGCTGAGGGCATGGGGCGCCACGCTCGAAGAGATGTTCGCCGCAGCGACCGAAGCCGTCGCTCACATCGCCGGGGCTTGGGACCCGGGGCCGGGCGAGGAAATCTCCATCGAGGCGGAAGCCGCCGACCGCGGGGGACTGCTGGTCGACTGGCTCTCGGAGACCCTCTACCTGTTCGACAGCCGCGGCGCTGCGCTCGGTGGGGTGCAAGTCGCGTCCGTAAGCCGCGGCTCGTGCCGGGGATCGGTAACGTTGCGGGAGCTGCGGAACCCGGACGAGGGAGTGCAGGTCAAGGCCGTCACCTACCACCAGCTCGGGGTTGCTGAAGGCGCGCGGGGCTGGACGGCCACGGTCTATCTCGACATCTGAGACGACGTCGCAGCCGTACGGCCGGTGAGACGGCCAAGACGTCCCTCCCTGGAAAGGGTTCCTCTGATGTGGAGACGAGGCGGCTATCCGGGCTGGAAGAGCTCGATCGGGTTGCCGCTGGGATCGTCGAGCAAGATCTGCTTCCCGCCTCTGCCGCCGACGATCTCATTACGGAAGCGGGCGCCTGCATTCCTGAGTTCCTGGACCTCGCTGGCGAGGTCCTCGACCTCGAGCTGGATCCGGTTCCAGCCGCCGGACCCTGGCACGCGCCCGTCGGGCATCGGCTGGGCCGCCCCTCCGGGACCTGACGGCGCGTTCAGAAGCAACCGCAGGTCACCCCGGACGAGGCTCGCGAAACCGGGCCCGGGGTGCAGGTCGACGTCGAACCCGAGCCGCTCTGTGTAGAAGAGAATCGCCGCCTCGACGTCGTCGACGATGTAACGCACGCTGACTGTGGCCATGTGTCTACCTCCTGAGTAATCATCAGTAAAACTGACGATCAGTCTAGCGGATTATCATGAGCTCATGCCCGCCTTGGACGCAACTTCGTGAACGAGTTCTCCGACGACACCCTTCCGCCCGCCCTCTCGGATCGGCTCGGCTACCTGCTCGGCCAGGCGCACCTCGCTCACCGCCGGAGGGCCGAAGTGCCGCTCGCCTCGCTTGGGCTCGGCGTCAAGGAGTTCGGCGCACTTTCAGTGCTGGCCGACGAAGGCCCGCTCTCCCAACAGCGTCTTGGAAAGAGGATGCGAGTAGACCGCACGACGATGGTGGCGGTCGTCGACGAACTCGAGCGGAACGGCTTCGTCGAGCGCGAGCGCGACCCCGATGACCGCCGAGCGTACGCGCTTCGGGCCAACTCTCAGGGCTGTCGCGTGCTCCGCCGCGCCGACGAGGCCGCAAGGAGGGCGGACGCCGAGTTCCTGGCGCCGATACCCACCGCGGATCGGAGGCAGCTCAAGAACCTCCTGCGAAGACTGATCTCGCCATGAAGCACCGATGAAGGCTCGGCGGGCCTTGGCCGTTTGGGTGCCGCTGCTTTAGGCGCCACGCATGAGGTTTCGAGACCGTATCGTTGCAACATGGAAGACCTCGGCCTGTTCGGGCCCGGCAGCATGGCGTGGCGCATCCACGGAGATCCCTCGTCGTTGATTGGAGGACTGAGGGCCCTGTTGCTTCAGGCCCTGAACCCCCTCGCCATGGCCGTGATGGCGCAGAGCTCCAATTTTGCGGCCGACCCATGGGGTCGGCTCCAGCGCACGAGCGCCTACGTCATGACTACGACCTTCGCCCCCAGCCGGGCGGCTCGCGCTCAGGGGGCGCGCATCCGGACTCTGCACTCCCGCATCACCGGTCTGGATCCCGTGAGCGGACGCACCATCCGGGCCAACGACCCAGAGCTCTTGACGTGGGTCCACAACGTGGAGGTGGATTCCTTCTTGGCCGCGTACCGAAGCTACGGCGGGAGGCTGACACTCGCTCAATGCGATTGCTATGTGGCCGAGATGGTGACGGCCGCGGAGCTCGTCGGACTGAGCCCCGGCGACGTACCTCACGATCTGACGGCCCTGCGCCACTACCTGGATGGGGCGACGAATCTGCAGGCGACACCCGAGGCCCGGCGTGGTTTCAAGTTTGTGTTGAACCCGCCCCTGCCCCCGCTGGCGCGTCCCCTCTGGGCCGTCCCCGCCACCGCCGCCGTGGCGATCCTGCCCGCTCGCGCGCGCAGGCTTTACCGCATCCCGTGGCTCCCACTGGCAAGCTCTGCCGTGCGTCCCAGCACGTTCGCACTGTGTAGAGCAATGAACGTTCTGCTTCCGGGACCGCCGATCCTGAGAGAGGCCCGGGAGCGCGCCGCGGCCGCGGCGTGACCACAACCGAACCCGTACGGATCGGCGACGCAGTCTGGGAGCTGCCCGTCGGCTATCGCGATGGAATGAGGGTCCCGGGCCGCATCTTTGCCACCGAAACCCTTTTCCAGAAGGCGCTCGAGGACCGCGCCTTGGAGCAAGTCGCAAACATGGCGACGCTGCCGGGGGTCGTGGGCGCGGCCTGCGCAATGCCCGACATCCACTGGGGCTACGGCTTTCCCATCGGCGGGGTGGCGGCGACGGCCGTCGATTCGGACGGAGTCGTGTCTCCCGGGGGTGTGGGCTTCGACATCGGTTGCGGAGTGAGGCTACTGCGCAGCGACCTGAGCTTCGAGGAAGACGTGAAACCTCAACTTCGCGAGCTGGTTGCGGCGCTGGGGCGGGCGGTGCCGCGTGGGACAGGGGGCCGGGGGCGCATGTCGCTGGATGAAGGCGGCCTCGATCAGGTGCTTCGTGAGGGAGCTGCTTATGCGGTGCGCCGGGGAGCAGGATGGGACGAAGACGTCGAGCTCGCCGAAGGCTCCGGCCCCCTCTCGGACCCTCAGCCCGAGCACCTGTCGGAGCGCGCGCGCGAGCGGGGTCTGGGCCAGCTGGGGAGCCTCGGTGCCGGTAACCACTTCCTCGAGATCCAGGTGATCGACGAGGTGCGCGATCCACAGGCGGCGGAGGTCATGGGCGTGTTCCAGAACCAGGTCTGCGTGATGATCCACTCAGGCTCCCGTGGCCTGGGCCATCAGACCTGCACCGATTACCTCAGACAACTTGACCCGCTCATGCCGTCGCTCGGCTACGAGCTGCCCGACCGGCAACTGGCCTGCGTGCCCTTCGATCATGAGCTGGCGCGCAGCTACTTGGGCGCGATGGACGCAGCCGGCAACTTCGCGCGCGCCAACCGGCAAGTGCTGGCCGAAGCGGCGCGCGAGGCCTTTGCAAAGACGTTGTCCGCCGGCGCCAAGTCTCTCGGCCTATCACTTGTCTATGACATCTCGCACAACCTCGCCAAGCTCGAAGAACATGAGGTCGACGGCAAGCAAATGAAGTTGTGCGTTCACCGTAAGGGCGCCACACGCGCCCTCGGGCCCGGCAGCACAGAGCTGCCCGCGGCCTACTCTGCGATCGGCCAGCCGGTCATAGTTCCGGGCTCGATGGGCTCCGCTTCGTTCTTGCTCGTGGGTCGGGCTTCTCCGCAATCGTTCGCATCCACGTGTCACGGGGCCGGCCGCGCCATGTCGCGCACTGCGGCGAAGAAGGTGATGCCCGGCGAGCAGCTCAAAAAGGAACTAGAGGCCCAAGGCATCGTGCTGGCCGGCTCGAAGTGGAAGCTGTTGGCCGAGGAGGCGCCCTATGCCTACAAGGACGCGTCGGAGGTCGTGAGGTCGTGCGAGATCGCCGGGCTCTCGAAAGTGGTTGCACGGCTGCGGCCGGTGGGAGTGGTCAAAGGCTGAGGGCCGCGTTCGACGGCCGGCCTGGCTAGCCACCTACATGTCGGCCGGGGCTGAAGGCAGCGCCGTCCACAATGGACACTCAACCCCCTCTGAGCGATGACCAATTGCACGACAAGACAAGTCGCTCCGGAGGCGTTCCCGGCATGAACGCTTCGACTGAACATTGCACAGTGACTCGGTACGGAATCCAGGCCCTCTTTTCGTCCCATTGGGCGCCAGAAAGCTTTTGAATGTTGAGTCCGCCGCCCGGCCTTTCTCGTAAGCCAGATACGGCCACGCAAGTGCTGCCGGCCACCGGGGGGCCGGAGTCGGGCAGACGAAGCTCCTTACAAATGAATTTGGCGCTATTTCTTGTGGGACGAATCAGGGCTCCGGTGACTTCCACGTCCTGCCCCAGATAGAAGTTCTCCGGCTGCACCACCATCTCCTGGAAGATATCCTTCTGAGGCTTAGCCACCGGCTGCGCGGAGTCCTCTTGTGAAGGGCATGCCAAGAAACTCAGCGCAGCAATCACTGCGATAGCTCTTGACATAAAGGCCCCGCTAGAGGCGTTCGAGGTTTTCGACTATCGCTTCCTGCGTGTTGCGCGCCAGAACGACAACCGCTTCCTCCTCATGGGGATTCTCCTCGACGTGAGGCTCGAAGGGAGGGATATAGACGTAGTCTCCCGGCCCCGTTTCGATGGCTTGCTCCCGGCCGTCCTTCTTGAACAAAAAGCGCGGCCGTCCCGACACGACGTAGACACACGTCTCGGACTCCCCATGATGATGGGGGCCGGACGAAGCTCCGGCCAGTACGTGTGTCTCCCCCATGAAGATCGACTGCGAACCGGCCGTCGACGCGGAGATCCCGGCCAGGCGGCGCATGCCCGAGGTCTGCCCGGTGGCGTCCGACAACGAATGCGCAGCTATGTGACGAAGTGGCACGGCTTCACCGTATCCGCCGAGACCCTGTCGCCGCGACCCCACACAGGAGGTTGTAGCAACAGACGATATTCGGGTCCGGCCTAAGCAGCCCTTGCGACCGCTCCAACCCGTTGCCACGAAACAAAACACTTCGCAAGAAGGAACGTGTCACACCCCTCCTCTAATATCGAACACATGTTCGAGTGGGTTAGTGAAGCGGAGGCGATCATCGCCAAGGGCGTGGACGCGCTCGAGCCCGAGGTGCTCGACAGCGAGACCGCTACGCAGCTGGTCGAGCGCTTCGACCGAATCGAGCGTATGGCCGCAGCCGGTAAAGCTCTCTGCGCCGGCAGGGTGGCCCACTCGGGGGCCTGGCGCAAGCATGGGGATCGCTCCGCGGCGCACTGGGTGGCTCGTACCACCAAGTCCTCGGTGGGACAGGCGGTGGGAATGCTCGAGACGGCGTGTCAGGTGGCACAGCTGTCCTCCACCGCTGAAGCGTTTCGGGCCGGAAAGCTCACCCAATCCCAAGCCCAGGAGATCACCTCGGCGGCAAGCTCCGATCCCAGGTGCAGAAAAGGAGCTGTTGGAGAGCGCCGAGAACGACAGCGTCTCGGGCCTGAAGGAGCGTTGCGCCAGGGTCAGGGCGGCAGCTCTGGGCTCTGAGGCAGAGCGTCACGAGTCAATTCGCAGACGCCGCCGCCTGCGCAAGTGGAGAGATCCCGACGGTGCCTTCCGGCTAGAGGCGTTACTGACCCCCGAATCGGGAGGGATGCTGTTGGCCGCGCTCAAGCCCTTGACCGAGCAGATCGTCAAGGAGGCCAAGAACCAGGGCCGCAACGAGCCGTTGGAGGCCCATGCGGCAGATGCGCTCGTGACCCTGGCCGTGCACGGGAATTGCGACGGGCAATCCTCGAGCTCGGGCCCCAAGGCCATGGTCCAGGTCCTGATCGACCACAGTGCCCTGATGAGAGGGCACCTGGTACCCGGCGAGCGCTCGGAGATAGCAGGGGTAGGTCCCATCACGGTGGCCTCGGCGAAGGCGCTGATGTCCGACTCGATCCTCAGCGCGGTCGTCCTGAACGCGGTCGACGTCACTGCGGTGAGCCATTTCGGGCGCACCATCCCCGCCCATCTGCGCACCGCTTTGATTGCCCGCGATCAGACTTGTGTGGTGCCGGGTTGCGATGTGCGCTGGCCGCTGCAGATCGATCACATCGTGGGCGTTGCGGACAAGGGGCTCACCCGCTTGGCAAACCTCTGCCGGCTGTGTCTGTGGCACCACTACCTGAAGACCTCTCGCGGCTATCTGCTTAAGACCAGCGATCCGCTGGAGGATCGCGAGAATAGAAAGGGGGTGGGGACGTGGCGGTTCGGTCCTCCGGCGACGCTGCGGGGGCCGTGAGGGGGCTGGGCCAAGCCTTGTGCCTCCAGTCCACCCCCCCACTGGTAATCAGACGCGCAAGGTTCGCATGCTTTCGCTCTTACTGGAAGATCTCTGTAGTGCAGTCGCCTCCAGGCAAGTGAATCTCGTGAGCCCGCGGCTTTCCGGGCAGGGCCGAGAAGTCAACGAAGAAGTCCGGGTTGAGCGACATCGCACCGTCCTCTGCGATATCGATCTGCACCAGCCACGAGTCGAGGTCTGCGTAGAACTGGTTGTCCCACGTCGAGAACAGCGAGTTCGTGGCGTAGAGCCGGCGCCCGTCCATCGACAGCTGCAGCATCTGCGGCCCGCCGTCCAGCACCGTCCCGTTGGGATGCCTGGCTTCCTCGAATAGACCTCCGAGCGCAACCGAGCCTGTGTGCTTGGGCTCCGCAGGGTTCGAGATGTCGTACTGGCGCAGGTCGCCATGAAGCCAGTTCGAAAAGTAGAGGAAGCGATCGTCCATGGAAACGACCAGGTCGGTGATCAGACCCGGCACCGGGACCGGAAAGCCCTCGAGGTCACGCGTCTCGATCTCGATGACCGTGTCCGCGGCCCACTTGTCTCCGTCGCGATAGAAACGCCACATCGTCGAAGACAGGGCCGCACCGACGAAACCTGTCTCTGAGTCGGGGTCGTGAAGCCAGCGGATCTCCAGAGGAATCATGCCGGTGTCGCCGAGGTCGATTGTCTGTTGCACGGTGCGCTTGTCGAGGTCCCAGAAGTGGATGGAGTGGCCGTAATTGCCGGCAGCCACATCATCGAGATTGAAGCCGGGCATGAACACCTCGGGCGCGGCCCACTCGCTCGAGAGGAGGACGTTCTTGCGCGGCTGGTACCAGAAGTCATACGCCCACTCGGGCGCCCCGTTTGCCTCCCAGCGGCCCTTGATCTCGAAGCTCTGCGCGTCGAGAACCAAGAAGCCTCCACCCCGGCCCCCTTCTGCGTTGCCGAGCATCGACATCACGACATTGTCACCGGGCATGCAGTGAACCGTGTGTGGAGCCGATAGACCGGTCTTCGACTTGACCTCTTCGGGCTCGATGACCTTGACGATCTCGGGCGCCCTTGGGTCCGTAGCCACGTCGACGATGTGGATGCGCGACGAGCGCACTCCGGGGACGACCAAGTGCTTGCGCTCGCGATCCTGTGCGTGACACGCCGAGCTGCAGATCTGCCAGCCGTAGTGATGGAGCTCGTCACCGACGTTGGGCATGTCGGTGGTGTGAATGATCTGCGAGTAGGTGTCCGAGGAGGGGTCGACGTCGACGACGCCGAGGAAGTCGGGCCGCTCCTCGCCGGTGCCCTCGTAGAGCCCTGCGACATACACGATATCCTCACGCGGGGCCTTGATTGCCTCCTGCGGAGAGGCGTATCCGATGCTCGACTCTGCCATGGTGAAGCCCCCTTCGGTGCCTTCTTCGGTCGACTGAAGCCTACACGAATCAAGCACGCTGACAACGGGGACAGAAGGTTGTCCCGCGGCCTCCGAGCACGATCTTCTTCAGCGAAATCGCGCAGCGGGGGCAGGGCAAGCCCGCTCGTCCGTATGCGATCAGAAAGCTCGCGTTCCTTCCCGGCTCCCCGTCGACCTTCATGTAGTCGCGAAAAGTCGTGCCCTCCCTTTCGACGGCGGACGCGAGCACCTCTCGAACTGCCCCGTGCAACCGGTCCGCCCGCTCCGGTCCCACCCGCCGCGAGGCGGGGTGGATGCGCGCCAGCCATAGGGCCTCATCGGCATAGATGTTGCCGACTCCGGCCACCGCTCGCTGCGACATCAAGAAGGGCTTCACGGGAGCCTTCGTGCGAGCCAGAGCATCAGCGAAAGCGAGCACATCGAACTCATCCGACAATGGCTCTGGTCCCAACAAAGCAAGGGTGGGAATCGCCGCGTAGTCTCCCGCGTCCACCACCGCCATGCGGCCGAAGCGGCGCACGTCACGAAACGTCAAAGTGCGTTCGTCGTCAAACCGCAGCCGAGCCCTCACATAGGGGTCGCCCAGGAGGTCGAACCCCAGTTGACCCGTCATACCTAGATGCATGATCAGCTCGAGGTGGCGGTCGAGTGGAGCGATGAGGAACTTGCCGCGCCGACAAACCCTTGCGATGGTGCGGCCCACAAGCCGGTCGAGACCCATGAACTGGCGCGGGATGGATGGAATCGGTTCGGCCCACGCTTCCAAGACCGTGCGGCCGGCCAGCGCAGGGTCGAGCTGCCGGCGGACGGACTCAACCTCTGGTAGCTCTGGCATATGACGGCAGGCTAGGTTAGCCCGCGATGGCTCTCGTCCACACGATCGGGCATGGGACCAAGACCTCAGCCGAGCTGATCGAGATGCTCCAGAGCGCGGGTGTGTGCCGACTGGTCGATGTCCGTCGCTTCCCCGGCTCCCGCCGACATCCCCAATTCTCCCGAGCCGCTCTGGCGCGATCTCTGAGAGTTGCGGAGCTCGACTACGAGTGGCGCGGCGAAGAGCTAGGCGGGCGCCGAAAGGGGGCCGAGAACAGCCGGCACCCGGCCTGGCGCAACCGGTCCTTTCGTGCCTACGCCGACCACATGGACACCGCCGAGTTCCGAGCCGCCGTGGAAGCGATCGAAGAGGCTGCCGGCTGCGAGTCGGCGGCGGTCTTGTGCGCCGAGACCCTCTGGTGGCACTGCCATCGGCGACTGATCGCCGATGCCCTGCTGCTGCGGGGGACCTTCGTGGAACATCTCCTGAGCGCCGGCTCGGCCCAAGAGCACCCCCTTCACCCCGCGGCTAGGGCCGCGGACGACGGATGGCCGGTCTACGACTTGGGCGTCACCCCTGATCTAATCTCACCCGGGGATTCAAAAGACAAGCCGCCGCTCTTAGACTCGGCCTCGGAAGAGACCGCACAAGCATCTGGAAGGGAGCCTTTGACATGGGCGCTACAAAACTGCGCTCCACCGCCTCCGCTCTCGTAGCGCCGGGCAAGGGCATCCTGGCCGCCGACGAGAGCACGCCCACTCTCATGAAGCGGTTGGAGAGCCTCGGAATCTCGTCCACCGACGAGTCGAGGCGCTTCTACCGCAGCTTGCTCACGACCACGCCCGGTGCATCCGAACAAATCAGCGGCGTGATCCTGTATGACGAGACCATCAGGCAGTCGACCATTGAGGGAACGCCGTTCCCCGAGCAGCTTCAGCGCGACGGCATCATCTGCGGCATCAAGGTGGACACGGGCGCCAAGGAACTTGCCGCCTCCCCCGGAGAAAAGGTCACCGAAGGGCTCGACGGGCTGCGCGATCGCCTGAGCGAGTACCGGGAGCTGGGTGCGCGCTTTGCCAAGTGGCGCGCGGTGATTGCGATCGGTGACGGTCTCCCGAGCTCTTACTGCATCGGCGTCAATGCACATGCGCTGGCCCGCTACGCGATCCTGTGCCAAGAGGCTGGCATCGTTCCCGTCGTTGAGCCCGAGGTTCTCATGGATGGCGATCACACGATCGAGCGCTGTTCTGAGGTCACCGCAAAAACACTTCATGCCCTCTTCGACGAGCTGTTCGAGCAGCAGGCGATGCTCGATGGGATGTTGCTGAAGGCCAACATGGTGCTTCCGGGCAAGGACTGCCCTCAGCAGATGAGCGTCGAGGAGGTCGCGGAACAGACAGTCCGCTGCTTGAGAGACGTCGTTCCTGCCGCGGTCCCCGGGATCGTCTTCCTTTCCGGAGGACAGAGCAGCAAACACGCCACGGCCCACCTCAACGCCATGAACAACATGGGCCCTCACCCTTGGGAACTAAGCTTCTCGTTCGCGCGCGCCTTGCAGCAGCCGGCGCTTGACGCCTGGAAAGGCGAGGAATCGAACTTCGGCGCCGGACAGGAGGCCTTCCACCACCGCGTCAAGCTCACAAGCCTGGCGCGGGCGGGCAAGTACACGGCCGACATGGAACGCTCTTGAGCTCGGACGCGGTTCAGCAAGGAGCGCTCGCTGGGAGCGTCCGGACGAGGCCGGTAATGCTCGGCATCGCCGGAGATTCCGCGGCCGGCAAGACGACCTTGACGAGAGGGATCGTCAACGTATTCGGCGCCGAGCGCGTCACAGCGGTGTGCGTAGATGACTACCATCGCTATGATCGCGAGCAGCGCAAGGAGCTCACCATCACCCCGCTCAACCCCGAATGCAATTACATCGGGATCATGGAACAGCACCTAAGGCTCTTGGCCGCAGGAGAGACGATCCTCAAACCCGTCTACGGACACAGCCACGGGACACTCGAGGCTCCGGAGCTCATCGAACCTCGCGACATTGTCGTCATCGAGGGCTTGCTCCCCTACCACACCAAGGCGATGCGTCACTGCTTCGACGTCAAGGTCTACCTGGATCCTCCCGAAGACCTGCGACGGAGATGGAAGATCACTCGTGATTGCACGAAGCGCAACTACGACGAGGAGCAGGTGCTGGCCGATCTGGAACGCCGCGAACCCGATTCGGAAGCCTTCATTCGGCCGCAGCGCGAGCACGCCGACATCGTAGTCCGCTTCCATCCACCCGGTCCTTCGCTTGATGTGGACGCCGCCACGCTGGATGTTCGAGTCGTGTTGAGACCAGTGCTTCC
>Ga0136622_10000496_pt1 | contig 16108 bp, 13 predicted proteins | sample AntDrymUQ4482106_2_FD_104803 | JGI IMG/M metagenome (GOLD analysis project Ga0136622, IMG submission 104803) | Polar desert sand microbial communities from Dry Valleys, Antarctica - metaG UQ448 (21.06) | ecosystem: Environmental > Terrestrial > Soil > Desert | place: Antarctica: Dry Valley...
ATGGTGGCCGGGAAGTGGTCCCTCCGGCCCGGGCGCGCAACGTCCGAGCAGCCGATCCGATCGGTCCAGTCAGCGTAGGAGACGGAGGGCGCCCAGACCGGGCGCCCTTCGTCGTCGTTGGGACCGGTGTCCTACTCGCCCGGAGGCGGATCGGCGGCGCCGGGCGGATCGGCGGCGTCGCTGGGGCCCTGTGCGGGCGCCTGTTCGAGGGTTGCGATGCGCCGCTCGAGCTTGCCGGCCCGGTCACCGGCGGCCTTCGCGTCCGACGCCGCTCCCGCGCTGTCCTTCTCGGCGGCCGCCACGCGCTGCTCGAGCGTCTCGGTGTCCCGCGTGCTTGGCACCTCGGCCAGGCGCCGCTGCAGATCGCGCGCGCGCCGCGCCAGGCGCGCCTGCCCGCGCTCCAGCGTCGCGACCCGCCCGGCGGCCTGGCCGGCCGCTCGCTGCGCCGCGTCGCCCGAGGTGTCGAGCAGGGCGATCAGCCCCACGGCCGTCGCTGCGATCGCCCACACGCCCGCGACCAGCGTCCACCGACGGAGCGCGCGCACGTCGTCCAGGGTCGCGGCCCGCTTGGACCCCGACGGATCGTGGGGCGCCGGCGGGGGCCCTGTGCCGGTGGCGTCAGGTCGCGAGGTACTGCTCCCACGCGCGCGGGATGACCGGTGCCGCGACGTGGATGAAGATCGTCGACCCGGGCGCGGCCGGGGTCTCGCGCGGCACCATGTTCGCCTGGCTCGGCAGCCGGTCGCCCTTGCGGCGGTTGCACGGCGCGCAGCAGGCCACGATGTTCTCCCAACCCGAGCCGCCACCCTTCGAGCGGGGGATCACGTGGTCGACGGTCAGGTGGCCGTACTCGCGGCCGCAGTACTGACAGGTCCAGCGATCGCGGGCGAAGACCGCACGACGGGTGATCTTGCGGCGATGGGCGTCGCGAGGGATGCGGACGTAGGTCTTGAGCCGGATGACGATCGGGCCGGGCAGCGTGAGCGACTCCCCGCGCAGGGCCCACTCGCCGCGCTCCAGGATCTCGGCGCGGTCCTTGAGCACGAGCACGGCGGCGCGGCGAACGGTGCACACGTTGATCGGCTCGTAGGAGGCGTTGAGCACGAGCACTCGTCCGGGGGAGGTGCGCGTCGAGCCGGATGCGCCCACCGCAGGCGGGCTGACGCGGACCGAATCCCCATCACCGGCCTCGCCTGCCGTAGGAACCACTCGTGAGGACGCCGCCACGGTGGCGGCATTCTAGCGTTCCCCGTCGGGCAGGCCGGGCTGCGGGCTGCCCAGCGAGGGATAGGAGCCGAGCACGCGCAGTGACTCGACGCGTCGCGCGAGCGCCTTCAGGGCGCCGGCCACGGCGGCGTCCGCGGCATCACCCTCGAGGTCGGCGAAGAACATGTAGCGCCCCAGCACAGCCCGTCGCGGACGTGACTCGATGCGCGTGAGGTTGATCTCGCGGTCGGAGATCTCGCGCAGCACCGAGACCAGGCCTCCCGGCGAGCGGTCGTTGAAGCCCCAGAAGACGATCGAGGTCTTACGCGGGCCGGTCCCCGCAGCGACGGCGGCGCTCGCGGGGGCGAGCCAGACGAAACGGGTGAGGTTGTCCGGATGGTCCTCGATGCGGTTGGCGAGAACCTCGCAACCGTAGAGCTCGGCGGCGATGCGCGAGCCCACGGCCGCCCAGGCGCCCGGGTCCTCGCTGACGCGCCGCACCGCCTCGGCGGTCGAGCTGACCGGGACGCGCTCCGCTGCCGGCAGGCGCTCGCGCAGGAAGCGTGCGCACTGGGCCGTGGCCTGGGGGTGCGAGAGCACGCGCTCGATCTGCTCGAGCCGGACCCCTCTGCGCGCGAGTAGGAGGTGGTGGATCGGGTGTACGACCTCGGCGGCGATCCGCACGCCGTCAGCCTCCCCGGCGAGGGCGTCGAGCGTCGCGGCCACGCCACCCTCGATCGAGTTCTCGAGCGGGACCACCGCGCGGTCGACCTCGCCCTGCTGGACCGCCATCACAGTCTCGTAGACCGTCGTCCGCGGCTCGGCGCGCACGGGCTCGGGAGCGGAAGTGCGCAGCGCCTCCTCGCTGTGGGTTCCGGCCGGTCCGAGATAGGCCACGCGCAACATGGCGCGCGGCTGACTTCCCGGCGGGAGCACTATTTCTCTGGAGCGCCGGGATGGCTCGAGAGCGCGGCCGCGACCGCCTCCTGCTCCTCCGGCGAGAGCTCGTGCTCGGCGCGACCCTCGACGACCTGCTTGACGTACATGCGGGCGCTGTCACGGTGCGCGATCGATGACAGCACCACGCCCGACCGACGCGCATCCAGCAGCGCGATCGAGCTCGACTGCTGCCCCGACAGCTCGCCGTAGGCGTCGTAGCGGACCAGCGCCCGGTGTGCGATGCAGCCGTCGATGCGTGCCTCCGCGGCGACCAGGCGTGCCTCTACCCCCGTCGCGGTCTCCTCGACCCAGTCACGCAGGTCGAGGAAGCCGCGCTCGAGCCGGGCCGCGTGCTCGACGAGATCCCGCTCTCCGAGCTCGCCCAGCACGGCGCGTTGCGCGGCGCGAAGCCTGCGCAGCCGCACGGCGAGGACGATCGCGAGTACGAGCGCCGTCACGGCGACGAGGGATCCGGCGAGGGCGGCGATGCCCGCGGGCGAGGTGAGTTCGGCCACGACCGCTGAGCCTACCGGCGCGGCGGGCGGTGCCGGTACGGGGGTCAGGCCGTGAAGATCGCGGAGAACTCGAGCGTGTTGTTCTCGGCGTCCTCCTCGCCGGGCACGGGCGCGACCTCGACGGTGATCGGGACGTTCTGGCCCGTCGGCGGCTCGTCCGCGAGCGGGATCGTCACCGTCTGCACCTCGCCCGCGGCGATCTCGTCGAGCGTGCCGTCGATCTCGATCGCATCGGCGCCCGAGCCGACCGTGATGGCGATGCCGACGTCGGTCTCGACATTCTCGCCCTGGTTGGCCACGACGACCTCGAACTCGACCGCGTCGCCCAGCGGCACGCTCGCCGAGGCGTCGGGGGTCAGCGGCTGCCCGCCGAGCGCCACGCTCTCCAGGCCGTTGCCGTGCAGCCCGGGAGCCGCCGCCTCGTCCGAGCCGCCCCCACCGCGCAGCCCGTCGATGCGGTCGGCGATCGTGGAGGGCAGCACCCAGTCGACGTCCGGTAGGTAGCGGCTCTTGGGGATCTGGCTCTCGGCGAGCAGTCCCTCGGCGTCCAGCCCGGCGCTCAAGCTCGGCTCGACGCGGTTGGCGTAGATGACGTCGCTGGTGAGAAAGGCCCGCATACTGGCGGCGAGGTTGGGGTTGACGGCCGCCTGGTCGCTCTCCGCGCTCTGCGCGGTGGGCAGGCGCTCGGCGATGGCACGGACGCCGTTGCGACGAAACTCGAGCGCCTCGACGAGCTGGCGGTTGGTGTCGGAGAGCTGGTCGGGCACGTCGGCGCCGGCAGCGCGCTCGACGATCTGCTCCGACTGACGAGCGAGCGCGTTGAGTTGGTTGGTGACGTCGACCTGGCTGGCGTCACCCGGATCGGAGAGCAGGGAGAACAGCGCCTCGCTCTGCTGGTTGGACTCGCGCACCAGCGCCGTCAGGTCGGCGGTGTAGTCCCGCAGCGCCGACTCGGTGCGTGAGTCGAGGCAGCCGCGAACGCCGAACAGGAGCAGGACGAGCACGATCACACCGACACCGACGGCGATCGATCGCCGTACCATGAGGGTCTGGCGGTCGGTGCCTGGTCCGTGTGGCGGCCTACGGCGCGGTGGCCGAGCGCTTGTACGTGGCTGGTCCGGTTCGTCGCTGAAGGACAGAATCGCTCCCCGTTTCGCTGGGCAGTATGACCGGTGCGCCGGTTGTCGCGCCGGTTGCCGTCGCGGCACGGCAGGGAGCAGGACCCCGGACCCCGAATCCAGCACCCAGAATGAGCACCACCGACCATACCCCCCGCGCGCGCCGGTCGGGCTCGACCAGGCTCGACCGCGCTGGCCGCGAGGCGACCGCCCGCACACGTCGGTTGAGCGACGACGCGCCCGTGGAGCCGCGCGCCGACCGCGATTTGGACGTCCTTGCACTCGGGCGCTACCGCCTCGAGCGCCGCCTCGGCGCCGGTGGCTTCGGCGTCGTCTGGCGCGCGCACGACACCCACCTCGAGCGCGACGTCGCGGTCAAGGTGCTGCCGCGCGGGGAGGGCGAGCACGAGCGCGCGCGGATCGAGCGCGAAGCCCTGGTCGCCGCGCGTCTGAACCATCCCGGCATCGTCGCGCTGTACGAGCTTGGCTCCGACGAGCAGAGCGTCTACCTCGTCTCCGAGCTCGTCGACGGCGCGACGCTGGCGGAGCTCGTGCGTGAGTCCGCGGTGTCCGACCGCGATGTGGCGCGCATCGGCCAGGCCCTGTGCGAGGCGCTCGAGCATGCGCATGCCCGCGGGGTGGTCCATCGCGACGTCAAGCCCGGCAACGTGATGGTGCTTGCCGAGCCCGCCGCAGGCGCCGGCTTCGCGAAGCTGACCGACTTCGGGATCGCCCACCTGACGGCTGCCGGGCACGAGCTGACCGCCACCGGCGACGTTCTCGGCACGCTCGCCTACATGGCGCCCGAGCAGGCCGAGGGCGCGCGCGTGAGCGGGGCGAGTGACGTCTACGCGCTCGCGTTGTCGCTCTACGAGGCGTGGACGGGGTCCAATCCCGTTCGCGCGCGGAGCCCCGCCGCGACCGCGCGCCGTCTCGGTGCCCGGATCCCGGCGCTGTGCTCGCGACGGCCGGACCTGCCGCCGGCGCTGGGCCGGCTGATCGACGCCGCGCTGGAGGTCGCCCCGCGCCATCGCCCGGCGCCGGGCGAGCTGTGTGTGCTGCTCGGGCAGCTTGCGCCCGAGCTCTCCGACACGGGTGGCCTGGTCGAGCCCGAGACGATCGAACGCTTCGGCCTGACGGCGGTACGCCCGCGCCCCCGCTTGCGCACGTCGCGCCACCGTCGGGCCGAGCCCTCGTCCTACGCGGCGGCCTCCGCGCTCGCCCGTTGCGGCCCGCTGGCGCGCGTGCTGCCCAGGCTGGCCGCCGGCGCGGGCGCAGGTCTCCTGGTGCTGGCGGGCCTCGCGACGCTCGGCCCAACACCGCCGTTTCCCGGCCCCGCAGCGGGCCTGGTGGTGGCGCTGGCCGTCGCGCTGTTGCCGCGGATCGGCTGGATCTGCGCGGCGCTCGCGCTGTGTGGGTGGCTCGCCTCGCCCGACGCGGGCCAGGCCGGCACAGCGCTGGTGCTCGCCGCCGCGCTCGCGCCGGTGCCGGTGCTGCTCCCGCGCGCGGGGCTGCTGTGGTCGGCGCCCGCGCTCGCGCCGCTGCTGGGAGCCCTCGCGCTCGCGCCGGCCTTCGCCGGCATCGCCGCGGTCGTCGCCCGGATCGGCCTGCACCGGAGTCGCGGCGCCGTGCGCGCCGGGTGCCTCGCGGCGGTGGGGATGCTCTGGCTGGCGGTCGCGGAGGTACTCAGTGGCGAGCGCCTGCTGTTCGGCGTCGCCGACGGCACCCGCTCGCGCGGGGGCTGGCAGTCCTCACCGGTCGACGCCGCGGCGGATGCGCTCGCCCCTCTGCTCAGCTCGCCGGCGCTGTTGCCGGGGCTCGTCTGGGCGGGCTTCGCCTGCGCGCTGGCGCTGCTCGTGCGGGGCCGCCACCTGGCGCTGGACCTGACGGTCGTCGTGCTCTGGGTGGCGACGCTGATCGCCGCCCACGCGGCGCTCGCCGACCTGCCGATCGCGGCCACCGAGCTCTCGCGGGCTCGCGGCGCCGCAGCGGGCGCGGCTCTCGGCGGGCTCTCGGCGGTCGCCGCCGTCCGGGCATGGCCCCCGCGGCGGGGCGAGACGGCGGACCCGGCACTACCCTGACGACCCACGATGAGCGTTCTCCGAAACCTGGAGTCGAAGCTGGGCGGCCTCGTCGAGGGCGCCTTCAGCCGCGCCTTCAAGTCACGCGTGGAGCCGGTCGAGCTCGCGCGCAAGCTCGCCCGTGAGATGGAGGAGGCCAAGCAGGTCTCGGTCTCGCGCACCTACGTGCCCAACCACTATCGGGTCTTCCTCTCCGAGTCCGACCGCGAGCAGTTCTCGAGCTACGAGCCCGCGCTGCGCAAGGAGCTCTCCGACTACCTGCTCGAGCACGCTCGCGCCGAGCGGCTCGCGCTGACCAGCCGTCCGGCGGTCGAGTTCCTCACCGACGAGCGCCTGAGTCTCGGTGAGTTCGGCATCCAGGCGCAGCTGCTGACCACCGACGAGCCCGGCTCGGAGCCCCACCCCGCCGGTGGCACCGCGGCGCCCTCGGAGGAGGACTTCGGTCACACGATGGTCTACTCGCCCGACCGCCCCTCACGGCGCCTCGAGGCCGAGGCGCCGGCGGCGCCCTCGCGCGCGGTGCTCTCGGGTACGGGCCAGCGCACGGTGCTCAGCGGCTCGCGGATGGTGCTCGGGCGCAGCCGTGAGTGCGACATCGTCGTCGACGACGCCAACGTCTCGCGCCGACACGCCGAGCTGCGCTCCGACGGGGACGGCTGGCGGGTCGCCGACCTCGGCTCGACCAACGGCATCAAGGTCAACCGCCGTCGGGTCGAGGGGGCCCGCCTGCGCCACGGCGACCGCATCACGCTGGGCGTGACCGACCTCGACTTCGAGCTCGAGTGACCGGTACCTCCAGGAGGAACGACTAGTGGACGAACCCCTCGCGGTCGCGCTGAAGTTCGGGTTCCTGGCTGTGCTCTACCTGTTCCTGCTCTGGGTCTCGCGCAGCGCGCTGCGCGATCTCGCGCGCAGCGAGGAGCCGTCCGCGGCCGCGGCGCCGGGGGAGGAGCCGCGCAGGAGTCGCCCGCGTGACCAGGGCAGCGGCGGCCTGATGGGCTCGGTCTCGCCGCGCCTCGAGGTCGTCGCGGCGCTGGGACAAGAGCCCGGTACGGTGCTCGACATCGTCCAGGGGGCGACGCTGGGTCGCTCCGCCTCGGCCGAGATCCACGTCGACGACCCGTACGCCTCCTCGGCTCACGCCCGCATCTACGCGTACGGAGACTTCATGCAGCTCGAGGACATGGGATCGACCAACGGCACTTACCTCAACGGACGGCGCGTGCGCGGCGCCGAGCGGCTCAAGGTCGCCGACTCGATCCGCATCGGCGACACCGAGTGGCGCTACCAGGAGTAGGGATGGCGCTGCGGATCGTCGAGTACGCCGGCCTGAGCGACGTCGGCCGCCAGCGCGAGGCAAACGAGGACAGCTACGTCCTCGCCGCGCCCGTCTTCATCGTCGCCGACGGCATGGGCGGCGCGCGCGCGGGCGAGGTGGCCTCGCGCACCGCGGCCGAGGTCTTCGAGGGCGCCGCAGACGGCCCCGAGGAAACCCCTGAGCAGCGCCTGACACGGCTGACCCAGGAAGCCAACCGGCGCATCTTCGAGCTCTCCCAGAGTGACGCCTCGCGGCGCGGCATGGGCACCACGCTGACCGCTGCGATGGTCTCGCCCGCGGGCGTCAGCGTCGGCCACGTCGGCGACAGCCGGGCCTACCGCCTGCGCGACGGATCGCTCGAGCAGCTGACCCACGACCACTCGCTCGTAGCCGAGCTCGAGCGCAGCGGCCAGTTGACCGCCGAGGCCGCCGAGCACCACCCGCAGCGGTCGATCATCACACGGGCGCTGGGCCCGGAGCCCGACGTCGAGGTCGATGCCCACACCCACGCCACGCGTCCCGGCGACGTCTACCTGCTGTGCTCGGATGGCCTCACGAGCATGGTCTCCGACGGCGAGATCGAGTCGATCGCGCGCGGCTCGAAGGCGCTGTCGGAGGCCGCGGAGGGCCTGGTGCGCGCAGCCAACCAGAGCGGCGGGCGCGACAACATCACCGTCGTGCTGTTCCGCATCGACGACGATGGCCGCGAGCCCAGTGCCGACGACACCCTCTCCGGGTCGGAGACGATCCACCGCGGATTGACCGCGGATGACGTCAATTCGGCCGTCGCCGAGCAGGAGCGGACCGGTACCACGACAGCCACAGCCACAGCCACAGCCACAGCCGCTCCCTCCCGGCGTCAGGGGCGGAGTGGGGGTGGGTCGCGCGGCGGGCTGCGGCGCGCGCTCGGCCTGCTGGTCGGCCTGCTCGCCTTCGCGGCGATCGGCGCCGGCGTGTGGCTGGGCGCGCGCGCGGTCTACTTCCTCGGCACCGACGACGGCGGTCTGGTTACGATCTATCGCGGCGTTCCCTACGAGCTGCCGCTAGGCATCGATCTCTACTCGCCGCAGTACGTCTCGAGCGTGCCCGCGCGCACGATCGGCGTGCGGCGGCGAGAGCGTCTGCTCGATCACGAGTGGCGCAGCCGCGCCGACGCCGAGGATCTCGTGCGCCAGCTCGAGCGTGGCACGCTCGAGCTCGGGAGGGCGGGGCGGTGAGCGCGCGCACGCGCGAGCTGCTCGGGCTCGTGCCCGTCTCGCTGATCGTCAGCGCGGGCTTCGCCTCGGTGCTGCTGACGCGCGGCCGCGAGATCAGCGACGGGACCGCGACCTACGGCCTCGTCTTCCTCGGGCTGTGCCTCTTCGGCCACCTGTTCATCCGCTGGCGGCTGCCCGATGCCGACCCCTACCTCTTCCCGCTCTCCGCCCTCTTGATCGCCTTTGGCCTGGTGGTGCTCTACCGGCTTGACCCCGACTTCGCGCGCGACCAGGCGATCGTGCTCGTCCTTGGCCTCGCCTTCTTCTGCGCGACGATCGTCTTCCTGCGCGACCACCACGTGCTCGAGCGCTACCGCTACACGATCGCCGCGGCGGGGATCGTGCTGCTGCTCATGCCGCGCATGCCGGGCATCGGCGGGCAGGTCAACGGCGCCTTCCTCGCGGTCAATCTCGGCCCGCTCCAGTTCCAGCCCGCGGAGTTCGCGAAGCTCGCGATCATCATCTTCCTGGCGAGCTATCTACGCGACACGGCGGACGTGCTGGTGCGGACGCGGGCCCAGCCGCTCGGGATCGTCCAGCAGGCGCTGCTCTTCGGCGGGCCCGCACTCGGGGTCGTGCTCGCCATCCTGGTGCTTGACCTCGGGACCGCGGCATCCGTGCTGCTCGCGGTCTTCGTCGCGTCGCTGGTCGCGCTGCTGCGCGAGCGGCCCTCGCTCAAGCACTTCGGGCCGCTGCTGCTGATCTGGGGTCTGGCGATGGTGATGCTGCTGTTCATCCGCGATCTCGGCAGCTCGCTGATGTTCTTCGGCGGCTTCCTCGCGCTGCTGTACGTCGCGACGGCGCGGCTGTCGCTGATCGGCGTCGGGGCGACGATGTTCCTCGCCGGGGCCACCTACTTCGCCAACAACGTCGGCCACGTGCGCGAGCGCGTCGACATCTGGCTCGACCCGTTCGCCCGCGGCGTCGTGGACGAGGAGGGCTACCAGATCGCCCAGTCGCTCACCGCCCAGGCATACGGTGGGGTGTTCGGAGAAGGCTTCGGCCAGGCGTTGCTCGAGTCGCCCGCCGGGGTCACGCTGCTGCCCGCCGCGCACACCGACCTGATCTATGCGGTGATCGTGGCCGAGCTCGGTCTGTTCGGCGCCGCGGGCCTGGTGCTCGCTTACGTGCTGTTCGCGGCGCGCGGCTTCAAGACGGCGCTCGTCGCAAACGACGGCTTCTCGAAGCTGCTGGCCACTGGTCTGACCGCGGTACTGTCGCTGCAGGTCTTCGTGATCATCGGGGGCGTCACCAAGGTGATCCCGCTGACTGGCGTCACGCTCCCGTTCGTCTCCTACGGCGGGAGCTCGATCGTCGCGAACATGGTGCTGCTCGCGCTACTGCTGGTCGTCTCCGACGACGCGCGCAAGGACCGCCGGCGGGTCGAGGGCGGGATCGTCTGATGGGAGCACGCCTGTGAACCGTCAGATCGTGCAGATGTTCGCGCTCTCGCTGCTGCTGTTCGCGACGCTCGTCGTGTTCACGTCGCGTTGGACCGTGTTCGAGTCCGACGATGTGCGAGCCAAGAAGCTCGGCCAGCGCCGCGCGCTCATCGAGGAGCAGCAGACGCCGCGCGGGCTGATCAAGGCGGCCGACGGGACGGTGCTCGCCCGCAGCGACCCGCGCGGCCGCGGCCAGCGGCGGACGTTCGTGCGCAGCTATCCCCAGGGCGGGCTGTTCTCGAACGTGTTGGGCTACTCATTCATCGAGCGCGGTCGAGCGGGCCTCGAGCTCTCGCGCAACGACGACCTTGCCGGCGTCGAGGACGAGTTCGGGACGATCTTCTCCCAGCTGCAGTCGGAGGAGCGCGAGGGCTCGGACCTCACGACGACGCTGGATCCCGGCGCGCAGCAGGCTGCGATCGACGCGCTCGGCGGCCAGACCGGATCGGTCGTGGCGATCGAGCCCCAGACCGGGCGCGTGCGCGTGATGGCGAGCCTGCCCGGCTACGACCCCAACCAGATTCCCGACGACTTCTCCGCGCTCTCGACCGACGAGGCCCGGCCGCTGTTCAACCGCGCCACCCAGACCAGCTACCCGCCGGGCTCGACGTTCAAGGTCGTCACCGCCGCGGCCGCCCTGGACTCGGGCAAGTTCGAACCGGAGTCGGTGCTCGACGGCAGCTCCCCGCGCTCGATCAGCGGCGTGCCGTTGGCCAACTCGGGCGGCGCCAGCTTCGGGGCGATCTCGCTCACCGACGCGCTGACCAACTCGGTCAACACCGTCTGGGCTCAGGTGGGCGAGCAGATCGGACCCGAGACGCTGCTCGACACGATGCAGAAGTTCGGCTTTGGTCAGGACCCGCCGCTCGACTACCCCGGCGACCAGATGCTCGCGAGTGGCATCCGCAACTCGGGCGGCGACCTCGTCGGCGCCGAGGGCGGCTTCGACATTGGCCGCGTGGCGATCGGGCAGGGTGGCGAGGAGGGCCAGACGCTGGTCTCGCCGCTGCAGATGGCGATGGTCGTCGCGGCCGTCGGCAACGACGGGGTGCTGATGCGCCCGCGCCTGACCGAGCAGGTCGTCGCCAAGGACGGCCGCGTCGAGGACCGTATCCAGCCCGAGCGGATCGGCCGGGTGATCTCCAAGCAGAGCGCCGATCAGCTCGGGGTGATGATGAGCAACGTCGTCGAGGAGGGCACCGGCACCGCGGCGGCGCTGTCGGGCATCGACGTGGCGGGCAAGACCGGCACCGCGGAGGTCGACAACGCGACCTCCAACCAGGCGTGGTTCATCGCCTTCGCGCCGGTCGACGATCCGCAGGTGGCGATCGCCGTGACGATCGAGCGCACCCAGGGCCAGGGCGGCACCGAGGCCGCGCCGATCGCCAAGACGGTGCTCGAGGAGCTGCTCGGGTAGTGGAACCACCAGTGCCGGCGACGTGACCGAGGTCGCGGACAACACGACCGTCGACGGCCGTTACCGCGTCACCGGGCGGATCGGCTCCGGGGGCATGGCCGACGTCTACCTCGCCGAGGACGCGACGCTCGGGCGCGAGGTGGCGCTCAAGGTGCTCCACCGGCGCTTCGCCCAGGACGCGGAGTTCGTCGAGCGCTTCCGCCGCGAGGCCCGCGCCGCGGCCAACCTGACGCACCCCAACGTGGTCGGCATCTACGACCGCGGCCAGCACGAGGGCACCTACTACATCGCGATGGAGCACCTCCAGGGGCGCACGCTCAAGGACGTCGTCGAGCAGGAGGCGCCGCTCGATCAGCTGCGCGCTATCGATCTCGGCGTGCAGATCCTGCGCGCCGCTGGGTTCGCACACGACCACGGCGTGATCCACCGGGACTTCAAGTCGCACAACGTGATCGTCGATGACGCCGGCGTGGCCAAGGTCACCGACTTCGGCATCGCGCGCGCGGGCGCGTCGGAGATGACCGAGACCGGCTCGATCATGGGCACCGCGCAGTACCTCTCGCCCGAGCAGGCTCAGGGTCAGCCGGTCACGGCGGCCTCGGATGTCTACTCGATCGGGGTGATCCTCTACGAGCTGCTGACCGGGCGCCTGCCCTTCGGTGGTGACAGCGCCGTCTCGATCGCGCTCAAGCACCTCAACGAGCCGCCGCCGCCGATGAGCGATCCCGGCGTCTCGATCGAGCCCAACCTCGAGCGGGTCGTCATGGACGCGCTCGCCAAGGACCCGGCCGCGCGCTGGCAGAGCGCCGCGGACTTCGCCGCGGCGCTGGAGGCCTGCCGCCCCTACGTCGAGGCTCAGCGCAAGGACGCGCCGGTTGCGGCCGGCGCCGCGATCCCGGCGGTCGCGGGGACGGGAGCGCCCGCCCCCGCCCCCGCGGTTGCCGTGGCGGCCGGCGGGGAGCAGGACCCCGGGCGCCGGAGCAGGCGCAAGCGCTGGCTCTATGCCGGGCTGGCGCTGCTGGTCCTCGCGCTGATCGCGATCATGGTCTTCGCCTTTACGCGGCCCGAGCAGGTCGACGTCCCCAAGGTCACCGGTCTCGGGCTGTCCGACGCCCGCGAGCTCCTCGAGCGTGAGGGCTTCGACGATGTCGAGGTCGAGCGCGAGCAGAGCATGGCCGAGGTCGACCGCGTGCTGCGCCAGGACCCCGACGCCGCCGAGTCGGCGCCGGTGGACACCACGGTCACGCTGACGATCTCGCGTGGGCCCGGGGTGGTGCGGATCCCGTCGGTGCGCAGCCGATCGCGCGCCCAGGCCGAGCGTGCTCTGAAGGAAGCCGGGCTGAAGGTCAGCATCGGCAGGCGCGCGTCGGAGGGCGTCCGCGAGGGGCGAGCGGTGGCCACGACCCCCGCGGCCGGTGAGGAGGTGCAGCGCGGCACGCGCGTGCGTCTGCTGCTCAGCTCGGGCCCGCCGCAGGTGAAGGTGCCAGACGTCGTCGGGTTGACACGCGAGACTGCGGAGGCGCGCCTGACCGGGCTGGGCCTCGAGCCTGCGGTCAGCACCGAGGACTCCGACGCGCCGGTCGGCGAGGTGCTCTCCCAGGATCCCGGCGAGGGTGCTCGGCTCGAGCGCGGCGACGCGGTCGCGATCACCGTCGCCCGCGAGACCGAGGCGACCACGGTGCCCGACGTCACGGACCTCGCGCGCGCGGATGCGATCGCGCTGCTCGAGGGCGAGGGCCTCGCGGCCAGCGTGCGCGAGCGCCCCACGCGGAGCGAGGACGAGGACGGCGCCGTGCTCGAGCAGCGCCCGACGGCGGGCCAGGAGATCGAGCCGGGCGCGGCGGTGCTGATCTTCGTCGGCGTACTGCAGGTCACGGGCAAGCCCGCTCCGGTCCCCCAGCCCCCGCCTCCGACCGAGCCGCCTCCTCCGACCGAGCCGCCTCCTCCGACGAGCACCCCGGCGCCGGCCCCGTGAGGGTCGCCGTGCTCGCCGGCGGGCCCTCGGGCGAGCACGAGGTCTCGCTGCGCTCAGCGGCCGCGGTGCGCGACGGCCTGCGGGCCGCCGGCCACGAGCCGGTGGACGTGGAGATCGGCCGCGACGGGCGTTGGTGGGCGGACGGCGTGCCGGTCGTGCTCGAGCCGGGCTGCGGCCTGCTCGACTGCGCGGTCGTCTTCCCGGCGCTGCACGGCCCCTACGGCGAGGACGGCGTCGTCCAGGGCCTGCTCGAGGCGCTGGCCGTGCCCTACGCGGGGGCCGGGGTGCTCGCCTCGGCGCTGTGCATGGACAAGGTGCTGTTCAAGGACCTGATGGCGAGCGCCGGGATCGATCAGGTCGCCTACGCCGGCCTGACACGAGACGACGACCCGGCCGTGCTCGAGCGCCTCGGCCTGCCGGTCTTCGTCAAGCCCGCCCGCATGGGCTCTTCGGTCGGCATCGCCAAGGTCTCGCGTCGCGACGAGCTGGCGGCCGCGCTCGCGGGCGCCTTCTCCCACGACCCGAGGCTGATCGTCGAGGCGATGTCGGGCGGGATGGAGGTCGAGTGCTCGGTGCTCGGCGACGGCAGCCGGGTCGAGGCCTCCGTTCCCGGCGAGATCGTGCTCACGAGCGACTGGTACGACTACGGGGCCAAGTACGAGCCCGGCGGCATGACGCTCGTGGCGCCCGCCAGGCTCGACGAGCGGGTGAGCGAGCGCGTGCGCTCGCTCGCTTGCGAGGTCTTCACCCGCAGCGGCTGCTCGGGGATGGCGCGCTGTGACTTCTTCGTCGAGGGCGCGGATCGCAGCGACGCCCGTGTGCTGATCAACGAGCTCAACACGATTCCCGGCTTCACCGACACCAGCGTCTACGCGAAGCTGTTCGACGCGAGCGGGCTCGCCTACCCCGAGTTGCTCGACCGACTGCTCGCGATCGCGCTCGAGCGCCATCAGCGCGAGCGCGCCGTCACGATCTGATTGCGCACGCGCCCACATCGCCGCCGCGTCCCGGCCGCGTGGCGCCTATCGTCTGATCCATGACCGACGCGATCGCGCAGCCCACCCCGCCTGCCTCCGACCCGGCCCTCGAGGCCGCCGCCTGGGACCTGGAGCCGCTCGTCGACGGGCGCGGCTCGGCCGGGGTCGAGGCACTGCTGGCCACGGCGATCGAGCGCGCCGAGGCGCTCGCGCAGCGCCTGCGAGGCCGCGTGGCCGAGCAGGACGCTCGCGGCCTCGCCGAGGCGCTGCGCGAGCTCGAGGGAATCTCCGACGTCGCCGGGCGCGCAGCCTCCTACGCGATGCTGTCGTTCTCGCTGGACACCGCCGACCCGGCGCGCGGCGCGCTGATGCAGCGCGCGCACGAGCAGGGAGCGCGGATCGAGACCACGCTGCTCTTTCTCGAGCTCGAGTGGAACCAGCTCGACGACGAGCATGTCGAGCAGCTGCTGCGCTCCGGCGAGCTCGAGTTCTGTGCGCACTACCTGCGCACGGTGCGCCGCTATCGCCCGCACCAGCTCTCCGAGCCCGAGGAGCGGGTGCTGACCGAGACCGACGTCACCGGCGCCTCCGCGTTCCAACGCCTGTTCACAGAGCAGGTCAGCGCGCTCGAGGTCAGCCTGCCCGACGCCGAGGCGCCGGTCGCCTTCGAGGAGGCCCTGAGCCGTCTGCACGACCCGGCACGCGAGCGCCGCGCCGAGGCCGCCGCGGCGATCACCGAGGCGCTGCGGCCGGGCCTGCGCACGCGCGCGTTCGTCTTCAACACGCTGCTCGCCGACAAGGCCACCAAGGACCGCCTGCGCTCGCACCCGCACTGGCTCGCCTCGCGCAACCTCGCCAACGAGGCTCCCGACGAGTCGGTCGACGCGCTGGTCGACGCGGTGCAGTCGCGCTACGAGCTCGCGCGCCGGTGGTACCGGCTCAAGGCACGGCTGCTCGGGGTGCAGCGGCTCGCCGACCACGACCGCATGGCGCCCGTCGGTGAAAGCGCCGAGCGGGTCCCCTTCGAGGAGGCGCGCGAGATCGTGCTCGACTGCTACGGGCGCTTCTCGAGCGAGCTCGGAGGCCTCGCGGCCGAGTTCTTCGAGCATGGGTATGTCGACGCGCCGCCGCGGGCGGGCAAGCGCGGCGGCGCCTTCTGCGCCTACACCGTGCCCTCGGCGCACCCCTACGTGCTGATGACCTACAACGGGCTGCCAAGCGACGTGCTGACCCTCGCTCATGAGCTCGGCCACGGCGTGCACGCCGCGCTCGCGCGTCCGCGGGGGGTGTTCGAGTTCACGGGGCCGCTGACCGTCGCCGAGACGGCCTCGATCTTCGGCGAGACGATCGTGCTCGAGCGCCTGCTCGAGCGAGCACCCGACGCCGCCGCCCGGCTTTCGCTGCTGGCGAGCTCGCTCGACGGGGCGGTCGCGGCGATCTTCCGTCAGATCGCGATGAACCGCTTCGAGCACGCCGTGCACACCGCGCGCCGCGAGCAGGGCGAGCTCTCGGTCGAGGACTTCGATCGCCACTGGCTCGAGAGCCAGCGCGAGCTGCTCGGCGACTCGGTCGAGATCTCGGCGGGCTACGGCCAGTGGTGGTCCTACGTGTGGCACTTCGTCGACGTGCCGGGCTACGTCTACGCCTACGCCTACGGTCATCTGCTGGCGCTGTCGGTCTACCGCCGCTACGAGCAGGAGGGCGCGGGGTTCGTCGACTCCTACATCGAGCTGCTGCGCGCCGGCGGCTCGCGCTCGCCGCAGCAGCTCGGCGAGATCGTCGGCGTCGACCTCGCCGATCCGGGCTTCTGGTCGGCGGGACTGGACCTGGTCGAGCGCCAGCTCGAGGCGGCGGAGGAGGCGGC
>Ga0136622_10000497_pt1 | contig 16101 bp, 20 predicted proteins | sample AntDrymUQ4482106_2_FD_104803 | JGI IMG/M metagenome (GOLD analysis project Ga0136622, IMG submission 104803) | Polar desert sand microbial communities from Dry Valleys, Antarctica - metaG UQ448 (21.06) | ecosystem: Environmental > Terrestrial > Soil > Desert | place: Antarctica: Dry Valley...
ACCGACTTCCTGCCCGCCCCCGACTCGCCCGACGGCCCACCGGCCGGGCCAGTCAGCGACCGGCGCCTGCCCCCGACGCCGATCGACCCCGAACAACCCTAGCTAGGGACCATCGTCCGGCCCGGGACGAAACTCGCGGGCCCGATCGACGCGGGGCTGGCTGGTCACCATAAGCGCCCGGGGAGATCGCTGGTCAGGTCGGTGAGTTCATCGCGGGTCCTGGCCGCCTGCGCGGCGGTGACGCGTTCATCGAACTCCTCGATGCTCAACCGGCCCTGGCCGAAGGCTCGGCTCAGCCGTTCGATGGCCACGTCGCGTTCGGCGTCCGAGGCCCGCACCCCACCCGGTGGCATCGTCGCTCCCTCGACCCATCAGACCTGCACTACGGCGGAGTCTTGCCGACCGAGTGCGGACAGCGGAAGTGCTGCGACCGGCCAAGAAGACCCTGATCATGAGGCCGCCGTCCCCCGCATACACCCGTGCGCGGACGGCGTTCTCCGACCCACTCAGGCTAAGCGTGCTGAGCGAGACGGTCTGCATGCACCCTGAAGAAGGGTTCCGTGCCTTGGATCGACAGCATCTCGCACCAGGCGTTGGCCGAGGCCACCGACCTCTACGCCGAGGACGCTGTCGTCGAGCACCCGAACGCCACCTCCAGCTCGCCAGTGCCTCGATGGCTCCGCGGCAAGTCCGAGCTACGCGAGCTTCTGCAGTCAGTCGGCCAAGACGGGGGCCTCGACGTCGAATCCGCAACGTGCGCGTACACATCACTGGGGACCCCGAAGTCGTGATCGGAGAGTTCGAGTACCACAGATGCTCGGCGAACAACCCTGAGCGGTTCTGTTGACACGTTCGTCATGCCGAACATTTTCGTCCTCCGGGTGCGCAACGGCTTCATCGTGGAGTCCCGCGACTATCAAGGACCGTTCCGCGCGCCTGACCGCAAGCCGATCGCCTATCGGCACAGGTGCAGCGGTGAGGCTCTTGACCAGCTGGGAGCATCACGAGGTGGTTGACGTCGTCGTTGTCACTGCCGGGAACTGGCGGCTCTGGCGCGAGCTCCGGCGCGCCGCGCTACTCGAGGCTCCGGGTGCGTTCGGCTCAACGCTCGCCGAGTGGTGCGGCGAGGGGGACACCGAGGCGCGGTGGCGCGCCCTTCTCGGGGACGTCGCCTTGAACCTGGTGCTGGTGCTCGACAGCGTTCCGGTTGGCATGGTGAGCGCTCTCGCGCCCAGCGCTGACGACACGGTCGAGTTGATCTCACTGTGGATCGCACCGGCCGCTCGAGGTCGTGGGGTCGGGGACGAGGCCGTCCGGCAAGTGGTGGCGTGGGCCTCGGACAAGTACCCGGGCAGCTCCCTGTTGTTGTCGGTGAAGTCCGACAACAACTCGGTTTGTCGGCTGTACGAGCGGCACGGCTTCGTCGACGCGGGCCCGTCACCGGAAGATCCGACCGAGCGGTTGATGCGCCGCTAGCCGATCCCCTGACGACCACGGTTGTAGCAGTCATGTGTGCCCGGCATCGCGGACGATGGGTCGATGTCCACAGGTCGCTGGAGATGTGCCTGTTGCGTTGTGGGCATCGCCGTCAGGCTGAGTGTGGAGTGACGGTCACGAGTTCGGCGCCGAGAGCGATGGCGATCCGCTCCAGCACCGGATCGTCGGCACGACGCCGCCGGCCTCGAGCCGGGAGAGGGCGGGTTGGGACATGCCGGCACCAGCGGCTACCTCGGTTTGGGACAAGCCGAGCGCAAGGCGACGTTCGCGAACCGCCTGCCCGATCAGGAACGCTCGCGGGCCTCGTGGTATCCCTCGCGGTGGTCCGCGCTGTCGCGCCGCTGGTGCACGATCTCGTCGTACGAGCCGTGGTTGGCGTCTCGGGGGGAAGCTGGCCGCTCGCGGCCTCTGCCCGCAACCCGTCCTCGGCTCGCGCACGAGGAAACACGGCCTAGCTGGGGAGCGGACGTTTCACGTGCCCGGCTGACGTCATCTCGGCCGCGCTAACAGGTCCTGGTGGTGCACGGTGACCGACAGCCGGCCGGCGGCTGCGTCGGCGAGGCGTCGCCGGGCGTACGAGTGCGTCGCGGCGCCTAGTTCGGGTCGTTGCTCGCATGCCGCTCCCAGCCAGCCGGTGAGCCATTCCGCTGTCAACACGGTGTGGCCGCGGCCGAGCCGCCATGGGCTCGGTCGAACCTCGACGTCGAGGCCCAGCCGGGTGAAGCTGTCCACCGCCGCGCTGACTGCGTCTGGGCCGAGCAGCCTTCCAGCGCCGGTGGTCCGTCGCTGGTGGGCATTGAACGCGGCTGCGACGCACTGGTCCAACGGATCGACTGGCGTGAGGTCGACGCGACCGGTCACGCTGAGGGTGATCAATGCGGCGCAGCCCGCCCCGGCACAGGTGGCGACCAGTCGGTGCAACTGCTCCGCGGTCATCATGTCGAGCAGCGCAGACGCGGTGATGAGGGCTGCGCCAGCCAGCTCCTCCGGGTCCAGCCGGGTGATGTCGCGCCTACGAGTCTCAATGGTGACCGGGGCACCGTCGGAGGCCTCGTCCGGCGGCTCCGCAGCGGCCACGGTGAGCAGCTCGGCATCCCGGTCGTACAAGACCCAGCGTTGGGGTCCGGTCAGTTGCGCGGCGAGCCAACGGGCCATCGACCCGGTGCCGCAACCGAGGTCGTGGATCTCCGTCGCGCCGTCGGTAGCCAGATACGGCCGGATCTCCTCAACGAGCTCGGGCGCCCGGGCTGCCGCGTCGGCCGGCTCCCGCATCGCCAGCCACTCGGACCTGGCCCGAACCGGTTCGGCCGACTTACCCGCTGCCTCCATTGAACCGAACGCTAGCAACGCCCGTAGAAGAGCTAGAGCCACAGATGCGGGAGGTGCGGTGGTCACGGTTCGACGCGGCCTGGCGGTCGGCCTGGTGGCGCTGGTCGCGCTGCTCGCCGTCCTCGAGGCGACAGTCGGTCTCAAAGTTGCGGGCTGGGGCGTCGGGCTGACGTGCGGCGTCGTCGCGAGTGCGGCGTTAGCTCGCAGCCGGGCGAACGGTGCCTTCGCGATCGAGGCGGGCGACCTGGTGACGCTCACCCGGGCCACGTTGGCCTGTGGCGTGGCGGCGCTGGTCGCGGACCCGTTCCTCCAGCAGTCAGCTGCACCAACCCTGGTGGCGCTCACGGTCACCGCGCTGGTGCTCGACGCAGTCGACGGCTGGGTAGCGAGGCGCACCCGCACGGCGTCGACGTTCGGCGCGCGCTTCGACGGGGAGGTCGACGCGTTCCTGATCCTGGTCCTCAGCGTGTACGTCGCCCCTGCGGTCGGCGGGTGGGTGCTGGCGATCGGGGCGGCCCGCTACGCGTTCGCCCTGGCCGGGTGGGGGTTGCCCTGGCTGCGCGAGAAGCTGCCGCCTCGCTACTGGCGCAAGGTGGTGGCCGCGATTCAAGGCATCGTCCTGGCCGTCACGGCAGCCGACGTCATGCCCCGCTTGTTGACGTACGCCGCACTGGCCGTCGCGCTTGCGCTGCTGACCGAGTCGTTCGGCCGGGACGTGCTGTGGTTGTGGCGCCATCGGTTCGCCGACCACGCCGTCCACGCCGTCCACGCCCTCCAGGCCGACCACGTCGACCAGGCCGACCGTGCTGAGCTCACCGGTTCCGCCGGTTCCGCCGGGCCTGCCGGTCCCGTCCGCATCCGGCTGCCGTGAAGCAGGACGAGCGCATTCCTGTTGACCAGGCTCTGCGGCGGGCGCGCCTGTCGGCGTACACCCCGGGTGAGTTCGTCGATCAGGAGAGCTTCATGCTGGCCGGCGAAATCCTGTCCTTGGCTGCTCGGGCCGGCATCGCGCCGGGCGTCTCGGTGCTGGACCTGTGCTGCGGCGTGGCCGGACCTGGACGGCTCATCACTGCGCAACTGAGCTGCACGTATTTCGGAGTGGACTCGAGCGCCAGTGCCATCGAGATCGCGCGTGAGCGTGCCGCCGATCTCCCCTGTCGCTTCGACGTCTCTTCGATCCCACCGGTCCCTGCCGGCCCTTTCGACGTGGTGCTGCTGCTGGAAACGATGCTCGCCTTCCCGGACAAGGAGACGCTGCTACGCGAGATCTCCTCAGCGCTATCGGTAGGTGGGCGGTTCGCCTTCACCCTGGAGGAAGGCCAACCGCTGACTGCGGCGGAGGAAGGGAGCATGCCTGATGCCGACACGGTGTGGCTCATTCCCCTGTCGGACATGCTTTCCTGCTTGGAGCGGGTCGGGCTGCACGTTCGCTGGCAGGAGGAATGCAGCCGATCCCACCGGGTGATGGTCGATTCGCTGATCTGTGCGCTGGCCGCCGAGCAGTCGGACATCGCTGCGCACCTCGGCCGCCGCGCCGTTGATGAGCTGCTGGCGGCACATCTGCTCTGGAGCGACTGGCTGCGCACAGGACGGGTACGCAAGTTTGCCGTCGTCGCCGAGAAGACCCGGACACCAAGTGGCTGCTGACCGGCCGAGGCTGACGCGTCACCTGCTGCGGTCACGCGTCCACCTTCAGCAACACCCGCCGCCCATCGCGCGCACGCACCTCCACTGCGGCGATGTTTTCGGTGCTCGCGGCCGTCGCGGCCGAGAGCTGCATCGTCTTGCCGTCGACCGACCGCCAGCTACCCACCTGCTCCTTGCGTCCGTTGCGGGTCAGCACGAACAGCGTGTAGTCCACTGCGGGGGGTAGCTCGTACGCCACCGAGTCTGTGTCGTAGGTGCAGGTGAGATCCAGTCGGGTACCCCAGGTGACCTGTTCCAAGGTGATGCTCGCCTGCACCGGGACGTCGCCGACCGCTTCCATCGTCAGCGGTACGACCCCGGACGGAACCGAGTTCGGCCCCGCAACGCTTGGTGCCGACCCGTCCTCGTCTCCCGCCTGCGTCACGACCACCACCACGATGCCTGCGGCCACGGCGGCGGCCAACCCCGCCGCGGCGAGGGTGCGGCGACGCCGGGCGCGGCGGACCGCACGGGACAACGCGGGCAAGATGCTGCCCGGTACCGGCTCGTCCACCGGCGGCTGATCCAGGGCACTCGCCTCGACCCGACCGAGCAGGCCGGGAAGCCCGGCCAGCTCGCCCACCGAACGCGTGCAGGTGTCGCATTCCGGCAAGTGCTTCTCGAAGTCGAGCCGCTCGGCCGGGGACAGTGCACCGAGAACGTAGGCAGCGTCGTCGTGCGTGAACGGGCAGGTCACGCGCTCACCCCCATCTCCTCCAGCGCCATCTTCAGCGCCTTCAACGCGTAGTGCGTGCGCGACTTGACCGTGCCCTCCGGCACCCCGAGGAGCCGGGCGGCCTCCGACACCGGTCGCCCCCGGTAGTAGCACTCGAGCAGCACGGCCCGGTGGTCCGGCGAGAGCCGGCTGACCGCCTCGGCCACGACCCACGACAGCAGCAGCTGGTCGCTCGTGTCGCTGTCCGTGGCGTGCTCCGGAACGTCGGCGACCGGCATCGCGCTGTGCGTGCGGTGGCTGCGCCACTCGTCGATCACGATGTTGCGGGCAACGGTGCACAACCAGGCGCGCAGCGAGGGGGGCGTGCTCTCGAGCACGGCGCGGTGCCGCCAGGCGCGGAGCAACGTCTCCTGCACGACGTCCTCGGCCCGACCTCGGTCGTTGCTCACCAGGCGAAGGCAAAAGTGCAAGAGTGCGGCGGCGTGCTCCTCGTGCAGCCGCTCCATCTGCGCGACGTCGTCGTCAGGCATTGCACCCTCCTCCCCGGGGTACGTGCGGCGGGCTGCGCGGGTTCAACGCGCGCTCGTCGGCTGAGGTCCGGTCTGACCGTTCGAGCCGTACGCCGCGAGGAACCGGTCGCGGAACGAGTCCATTCTCCAGACCGGGGCGTCCGGATCCGGGCGCAGTCCCTTGTGCCACGCCCAGCCGGAGATCGGGTCGAACACGGCCGGGTCGGACGAAACGATCGCGATCGGGACGTCGTGACCCGCGTCATCACCCGACACGATGGTCGCTGGCTGGTGGTCGCCGAGGAGCACCACGACCGAGTCCTCGTCACCGTACGTCGTCACGAACGTGACGAGCGCGTTGAGCGAGTACTCGATGGACGTGCCGTACGCCGCCTGCACGCGCCGGGGGGAAGGCCAGATGTCGGTCTCCGACGGCAGCTGTTCGGGCATGTCGTCGTAGACCGAGCCGTCGCCGACCGCTGACTGGTCGATCATCCGCGGTGTCCGTGACCACGGTGCGTGGCTGCTGATCAGGTCGATCTCGGCCATCACCGGTCGACGCTGCTCCTGCGCGAGCTCGAGGCGGTGGAACGCGTCGAGGGTGTACTGGTCGGGCATCGTCGGGTAGCCGAACCGGGGGCCCTCGTAGCCGACGTTGCGCGAGTCGTAGACGTGGTCGTAGTCGTAGAACACGCCCTCCGGCCAGTCCCTCGTGTTGGCCGGAACGTCGCCCACCGTGCGCCACCCTGCCTGCCCGAAGACCCGGCTCAGGGTCAGCCGGGAGCTCGCGACCAGCGCGTCGTACCGCTGCTGGCTGTCGACCCACAGACCGGACTGGAGTGTCGCGTGGGCCAGCCAGCTGAGGGCGCCGAACGTGGGCGAGGTCAGGAACGCGCTGCGGCTGGCGAAGCCGGCCTCGCTCAGCTGCTTGGTCCCCGAGGCGAGCACCGCGTTGACACCCGCCGAGAACGAGGACCCCTCGACCGCCACTCGACCGAAGCTCTCGACGAACACGAACAGGACGTCCTTGCCGCGGAGCCCGGTCAGCAGGTCCTGTGCCGGCACCCCCCGGAGCGGGTCCTCCTCCGCAGCCTGGGCGAACTCTCGCTGGTCGCGCAGCTCGGACGGGATCCGGCTGACCTGGCCGTACACGTAGCCGGCCGTGTCCCTGGATGCGACCACCCCGGCGCTACCCCGTACGTCCAGCACCGCCAGGACCAGCCAGATCGACGCCAGGGCGGCCACCGCCTGCGAGGCCGGTCGTCGGTGCCGCGCTGCGACGCGGGTGACCCGCAGCACCGAGAGCGGGAGCAGCACGAGGAGCGCGACGGCGACCAGTGCGGCCACGCCGAGGAGCGCCGTGCCGAGCCCGTTGCCGAACGAGTCCCGCACGAGCGCCACGAGGGAGCCCGCGTAGCGCCAGTCGATCACCGCGTCGAAGGGTCGGTCGAGCGCCTCCAGGAAGCCCATGTCGAGGACCTTCAGGATTGCGGTCAGGCCGAGGATGAACCCGGCCGCGAGGGCAAGGAACGCCCGGACGCGACCGAACCTCGGTGGCAGCGCCAGAATGACGGCGAGGTATACCAGCGCCTCCAGGGGCAGCCGTACGAACGCCGCAGGCCCGATTTCCCGGAGCCGGTTGGGTGCGGTGAGCGCGAGGAGCACCAGCAGCGCGGCCATCCCGGTGCGTAACCACCTGCCGACGGCACGCCGTCCCGTCTCCCGGGCGGGCGACCCGGCGAGCTCAAGACCGTGTTGAACCGGACGCACGCATACTCCGTTCATCAAGACCAGCAGGGAGCTACACGTCTGTCAACGAGCAAGCCGCTGCTCCGGTTCACCGGAGCCGGGTGAGGTGGTCCGATGCCGAGGGAGGCACTCGCGTTCTGGTTGCGCGAGCCGGGCGCTGGCGAGATCCGGCCGGTGTCGCTCGCCCCGCCGGGCCCCGACGAGGTGGTCGTTCGCACGTTGCGTTCGGCGGTCAGCAGGGGCACCGAGGCGCTGGTCTTCAGCGGGCGCGTCCCGGCCAGCCAGTACGACGCGATGCGGGCACCCTTCCAGGACGGCGACTTCCCGGGGCCGGTGAAGTACGGCTACCTGAGCGTGGGCGTGGTAGAGGACGGTCCACGCCTGTTGCTCGGGCGCACCGTGTTCTGCCTGCATCCGCACCAGACGGCGTACGTGGTGCCCGCCTCGGCCGTGACCGTCGTACCGCACGAGGTGCCTGCGGCACGGGCCGTGCTCGCCGGCATCGTCGAGACGGCCGTGAACGCGCTGTGGGATGCCGCCCCACTGATCGGGGACCGGGTGGCGGTCGTGGGGGCGGGGACGGTGGGCTGCTGCGTGGCCCGGCTGCTCGCCCGCATCGCGGGGGTCGCCGTCACCCTGGTCGACGTCGACCCGCTCCGCGCCGACGTGGCGTCGGCGCTGGGCGTGGGCTTCACACTGCCTGCGCAGGCGCCCGGTGCCCGCGACCTGGTCGTCCACACCAGCGCCACCGCCACGGGGCTCCAGCAGGCACTGGAGATGCTCGCGCCGGAGGGCACGGTCATCGAGCTGAGCTGGTACGGCGACGACGTCACCACGCTGTCCCTCGGCGGCAGCTTCCACTCCGGTCGCCTCACCGTCCGGGCAAGCCAGGTCGGGGCGGTGGCTCCGGCACGACGCGGCCGACGCACGACCGCCGACCGGCTCGCACTCGCCCTCGACCTGCTCCGCGACCCGGCCTTCGACAGCCTGCTGACCGGCGAGTCGCGCTTTGACGAGCTTCCCGAGGTGATGGCCAGGCTTGCCCGCGGCGATCTTCCGGCGCTGTGCCACACGCTGACCTACGACGCCGCGGAGGTGCCGTGTTCAGCGTGACGGTTCGCGACCACATGATGGTCGCGCACAGCTTCCACGGGGACGTCTTCGGGCCTGCCCAGCGGCTGCACGGCGCGACGTTCGTCGTCGACGCGACGTTTCGCGGCGACTACCTGGACGGTGACGGGATCCTGGTCGACATCGGCCGCGCCACCGACGAGCTGCACCGCGTGGTCGCCGAGCTGAACTACCGGAACCTCGACGACGAGCCGGTGTTCGCCGGGAGGAACACCACCACCGAGGTGCTCGCGAGACATCTGGCCGACCGGCTCGCGGAGCGAATGCGGGCGGGCGCTCTCGGGCCCTCCACCGGGAGCGTGACCGGCATCGTCGTCACGCTGCACGAGTCCCATGTCGCCTGGGCGAGTTACGAGCGGGTCCCGTGAACCCGGCGCGGACGGTTCATGTGGTGGTCCCGGACGACGTCGAGGACCCGATGCGACCGAGCGGCGGAAACACCTACGACCTACGACTCTGCCAGGCCCTGGCAGCCGCTGGCTGGTCGGTGCGCACCTCGGCCGTGGGTGGGGCATGGCCGTTGGCGGGGGAGGCCGCACGCCGGGCGCTGGACGAAGCACTCAGCGCGCTGCCCGACGGCTGCACCGTGCTGGTCGACGGTCTGGTCGCCTCGGCGGTCCCCGAGGTCCTCGTACCGGCCTCGCGCCGGGTGCGCCTGGTGGTCCTGATGCACATGCCGATCGGTGCCCGGGCCGGCCGTGACGGTGCCGACGAGGGCGAGTGCGCAGTGCTGTTCGCGGCGGCCGCGGTGGTCACCACCAGCGGCTGGTCCCGGCGGTGGCTGCTTACGGCGTACGGCCTGGATCCGGCACGGGTGTACGTCGCCCACCCGGGCGTCGACGCCGCCGAGCCGGCGGTCGGCAGGGCCGGCGGCGGCAACCTCTTGTGCGTGGGCTCGGTGACGCCCGGGAAGGGCCACGACGTGGTGGTGGCGGCGCTGGCCCGGATCACGGACCTGACGTGGCGATGCCTGTGCGTTGGCGCCCTGACCAGGGCGCCCGACTTCGTCACGGAGCTGCGGCGGGGCGTCCGCAGCGCCGGCCTCGACGACCGCGTCGTGCTCACCGGCCCCCGCACGGGACGCCAGCTCGACGCGTCGTACGCCGCGGCCGATGCACTCGTGCTCGCGAGCCGCCACGAGACCTACGGCATGGTCGTCACCGAGGCGCTGGCCCGTGCGTTGCCGGTGCTGGCCACCGACGTGGGCGGGGTCCCGGAGGCGCTCGGCGTCATCTCGGACGGCCGGCGACCGGGGCTGCTCCTACCGCCCGGTGACGTCGCCGCGCTCGCCGACTCGTTGACCCGCTGGTTGTGTGACGTAGACCTGCGCCTCGGCCTCCGCGCCGCCGCCCGTCAACGTCGCGCCGAGCTGACCGGCTGGTCAGAGACCGCCGACCGGGTCGCCCGGGTCTTGGCGGAGGTGGCCGCATGACCCGGCTCTCGTGGCGGTCGTTGCGCCTGGTCGCGGGTGTGGCGGTCCTGGGTGCGGTGCTGTGGCGGACGGGGACCGGTCCCTTCGTGGACGGCCTCCGCTCGCTCGATCCGTGGACGCTCGCGCTCGGTGCGGCCCTCGCGGTTCCGGCCACTGTCGCGTGCGCGTGGCGCTGGCATCTCGTCGCGATGGGCCCCGGCGTGGGGGTCGACATGCGGTCTGCGGTGGCGTCCTGCTACCGCGCCCAGTTCCTGAACACGATCCTGCCGGGCGGGATCCTCGGTGATGTGCACCGCGGCGTGCGCCACGGCCGGGACGCAGGCGACACCGGCCGCGGACTGCGCGCCGTCGCGTGCGAGCGGCTCGCCGGCCAGGTCGTGCTGGCAGTCATCGCGATGGTCCTGTTGCTGCTTCCGTCGCCGGTGCGCTCGTCCGTGCCGGCGATGCTAGGGCTGCTGGCAGCCGGGATCGTGGCTGCTGCCTTGGTGCTCCGGCAGGTTCCTCCGAGCCGCGCGACCTCGCCGGTCCCGCGGATGCTGCGAGCGGTACGCGACGACGTGCGGTGCGGTCTCCTGGTCCGACGCGCCTGGCCGGGCGTGGTGTGCGCCTCGACGGTGGCTGTGGCGGGTTACCTGTCGACGTACCTCGTTGCGGCCCGGGCTGTCGGCGTCACGACCTCTGCGTTGACACTTCTCCCCCTCGCACTGCTCGTGCTCCTCGCGGCGGGGTTACCACTGAACCTGGCAGGCTGGGGACCACGCGAGGGCATGGCCGCTTGGTCCTTCGGTGCGGCGGGCCTCGGTGCCGAGCAGGGGGTCGCGACAGCCGTGGCGTACGGGGCCATGGTGATCGTCGCGAGCCTCCCCGGTGCGGTCGTCCTGGTGCTGGCATCAGGCCGTCGTGGCGACCCTCGCGGAGTGCAGCCATCGCCCTCGGTGCCGCCCCGCTTCGCTGAGGGAGGCCAGGCCCGTGGTTGAGCGCCCGTACACCATCTTGAGCTGCAGCATGTCTCTCGACGGCTACCTCGATGCCGCTACCCACGAGCGGCTGGTGCTGTCCAACGACGCAGACCTCGATCGCGTCGACACGGTCCGCGCGCAGTGCGACGGGATCCTGGTCGGTGCCGCGACGGTGCGCAACGACAACCCGTGCTTGCTCGTACGCACACCGGCGCTGCGTCAGCAGCGCAGGACGCGCGGGCTGCGGGAGACGCCGATGAAGGTGACCATGACCGAGCATGCCCAGCTGGACGCGGGAAGCAACTTCTTCGCGACCGGGGACAGCGAGAAGCTCGTCTACTGCGCCAGCCGGTCGGTCGTGATCGCGCGACGTCGGCTCGGCGCCGTGGCGACCGTCATCGACGGCGGGCAGCCGGTGAGCCTGTCGCACATGGCGGAGGACCTGTACGACCGCGGCGTTCGTCGCCTCATGGTCGAAGGTGGCGGACGGGTCCACACCCAGTTCCTGACCGCCGACCTCGCCGACGAGCTGCACCTGGTGGTGGCTCCCTTCTTCGTCGGGAACTCGCGCGCGAACCGGTTCGTCGGTGACGGTACGTTCCCTTGGAACCCCGGTCACCGAGCCCACCTCGCGGAGACCCGACAGATCGGAGACGTGGTGCTGCTGCGCTATGCGATGTCATCGCGGTTCGCCGACAGATCCTGAGAAGGAGCAGCACATGGCCGCCCGAGCGAGGACCGTGGTCACGTCGTGCCACCTCGGTCAGGGATCCAGCCCGCCCACCGTCGTAGCCGACAGGGCGGTATCTCATCGCAGCAGCGCTCGGACCATGCGCAGCAGGAAGTGGGCCAGCCGCACGCGGGCGCGCCAGGGGAGGTCACGCTCGACGCTCGATCCCTTGCGGACCTCCTCCCAGGCGACCGGTCGCGCGCGTCGGATCGCTTCGGTGGCGCCGGCGGCCGTCTCGCCCGACAGCCCGCAACGCTCGAGCCCCTCGCCCGCCCAGCACAGTGTGCTCTCGTAGCCGAGCGCGAAGTCGCTCTCACGCAGATCGCGGTGGAGGAAGCCGCCGAAGTCTCCCATCAGCTCACCGGCCAACAGCTGGCTCACGTCCTCGTCGGTTCGCGCGGCGATCAGCAGTGGCGAGATGAGGTCCACCGCGTGGCGTCGCTTCACGCCGAGCCCACCCACGTCGAGGATTGCGCGGGACAGCAGTTCGGCGGTGGCCGTGTCGCCCGAGGGCAAGTCGTCGAGCTCGGAGTCGGCGCCGGCGCGGCGCGCCTGCCGCTACTCGGCGATGTCACGCAGGAGCTCCTGGAGCGGCTCGCGCGCGCCGTCGCCGAGGTGTGGCTCGACGGCCTCGCGCAGCGCCTGCGCCCAGTTCAGCCGGCGAGTTGTCGCGGTTGACCTTGCGGAGGTCGTCATAAAACGGCTGCTCGGACACGACTGCCAGCCCGCGCGAGAGGCCCCGGCCCAGCTCGGCTCCTGGTCCCGGTCGCTCCACTCCTCCGCGTCGCTGGGCTCCTTGGACCGCGGGTGGATCATCAGCGTCAGGCGATGCGACCCGTCGGCTCCGTCGTCGACCGCCCGCGCCGCTGCCAGCAGGTGGCCGATCGGCTCGTGTTGCACCAGCCCGCCGTCGGTGTACCAGAGCCAGCCCGACCGGGGCAGGTTCGACAGACCCTGCGCCTCATAGCCTTCCCGGTCGCCACGGCGGTCCACGCGAGGTGCGAACGCGCCGGGATGCGACGCGGACGCCATCGCCGCCTCCAGCGGAGAAGCGCCGGACGGCTCGAGCAGCTGTCGCATACCCCCGCCGGGCTCCAGGCGAAACTGCATCCAATCCGCGTAGGTCACCGCGAGCACCGGCTCGCTGCGACGCAGTCCCGCGACCTTGTACGTCAGCCCCGCGCAGGCCTGTGAGCGCAATGTGCAACATCACCGGATGCGGCTGCCCCTCGTACTTGGGCTCGGCCTCGTCGACGAGGTCAGGAAGGTCCCGGCGCACCTCCTCGAGCGACAGCCGGCCGCGCGAGCCGCGGCGCAACAATGTGTCGATGGAGACACGGTCGACCCACGCCGATCGCATGACCGACGCGCCGTCGAGTCCCTCCAGCACGGAGTGGGCGGCCATCACGGCGACGATCGCCCCGGCCGACGCGCCACCGACCGCGTCCAGGCGTACGTCCAGGCCGGCCTCGCCACGCAGATGGCCGATCCCGGTCAGCAGCGCGGCGCAGGCGCCCGCCTGGTAGGCCCCGAGTGACGCGCCTCCCGACAGGGACAGGGTCAGGCGCAGATCGGCGCGCCGGACGGGGAAGACTCCCGTGCTCGTGCCATGGCGCGCCACTATCGCACGGCTCGCGACACGGCGGCGGGCACGCCACGGCGAAGACATCCGAAGGCCGCTGGGCATCAAGCGCGCATACCCGCCGGAGGCGGTCGTCAGGTCGCTGCGGTATCAGGCGCGCACCCCGGTCTCCCTTGGTGGTGCGAAGCAGCTCATCGCCACGGTGCGGTTGCAGGCCACCGACGCAGCCGTGTCGATTGGTGACGGACCCGAAGTCAGCGGGCCCGCGTTGCCACTGCTCATGGCCATTTCGGGGCGCAAGGTAGCGCGGAACGAAATCGATGGGCCGGGTGTGTCTGCGCTGGAGTGATCCCTCCCGCGGTGTCCCGCTGTTCGATCGCCAACCGGTTCAACGAGGGCTTGCTGGTAGGCCTCCGAGTCAAGGGAGTCTCAACGCACCGTCAGGGCGATTCGTTTGGGCTTGAGACCTCGACCTCGTTACCGGTGGCGTGCCTTTGGGACTTCCACGCCACAACATCGAGCAGCCTGGCGTGGCTGAGCTTCCCAGAACTGCCGGTGGCCTTGTCGAGCTGGTGGAACTTGGCCCGCTGCGTGCGAAGGTCATCACCGATGGCCTGCGTGACTGCCGTCATGTAGTCCGCCCAGGAACGCTCATGGGCGCGCGGAACCGGCCCGTGTCAACGCCGGCTGAAAACTGACCCCCTTTTGCCGATCGAAGGTTGACCCCCTTCGAGCGGTTTGTTGGTGGTTTCAGGTGGTGGTGCGAACCGCAGGCGGGTGGTGGTCCGGTGCGGTGTGCGCGGGTGCGGTAGGACTCGCCGTCCAGGGCGATGACTTGGGCGTGGTGGACGAGCCGGTCGATGGTGGCGGCGGTGACGACGTCGTTCGCCGAGGGTCTCGCCCCAGCGTGAGAACGCGAGGTTCGAGGTCACGACGACCGATCCGGTCTCGTAGCGGGACGCGATGAGCTGGAAGAACAGTTGGGCGGCCGCGGTGTCGAAGGGGAGGTAGCCGACCTCGTCGCAGACCAGTAGCCGGTACCGGTTGAGGAGCAGGGAGTTCCACGGCCAGCCGGCGGACGCGTCGATCGAGATCAGCGGCCTCTCGGAGCGCGTCGACCTCTACTGCAGCGACGGCACCACCCCGCTGCCCGCCTGCGACATCCCACTGCACCGGGCCCTGCGCGAGGGCGAGGTGCGCGACGCCGAGATCGTCATCGCACCGCACGGCATGCCGCAGCGCCTGGTCAGCTGCACCGGACGGCGCATGCTCGCCCCCTCCGGACCGTGCTCGGCGCGGTGGTGGCGATGCGCGACATCACCGAGCAGCGCAACCCCGAGCTGCGGCTGCGCGACGGCGAGCTCCGCGACCCGCTGACCGGCCTGCGCAACCGGACCTGGCTCACGCTCCGCCTCGACGCCGTCCTGCCGTCCGTGCGTCGTGGCGAGTCGTCGGCCGCACTGCTGCTTCGTCGACCTGGACGGTTTCAAGCTCGTCAACGACATGCACGGGCACATCGGTGGCGACGCCCTGCTGCAACAGGCGGCGGGGCGGCTGCGCGACGTGCTGACCGGCGACGAACGGGTCGCCCGGCTCGCCGGCGACGAGTTCGTGCTGATGTGCCCGCGGCTGACTACCGCCGATGCCACTCGCGGCGTCGACCTCGCCAGGTCCGTCATCCAGGTGCTGAGCCGCTCCTTCCTCGTCGGCGGTGAGGCCGTGCGGCTGTCGGCCAGCGTCGGGATCGCCTACGCCGACCGGACCGGCGTGACCGCGACCCAGCTGATCGCGCAGGCCGATGAGGCGATGTACTCCGCGAAGCGCAACGGCAAGAGCCGCTGGGCGACGTACTCCGAGCGCACCGGCACCGCGGCCCGCGAGGTCTCCCGGGTCGAGCAGCTGATCCGTACGGCACTCGACACCGACACCCTCGAGGTCTGTTACCAACCTCTGTACACGTTGCGGGACCGGCGCATCGTGGGCGTCGAGGCGCTCGCCCGGCTGCCGGACGGCAACGGTGGCCAGGTGTCCCCGGCCCAGTTCATCCCCGTTGCTGAGCGTGCCGGCTTGATCAGCCGGGTCGGTGCCGCGGTGCTCGAGGCGGCGTCGGGTCAGGCGGCCTGCTGGAAGCGTGGGTTGGGTGAGCGAGAGTTTGGCCTGGGCGTGAACCTGTCCGTGCGCGAGCTCGGCGACCCCGGGCTGCTGCAACGAGTCACGTCGGCCCTCGATCGCGCCGGGCTCGACCCGTCCGCGCTCGTGCTGGAGCTGACCGAGACCGTCTTCAGCGACTCCGACACGCACCGAGAGGTGCTGCGCGAGCACGGCGTCAAGCTGTTCATCGAAGACTTCGGCACGGGCTACTCATCGCTGTCGTACCTGCGCCGCTTCACCGTCGACGGCCTCAAGATCGACCGCTCGTTCGTCGCCGACCTCGTCGATCCCCGCGACCGGCGCGTCACCCGTGCGATCGTCTCGATGGCTCTGGATCTCGGCGTCCCGGTGGTCGCCGAGGGGATCGAGACCGAGCAGCAGCGGGCGGCGGGGCGAGCCGGCGGAGCCAGTAGCAGCCGGTGGCCAGTCCGGCCTGGCCTGCGCCGACGACCAGGACGTCCAGCGGGCCCTCGAACGGCGCGCGTTCAGGAGGTCGCGGGCCGGGTCACGGCGGGGCGGAGCTCCCAGAGGCCGCCGAGCACGAGGAACACGCCCCACGGCCAGCCATTCACGAAGATGCCACCGGCCTGCGCCTCCAGCAGCTCGAGCCCGCCGATCAGGAAGATGATCACCGCGATCGCCAGTGCGTTGCAGGGAATCCCGAAGCGCG
>Ga0136622_10000498_pt1 | contig 16101 bp, 15 predicted proteins | sample AntDrymUQ4482106_2_FD_104803 | JGI IMG/M metagenome (GOLD analysis project Ga0136622, IMG submission 104803) | Polar desert sand microbial communities from Dry Valleys, Antarctica - metaG UQ448 (21.06) | ecosystem: Environmental > Terrestrial > Soil > Desert | place: Antarctica: Dry Valley...
GCGCATCTCGAGGTCGCTGAACCCCCACTGCTGCTGCAACCGGCCGCGGCGCTCGCGCGGAGGCTCCGGAAGGGTGTCTCGAAGTTTCTCGACCCAGTCGCGCGCCGGCGCGATGGGCACGAGGTCGGGCTCGGGGAAGTAGCGGTAGTCCTCGGCCTCCTCCTTCGAGCGGCCGGACGTGGTGATCGCGGTGTCCTCGTGCCAGTGGCGGGTCTCCTGGATGATCCTGCCGCCGTCGGTGAGGATCGCCGCCTGTCGGCCGATCTCGTGGACCACGGAACGCTCCACCGAACGCAGAGAGTTCACGTTCTTGGTCTCGGTGCGCGTGCCCAGCGGCGCGTCGGCGGAGGGTCGCAGCGACAGGTTCACGTCGCAGCGCAGCGAGCCCTGCTCCATGCGCACGTCGGAGACGCCGAGGCCCAGCAGCAGTTCGCGCAGATGGGCGACGTACGCCTTCGCCACCTGTGGCGCCTTCGCGCCGGTCCCCTCGATCGGCTTCGTGACGATCTCGATCAACGGGATCCCGGCGCGGTTGTAGTCAACGAGGGAGTGGTCGGCTCCGTGGATGCGCCCTGTGGCGCCGCCGACGTGTAGCGACTTGCCGGTGTCCTCCTCCATGTGGGCGCGCTCGATCTCGATCCGGTACGTCGTCCCCTCCGCCTCGACCTCGGTCCAGCCGTCGAAGGCGATGGGTTCGTCGTACTGCGAGGTCTGGAAGTTCTTCGGCATGTCCGGGTAGAAGTAGTTCTTCCGCGCGAAGCGGCACCACTCGGCGATCTCGCAGTTCAGAGCGAGCCCGATCCGGATGGCGGACTCCACGGCGGTCCCGTTCACGACCGGCATCGCCCCGGGCAGTCCGAGGCACACCGGACAGGTCTGGGTGTTCGGCTCGGCCCCGAAGACCGTGGAGCAACCGCAGAACATCTTCGACGCGGTGTTCAGCTCGACGTGCACCTCCAGGCCGAGCACCGGGTCGAAGCGCGCCACCGCCTCGTCGTGCGGGATGAGATCGGTGCTGGTCACGCCACCACTCCGCTCTCAATAGTGGTCACATATTGCAGTTCCGCAGCCCGAAAACCTGCAACGTGTGACCACTTTTCAAGGCGACCGCTCACCGGGACGCTCCTTCCAGCGGAGGGGGGACGAGGGGGCCGCCCCACCGGTCGTGCAGCAGCGTCTCCAGGGCCGCGCCGACCCGGTAGCAGCGGTCGTCGGCCATCGCGGGCGCGAGCACCTGGAAACCCGCGGGCATGTCGTCCTCGTCGGCGAGTCCGCTGGGTACCGAGATGCCAGGCACCCCGGAGAGGTTCGCGGGGATCGTGGCCAGGTCGTTGAGGTACATCGCGAGCGGGTCGTCCACCTTCTCTCCGATCTTGAAGGCTGTCGTCGGCGCGGTGGGCGAGACGAGTACGTCGACCTTCCTGAAGGCAGCAGCGAAGTCCCGGCTGACCAACGTGCGCACCTTCTGCGCCTGTCCGTAGTAGGCGTCGTAGTAGCCGCTGGAGAGCGCATAGGTGCCCAGGATGATCCGTCGCTTCACCTCCTCGCCGAACCCGCGGTCGCGGGTCACGCGCATCACGTCCTCGGCACTCGGTAGGTCGACTCCGTCTGGCAAGGTGCGCATCCCGTAGCGCATTGCGTCGAACTTCGCGAGGTTCGAGGATGCCTCTGCAGGCAGGATCAGGTAGTAGGTCGCCAGCGCGTGCACGAACGTCGGGCACGACACCTCGACCACCTCGGCGCCGGCCCCGACCAACAGCTGGACGCACTCCTCGAAGCGCGCAAGGACACCAGCTTGGTAACCCTCGCCACCGAGCTCCTGGACGACGCCGATCCGGACACCCGTCAGGTCTCCGCTCGCACCCTCCCGCGCGGCATCGACGACCCGGGGCAGGGGCTGGTCGATCGAGGTCGAGTCCCGTGGGTCGTGCCCCCCGATCACCTCGTGCAGGAGCGCGGCATCGAGCACGCTGCGCGTGGCCGGGCCCGCCTGGTCCAGTGAGTTCGCCAGCGCGACGAGGCCGTAGCGCGAGACTCCTCCGTAGGTCGGCTTCATCCCGACCGTCCCGGTCACGGCTCCCGGCTGCCGGATCGAGCCGCCGGTGTCCGTGCCGACCGCGACCGGCGCCTCGAAGGCCGCGACGCTGGCCGACGACCCGCCCCCGGACCCGCCCGGGATCCGGTCCAGGTCCCAGGGGTTGTGCGTGGTGCCGTAGGCGGAGTGCTCGGTGGAGGAGCCCATCGCGAACTCGTCCATGTTGGTCTTGCCGAGGATCGGCAGGCCGCCCTCACGAAGTCGGGTGACGACGGTCGCGTCGTACGGCGGGACCCAGCCCTCGAGGATCCGCGAGCCGCACGTCGTGGGCAGTCCCCTGGTGGCGAGCACGTCCTTGACCGCGACCGGGATGCCGTCGAGCGCCGAGGCCGGAGCGCCGGCAGCGCGTCGTGCATCTGCCGCCCCCGCCGACGCGAGGGCACCCTCGGCATCGACGACCAAGAACGCGTGCACGGCGTCGTCGACGTCCGTGATCCGGTCCAGGTAGACCGACGTGATCTCGACCGAGCTCGTATCGCCGGCGGCGAGTGCGACCGCGAGCTCGGCCGCCGTACGCCGGGTCAGGTCACTCACGCCTCCTCGCCCAGGATCCGAGGCACGCTGAACCGCTGCTGCTCGACTTCCGGTGCGCCGGAGAGCGCCTCCTCGGCGCTGAGTCCCGGCACCGTGACGTCCTTGCGGAACACGTTCGTCAGCGGCAGCGGGTGCGAGGTGGGCGGGACCTCCTCGGCAGCGACATCAGAGATCGAGGCAACACTGTCGATAATCACCGCGAGCTGCGGCGCGAGATGGTCGAGCTCCGCGTTGGACAGGTCGATCCGGGCGAGATCGGCCAGATGACGCACCTCGTCACGGCTGATCGCCTCGACGGTCTCGACGCGGCGCTTGGGCATGGAACTCCCGGGAACGAATCTGGTTGGGTTCCGCCCTATCCTATGGTGAGCTCGTCAGGGTTAGGCGCCCTGGGACACCGGGTAAATCTCATCAGCCTCCAGGCCATGCGCCTCACGGTGTACCTGAGCCGCGGTCTCGGCATCTGGCGCGTCGACGAGGCAGAAGATCTTTCCATTTTCCTCATCGACCCAGTAGTTCTTGTAGTCGACTCCGTATTTTTTCTGCGTCTCGACGTCCTTTTGATGTGCTCCCGCTACATCGCTGGCCGAGACCCCGCCGTCCATGTGGTGGACGTCCATGAAGAGTGCCATGACCGCTCCCTCTGCGCCAGCGCGAAGACGGCGCCGGACCTCGACTCCACCGCGCTTGCCTTGAGCCGAGCCTGGCCCCCCTGGGCCAATGCGTCAATAGCCCGGTGCGGACGACTCCTCGAAGGTTGGGGCGCCTGTCTCCGCGAAGCACCTGCCTGCCGTCGAGTCGCACATCTCCGCGTTCTACCCCTCGGCCGCCAGCTGGGTCGCGCAGGAGGATCGGGCGGTCATCTGCGCCGTCGTCGACGTCTCCGTGATGACCACGGGATCGCTGCGCGACCCGCGCCCGGGAACCCGCGTCTAGCCCCGTCATTCTCCGGTCTGGGCCAGCTCGCGCGCGTCGTCGGGGCCGTCGTCGAGCAGCACCTTGAACCCGGCCTCGTCGAGCACCGGCACCGCGAGCGCGACGGCCTTGTCGTGCTTTGAGCCCGGCGACTCCCCCACGACCACAAAGTCGGTCTTCTTCGACACCGAGGAGGACGCCTTCCCGCCGCGCGCGAGGATCGCCTCCTTGGCCTGGTCGCGACTGAAGTCCTCCAGCGACCCGGTGACCACGATGCTCATCCCCGCCAACGTGCGCGGGGTGGAGCCGTCGACCTCGTCCGCCATGCTCACCCCCGCGTCTCGCCACTTGCGGACCACCTCGCCGTGCCAGTCCACGGCGAACCAGGCCGTCACGGACTCGGCGATCGTCATGCCGACCCCCTCGGCGTTGGCGAGCTCGTCTAGCGAGGCGTCTACGATCCGGTCGATCGAGCCGAACTCGGCGGCGAGCGCACGGGCGGCGGTCGGGCCGACGTGACGGATCGAGAGAGCGACGAGCACGCGCCACAGCGGGCGTGACTTGGCATCGTCGAGGTTGGCGAGCAGGCGAGCGCCGTTCGCGGAGAGCACCGGCGCGTCGCCCTCCCCCTTCTTGGGCGCCCGGGTGAACATCGGCACCCGAAGCAGGTCCGCCTCCGTCAACGCGAACACGTCGCCTTCGTCCTCCACCACCCCCGCCGCGAGCAGCCCGACGGCCGCCTCGTAGCCGAGCACCTCGATGTCGAAGGCCCCCCGGCCGGCGACGTGGTAGATCCGCTCACGCAGCTGAGCCGGACAAGACCGCGTGTTGGGGCAGCGGATGTCCGCGTCGCCCTCCTTCTCGTAGGCGAGCACCGTGTCGCACTCGGGACACCGCGTCGGCATCTCGAACTCGCGCTCGTCGCCGGTGCGCAGGTCGACCACCGGGCCGACGATCTCCGGGATCACGTCACCTGCCTTGCGCAAGACGACGGTGTCGCCGATCAGCACGCCCTTGCGGCGTACCTCCGAGGCGTTGTGCAGGGTGGCCATCTCCACCGTCGAGCCCGACACGCGGATGGGCTCCATGACGCCGTACGGCGTGACGCGGCCGGTGCGGCCGACGTTGACCGAGATGTCAAGCAGCTTGGTGTTGACCTCCTCGGGTGGGTACTTGAACGCGATCGCCCATCGCGGCGCGCGGGAGGTCGAGCCCAGGCGACGCTGGAGCGAGACCTGGTCCACCTTGACCACGACGCCGTCGATCTCGTGCTCGACGTCGTGCCGGTGCTCGTCGTAGTAGCCGATGAACTCGTCGACCGCGTCGAGATCAGGCACCACCCTCGCGCGCTCGCTGACCGGCAGTCCCCACGCGGCCAGGGCGGCGTACGCCTCCGACTGCCGCTTCGGCTCGAACCCCTCGCGCGCGCCGAGCCCGTGACACACCATGGCCAGCGGTCGCGTCGCCGTTACGCGTGGGTCCTTCTGCCGCAGGGAGCCGGCCGCGGCGTTGCGCGGGTTGGAGAACGGAGGCTTCCCGGCCTCGACCATGCTGGCGTTGAGCTTCTCGAAGGCCACCACGGGGAGGAAAACCTCGCCGCGGACCTCGACCCGGGTCGGCACGGGGTACTCGTCGCTGCCAGTCAGCCGCGAGGGAACATTGTCGATCGTGCGCACGTTCTGCGTCACGTCCTCGCCGGTGCGACCGTCACCGCGAGTCGCGGCGCGCTTGAGCCTGCCGGACTCGTAGAGCAGGTTGATCGCGAGGCCGTCGACCTTGAGCTCGCACAGGAAGTCGGCGCCGGTGATCTCCTCACGGTCCAGCCGCGCCTTCCACGCCGCCAGCTCCTCGGCCGAGAACGCGTTGTCGAGGCTCATCATCTGCTCGAGGTGATCGACCGGCGTGAACTCGGTCGAGACCGCGCCTCCGACCTTCTGCGTCGGCGAGTCAGGCGTGCGCAGGTCGGGGTAGCGCTGCTCGAGCTTCTCCAGGCGCCGCATCAGCTTGTCGAAGTCCGCGTCCGACATCGTCGGCGCGTCGTTGACGTAGTAGCGCCACCGCGCGTCCTCCACCTGCTCGGCGGCTTGCAGGTGCTCCTCACGCGCCTTCGGCGTCGCGGCGCTCACCTCCGCACCGCGCGTGCTCTTCGGCACCGCCGGGGTCGCGCTCATGTCCCCATCTTGCCCTGAGCCACGGACACCGCGACCCATCCCCCGGACGGGATGCGGCGAACCGGTGAGACGCCGCTGCCCGAGTGAGAGGATCACGTCATGTCGGCTCCGGAGTTCACCCGCCACGACCCAGACGGGCGCGCCAACGGGCTGATCCTGATGCTGCACGGCGGCACCCAGGACAGCCACTCGATGGTCGACGAGAAGAGCCTCTCCTGGCGACGCTCCGCGTGGATGCAGCGGGAGATCGCACCTCGCGCGATCGAGCAGGGCATCGGCGTGTGGTTGCTCCGCTACAAGCTGCGCGGATGGAACGCGCATTCGGGTTCGATACCCGCGCCAGTCACCGATGCGCGGTGGGCGTTGGCCCAGGTACGTCGCGAGCTCGGTGCGGTGCCCGTCGTACTCCTCGGCCACTCGATGGGAGCTCGCACCTCCGTCGCGGTCGCCGACGACCCCCAGGTGACCGGCGTCGTCGCCCTCGCCCCGTGGTTCCCGGCGGGAGAACCGATCCGGGCACTGTCCAGCAAGCACCTGGCCGCTGCGCAGGGGCGGCGCGACAAGATCACCTCCTACAAGGCGACCCGGGCCTTCCTGCAGCGCGCCGCGGACCTCACAGTGTCGACCGAGTTCGAGGACATGGGACGGGTCGGGCACTACATGTTCCGCAGGCGCAAGGCCTGGAACGAGTTCGCGATCACGCGCTCACTCTCCCTGCTCCAACAACGCGTCACCGACTGAACGCCCCACTCCCTGGTTCAGTTGGTCTCCTCGGCGACGCTGGCGATAGCCCGCAGCCACTCCCGTCGGGTGAGGCCGCTGAAGGGCCCGATCACCCGCCAGTAGCGGCGGAAGCTCGTCCTGGCCGCGTCGTCGGTGGCCTGCACCCGCGTCTCGGTGCGGATCGTGCAGCCGTCCTCGGTCCCACTCAGCGAGAAGCTCATCACCGCGCGGGCGTAGCCAGGTCGGTCGAAGGCCGCGAACTCCGCAGGGGATACGGCGACCACACCGCCGCCCAGCGTCCAGAACCGACCGACCAGGCCGAGCGCGAGCTCCACCGGCGGCCGTCGCCCGAGCTCGCAGAACCCCCCGGACTGAAACTGGCTGAGCAGCGTCGCGTCCGAACGCACCGGAAGCACGTCGCGACCCGCGACGAGTCCCGGCAAGGAGCGCAGCGTGAACAGCAAGCGGGCGACGGGGATGTCTTCCGGACGCAGCGCGAGGAGCGTCTCCCAAGTCGTCGAGACGCCGGCGTTCACGACGCGGCTATGCGTCTCCGAGGCGTCGTAGGTCGGCATCGTCTCGTCGATGAGCACGACCCGAGATTAGATCCGTCTGCCACAACACGCCCGGCTGCGCGCAGCAACTGGCCGAGATCGGATGCCTGAAGGCGCACACCACGACCGAGTGCGGCCAGTTCCGGTTGGGGTACGGCGTGTCGAGGTCGGCAGGCGTGACCCCTTCGCGACGCAGCGCCGGCTCACCCCGCCGAGAGGTTCGAGGCGGACTGACGGCAGAGCTCCAAGGCTCGGCGAGCCCAGGTCGGGCTTGCTCCGGCGAGGCCGCAGGCCGGCGTGAGCACCACGGACTCCCCCGTCGACTCGGGATCGAAACCCAGGGTGTCGAGCAGCCGAAGCACGCGCGTGCTGACCTCGGCGTCGCTGAGGTCGGTCGCCGGCTCGACGGCTGGCACGACGCCGAGCAGCACGAGCAGGTCCTTCTCGATCGCGCCGGCCAGGGCGTCGTACGCCGACGGAGCCAGCACCGACATGTCGACCGAGAGGCCTCGCGCGCCTGACTGCAGCAGCAGGTCCAACGGTGGCTGTTCCGCACAGCAGTGCGCAACCGACGTGGCCCCGCTGCGCTCGATCGCCGCGAACACCCACTCCAACGCTGCCGATGCGCCGGGCGGGTCCACCGTCCGGTGCCGTCCGAAACCAGACGCGGTCGGGACCTGACCGGCGAGCACAGCGGGAAGCGCCGGTTCGTCGACCTGTACGACGAGCGTCGCGTCGGGCAGTCGCCGTCGTAGGTCGACGACGTGCTCCTCGAGTCCCTCAGCGAGCGCCTGCGCGAGCTCGCGACGCGCACCGTGGTCCGCGAGTACCCGGTCACCACGGGGGCGTTCCACCGTCGCGGCAAGAGTCCACGGGCCGCTGACCTGGACCTTGCACCGGCCGCCGTAGCCCTGCATCTGCTCCTCGAAGGCGTCAAGATCCTGAGCGAGCAGCGATCTGGCTCGCCGGTGGTCGACTCCCGGAGCATCGGTCAGCCGCCAACCGGCAGGCTGCAGGTCTGCACCCAACCCAGACACGATCGCGAGCGCGCGCCCGGTCATGTCCGCGAGGGCTCCCCTGCCCGGAAGCTCCGGCAGGTGCGGAAGTTCGCGCAGCTCGCCGACGACGACACGCAGTGCCTCGGCGTAATCGTCGGCGTCCTGGCCGGGCATGGACCCGATGCCGGTGGCGATCATCCTTGCGGCGTCGTCACGCGGGCTCGAAAGCCGCGGCTCGCGTCGGGTCGTGACGCACGGCCTGGGTGATCGTGCACGAGCCGACAACGCGCGAGCCGTCGTAGACCACAGCAGCCTGCCCGGGTGCGACGCCCTGCGCCGGCTCGAGCAGCCGGATCCGCACGGTGTCGCCGGAAACATTCACGACCGCGGCGTGCTCGGTGCCGTGAGCCCGCAGCTGCACGGTGCCGTGATGCGGCTCGCTAGGGGTCGCGCCGCACCAACGCGGGCTGGTGCCGCTGATGTGATCCACGCTCAGCGCTTCACGCTGACCCACCACCACCGTCCCGGTGACCGGTTCGATGTCCAGCACGTAGCGCGGTCTGCCATCGGCGGCTGGACGTCCGATGCGCAGACCCTTGCGCTGTCCGATCGTGAACCGGAACGTGCCGTCGTGCCTGCCCAGCACCTTCCCCGTCGCGCCGTCGACGAGCTCTCCGTCACCCGAGCCGAGCCTCTCCTCGAGCCATCCGGCCGTGTCCCCGTCGGCGATGAAGCAGACGTCGTGGCTGTCTGGCTTGGCGGCCACCGCGAGACCCCGGCTTCGAGCCTCGATGCGTACGTCGTCCTTGCGCGAGTCACCAAGGGGGAACAACGCATGCGCGAGCTGCTCCTGTGTCAGCACCCCCAGCACATAGGACTGGTCCTTGCTCTCGTCGACCGCTCGATGCATGGCGATGTCGCCGGACGGACCGGGAAGGAGCTGTGCGTAGTGACCGGTGGCCACCGCGTCGAAGCCGAGCGCCCTAGCCCGGTCGAGGACGGCGGAGAACTTGATCTTCTCGTTGCAGCGCATGCAGGGGTTGGGAGTCCGGCCGGCGGCGTACTCGGCCACGAAGTCCTCGACCACGTCCTCGTGGAAACGCTCGCTCAGGTCCCAGACGTAGAAGGGGATCCCGATCACATCGGCGGCGCGCCGGGCGTCTCCGGCGTCCTCGATCGTGCAGCACCCGCGCGCTCCCGTCCGGTAGGACTGGGGGTTGCGCGACAGGGCGAGATGGATGCCGGTCACGTCATGGCCGGCATCCACGGCGCGGGCCGCCGCGACGGCCGAGTCGACGCCGCCCGACATGGCGGCGAGCACACGCATCGGCTACCCCGCCTTCCGTGCGACACCGAAGCCCGATGCGATACCGGCCGCGCGGGCACGCTCCACGACTGGTCCGATCGCCTCGACGAGCGCGTCCACGTCGCCCTGGGTGCTGGTGTGGCCGAGGGAGAATCGCAAGGCGCTTCTCGCGCGGACGTCGTCGGCTCCCATGGCCAGCAGCACGTGAGAGGCCTGGGGCACCCCCGCGGAACAGGCGGACCCGGTGGAGGACTCGATCCCTCGCGCGTCCAGCAGCATCAGCAGCGAGTCTCCCTCGCAGCCGGGGAACTGGATGTGCGCGTTGCCGGGCAGTCGGTTGGTCACGGCGCAGTCGTTGTCGCCGTTCATCACCGCGTCCGGGACCTGCTCGCACACGCGACGCAGCAGCTGGTCTCGCAGCTCGGCCATTCGCACGGCGTGCTCCGCCTGGCGCTCCACGGACATGACGACGGCGGTCGCGAAGGCGGCGATGGCAGGCGCGTCGATGGTGCCGGATCGGATGTCACGCTCCTGCCCGCCGCCGTGCAGCAGGGGGGTGAGCTCGAGGTCTCGGCGTACGACGAGCGCCCCGACGCCGTACGGGCCCCCGAGCTTGTGCGCCGTCAGCGTCATGGCGTCGACGCCGCTCGCCGCGAAGTGGAGCGGGAGCTGACCCACCGCCTGCACCGCGTCGGTGTGGACCGGGATGCCGTGTGCGTGCGCGATCTCCACCACGTCGTGGATCGGCTGGACGGTGCCGACCTCGTTGTTGGCCCACATCACCGAGACACAGGCCACCGATGCGGGGTCCGGCTCGACGGACTCTCGCAACGCCTCGGTCTCCAAGCGCCCACATCGGTTCACCGGCAGCAGCTCGACCACAGCGCTCGAGTCATCTGCCAGCCAGTGCAGGGGGTCGAGGACCGCGTGGTGCTCCACGGCCGTGGACAGGATGCGCGTGCGCCGTGGGTCCTGCGCTCGTCGCGCCCAGAAGAGGCCTTTGACGGCGAGGTTGTCCGACTCGGTGCCCCCCGAGGTGAACACCACCTCACCCGGCCGTGCATGCAGCGCCTGCGCGATGAGCTCGCGCGACTCCTCCACGACACGACGTGCCGCGCGACCGGACGCGTGCAGGGACGACGGGTTCCCGACGCTCGCCATCTGCTGCGCCATGACCGCGAGTGCTTCGGGGTACATCGGCGTCGAGGCTGCGTGGTCGAGGTACACGCTGGCCCGTCCGGCCCCGTTCGTCGCAGTCTGGTTCATCGCGCCCACCAGCCTACGACGTGCGCCGACAGGTCGTCAGGTCCGCGGAGCCCGGGAGCACGTAGACCACCGACGGGAGCGGCTCTCGTCCGGGGATCGGATGGTCGTAGTCGGCCAGCCTGGTCATGCCGAGTCGCCGCATCACGGCCAACGAGCGCAGGTTGGACACCACCGTGAACGACACGATCTCGGGCAGACCCAGCACACCGAAACCGAAGTCCACGCTTGCGCGAGCCGCCTCGCTCGCGAGCCCCAGTCCCCACGCCGACCGTTTGAGCCGCCAACCGACCTCGACGACCGGCTGCGGTCGCTGCTCCATCCACGGCACTCGAAAGCCGGGCACCGAGAGGCCCACGAAACCGACGAGCGCCCCGTCGGCCCGAGACTCGGCCGCCCACAGGCCGAAGCCGCGCTCCTCGAACCCGGCCTCGACCCGATCGACGAAGGCGTCGGACTCCTGCCTGGTCAGGGTCGAGGGGAAGTGCTCCATCACCGCGGGGTCGGCGTTGATCGCGGCGAACGACGCTCGGTCGCCAGCCCTCCAGCGCCGCAGCAGCAGTCGTGCGGTGACCAGCTCAGGTCCCGGCTCAGGCTCGGGCAAGACGCTGGTTCCAGGGATGGTCGGGGTACACCCGCTCCAGCGCGTCCCGCAACCAGGCCCGCTGTGCAGCGGACAGCATCGGCCAGGCGACCTCGAGGTCATGCACGTCCTTGGGCCGGTCCTGGAGGGCTTTGAACAGCAGGGTCACCTCGGGGTCCAGGTAGCGGATGCCGCGCTCGTCAGTCCAGGTCACCTCGTCGAGATCGACTGCATGAGAAGGGTCCCTCTTCGAGAGCCAGCGACCATCCTGGTCCGGATTGACGTTGAGGTCGAGCTGCCAGGGGGCAAGCGCGTGCTCGCGACACCACACCTGGCCGGCCCACTCCGGCAGCTCCGGGAAGCGGTCGTTGAGCGGGCGCAGCGCGCCTGAGCCGACCGACCACAGATGGAAGCGAGGGCTCAGGTGCGCGCGGAGCAGGTCGAGGTCCTTGCCGAAGACAGCAACATCGCAGTCCTCGTGGGGTCGCGGCACTCCAGTGAACGCCTCGATCGCGTGGCCGCCGATGACCCACCACTCCCGGTCGTATCCCCTCATCAGCTCCTGCGCGCCGCCGGGGTCCAACACGTCCCACGGCCCGTATCGGCTGTAGAAGTCGAGATCCTCCTCGTCGGGAGTCCCGTCGAGGTTCATCGTCGTACGAGTGTCGCGACGAGTGCGCGATGGTCGGTTCCCGGCACCTGCGATGTCTCCGTCTGCACCGCGTCGAAGCCATCGTCGGTGAGCACGTGGTCGATCGCCAGGATCGTCGGGACCCGGATCCCGAGCAGCGACACCCGGTCGGCGTCCGGCCAGGTGGGCTGCCACCCCGAGTTCGCCTCGGCGGCGGCATCGGCGAACCCGCGGCCCTCCAGCTCACGCATCGGCAGGTGGTCCAGCGTTGCGTTGAGGTCGCCGGCGATCACCGTCGGACCGGTCGCCGCTGCCGCCGCCTGGCGGATCGCGTCGTGGTCGGCACGCCACTGGGTCGCGTCCAGCATTGGCGGCGGCGGATGTACGGCGATCAGGTCGATCCCGCCGCCGGGTGCGCGGACCCGCATGCTGAACCCCCGGAACTTGGTGTCCAACGCGGTGACGCCTGAGATGCGGTATCTCGAGAAGACCATCGTCCCGAACACCCCGTCGACCGACTCGCCCTCCGCATGGGGGAACCGCTCGCCCAGTCCCGCACGGAGCAGTCCGTCCCGGGCATCGTCGGTGATCTCCACGAAGACCACGACATCCACGCCCTGCTCCTTGGCCAGCTCCACCACCGAGCCCGGGTCGGCGTCACCGAAGGACAGGTTCGCGGCCATGACCGTCAACGTCTCGCCCTGAGCGCTGGCCTGCTCGCCCACGTACAGCTCACTGAGCCAGAACAGGTGCAGGGCAAGCAGCGCCAGGACCAGCGCGCCGACCGAGCCGCTCGCGCGCCGCCCGAGTCCTCGGCCCGCGACCACCGCAACGACGAGGAGCAGGAGGGCGAGGAGATACAGAACGATCACGTGGGGGGTGAAGGAGACCAGGCGGATCCATCGACCACCGGTGGGCTCGACGAGACGCGTGACCGTCACCATGACGGCCGGCACGAGGAGCGCGAGCACCACGAGACCGAGTGCCAGCCACCGCAGCTTCATGTCGGCACGGTAGCCAACGCACCCACAAGCAGGCTGGGATGCGGGCGGCGAGTCGCCGGGCGGGTCAGCCCTTGTGCTTCTTGACCTCGTCGGTCGCCGCAGGCAGCACGGAGTGCAGGTCGCCCACGACGCCAAAGTCGACCAGCTCGAACAGCGGGGCTTCTTCGTCCTTGTTGATCGCGACGATCGTCTTGGACGTCTGCATGCCGGCCCGGTGCTGGATCGCGCCGGAGATCCCCGCGGCGACGTACAGCTGGGGGGAGACCGTCTTCCCGGTCTGCCCGATCTGGAAGCTGTGCGGGTACCACCCCGAGTCGACCGCAGCCCTCGAGGCGCCCACGGCAGCCCCGAGGGCATCCGCGAAGTTCTCGACCGGCTCGAAGTCCCCGCCGGTGCCGCGACCGCCGGCGACGACGATCGCCGCCTCGCTCAGGTCCGGACGGCCGCTGCTCTTGCGCGGCTCGGTCGCGGTGATCCTGGCTCCCTTGGCTCCCTCGGAGATCGACACCTCGATCTGCTCCTGGGTGCCGGCGGCATCGGCCTGCTCCGGCGTCGCGGAGTTGGGTTTGACGGTGATGATCGGGGTGCCCGTGGTTACCTTGGCCTGCACGGTGTAGCTGCCGGCGAAGACCGACTGCGTGGTCAGCGCCGTGTCACCTTGGGCCTCCACGTCGACGGCGTCGGTGATCAGGCCGGACCCGGTCTTGACCGCCAGCCGTCCCGCGATCTCCTTGCCCTCGCCGCCGGACGAGATCAGCACCGCACCGGGTGAGGACTTCTCGACGAGCTGGGCCAGGACCTCCGCCTTCGGGGCCACGAGGTAGTCCTTGAAGTCCGCGTCGTCGACGACGTAGATCTTCTCGGCACCGTACTTCTTCAGCGTGTCCGCGGCCGAGTCGTCGCCGCCACCGATCAGCACGGCGGACGGCTCCCCCAGCCGCCGGGCGATCGTGAGGAGCTCGACGGTCGGCTTGGTGACCGCACCGTCCACGTGGTCGACCAGAACCAGAATCTCGCTCATGTCAGCGGCTCCTTAGATGAACTAGATGAACTTCTTGCTGACCAGGAACTCCGTGAGCTTCGTGGCACCACTGCCCGCCTCGTCGGTCACGATCTCGCCTTGCGTGCGCGGCGGGCGTGCCTCCGTGGACTCGACCTGGCTCCACGCGGTGGAGAGACCGACCTGGTCCGCGGACACTCCGATGTCGGAGAGCGTCCAGGTCTCCAGCGGCTTCTTCTTCGCCGCCATAATCCCCTTGAACGACGGGTAGCGAGCCTCGCCGGACTGGTCGGTGACGCTGAGCACCAGCGGTGTAGTGGCCTCGACGGTCTGGGTGGCGGTGTCGCCGTCGCGGCGGATCCGCACCGTGCCGGCGTCGTACTCCACCTCCGAGCCCAGCGTGACCGCGGGCAGCTCGAGTCGCTCGGCGAGCATCGAGGGCAGCACGCCCATGGAGCCGTCGGTCGAGGACATCCCGCAGACGACCAGGTCGTACGCCGCCTCGCTGCCGAGCTTCTTGATCGCCTCCGCGAGCACCAAGGACGTCCCGATGGCATCCGAACCGGCGATCGCCTCGTCGTTGACGTGGACCCCCTTGTCCGCACCCATCTGCAACGCCTTGCGGATCGCGTTGGTGGCATCATCTGGGCCCACGGTGAGGACGGTGACCTCGGTCCCGTCGTCGGTGCCCTGCTTCTCCTTGATCTGCAGCGCCTGCTCGACGGCGTACTCGTCGAGCTCGGACAGCAGACCGTCGACGCCGGCACGGTCCACCGTGCTGTCGGACTCGAAGTGACGGTCGGAGGTGGCGTCGGGGACGTACTTCACACACACGACGATGTTCATGGAGGTCGAGGCTACGCGGGCCGAGATTTCCAGGGAACAGCCGCTCGGGTGGAGTCAGTCACACCGCCCCGAACGATCTCGCGTGGTCGAGCGGCCATCCGGGTGGACGAGCGGCCATGCGGGTGGACGAGCGGCCATGCGGGTGGTCGAGCCAGCCCGAGACTACGGCCGGATGATCTTGTCGAGGATCTTGCCGATCACCAGGAAGACCACGGCCGCGAGACCCCAGTTGACCAGGACCGACTTGGTCAGCGCGGCGTCCTCGTCCTTGTCGCTGAACTCGAACAGGTCTCCCAAGGGTCCGGCGAGGGTGTCGGCTGTGTTGGTGAAGAACGAGACGATCCCGTTGTCCTGGTTGGCGGCGTTCATTGCGGTCAGCAGCGCACCGATCGCGAGGATCAGCGCGAAGACGACCGCGACCAACCAGACGACCGAGGCGATCCGGCTGCGCACGGCATCCGAGCCAGCCTTGACCTTCTCGCCGGTCTCCTTGCTCTTGGCCTTGCGCTCCTCACGCTTGGCGGCCTTGTCGTCCTTGCGGGACGCCTTGTCATCGGCCTTGCCGTCAGACTTGTCGTCGGCCTTGCCATCGGTCTTGGCATCGGTCTTGGCATCGGTCTTGGTGTCAGGCTTGCCGTCGGCGTTCTCGTCGGCCTGGGTTTCGGCCTTGTCGTCGGCCTTCGCCTCGTTCGTGTCCGCGGCGTCCTCAGACTTCTCCGAGGCGGAATCGGCAGAGTCGCCGGACTCCTGCGACTCCTCGGTCTTAGGTTCGCCCTTGTGAGCACCCGCCGAGGTGGCCTCACCGTCGGACTCAGCGGTCTTCGTGTCGCCGGCTCGCGACTCGTCGTCGGCAGCGGTGCCGCTCTCGTCTTCTGCGGCCTCTTTGTCGGTGGTCTTGCTGGTGTCGCTCACTGCCGTCCCCTTCGCCGTGGTAGGAGGCACGATAGCCGACTGCGACACCGACCGGAACCTGTTCTAGTTCGGGCTGCTGCTCAGCGGGCGGTGAAGGTGGCTTTGCCGGGACCGTTCTCGATGAAGGAGGTCATCCCGATGCGCCGGTCCTCGGTGGCGAAGAGGGCGGCGAACTGCTGGCGTTCGATCTCCAGCCCGGTCGCCAGGTCGACCTCGAGGCCGCGGTCGATCGACTCCTTGGCTGCCCGCAAGGCGTACGCCGCCGCTCCCGTGAACTGCCTCGCCCACGCCAGCGCCTCGTCGTAGACGGAGTCAGCCGGTACGACGCGGTCGGCCAGTCCGACTGCGAGCGCCTCATTGGCCTTGACGAACCGTCCCGAGAAGATCAGGTCCTTCGCGGTCGAGGGGCCGACCAACCGGGAGAGCCGCTGCGTGCCGCCCGCGCCGGGGATGATCCCCAGCAGGATCTCGGGCTGGCCGAAGGTCGCGTTGTCCGCGGCGATCCGGAAGTCGGCACACAGCGCGAGCTCGCAACCACCTCCGAGGGCGTAGCCGGTCACCGCCGC
>Ga0136622_10000501_pt1 | contig 16078 bp, 13 predicted proteins | sample AntDrymUQ4482106_2_FD_104803 | JGI IMG/M metagenome (GOLD analysis project Ga0136622, IMG submission 104803) | Polar desert sand microbial communities from Dry Valleys, Antarctica - metaG UQ448 (21.06) | ecosystem: Environmental > Terrestrial > Soil > Desert | place: Antarctica: Dry Valley...
CGCCAAGAAGGTGCTCGAACTGGCCCTGCGCGAGGCGCTCTCGCTGGGGCACAACTACATCGGGACGGAGCACATCCTGCTCGGCCTGGTGCGTGAGAACGAGGGCGTCGCAGCGCGCATCCTGCTCGACTTCGACGCCGACTCCGAGAAGATCCGCAATGAGGTCATCAGGATGCTGTCGGGCCCCGGCGGACGCCGCCAGGGCTCCGGTGCCGGCGCAGGGGCCGCGGCCGCGGGCGCGGCCGGCCAGGGCGAAGGCAAGAAGTCCTCCAAGCTGCTCGACCAGTTCGGGCGCAACCTCACCAAGCTCGCCGCCGAGGGCAAGCTCGACCCGGTGGTCGGGCGCGAGACCGAGATCGAGCGGATCATGCAGATCCTGTCGCGCCGCACCAAGAACAACCCGGTGCTGGTCGGCGAGCCCGGCGTCGGCAAGACGGCGGTGGTCGAGGGCCTGGCCCAGCGGATCACGAACGGCGACGTGCCGGAGCTGCTGAAGAACAAGCAGATCTACACGCTCGACCTGGCCGCGCTGGTCGCGGGCTCGAAGTACCGCGGCGAGTTCGAGGAGCGCCTGAAGAAGGTGATGAAGGAGATCACCCAGCGCGGCGACATCATCCTGTTCATCGACGAGCTCCACAACCTCGTCGGCGCGGGCGCCGCCGAGGGCGCGATCGACGCCGCCTCGATCCTCAAGCCGGCGCTGGCGCGCGGTGAGCTGCAGACCGTCGGGGCGACCACGCTCGACGAGTACCGCAAGTACCTCGAGCGCGACTCCGCCCTGGAGCGGCGCTTCCAGAAGATCATCGTCGACCAACCGTCGCTCGAGGAGTGCGTGCAGATCCTCAAGGGCCTGCGCGACCGCTACGAGGCGCACCACAAGGTCACGATCACCGACGAGGCGCTGGTCGCGGCGGGGGAGCTGGCGGATCGCTACATCTCCGACCGCTTCCTGCCCGACAAGGCGATCGACCTGATCGACGAGGCCGCCTCGCGCATGCGCATCAAGTCGATGTCCTCGCCGCCCGTGTACCGGGAGCTCGAGGAGGAGATCGAGACGACGCGGCGCGAGAAGGAGGCCGCGATCGAGAACCAGGAGTTCGAGAAGGCGGCCCAGCTGCGCGACGCCGAGCGGCGCCTGACGAACAAGAAGCGCGAGCTCGAAGAGGCCTGGGAGTCCGGCGAGAGCGGCGAGCGGCCCTCGATCGGCGAGGAGGAGATCGCGGACATCGTCTCGATGTGGACCGGCATCCCGGTCTTCAAGCTGACCGAGGCGGAGACCCAGAAGCTGATGCGCATGGAGGAGGAGCTGCACAAGCGCGTCATCGGCCAGCACCAAGCGATCGAGGTCATCTCGAAGGCGATCCGGCGCTCGCGCGCGGGGCTCAAGGACCCAAAGCGGCCGACCGGCTCGTTCGTCTTCCTCGGCCCCTCGGGCGTGGGCAAGACCGAGCTGGCGCGGACGCTGGCGGAGTTCCTGTTCGGCGACGAGGACTCGATGGTGCGGATCGACATGTCGGAGTACATGGAGAAGCACGCCGTGTCGCGGCTCGTCGGCTCGCCCCCCGGCTACGTCGGCTACGACGAGGGCGGTCAGCTGACCGAGGCTGTCCGGCGCAAGCCGTACTCCGTGCTGCTCCTCGACGAGATCGAGAAGGCGCATCCGGACGTGTTCAACATCCTCCTGCAGATCTTGGAGGACGGCCGCCTGACCGACTCGCAGGGCCGCACGGTCGACTTCCGGCACGCGATCGTGATCATGACCTCGAACATCGGGGCGTCGGAGATCGCGCGCAACACGCCGCTCGGCTTCTCGGTCGGCGACTCCGAGCACGGCATGACGTACGACGACATGAAGAACCGGGTCATGGGAGAGCTCAAGAAGGTCTTCCGCCCCGAGTTCCTCAACCGCATCGACGACGTGATCGTGTTCCACAAGCTGCAGAAGTCGGAGATCAAGCAGATCGTCGACCTGCTGCTGCGGCGGATCCGCAAGTCGCTCGCCGAGCGCGACCTGCAGCTCGACCTGTCCGACAGCGCCGAGGACTTCCTCGTCGACAAGGGCTGGGATCCGGCAATGGGCGCACGCCCGCTCCGTCGCGCGATCCAGCGCTACATCGAGGACCCGCTCGCGGACTTCGTGCTCAAGTCCGAGCTGATCCCGGGCGCGACCGTGATGGTCGAGCCCGCTCCGGAGGGTGACGAGCGCGAGATGCTGCTCTCGATCGTCACGCCGCCGGAGAAGCCGGTCCCGGCGGCCGTGGGCGCCCGCGAGGGCGAGGCCGAGGAGGACGAGGAGAAGGGCATCGACGACGGCGGCGCGCTGGACCAGCCTGCCGTCTCGGAGCCGGACACCGAGTAACGCAGCGTCCGATGGCCGCCGGACTTCGCCGGCGGTCATCGCGGGCGTGCCCCGGCGGCTAGCGACCGCGCCGCGGCCAGCCGAGACCGCGACGCATCTGGACGGCCTTTCCCGTCACGGTGCCCGCGAGCCCCCGCAACAGCCGCTCGGCCGTGCCGCGCAGCGTCTCCGCGCCGTAGCCGTCGGATGGGTTGTCGGCGCTCAGCACGGCGATCGAGACGCGCAGTCCGGCGTTCGTGAGTAGCGCAGCCTGGTGGTCGACCTGGCGCGTCACGCCCGCGCCCCAGCCGCCCTTGAACGCGATCCGCCAACCCGCTGGCAGCGCCGCCGGGATGCCCCAGCGCTGACCGGCGACGACGCCGCGCAGAAGCGCCATGGCGTACCGTCGATGCCTGCGCGGGACCATCCGGTCGACGCGCAAGAAGAAGCGCGCCTGGTCGGCGGCCGTCACGATCGAGCCGCCCCAGACCGGGTGCGCGACGAACCGCCCCATCCGCGCGCGCCGGGCAAGCCTGTCCAGGCTGCGCAGCCCGACCCGCGCGTGGAGCGCGTCGGCCGCACGGTTGTCGGAGCGCCGGATCATCGGGTCCAGCAGCGCGCGCTCGCCGGACCGCAGCGCGCGCCGGCGTACGTCGTGGCGCCGCAGGTAGGCGACGAGCAGCATCGCCTTGACGAGGCTCGCCGAGCGGTAATGCGTCGCTCCGCGCCAGCTCCAGGCGCGGCGCTCCGTGCGGATGGCGAAGCTCACGTCGCCGGCCCGGTCGGCGGCCCATGCACGGGCGGCCGCGACGTGCGGGCGCCAGTCGGGGGGCGGCGGCGACGCGCCGGCCGCGGCGGGTGCGGCAAGCGCCACGAGCAGCAGCGAAGCAGCGGCGATGCGGCGCACGATCGGCCAGGCTAGCCTCTCGCACGTGATCGAGTCCCGCGGCACCATGCCGACCCACGCCCTGTCGCACCCCGCCGGCGATCCGGGCCGCTAGTGCCGCACGGTCCCTCGACCCGCGCGGTGCACGCCGGCATGCCGCCTGCCGAGCAGGGCGCTCCCCTGCAGCCCGGGCCGGCGCTGACGGCGCCGTTTCACCTGCGCGGCGACCTCGACTCGTCGTCCTACGGCTACACGCGTGACGGCAACCCCAGCTGGTCGGTCGTCGAGGCCGCGCTCGGCGCGCTCGAGGAGGCCGAGAGCGTGCTGTTCTCGTCCGGCATGGCGGCGCTCTGCGCGGTGCTCGAGCCGGCACTCGCCGCGGGTGACGTGCTGGTCGCGGTGCGCGACGGCTATCCCGGTGTGCGCACGGTGGCCGCCGACCGGCTCGCGTCGCGCGGCGTCGAGGTCCGGCTCGTGCCGACGGACACCGAGGCGATCGTCGCGGCCTGCCCGGGAGCGACGCTGGTCTGGGTCGAGACGCCCTCGAACCCCGGCCTCGACGTCTGCGACATCGCCGCGGTGGCGGACGCCGCCCATGCGGCGGGCAGCCGGCTCGCGGTCGACAACACGCTAGCGACGCCACTCGGGCAGCGGCCGCTCGACCACGGCGCGGACGCCGTCATGTACAGCGCCACGAAGGCGCTCTCCGGGCATTCCGACCTGGTCCTCGGCGCCGTCACGGTGCGCGATCCCGAGTGGGCTCAGAGCCTGCGCAGGCACCGCTCGCAGGGAGGCGCGATCGCCGGGCCGTTCGAGGCCTGGCTGCTGCAGCGCTCGCTGCCGACGCTGGCCCTGCGGCTGGCTCGCCAGAGCGACAACGCGCTGGCACTCGCGCGGATGCTGCGTGATCGTCGCGGTGTCTCCGACGTGCGCCATCCCGGGCTCGAAGAGCATCCGTGCCACGCCCTGGCCGCACGACAGATGCTCCACTGCGGCCCGCTCGTGTGCTTCACACTCGACGGCGCCGAGCGCGCTCAGAGCTTCCTCGGCGCGCTCGAGCTGGTCGCCGAGGCGACGAGTTTCGGCGGCGTCCACTCGACCGCGGAGCGCCGCGCGCGGTGGGGTACGGACGACGTGGCGGAGGGCTTCATCCGCTTCTCTGCCGGCTGCGAGGACGCGGAGGACCTCCTGGCAGATGTGGCGCGGGCGCTGGACGGCGGTTGAGTGTCCAGGGCGGGGTGGGTGAGGGTGAGGGCCGGGGTCAACGGCGGCATTGAGGGCGGGTCCGGATCGGGGTGGAACGCAGCACAGGGGCGAACGCGTCCGCCAGGGCACCTACCGTCCAAGAGACGCATGGCCCGGATCGCCACGACCTTCACCTGCTCCGCCTGCGGCCACGAGGCGCCGAAGTGGCACGGCCGCTGCCTGGGCTGCGGCGAGTGGAACACGCTGGTCGAGGAGAGTCGCGCTCCCGCACCCGCGCGCCGGGGGGGCAGCACCTCGATCGCTCGTGCCGCCCGCCCTGTGCGACTCGCCGACGTCGCGGCGGTCAAGGTCGCCCGGCTCTCAACCGGTATCGCGGAGCTCGACCGAGTGCTCGGCGGCGGCCTCGTACCCGGCTCGATCGTGCTGCTCGGCGGCTCGCCGGGGATCGGCAAGTCGACGCTCACGTCGATGGCGCTCGGCAACCTGGCCGGCGCGGGCCGGCGCACGCTCTACGTCTCCGGCGAGGAGTCCCCGGCGCAGATCAAACTGCGCGCCGAACGCCTTCCCGGCGCGGCGCTCGAGGTCCCGGTGCTCGCCGAGACGGATCTCGACACTGTCATCGCCACGCTCGACGCCGAGCGGCCGGAGGTGTGCGTGGTCGACTCGGTCCAGACGCTTCACGCGCCCGAGCTGACGGGCGCTGCCGGGTCGGTCGGACAGGTGCGCGAGGTCGCCGACAGGATCACGCGCCTGGCCAAGGCACGCGACATCGCGGTGCTGCTCGTCGGCCACGTGACGAAGGAGGGCGCGCTGGCCGGGCCGCGCGTGCTCGAGCACCTCGTCGACTGCGTGCTGCAGTTCGAGGGGGAGCGCGAGCGGACCTACAGGACGCTGCGCGCGCTCAAGAACCGCTTCGGCTCCACCAGCGAAGCCGGCGTCTTCGAGATGCGCCAGGGCGGGTTGGTCGAGGTCCAGGACGCGAGCGCGCGCTTCGTCAGCGAGGCCACGCGGGCTCCCGGTAGCGTCGTGCTCGCGGCCATGGAGGGGTCGCGGCCGTTGCTGGTCGAGGTTCAGGCGCTCGTCTCACCCTCCGAGCTGGTGCCGCCGCGCCGGGTCGCCAACGGCATCGACCGCAACCGGCTGGCGCTCGTGCTCGCGGTGCTCGCCCGGCATGCAGGCGTCGGTGTCGGCAGCGCCGACGTGTTCGTCAATGTCGCCGGCGGCGTGCGTGTGGACGAGCCCGGTGCAGACCTCGCGGTCGCCCTCGCCGTCGCGAGCGCCGCGCGCGGCGTGGTCGCCGGAGCAGGCGAGCGCCCGGTCGCGTGCTTCGGGGAGGTCGGGCTGACCGGCGAGCTGCGCAGTGTCGCCCACCCAGAGCGCCGGCTGGCCGAAGCGGCGAAGTTCGGGCTCAGCCCGACGATCGCGCCCGTCGGTGCCGGCCGCGGCGCTTCCGAAGCACCAACACTCAGGGCCGCTCTCAAGGCGGCTCTGGCGTCGGAGCGGGCGCGGGCCAGAGCTGCGTAGCGGCCCTCCCCCGCACCGGGAAGGACGGTCCGACCGCTGTCCGCGCGTACCCACTCGTACCACGTTCAAATCTCTTTGACAACCCCCGGTTTTCAGCGGCGCAGAGCCAAATATTAGGCTAAACTGGGAGTAAAGGAGATGCTAGAATGAGGTCCTGATGACGCCGCGTTCAGGGGAAGAGCTGGCAGAGCTCGAAGGGCGTCAGGAGCCACGGCTCGTCAAGTCACTCGAGATGGTCGCACCGGGCTCAGCCGTGCGCGAGGGGATCGACAACATCGTCCATGCGCGCACCGGTGGGCTGATCGTGATCGGCGACCCGGACGAGCTCGCCTTCCTGTTCTCGGGCGGCATCAAGCTCGACATCGACTACTCGCCCGCGCTGCTCTACCAGCTGGCGAAGATGGACGGGGCGATCGCCCTCAACGCGAATGCGACGAAGATCCCGTGGTGCAACGTGCAGCTGATGCCGGACCCGACGATCCTCACGACGGAGACCGGCACGCGCCACCGTACGGCCGAGCGCGTGTCCAAGCAGACCGACGCGCTGGTGATCGCCGTCTCCCAGCGGCGCGACGTCGTCTCGCTCTACGTCGACGGCGCCAAGTACATCCTCGAGGAGATCCCGGCGGTGCTCGCCAAGGCCAACCAGGCGCTGGCGACGCTCGACAAGTACCGCAGCCGGCTCGACCAGGTCTCCACCCGCCTGACGGCGCTGGAGTTCGAGGGCGGCGTCACGCTGCACGACGTCCTGACCGTGCTGCAGCGCGCCGAGCTGGTGACACGCATGGCGGTCGAGATCGAGCGCTACATCGTCGAGCTGGGCACCGAGGGCCGATTGATCGAGATGCAGCTCGAGGAGACGATGGTCGGCGTCGCGTCCGACAAGGCCGCGCTGCTGCACGACTACCTCGCCGACCCCGAGGACGAGGCCTTCGCCGGCGCCGTGGACGGCATCGCCCGGCTGCCGCACCAGGACCTGCTCGACTTCGGCCGCCTGGCCGAGATCTCAGGCTATGACCGCAAGGTCAACACACTTGACTTCCCGGTCTCGCCACGGGGCTACCGCATCCTCGGGCGCATCCCGCGCCTGCCGAAGCTGGTGGTCCAGAACATCGTCCGCGCACTCCGCGGGCTGGACGAGATCCTCGCCGCGACCGATCCCGAGCTGGAATCGGTCGACGGGGTGGGGGAGATCCGTGCGAAGGACATCCGCGAGGGCCTTCGCCGGTTGCAGGAGATCAACCTCGTGGACCGTTACCTGCAGACGTGAACCGCCCGGCGGTCCGGCAAGCGGACGGCCCCGATGAAGGAGGACACCATTCCTGAGACCATCGATCACATTGCGGACCTGGAGCTCGAACGCGAGGTCGAGTGCATCGATTTCGAGATCGGCGATCACGTCGTGTATCCCCATCATGGCGCGGGACAGGTCATGAAGAAGGAGGACAAGGAGATTCTCGGCGAGGTGCGTCGTTACCTCACCATCAAGATCCTGCACAACGACATGACCGTCATGGTTCCGTGTGAGAACGCCGGCAAGGCCGGCCTGCGGCGCATCATCGATGCCGAGACCGTCGAGAAGGTCCTCGGCGTGCTCTCAGACGACCTCTCCGAGATGCCCAAGAACTGGAACCGCCGTTTCAAGCACAACCGCGACAAGATCAAGACGGGCGACATCTACGAGCTCGCCGAGGTCGTGCGCAACCTCGCCATCCGCGAGCAGGACAAGGGCTTGTCAACCGGTGAGAAGCAGATGTACACCCGCGCGAAGAAGATCCTCGCCTCTGAGCTCATGTACGCGCTCGAGAAGTCCGAGGACGACGCCGAGTCCTATCTCGATGACGTGTTGACGCGCGAAGACCTGGCCGCCACCGGCTAGCGAACGATCCCCGGCTTCGACGCACGCTCCTCCGCGGCCATGCGGCCGATGGATCGTGCGTCGGAGCAGGTGCTGGTGGGTTGCGCGGCTGTCGTTGTCGCGGCCGGGAGCGGTGAGCGCCTGGGCGCGGGAGTGCCGAAAGCGTTCGTCGTGCTCGCCGGCCGGCCGCTCGTGGCGTTCTCGCTCGGTGCGATCCTCACCGTCGGCGTCCCGCGCGCGGTCGTCGCCGTTCCACCGGGGCACGGCGCCGCGGCCGAGGCGGCGCTTGCAGACTTGGCCGGACAGTTCCCGCTGGGGCTTGCAGTGGTCGAGGGCGGCGCCACGCGGTCGGGGTCGGTGCGCAACGCGCTCGCCGCCGCCGGCGACGTGGAGGCGATCGTCGTCCACGACGCCGCCCGGCCGCTGGCGGAGCCGGAGCTGTTCACGCGCACGCTCGCGGCGCTGGCGGAGGTCGACTGCGCGGTCGCCGCCGCGCGTGTCACCGACACGATCAAGGAGGCTGGGCCGGACGGGCTGGTCGTGCGCACGCACGATCGCTCGCGACTGTGGGCGATCCAGACCCCGCAGGCGTTCCGCGCCCAGAGCCTGCGGCGTGCGCTCGACGTCACGGCCGACGTGCTCGCCGCCGCGACCGATGACGCCTGGCTCGTCGAGCGCGCCGGCGGCAGCGTGCGCGTCATAGAGTCCTCGCCCCGGAACTTCAAGGTGACCACGCCGCACGACCTGAAGCTCGCCGAGAGACTCCTGTGCTGACCGACTACCACGTCCACCTGCGCCCCGACGACGAGGACACGCCTCCAGAGCGCTACTTCACGGCGGCCAACGCGGAGCGCTACCGCGAGTCGGCATCCGAGCACGGAATCGCCGAGTTGGGCGTCGCCGAGCACATCCATCGCTTCGTCCAGTCGCTGGAGGTCTGGCAACACCCATGGTGGCGCCGCTGGGCGCGCGACGACGTCGACGACTACTGCGAGTTCGTGCACGGGCAGACCGACCTGCGGCTGGGTATCGAGGCGGACTACGTGAGCGGGCGCGAGGATCGGCTCGCGAGCTTCCTTCAAGCACGCGACTGGGACTACGTCGTCGGCTCGGTGCACTTCGTGCATGACGCCGCGGTCGACCTCGAAGGTCCCGACTGGGAGAACATCTGGGGTCGCGGCGACCGCCCCGACCGGGTCTGGGAGCGCTACTTCGAGATGCTCGCGCAGGCAGCCCGCTCAGGCCTGTTCGACATCATGGCCCACCCCGACCTCGTCAAGGTGTGGGGGAGCGCGCGGCCGCTGCCCGAGCGTGATCCGCGCCACTACTACGAGCCCGCCGTCGAGGCGATGCTCGAGGCTGACGTCGCGATCGAGCTGTCCACCGCGGGGTTGCGCAAGCCCGCGGCCGAGCTCTATCCCGCGCCGGCGCTGCTTGCGATGGCGGTGGACGCGGGGTTGCCGATCGCCTTGTCGAGCGATGCCCACGAACCCGGTCAGTTGGGCTATCGCTACGACGTTGCGCTGGCGGCGCTCGCGGACGCCGGCGTGACCGAGCTGTGCGTGTTCGAGCGTCGCCGGCGGCGCATGGAGCCGATCGGCTGATGGTGCGCACCGGCCTTGGCATCGACTCGCACGCGTTCGCGCCCGGCCGCGCGCTGATCCTCGGCGGCGTCGACATCCCGCACGAGCAGGGACTGGCAGGGCACTCCGATGCGGACGTGCTCACCCACGCGGTGATCGACGCCCTGCTCGGCGCCGCGGCGCTGGGCGACATCGGCCAGCACTTCCCCGATACCGACCAGCGCTTCAAGGACGCCGACTCGATGCAGCTGCTGCGCACGGTCGTCGCCCACCTCGGCGAGCGCGGCTTCACGCTCGGCAACGTTGACGCGACGGTGGTGATCGAGCGACCGAAGCTCGCGCCGTATCGCGACGCGATCTGCGCTGCGCTCGCCGCTGCGCTCGGACTACCCGCCGATGCGGTGAACGTCAAGGCGACGACCGGTGAAGGGCTCGGCTTCATCGGCCGTGGGGAGGGCGCGGCGGCGATCGCGACCGCGACGATCGAGCAGCGCGGCTAGTGCGGACCATCCGCCTGCACGACACCCTCAGCGGTGAGCTCAAGGAGCTGCGCCCGCGCGAGGGGCGCAAGGTGGGCATCTACGCGTGCGGCCCGACGGTGTACGGCCGGATCCACGTCGGCAACGCGCGGCCCTACGTCGTGTTCAGCCTGCTCGCCCGCTTCCTCGCCCATGAGGGCTACGAGCCGACGCTCGTAGCCAACATCACCGACATCAACGACAAGATCTACGACGCGGCACGCCCTGCCGGGCGGCGCTCGGACGAGCTGGCCGCCGAGATGACCGCCCACTACATCGCCGACACCGAGCGCCTCGGGCTCGGCCGGCCCGATCACGAGCCGCAGGCGACGCTGATGGTCGAGGAGATCGTCGCGCTGATCGGGACGCTGATCGAGCGCGGGCACGCCTACGCCGTGGACGGCGACGTCTACTTCCGCGTGCGCACGCTGCCCCGGTACGGCGAGCTCTCGCATCGCGACATCGACCAGATGGACCAGGGCGAGGGGGTGGAGGGCGCGGCGCTCAAGGAGGACCCGCTCGACTTCGCACTCTGGAAGGCGCAGAAGCCGATCGAGGACACGGCCTGGGAGGCGCCTTGGGGGCGCGGCCGGCCGGGTTGGCACATCGAGTGCTCGGCGATGGCCGAGGCCACGCTCGGCGTGCCGTTCGAGATCCACGGTGGCGGCAACGACCTGACCTTCCCGCACCATGAGAATGAGGCCGCGCAGACCCTGGCTGCTCGTGGCCGGCCGCTCGCGCAGATCTGGATGCACAACGGGATGCTGCAGATGGGTGCCGAGAAGATGGCGAAGTCGGTCGGCAACATCCTCGGGCTGGCCGAGGTGCTCGACGAGGCCGGGCGCGACGCGCTCGTGTGGTTCTTCTGCGAGGGGCACTACCGCCAGCCGATCGCGTTCTCTGCCGAACGGCTCGAGGACGCGGGACGGCGGGTGGAGCGGATCCGCGACATCGGGCGACGGCTCGTCTCCGGCTCGTCACCCGACGCCTTCGCAGGGCACCGCGACGCGTTCTTCGACGCGCTGGCGGCGGATTACAACACGCCCCGCGCGCTGGCGGCGATGGCGGACTGGATCCGCGAGGCCAACGGCGCAGATGGCCCGGTCGGCGCGGAGCATTTGCGCGAGATGCTCGGCGTGCTCGGGCTCGACAACCTGCTCGACGCGGACGAGGGCGCGCCGGACGAGGTCGTCGAGCTCGCCCGCCGTCGCACCGCAGCGCGCGCGGAGCGCGACTTCGCCGAGGCCGACCGCTTGCGCGACGAGCTGCGGGCGCGCGGGTGGGACGTCCGCGACGGCGCGACCGGCCACGAGCTGGTCCCGATCGGCCCGTGACCGCGGCGCCGTGATCGTCTACGGCCGCAACGCGGTGAGGGAGGCGATCCGCGGGCCGCGGCGTGTACAGACCGTCTGGGCCACCAAGGGCGCTGCCGGGGCGTTCGAGGGCGCGCTGCCCGCGCGCGCGGAGGAGATCGCGCAGCGGGCGGGGTCCGAAGGTCATCAGGGCGTCTGCGCGGACGTCGAGGACTATCGCTACGCCGACGCCGCAGCGCTGCTGCGCGCGCCGGAGCCGGTGCTCGTAGCGCTCGACGAGGTCTCAGACCCGCAGAACCTCGGAGCAGTCTGCCGGACGGCCGAGTGCACGGGCGCCACCGGGGTGATCCTGCCCGAGCGGCGCTCCGCCGCGGTCACGCCGGCGGTCTGCAAGGCGTCCGCGGGCGCGGTCGAGCACCTCCCAGTGGCGCAGGTGCGAAACCTCGCCGACTTCCTCGCCGACGCCAAGGCCGCCGGTTGCTGGAGTTACGGGGCCTCGGCTGCAGCAGCAACCCAGTACCGCTCGATCGACTGGCGCGGTGGTGTGGTCGTGGTGCTCGGCGCCGAGGGCCGCGGGTTGCGCCCCCGAGTCGCCGCCGCGTGCGATGAACTTGTTGCCTTGCCGATCCGTGGGCGGGTCGAATCGCTCAACGTGAGCGCGACGGCTGCGGTGCTGTTGTACGAGATCTTGCATCACCGGGGTTGACGCGTCCACATAACCGTGCCAAACTCCTCCCATCAGGTTGTACTTGAGGGTTAGAAGCGTTCCTTCGCGTACATCAATAGACGCCGGGGGAGGTGTGCGTCACGACCATTCACGGGCTTCAGCCCGGGAGAGGTTCGTTCGTGGCCAAGATCTCCGCAAAGTCTCTATCTCTGGTTCAGCTCGATGATGGATACCTGCTCGCGCTGGCAAAGCAGGGGAGTCCGGACGCGTATGAGCGGCTCGTGCGCCGCTACTACTCATTCGTGCGCTTGAAGGCGTCCTCGTACTTCCTCATCGGAGGCGATTCTGACGACCTCATCCAAGAGGGCCTGGTGGGGCTCTACAAGGCGATCCGTGACTATCGGACCGACCGCGAGTCGTCGTTCCGCAATTTCGCGGAGCTCTGCATAACACGCCAGATCATCACCGCGGTCAAGACCGCCACACGCAACAAGCACACGCCGCTCAACGGCTACGTCTCGTTCTCGTCCACGCCGGCCGGCGCGAGCGACAACGAGCCCACCCTCGACGAGATGCTGCCCGGCTCGACGGTGCACGATCCCGTGAACCAGGTGATCTCCTCCGAGGAGCTGCGCTCGCTGGTCGCGTGTCTCTCGACCGTCCTTTCCGAGTTGGAGTCCCACGTGCTCGGGCTCTATCTCGACGGGCACTCGTATACCGGGATCGGCGATCAGCTCGGCTGCGACTGTAAGACGGTCGACAACGCGCTGCAGCGCGTCAAGCGCAAGGTCGGCGTGCACCTGCGCTCGCGCGACGTGCTGCTGTAATCCTCCCGCATGCCGACCTGGCTTGTCATCGTCCTGGCCGTGATCCTCGCGATCGTGGTGATCCTCGCGGCCGGCGGCGCCTACGCGCGCCGGCGCCAACTCGACGCCTCACGCGGGCACTTCGACGCGCATCTCGCGCAGATCAACGAGGACCTGGCGGCGGCCCACGCGCAGGACCGCGGCTGGGCCCGCGACGGCCTCGAGGCGGCCGCGCTCGCCGCATACTCGTCGGAGCGCCCGGGTGCCGAGCCGGAGGAGCTCACGCTCGTCCAGATCGTCGACCGCCCCGGGACGGATGACGACAAGGCGGTCTTCCGCGTCGCGTCCAGCGGCCGCGAGGAACGCCTCACGCTCGGCCGCCAGGGCGGCGAGTGGGTGCTCGAACAGCTGGTCTAAGTGCCCAGCCGGCCCGGCCCGGCCCGGGGCGCTTTGATCCCGCCCCGTCAGGGTCAGCTCGCCCCGCGTCTCGGATCGACGCCGATCGACGGGTCCGCGCGCGCCCCTAATAGATTCCGGCGCATGCAGGTCTTCACACCGCTTGACCTCGGCCCTGTCCGGTTGCGCAACCGGATCGTGTCTACGTCGCACCAGACCGGGCTGGTGCACGACCACCTGCCGACGGCCGACCTGATCGCCTACCACGCTGCGCGCGCGCGCGGCGGGGTGGGGGCGATCTTCCTCGAAGCGACTGCGGTCGATCGCTCAGGACTGCTGACGTCGCATACGCTCGGCGGCTTCGAGCCCGCGATCGTGCCCGGCTACCGGCGGCTCGCCGCCGCAGCGCACGAGCACGACTGCCGGCTCTTCGTGCAGCTCTTCCACGGCGGCCGCGAGCAGATCTCGGCCGCGCCGCGTGCTCCCGCGGTGGCACCCTCGGCGATCCCTTCGCCGCGCTTCGCAAGCGAGCCGCGTGCATTGACCCTCACCGAGCTGCGCGCGCTGATAGCCGGCTACGCGACCGCCGCGCGCCACTGCGCCGAGGGCGGCGTCGACGGCATCGAGATCTCGATGTCGCACGGTTACCTGATCGCCCAGTTCTTCTCACCGCGCTCCAACGTGCGCACAGACGCCTACGGAGCGGCACGCGGCGGAGGGCTCCGCTTCGCGGAGGAGGTGCTCGCGGCCGTACGGGCCGCAGCCGGGCCGGAGCTCGCGGTGGGCGTGCGGCTCGCCGCCGACGAGCTGACTCCGGAGGGACTCGATGGAGCTGCCTGCGCCGCGAAGGCCGGCGAGCTGTGCGCGACCGGGCTCGCCGACTTCGCCTCCTTCGTGCTCGGGCACTCGGCCTACGTGGCAGCGTCGAGCTGGATCGCGCCGCCGCCGCCCGCACCCGAGGTCGCGATCGCTGACTCGCTCGTGGCCGTCCGCGCGGCGGTCGGCGTGCCGCTGATCGCCACCACACGCGTCGTCGACATCGCTGCGGCGGAGCGGCTGCTCGAGTCGGGCCATGCCGACGCCGTCGGCATGACGCGCGCGCTGATCGCCGACCCCGCGCTGGTCGACAAGGCGGCGAGTGGGCGCACGCGCGACGTGCTCGCCTGCATCGGCTGCAATCAGGCCTGCATCGGTCACTACCACGCGGGCGTGCCGATCGGCTGCGTAGTCAACCCGCGTACGGGACGCGAGCGCACGCTGCCGCGCCGCGCGGGCGGAGAGCGGAGGCTGGCGGTGCTCGTCGTCGGCGCCGGGCCCGCGGGGGTCGCCGCCGCGGTCGAGGCGGCAGCGCACGGTGACACCGTGACGCTGGTCGAGCAGGCCGGCGACGTCGGCGGGCAACTGCGGCTGGCGGGCCGCGCGCCCGCCCATCACGAGCTCTGGCGGCGCTGGCGCGCGAACACGGCACGCCGGCTCGAGCACCCGCGGATCGACCTCCGGCTCGACGCCGGCGTCGAACCCGCCGAGCTGGCGGTCGCCGACGTGGTGGTGCTCGCGACGGGAGCGCGGCCGTTCGTGCCCGGGTGGGCGACCGCCGCGGCTGTCGGAGCCGAGCCTTTCGTGCGCGACCCCTTCGTGCGCGACCTCGTCGGCGCCCCCGCTTTCGTCGACGCCTGGGAAGCGATCGCCAATCCGGCCGCCGTAGCGGGGCCGGTGCTCGTCGCCGACTGGGGCGGCGGCTGGGAAGGCCTCGATGCTGCCGAGCTGCTCGCCGAGCAGGGGCTCGAGGTGATGCTCGCCTGCGCGGCTCCGTGCCCGGGCGCCACGCTGCACCAGTACCAGCGCAATCTCTACCTCGCCCGGCTCGACCAGCGCGGCATCGCGATCCTGCACCACACCGAGGTGACCGGGACCGGCCTGCGGCACCTGTTCTCGGGCCGCGCGAGCCCACTTCCACGTGTCGCGACCATCGTCCACGCGCAGGGCCGAGCGCCGGAGGACGGGCTCTGGTGCGAACTGGAGGGTGTCCCGGGCCGTGTCCGCGCGGGCGACGTACTGGGCCCACGCTCGGCCGAGGAGGCGACTCTGGAAGGCGTGACGGCGCTGCAAGCGGCGCGCGTCGCCGTCAGTTGAGCGGCGCGCGCCGGCCTCGTGCCGCGGCCGGTCAGACGACCCGCCGACTCCGCGCCGGGGACGGTCAGACGATCGCGGCGACTCCGCGCCGCGACCGTCAGACGACCGCGTCGAGCCCCAGCCGGTGCGCGACACCCGCCGCCTCGGTGCGCGAGCGCACGTCGAGCTTGGACAGGATCCGCGACACGTGGACGCTGGCCGTCTTCTCCGCCATGTAGAGCTGGCGCCCGATCTCGCGGTTGGTCGCACCGGCCGCCACCAGCGCGAGGACCTGGCGCTCGCGCGGGGTCAGGCCGAAGGGATCGTCGGACCGCGCTTCCGCGGCGGGCGGCTCGCCGTCGCCGTCGGGGTCGCACAGCCGCAGCCGGCCACGGGCGGCGAGGCTCTCGAGCTCCCCCGCCAGCCAGGTGGCGCCGAGCCGCTCGGCAGTGACCATCGCCGCGCTCGCCACCGAAGCCGCTGCTTCGCGATCGCCGGCCGCGACGAGCGCCTCGGCGTGGCGCCAGCGCGCCGTCGCCGCCGGGTACGGGCGTCTGAGCGCATCCCAGCGAGCGGCGGCGGCGACCCAGCGGTCGGCCTGGTCAGAGCCGACGGCGCGGCAGTAGTCGGCCTCGGCGTGCGCCAGGTGCGCCTGTTCCAGCGGGCCGTCGTCCTCCGCGCAGGCGCGCACCTTGGCGATCAGGAGCTCCGCATGCTCCAATGCGGCAGCGACCGCACCGGCGTCGCCGAGGTCGCGCGCGTGCTGGGCCGCAGTCGCCTCCGCGGTCAACCCGGCAGCGGAGACCATCGCCATACGCAGGGCGTCGTCGGAGCAGAACTCGATCCGGTCGAGCGCGTCGTCGACAGCCGC
>Ga0136622_10000502_pt1 | contig 16050 bp, 17 predicted proteins | sample AntDrymUQ4482106_2_FD_104803 | JGI IMG/M metagenome (GOLD analysis project Ga0136622, IMG submission 104803) | Polar desert sand microbial communities from Dry Valleys, Antarctica - metaG UQ448 (21.06) | ecosystem: Environmental > Terrestrial > Soil > Desert | place: Antarctica: Dry Valley...
AGCTCGTGCAGCACCTCGCCCTGTGCGTCCGGCTGCAGGGTCGCCTCGTACCAGCCGGAGAAGTACAGCGCCCACGGGCTCAGCACGAAGATCGCGAACGCCACCGGCGGGAACGAAACCACCCGGGCCACCCGGCTGTGCAGCACCGCCAGCAGCCGGTCCCGGGGGCGCGGCGGCAGCGTGCGCAGCCACAGCGTCACCGGTGCACCCAACGCCAAGAACACCGGCGCCACCATCGTCAGCACCATGTGCTGGGCCATGTGCACGCTGAGCAGGGTGGTGTCGTACGCCGCCAGCGGTGACAGCGTCGCGACCGCGATCGACCCGCAGCCACCACCGAGGTAGGACGCCGAGCGCCAGTACGACCAGTGGTCCCCCCGACGGCGCAGCACCCGAGCCGGCAGGGCGTACGCGGCCACCGCCGTGGCGAGCAGCAACAGCGGCACCGGCTCCAGGCGCCACTGCGTCAGCAGAGCCACCAGGTCGATCGGCGGAACCCCGTACGGGTCGCCGTGAGCCAGGTCGAGCACCAGCCCAGGGTAGGTGCGTGCAGCAGAGCCCGAAGCCGTGGCGGCGCGCCCGGGGGCCGGGGTGCCCGCCACCGGAGCGCGCCTCATAATGACTGCGTGGCCACGACGACCGCCGTCCCGACCTCGCGCCTGCACGGCCAGGTCAACCGGCCGAGTCTGGTCAGCGTCGGCACCATCGTCTGGCTGTCCAGCGAGCTGATGTTCTTCGCGGCGCTGTTCGCCGCCTACTTCACCATCCGCAACGTCGCCCCCGACCTGTGGGCCACCGAGACCGCCCTGCTCAACATCCCGTTCGCGACCGTCAACACCACGATCCTGGTGCTCAGCTCGGTCACCTGCCAGCTCGGCGTCTTCGCCGCCGAGCGCGGGCGGGTCGGTCACAGCGGCGGGATCCTGCGGTGGTCGGGCTGGGGCATGCGGGAGTGGTTCGCCCTCACCTACCTGATGGGTGCCGTGTTCATCGCCGGCCAGGCCCTCGAGTACGCGAGCCTGGTGCGGGAGAACGTGACCATCGCCTCCTCGTCGTACGGCTCTGTGTTCTATCTCACCACCGGCTTCCACGGCCTCCACGTGACCGGCGGCCTGATCGCCTTCCTGCTGGTCATCGGGCGGACCTTCGTGGCACGGCGGTTCACCCACGAGCAGGCGGTCAGCGCGATCGTCGTCTCGTACTACTGGCACTTCGTGGACATCGTCTGGATCGCCCTGTTCGCCACCATCTACCTGATCAAGTAGGAGACCCGCGCGTGCGATCACTGTCGACCCACCGGCGCCACCCGCTGGCGGGCGTGCTGGTACTGCTGATCGGCCTGCTGCTGGTCGGCGGGGTGTACGCGGCATTCGCGCCGCGCAGCGCGCAGGCCGAGAGCCTCGCCGACGACGAGGCGCTGGTCGAGGCCGGTCGCAAGCTGTTCCTGGTCGGCTGCGCCTCGTGCCACGGCAGCAACGCGCAGGGCCTGCTGCAGACCAGGGGCGGGCAGTTCGGGCCGTCGCTGATCGGGGTCGGCGCGGCCGCGGTGGACTTCCAGGTCGGCACCGGCCGGATGCCGCTGGCCCAGAACTCCCCGCAGGCTCCGGACAAGCCCGTCATCTACGACGCCGACGAGATCGAGGCCCTGGCGGCGTACGTCGCCTCGCTGGCCCCCGGGCCCGCCATCCCCGGCCCGGAGTACTACGACACCAGTGGGCTCAGCGAGGAGGAGATCGTCGAGGGTGGCGAGTTCTTCCGCACCAACTGCACCGCCTGCCACAACTCGGTCGGCATCGGTGGCGCGCTCGGCGGCGGCCGGTACGCGCCGTCGCTCGAGGGCGTGGAGGGCAAGTACTTCGCCGAGGCGATGCTCACCGGGCCCCAGAGCATGCCGGTGTTCAGCGATGACGTCATCACGCCCGAGGACAAGCGCAACATCGTGGCGTACGTGGAAGAGATCCAAAGTGCGCCCGCCAACGGAGGACTCAGCCTCGGCGGCGTCGGCCCGGTCGCGGAGGGGTTGGTCGGCTGGTTGGTCGGCATCGGCGGGCTGGTGCTGGCGGCGCTGTGGATCACCAAGGCCGCGATGAGGGTGAGGAAGCAGTGACCGTCGCCGGCCGTCCCCCGCACGACAGCTCGGCCGAGCACGGGGATCGGCATGGGCGCGAGGTCGAGCCCCACACCGGTGACCCGGTGCCTGACCCGGGCCTGGGCGAGCACGAGTACCGGCCCACCGACGTCGACAGCGCCGCCGAGAAGCGGGCCGAGCGGCAGATCGCGACCCTGTTCGGCCTGTCTGCCCTGCTCACGCTCGCGTTCTGCGTGGCCTACTTCGCCATCGGGCGCAACGACACGTTCGCCGGCACGAACGCGTCCAACCTGGTGCTCGGCACCACCCTCGGGCTGGCCCTGCTGTTCATCGGGATCGGCGCGATCCAGTGGGCCAAGACGCTCATGGACGACCACGAGATCGTGGAGATGCGGCACGGGTCGGGCTCCAGCGAGCAGGACAAGGCCGAGGCGCTGGCCTCGTTCGAGCAGGGCGCCGCGGAGTCGGGCTTCGGGCGCCGGACTTTGATCCGCAACAGCCTGCTGACGTCGCTGGGGGTGCTGGGTCTGCCGGCCGTTGTACTGCTGGCCGACCTGGGGCCACTGCCCGGCAACGCGCCGAGGCAGACCGTCTGGGCCAACGGGGTCCGGGTGGTGGTCGACGTCTCGGGCGAACCGCTGCGGCTGGAGGACATCGAGGTCGGCCAGCTGGTGAACGCCCAGCCGGCGGTGTTCTACGAGACGGACGAGGCGGGAGAGCCGAGGTACGAGGGCACCGAGCTGCTCAACGCCAAGGCCAAGGCGGCTGTGGTGCTGGTACGGATGCTGCCTGACGACCTGGTCAACCCCGAGAGCGCGGCCAAGGGTGTCGACGGGGTGCTCTGCTTCAGCAAGATCTGCCCGCACCTCGGCTGTCCGATCTCGCTGTGGGAGCAGCAGACCCGCAACCTGCTCTGCCCCTGCCACCAGTCGACCTTCGACCTGTCCGACGGCGGGCAGGTGGTCTTCGGCCCAGCCAAGCGAGCCGTCCCGCAGCTGGAGATCGGGCTCGACGAGGAGGGCTACCTCATCGCGATGGGTGACTTCACGGTGCCGATAGGCCCCAGCTTCCCCGAGATGTACCAAGACTAAGATGGGGGGACGATGACGACCCACACGGACAGCACAAGCGGCACCACCGGTTCGACCGCCCTCGGAGCTAAAGCTGGTACCACGACGGGCAAGAAGCCGTCGTACGGTCCCCTCGCCGGGCCCACCCAGTGGCTCGACGACCGGGTCGGGCTGGCAGGGCTCGCGAAGAAGCAGATGCGCAAGGTCTTCCCCGACCACTGGTCGTTCATGCTGGGCGAGATCGCGCTCTACAGCTTCGTGATCTTGCTGCTGTCCGGGGTGTTCCTGACCTTCTGGTACGACCCGAGCATGACCGAGGTCGAGTACGGCGGGTCGTACGGGCCGCTGCGCGGGCTGGAGATGTCGAGGGCGTACGCCACCTCGCTCGAGCTGTCGTTCGACGTGCGCGGCGGGCTGCTGATGCGCCAGATCCACCACTGGGCCGCGGCGCTGTTCCTGGCGGCAATGCTCGTGCACATGCTGCGGGTGTTCTTCACCGGCGCCTACCGCAAGCCGCGCGAGACCAACTGGCTGGTCGGCCTGGGGCTGCTGCAGCTCGGCATCATCGAAGGCTTCGCCGGCTACTCGCTGCCCGACGACCTGCTGTCCGGTACCGGGCTGCGGATCGCCGAGGGACTGATGCGCTCCATCCCGGTTGTCGGGACGTACATCTCGTTCTTCGTGTTCGGGGGGGAGTTCCCCGGCGGGGACTTCATCCCCCGGCTTTACATCGTGCACGTGCTGCTGATCCCCGGCATCCTGCTGGCGCTGATCACGCTGCACATGGTGTTGCTGGTCTACAACAAGCACACCCAGTGGCCGGGGCCCGGGCGGACGAACAACAACGTGGTTGGCTACCCGCTGCTGCCGGTGTACATGGCCAAAGCGGGCGGATTCTTCTTCGTGGTGTTCGGCGTCACAGCGCTGATGGGAGCGCTGTTCCAGATCAACCCGATCTGGAACTTCGGTCCGTACAACCCGGCCGAGGTGACCGCCGGCTCGCAGCCTGACTGGTACATGGGATGGCTCGATGGTGCGCTGCGGATGATGCCGCCATGGGAGTTCACGATCTTGTCCTGGACGTTCTCGATGAACGTGTTCATCCCCGGGATCTTGCTGATGGGTCTGCTGTTCGGGGTGCTGGGCGCATACCCGTTCGTCGAGCAGTGGGTGACCGGTGACAAGCGCGAGCACCACCTGCTGGAGCGCCCGCGCAACGCCCCGACCCGTACCGCGTTCGGCGCCGCCGGAATCACCGCCTACGGGCTGCTGTGGATCTCGGGTGGCAACGACATCATCGCGACCAGCTTCGGCCTGGACTTCTACTGGATCACGCGGTCGCTGCGGGTGCTGATCTTTGTCGGCCCGGTGCTGGTGTTCGTGCTCACCAAGCGGATCTGCATCGGCCTGCAGCGCAAGGACTCGGAGACGGTGCTGCACGGGTACGAGTCGGGCGTCATCGTGCGCTCGCCCGATGGCGGCTACAGCGAACGGCACGTGCCGGTGACGCCGGAGGAGGCGTGGCGGCTGACCGCGCACGAACGGCCGACGGTGGCGGCGCTGCCACCGGCCACCGACGGCAACTCCGTCAAGGCGCCCCAGGCGGGGCTGGAGCGGGCGCGGGCGCGGCTGGCACAGTTCTGGCTCGGGGACGACCACGAGAAGCCGACGGCCGGGGAGCTGGACGAGGCACACCACCACGCCGCCGGGCACGACGAGGACCCCGCCGAGCTGGAAACCGAGCGGGACTACCAGGGCACCAACGAGCTCGGCGTCCCCCGCCGCCACTGACCTTCGCGCGGTCAGTCACGATCCGGCCCCGCCGAATGCGTCACTCGCTGATCGGGGATCGGGGCGGTCAGGTGAGAGCGGAGCCAGCCTTGTACTCGGCCCAGCTCATGTCCCAGTCGGTCCACCCGTTGCCGTACTCGATCGGACGCTGGCTGCCGTTGACCTGCACCACGTCACCGCGGTGCGAGATGCCGAACAGCCACGCCGCGTTCTCGGTGCTCATGCCGACGCACCCGTGGCTGACGTTCGCGGAGCCCTGTGAGCCGACCGACCACGGCGCCGCGTGCAGGAACTCACCGGAGTACGTCACCCGCATCGCGTACTCGACGTTGGCGATGTTGTAGTACTCCGGGTCCCCGGGCTGGATCCCCGTGGTGGCGGCGTCCATGCGCTTGGACTCGAACTTCTCCATGATGAGCTTGGTGCCGCCGCGGGTCTCGAAGCCCGGCTTGCCGGCCGAGATCGGCACGGTGCGCACGGTGTCGCCGTTCACCGCGACCCGCATCGAGTGCGTGTCGACATTGATCGTGCTGATGATCCGGTCACCGACGTCGAACGACACCGAGCGATCTTCCTGACCGTAGATCCCGTTGCCCGCGTCGACCGAGTTGATGTCCACATCCACGTCTACGTCGGCGCCGGAGGGCCAGAACGTACGCGGTCTGAAGTGCACCTCGGTGTCGGACAGCCAGTGCCAGCTGCCTTTCACCTGCGGCTTCGACGACACCGACAGCCGCTTCTCGATGGCCGCCCGGTTGGTGACCGGCAGGTCGAAGTTGACGATCACGGGCATGCCCACGCCGACGGTCTCGCCGTCGAGCGGCGCCACGCTGGGATACGTCTGCTCGTCCAGGGTCAGGTTGTCGGTCGAGAAGGTGTCGCGCACGGTGCGCCGCTTCCCGTCCTCGTTGGTGCCCGTACTCAGCACCTTGTACGTCATCCCCGGCTCGAGCGCGCCGTCCTCGAGACTCCAGCGGCTGCCGTTCTGGTTCATCCGTCCGGGAAGCGCGGTATCGGGACCGCGGCGCCCGTGGTAGGCGACGACCCGCTCGAGGGTGCCCGCTGCCGCGGTCACGCTCACCGGGCTGTCGACGGCGACCCGTCGGACGCCGCCCGGCACGCTCACGTCGGCGGCGAAGGGGGTGGCGGCCTCGACACGAGGCGTGCCGGACTCGGGTTCGGACTCGGCTTCGGCCACCGGGTCCTGGCCGTCGGTCGAGGGGTCGGCGTCCGCGGTGCACGCGGCCAGCGCCAGCGCCACTGCACCGGCCGCCAGACCGGCGGTCAGGTGGTACGGGCGGGGGCGGGGCATGGCTGACCTCCGGAAGGTGTACGGGACCAGCCGAGCCTACCTGACGAACAGCGATCGGCGAACGCCCAACGGCTGCGTACAGCTGTTCGATCCGGCGTCCCGCAGGGCTGGTCAGTGTGCGTGGTGGCCGCGGTAGTACTCGTATACGAAGCCGACCAGCGTGGCCGCGCCCAGGCCGGTTCCGATGATGAACAGCCACCAGCCGAACGCGACGCCGACCACCATCGTCGCCAGCGCCAGCGCCGTGTACAGCGGCCACCAGCTGTACGGGGGGAAGAAGCCCTGCTCACCGGCGCCCTCCGCCACCTCGCCCAACCCGCGGTCCTCGGGGCGAGCGTCGATCTGGCGCGACACCACCGCCAGGTAGAAGGCGACAAGTCCGCCGAGCAGCGTGGTCATCACCAGCGCGCTGGTCCCGGTGGGGTCCTCCGAGGAGTACCAGTACACCGGTGTGACGACGGCAAAGAACGCGGCGACGAGCCCCATCGTCCAGGCTTCGATCCTCACACTGCGACCCTCACCTGTCGCCCCCGCGGCCGTGGTCACGTTCGTCCCGGTGCCTCAGGTCGTCCAGGTGCTCGGCCCTCCCCCCGACCTGGGGCGCGTCCACTTCCGGTTCCTCACCGAGCTCGTAGTTCTGCTGCAGCTCCAGTGCCGCCAGCTCCGGGTGGTGCAGGTCGAAGGCCGGCGCCTCGGACCGGATCCGCGGCAACCGGTCGAAGTTGTGCCGTGGCGGAGGCGAGGACGTGGCCCACTCCAGCGAGCGCCCCCAGCCCCACGGGTCGTCGGTGACGACTTGGGGCGCCAGCCGGGTCTTCCAGACGTTCCAGAGGAACGGGATCATCGAGGCGCCCAGGACGAACGACCCCATCGACGAGACGACGTTCAGCGTGGTGAACCCGTCGCCGGCCTCGTAGTCGGCATACCGGCGGGGGAAGCCCTCGGCGCCCAGCCAGTGCTGCACCAAGAAGGTGGCGTGGAAGCCGATGAACAGCATGTAGAAGTGCACCTTGCCGAGTCGCTCGTCGAGCATCCGGCCGGTCAGCTTGGGCCACCAGAAGTAGAAGCCGCCGAACATCGCGAACACCACGGTGCCGAACACGACGTAGTGGAAGTGGGCCACCACGAAGTAGCTGTCGGAAACCGCGTAGTCCAGCGGCGGCGAGGCGAGGATGACACCGGTGAGCCCACCGAACAGGAAGGTGGTGAGGAAGCCGAGCGCCCAGAGCATGGGCGTCTCGAACGTCAGCGAGCCGCCCCACATCGTGCCTATCCAGTTGAAGAACTTCACCCCAGTCGGCACGGCGATGAGGAACGTCATCAGCGAGAAGAACGGCTTGTCGACCGCGCCGGTGGTGAACATGTGGTGCGCCCAGACGCTCACCGACAGGGCCGCAATGGTCAGCGTGGCGCCGACCAGGCCGACGTAGCCGAAGATCGGCTTGCGGCTGAACACCGGCAGGATCTCGGTGATTATCCCGAAGAACGGCAGCGCGATGATGTACACCTCGGGATGCCCGAAGAACCAGAACAGGTGCTGCCACAGCAGAGCGCCACCGTTGGCCGCGTCATACACATGGGCGCCGAGGACCCGGTCCGCCTCCAGCATCAGCAGGGCGCCCGCAAGGATCGGGAAGGCGATGAGCACCAGCAGGCTGGTGACCAGGATGTTCCACGTGAAGATCGGCATCCGGAACATCGTCATACCGGGTGCGCGCATGCAGAAGATGGTCGTGACGAAGTTGACCGCGCCGAGAATCGTCCCCAGACCGGCCAGCCACAGGCCCATCACCCACAGGTCGCCACCGATCCCGGGAGAGTTCACCTCCGTGGACAGCGGCGCGTACGCGTACCAACCGAAGTCAGCCGCCCCGCCGGGGACGATGAAGCCGGCCGAGGCGATAAGCCCGCCGAACAGGTAGGTCCAATAGCTGAACATGTTCAGCCGAGGGAACGCCACATCCGGGGCGCCGATCTGCAGCGGCATGATCGCGTTGGCAAAGCCCGCGAACAGGGGCGTCGCGAACAGCAGCAGCATGATCGTGCCGTGCATGGTGAACAGCTGGTTGTACGTCTCGTCGCTGACAACCTGGGTGCCGGGCTGCGCCAGCTCGGCCCGGATGAACATCGCCATCACACCGGCGACCACGAAGAACCCGAACGAGGTGACGAAGTACATGTTGCCGATCACCTTGTGATCGGTGGTGCTGAGCACCCTGGCCGCCAGCTGCCCGATCGTCTCCTTGCGAGGCTGCCGGGGGGTGGGCTCGGCCGGCGACTGGCCGGGAGGAGCAACGGTGGTGGTCACTCTGCTGCCCCCTCCTCGGACTCCTCGCCGACGATCTCAGTGGTCTCGCTGGACGGCTCGACGATACCCACATTTCCGGCGGCCTCGAGATCCTGCAGGTACGCGTCGTACTCCTCGGGGCTCACGATCTCGACCGTGAAGAGCATCCGCGTGTGATAGACCCCACACAGCTCGGAGCAGCGCCCGGCGTAGGTTCCCTCCCGCGTCGGCGTGATCGTGAACGAGCTCTCGCGACCCGGTATCACGTCCTGCTTGAAGTAGAACGCGGGCACCCAGAAGGCGTGGATGACGTCCTGCGCGCGCAGCTCGAAGTTGACCGTCTCGCCGACCGGCAGCACCAGCACAGGGCGCTCGGCGGGGGTGCCGGCCGTGAAGACCGACTGGCCGCCGACCGCCTCCTCCTCGACGTAGCTGAACGACCAGGACCAGCGCTGCCCGAGCACGACGACCTCATGGTCGGGGTCGTCGGTGCTCGCATAGATCTCGGCGTCTGTCTGCACGGTGTGGAAGAAGAACACGCCCACCACGATGAGCGGGGCGACTGTGTAGAGCACCTCGATCGGCAGGTTGTAGCGGATCTGGTTGGGGATGTCGTCATCGGAGCGGCGGCGGTAGTACACGACCGCCCACACCATCAGGCCGAAGACGAACACTCCGACGACGCCGGCGGCGATCCAGGCACCGAACCACAGCGTCTCGACGTACTCCGCGCGATCGCTCGCACCGGTGGGAAAGCCCAGGTCCCTCCCGCTGCAGCCGCCAAGCGCGAGCAGCCCGGCGAGGGCCGCTAGAACTCCACGCATCGAGCTCCGCCGTCGCCGGTACGGAAGGTCCGACCGCGGGGCGCGCGGTCGCGGATCCGAGCTCACGAGCCGCCCTCCTGACGTGCGATCCGAGAGCGCTCAACCTATCCCAGCGCAGCCACGTCGCACCCGGCGGGCCGGGCCAACCCGGGGTCAGTGGAAGGAATCGCCACAGGCGCAGGAACTGGTGGCCGCAGGGTTGTCGATGGTGAAGCCCTGCTTCTCGATCGTGTCGACGAAGTCGATGGTGGCGCCCATCAGATACGGCGCACTCATCCGGTCGACGACGACATCGACTCCGTCGAAGTCGCGCACCTTGTCGCCGTCGAGGCTGCGCTCATCGAAGAACAGCTGGTAGCGCAGACCCGAGCAGCCTCCCGGCTGGACTGCGATCCGCAGCGCCAGGTCGTCGCGGCCCTCCTGGTCGAGCAGGTGGCGGATCTTGACAGCGGCACCGGAGGTGAGGACGACACCGTCCGGCGTCGTGTCGGCCGTCGCGGTCTCACCCGTGGGGTGGGCCGTGGTCGCGGTCTGGTCGCTCATCGAGTCGCTCCTGGGGATCGCGTTGGTCGTTGTGTTCGCAAACGCCGGTGTCGGCCCGGTCATTCCAGTCCATGGTGCCACCTTGTGTCCCCAGGCCGCGACATCGACGGCCTCCCGATCCGCGAAATGCCCGGATGGCCGAGGTCTGAGGGCGCGCCTGGACCGGTCGGGCGGGGCGCGGGCAGCTACCAGCGCCACTGCCCGGCGACGTGCTCGGCCAGGTCGGCGAGCGAGCCGGCCGGATCGGCCATCGCCTGCTGCTGACCCACCCGGTCGCTGAGCGAGTACGCCTGCTCGACCCCGAGCGCCCGCGACTCCCGGCTGCCGATGTCGACCCGGCCGGCGAGGACGACGCAGGGTCGAGCGGCCGCGCCGGCGGCCTGGGCGACCCCGTACACCACCTTGCCGCCGCGGGAGGAGTGGTCGAAGGCGCCCTCACCGGTCAGCACCAGGTCGACCGCCGAGCACCACTCGGCCAGGCCGAGCGCCTCCGCGATCAGCTCGACGCCAGGCTCGCGGCTCCCGCCCAGCAGCAGGATGGCGAACCCCAGCCCCCCGGCGGCCCCGGCGCCCGGCTTGTCCGCAACAGACCGGTCGGTCGCGCGCGCCAGCCGCTCCAGCAGCCCATCCACGGCGGGCTTGCGCTCGTCCGTGATGCCCTTCTGGGGGCCGAACACGTTTATCGCTCCCCGTAGGCCGAGCAGCGGGTTGTCGACGTCGCTGGCGGCCACCAGGGTCACATCGGCTAATCGGCGACGGGCCTGGGTGAGGTCGACGTGGCTGTCCTCGCCGAGGCCGGCGAGCCCCGAGGCGCCCGAGCGGAGGTCGGCGGCGGCCTCGGCACCGAGCGCGGCAAGCATCCCGGCGCCGCCGTCGTTGGTGGCGCTGCCGCCCAGCCCGACGACGACCCGCTGGGCGCCGGAGTCGACCGCGACACCGATCAGCTCGCCGACACCGAACGTGGTGGCGCGCTCGGGATCGCGCTGGTCCGGCGGGGTCAGATGCAGTCCACAAGCCTGCGCCGACTCGATGTATGCGGTCTTGCCGTCCATCAGCACCGTGGCCGGCACCCGGGCTCCGTACGGTCCGGTCGCTGACACCGACAACAGCTCGCCGTCGAAGGAGGACCCGAGGGCATGCACGAAGCCCGGGCCGCCGTCGGACATCGGCAGACAGGTCAGCTCGTCGCCGGGGGCGTGCCGCCGCCAGCCGGCCACCACCGCCTCGGCCGCCTCGACCGCGCTCAGCGTGCCCGCAAACTTGTCCGGCGCCACCAGGATCCGCATGTGCCCAGCCTGCCCGTCGTACCCGTACCGCAGCGCCGCGGGTCAGGGGAGGGCGGGCGCTCCCCAGATCGCCAGCCATCGGGTCAGGTCGGGCTCGATGGCCAGGTCGGCACCGACGGCGCCGCGCACCTGCAGCTCCAGGGCGTTGTCGCGACGCTCCGCACCGCCCGGCACGGGAGCGAACGGGTAGAACGTGCCGCGCTTGTAGAGATAGACCAGCCCGACCTGGCGGCCGTCGGGGTCGGCGAAGGCCACCACCGAGCACAGCAGGGACGGCCCGAAGCCGTTGTCCTGCAGGGTCCGGTTGACCGCATGCAGCTCGGTGACCAGGTCACTGAGCGCGTCCGACGACTGGCGGCAGGTGAGCCAGGTGAACCCGTACGGGTCCTGGCTGCGCTCGACCGCAGGGCCGCCGTCCGCGTCGAGCAACGTCTGCAGCTCCGTCTGCGCGGTCGCGAACGCGGCCCCCTCGTTGGCCCGGTAGCACACCGCCCCCACCCCGGTCGGGCGCAGGCCGATCGCCGCCTCCAGCGTCAGCGCCGCCTGCGATACGGCGAACAAGGCGTCGAGGTCAGGCCGCGCCGGCTTGCTCCGGCCGAGCAGCGCGTCGAGGAAACCCATCTGCCGTCGGGTCAGACCGCGCGGCCGAGGTCGGACGAGACCCGGGCGAGCTGCTCGAGCCGCTGCTCCAGGCTCGGGTGGGACGAGAACAGCGCGGTCAGCGACTGGCGGTGCAGCGCCGGCGCGAACAGGAACGCGCTGACCGGCTCGGTCCGGCGCAGGTCCCTCGTCGGGATCCGCGCCATGTCGCCGGAGATCTTGGTCAGCGCCGAAGCCAGCGCCGACGGCCGTCCGGTGAGGTACGCCGACGCCCGGTCTGCCGACAGCTCGCGGTAGCGCGACAGCGCCCGGGTCAGCAGGAAGCTGATCAGGTAGACCGCGATGCTGGCCACCCACACCGCGATGAAGACCAGGGCGTTGTTGCGGTCCCGGCCACCACCGCCGAAGTACAGCCCCCACCGCATGATCACGCCGGCCAGCACACCGAGGGTCGCGGCCACGGTCATCACCGACACGTCGCGGTGCGCCACGTGCGCCAGCTCATGACCCAGCACGCCCTCCACCTCGTCGGCCTCCAGCCGGCGCAGCAGCCCGGTCGTGACGCACACCACCGAGTGACTGGGCGTACGGCCGGTCGCGAAAGCGTTGGGGATGTCGGTGTCTGCCACCGCCACCCGGGGTTTGGGCATGTCGGCCAGCGCGCACAGCCGGTCGATCACGCCGTGCAGCTCGGGGGCCTGCTCCGGCGTGACCTCCCGGGCACGCATGGCCTTCATCGCCACCGTGTCGGAGAAGTACCACTGGGCCAACCCGACAACGACCGCGATCACCACGATGACGGGCGCGGCGCCGATACCCCAGTACGTCGTGAGCAGCGCCATGAACGCGAGGTACAGCGCCACCAGCAAGAACGCGACCAGCCCCATCCGGGCGGTCAGCCCCCGGTCGCTGCGAAATCGGGTGCTGGCCATCAGCCGGGTATCAGCCCTTCGTCGCCGAGCAGAGCGGCCACCTCGTCGACGCTCGAGTCGGAAGGCGGGAGCACCAGATCGGAGTCGACGAGAACCTCGTCGGGCAGGACGGCACCGTGACTGCGTACCCGGTCCAGAAGCTGGGCGAAACATGCAGTGAAGGCGCTGGTGTCCGCAGCCAGCACCGCCGACTCGACCTCCGAGTCCAGCACGTTCAAGGCGGCGAGGTCGTCGTCTGGGACGTCGTACTGCCCTTCTCCCATGATGCGGATGATCACGGCTGTCCTTCCCGCGGCGGTGCGTCGGTGGCGGCAGGCGGGTCGGCGGCAGTCGGGGCGGCAGTCGGGGCGGCAGTCGGGGTGGCAGTCGGGGTGGCAGCCGGTGGTGTGGTCGCCGCACCCTCGATCGCCTCGGGTTTGCTGCCCGGCTCGAGCTGGCCCTTGAGCGCGGCGAGCTCGGAGTCGACGTCGGAGCCGGCCGAGATGGCGGCCAGCTCACGCTCGATGTCGCTGTTCGGCTCCTGCGAGGCGTCGTCGAGCGCGCCCGAGGCGACCAGCTCGTCGATGGCACCGGCTCTGGCCTGCATCGAGGCGGTCTTGTCCTCGGCCCGCTGCACCGCCAACCCCACGTCGCTCATCTCCTCCGAGATCCCGGAGAAGGCCTCGCCAATCTTGGTCTGCGCCTCCGCGGCGGTGTAGGTGGCCTTGATGGTCTCCTTGCGGGTGCGGAACGCCTCCACCTTGGCCTGCAGCCGCTGCGAGGCGAGGGTGAGCTTCTCCTCCTCCCCCTGCAGCTGGGCGTGCTGGGTCTGCAGGCCCTCGACCTGGGCCGTCACCGCCGACCGGCGGGTGAGCGCCTCGCGGGCCAGGTCCTCGCGGCCGGCGGCCAGCGCCTTCTGCGCCTGCCCGTGCAGCTTGTCACCCTGCTGCTGCAGCTGGGTCATCTGCAGCTCGACCCGCTTGCGGCTGGTGGCCACGTCGGCCACCCCGCGGCGCACCTTCTGCAGCAGCTCCAGCTGCTTGGTGTAGCTGTAGTCCAGCGTCTCGCGCGGGTCCTCGGCCCGGTCCAGCGCCTTGTTGGCCTTGGACCGGAAGATGAGACCCATCCGCTTCATGATGCTCATCGCCGGCGTTCCGCCCCTCATCGATGTCAGGAGCTCCAGCGTACGGGCCGGGCCCGATGGCTGGGTACCCTGACGACACCCGCCCACCGCCCACTCCAGGACGCGCCACCCCAGTCCGACCACCAGCAACGAGCACCGAGGTCTCCGTGTTTCGTCGTCGCATCACCAGCAACCCCACCGGCGACTCGACCGGCGACTCGACCGGCGGCTCGACCGGCGGCTCGACGGCCGACCCCACGGCCGAGCGATCAGAGGAGACCATCCGCCGGCTGCAGGCTCGCGCGGAGGCGGAGCGCAAGAGCACGCCCACCCCGACCCGCCGCCAGGCCGAGGCCGCCCGCCGCGAGCGGCTGAAACCGACGACGGACCGCAAGCAGCGCGCCAAACGGGACCGGCAGCGCCGAGCCGAGGAGCGGCGCAAGGTCCGAGCGTCGCTTGCCGCCGGGGACGACAAGCATCTGCCGCCGCGGGACCAGGGTCCGGTGCGCCGGTTCGCCCGCGACTTCGTCGACTCGCGGCGCAACGTGGCGCAGTACCTGCTGCCGCTGCTGTTCGTCGTGCTGTTGCTGAGCCTGTACCCACCCCTGGCGCAGGCGTACTTCCTGCTGTGGTCGCTGACCATCGCCTTGACGACGGTCGACAGCATCTGGATGTCAGTGCGATTCCGGCGCGAGCTGCGCGCCCGGTTCGAGCCGGCACGGGCCAAGGGCGCGACGTCGTACGCGCTGCTGCGCAGCACCCAGCTGCGGCGGCTGCGGCTGCCGAAGCCCCAGGTGGCGTACGGCGACAAGCTGCCGCAGCGGTACTGAGGTGGCAGCGCCCGGCTTGGGAGCCGCCCGCCGGCGCCACACGACCGGCACGTAGGTTCGGGGCATGGAGTTTCGATATCTCGGCGCGAGCGGCCTCAAGGTCAGCGCCGTCTCGTACGGCAACTGGCTGACCCACGGATCGCAGGTCGAGGAGGACGCGGCGCTCGCCTGCGTGCGTCAGGCGCTGGACGAGGGGATCACCACCTTCGACACCGCGGACGTGTACGCCAACACCGCCGCCGAGACGGTTTTGGGCAAGGCGCTGCAGGGTGAGCGGCGCGAGTCGCTGGAGATCTGCACCAAGGTCTTCTGGCCGACCGGACAGCGCGGCCCCAACGACGCCGGGCTGTCGCGCAAGCACATCCAGGAGTCGATCAACGGGTCGCTGGAGCGGTTGGGTACCGACCACGTCGACCTCTACCAGGCGCACCGGTTCGACCACGAGACGCCGCTGGAGGAGACGATGGAGGCGTTCGCCGACGTCGTGCACGCCGGCAAGGCGCACTACATCGGGGTGTCGGAATGGCGGGCCGACGAGATCCGTGCCGGCCACGCACTGGCTCGCGAGCTGCGCATCCCGCTGGTCTCCAACCAGCCGCAGTACAACATGCTGTGGCGGGTCATCGAGGCTGAGGTGCTGCCGACCAGCCGCGAGCTCGGCCTGTCGCAGATCGTCTGGTCGCCGATCGCGCAGGGGGTGCTGACCGGCAAGTACAAGCCCGGCGAGGGGCTGCCCGAAGGCTCCCGGGCGACCGATGAGAAGGGTGGCGCGGACATGATCGCGCGCTACCTGCGCGACGACGTGCTCGAGCGGGTGCAGCGGCTGCAGCCGTTGGCAGACGAGGCCGGGCTGAGCCTGGCGCAGCTGGCCGTGGCCTGGGTGCTGGCCAACGACAACGTCGCGTCGGCGATCATCGGCGCCAGCCGCCCCGAGCAGGTGACCGAGAACGTCAAGGCCGCAGGCGTTGAGCTCAGCTACGAGACGCTGGACAAGATCGACGAGGTGCTGGGCGACGACCTCGTCGAGCGCGATCCCCGCCAGACCAAGTCCCCGTCCCAGCGCCCCGGCACCTGACCCCCGGCTCCCGGGTCGCGTCGTACGTACGTCAGGTGGCGTGCAGGCTCATCGGCCCGTAGACCTCGCGGCTGCCTTCGAGCAGCACGACCTGGTCAACGCCGCCGTCGACCAGCTCTGGGAATGCCTCACCCAGCCAGGTCTCGGCGTCGGCCTGGGACGGGAACGTTGCGCCGGGGCCGTCGGGCGACTCCAGGACCGTGCCAGCAGCATCCTCGAAGCGCCACGTCCAAGCCACCCCGCCACCCTACGGCGCGACCCGCATCCGCTGAGAGTGACGGTTGCGCCCTTGTGCCCCGGAGTGTCGCG